>Ga0326727_10005416_pt1 | contig 36522 bp, 25 predicted proteins | sample MB2enrmetagenome_FD_207643 | JGI IMG/M metagenome (GOLD analysis project Ga0326727, IMG submission 207643) | Lab enriched peat soil microbial communities from McLean, Ithaca, NY, United States - MB29MY | ecosystem: Environmental > Terrestrial > Soil > Wetlands > Peat | place: USA: New York...
CCCGATGTATCGGGGCGCAATCCGAAAGGGGGGGTAATCCCAAGGGGGTAATCCGAAGGGAAAAATTCCGAAGGGGGGCGGCAGGTTCCCATGTGTTCCTTCCAGCGATTTCTCCCCGGCAAAAAGGCTTTGATGACCTCGGGAGTGGTTCCGCCGCCTCTACATCTACCGCAGCCCGGTGCTGTCCTGGTTGTGGCGTACCGCCGCCATCTTGGTGGCCCCAGTGCCGGCCGGAAACCGGCGGGACGACCAAATCAGGACACTACCGCGCGGTCTGTCACGCGCGGTCTGTCAAGTCGACAATCAGGGGCACTCGTGTTATCCTTTGAATGACGAAAGAATTGGGCGACTTCAGGCGCAAAATGTTGGGGTGGGGCGCTTTCTAAACCACCAAGTAATCTACAGCGTCATATTGTCCGATCGTTTCCCAAAAATCTCTTGTATCGGTACTAGTACCTTTGTACTCTTTACGCATCGGAACTAATAAATTAGTTTAGGTATCGACTTCTTAGGCGAAGGGAGTCGCACTGGCAATCGGGGCCCTTCTAAAGCTGAAATCCGAATAACCTTGGGTGTAACGCAGTGGTCTTGGTGAGTCGAGACTGAAAGTCACAAGGGGGTATTCCTCCATTCAAAAGACGTTGATCAAGTCCGGGATACTGACGGCTGAGGAAATGGATCACTTTTCCGAGCTGGCGCGCACTCGGAATGAGCCATTATGGAAAACCTTGCTGGCCGAAAACAAGATTACCGAGACATGGCTGGCCGATACGCTTTCGCAGCGCTTGCATATTCCCCTGGCGGGTGCCGGTTCCCTCGCCATCGACGCGGAAGCGGCGCATCGAATTACCGAGAACCTGGCGCGTCAGCACGACTGTATCCCCGTGGGGGTACACGGGCGCGAACTGGAAGTGGCCTTCGTGGATCCTTCCAATCTCGCCTCGGTGCAGGCCATCGAATTCTATACCGGGAGCAAGGTTCGACCCCTGGTGGGGTTGCGGTCCCAGGTCTTGGAAGCGGTGGATAAGCACTATTCCCGGGCGCAGGCCCTCGACGTTATCGAAAAGGCCGGTGATCACCCCGAGGTTCAGATCTTGCCCTCGATGGAGGACCTGGATCTGGACGAAGCGACCTCGGTAAAGAACTCGAAAATCCCGCCCATCATCAAGCTCGTCAACATGATCATGGCGGAAGCCCTGCGCGAAAAGGCGAGCGACATCCACATTGAGCCCGCCGAGCATGAAATCCACATTCGCCTGCGGGTAGATGGGGTGCTCAGGGACTTCCTGCAAGCTCCTGCCTGGCTGCAAGCCGGACTGAGCACGCGCTTGAAGGTGCTGAGCAAGCTTGACATCGCGGAGAAGCGCATTCCCCAGGATGGACGCTTCAAGGTGCGCCTGCAGAATCGGATCACGGATTTGCGGCTTTCGACTTTGCCCACCCAGTATGGCGAAAAGTTGGTGATCCGCGTCCTGGGTTCCGCCGAGGGAATTCCCGGGCCTGAAAAGTTGGGCATCCCGAAGGGCGAACTGCCGGCGGTTCTGGAGGCGGTAAAGCAGCCACAGGGAATGATCATCGTTACGGGCCCCACGGGGAGCGGCAAAACCACCACGCTGTATTCGCTCCTCAATTACAAGCAGTCGAAAGAAGTCAACATCGTAACGGTTGAAGACCCCATCGAGTACCAACTCCAGGGCGCCAGCCAGGTGCAGATAAATCCCAAGGCCGGACTCACGTTCGCGGCATGTTTGCGCTCCATCCTGCGCCAGGACCCGGACACCATCCTGGTGGGCGAGGTTCGCGACCACGAGACTGCGGAAATCGCCTTCCATGCGGCCATGACCGGCCACCTGGTCTTGACGACCCTGCACACGAACAACTCGGTGGCGACGGTCCTGAGGTTGCTGGACCTGGGCATCGATCCCTTCGTATTGACTTCTTCCATCACCCTGATCGTCGCGCAACGGCTGGTGCGGGTTCCCTGCGATGCTTGCCGGGAGGCGTACGAACCCGACCCCCTGATCCTGGAGCGGTTGGGTTGGGATGATCCCGATTTCAACTTCACACACGGGAAGGGCTGCCGGACCTGCCACGGATCGGGTTTCAAAGGGCGGATCGGCATTTACGAATTGCTGCGCATGACCCCCTCGGTACGCGAGGCCATCAACGCGCGCTCGCCTGATCCGGTCATCCGTAAGGCGGCCATACAAAGCGGCATGGTTCCGCTGGTGGAAGCGGCCCGCAACCAAATCCGGCTGGGCAAGACGACGCCCGAGGAAGTCATGCGGGTCATTCAATGGGTGGATGAAGGGCAGGCGACCTGCCCCCAATGCGGGAAGCAGCTCTCCAAGAAGACGAGAAAATGCCGGAGCTGCGAAGCCAAGTTGAAGTCGGCCTGCAAATCCTGCGGCCTACCACTGGATCCCGCCTGGCAGGTGTGCCCGCAATGCACCTCTCCGGTTCTGGTTGCGGAACCGGAAGCTCCGCTTCCTGCCAAGGTGAAATGGGAGAGGAGCCGGCTCGGCATTCCCCGGAAACCTACGGGGCCACTCAACTAAAACGTTCCTTGATCCGCAGAGACGTTATCGCCCAGGTCGCCCGGTCCGCGCCGTCCATTTCCGGCGCGGCGACCCCCATCCGCTTTCCGATATCAATTTATGGTGAAATCTTCCGTGTAAGTCAGGGTGGCGCCCGTGGCGTCCCCTTGCTTCTGCACGAGTGGTCCCTGCAGTCTCTGCCCCAGGCTTCCCACCACCAGCAGAACGGTGGGAGGTTGCCAACGGTCGGCAAAGTCGCCTTTCACGCGAATCCGGAGGGTGCCGGGCGTAAAGGGCCGGCCCTGGTTGAGAAGCGGGCGGGTTTCGAAGCGCCCCGCGGAGACAATAACCGGGTAATCGATGGCCACCAGAGTCTCATCGGCGAAGACGCGAACTTCCAACTGCGTATCCGTCGGCAGGTTGCACAGGCCGGTTACCCGCAGATTTCCCTCCTCACTCCGTTGGAGCTGCAATTGAAACTGCGGTACGATCATGCCCAGCGGGTGGGTAATGTACTGCGAAATCTCGAGCGCCTCCGCCAGGGCGCCGCTCTGGCGCTCGCGCCACGCCCAGATGGAGGCGACGGTGAGGAAGAGGATGAGCAAGGCGATCAACCCCAGGCCCAGCCGCGAGAAGTATCGCGGAGGGGGCTTTATGGGCCGCGGCGCAAGCGACGAGAGGTCAATGTCCTTGAGGGCGGTCCAGGAGCCGTCCGCCTGCCGCTGGTAGATCATGCCCGGGGCGTTGAGGGCGAAGCGGCAGACGCTGCACTCGGTGTTGGTTCGATCTTGAATGTGGCCGCAGGAAGGGCATGCGACTGAGCTTCCCGCGGGAGAGGAATCTTGGGCCATCGGAATTGGAATTGCGACCTTTCTCCCGCCTTTGAGGGTCTAAGTTTGTTTCATTCTATCCAATCCTGCCGGAGCACACAACGCTGTTCGACGCCTGACGCTCCCCCGCCCGACGGAAAACGGGCCCGGACCGGGAGGGGATTCTCCCTCGTGGAGACCCTCCTGGCACAGACGATCCTGGCGTTCGCCCTCCTGGGATTGGCCATGCTTTTCCCCATCGAGGAACAATCCGCCAAGCTGACCAATGTCACCAGCGAAACCGCCCGGCTGGCGCAGAAGGAACTCGACCAGATTCGCCAGAATATCTCCGCCTCCTCGGGAAGCTTTACGGATTTGAACGGCAATACCGTGGATGTGGCGTGCCCGGGATCGCCGGGAACAAGTTGTGGGAATCCGCTTACGGCGTCGGGGGCCATCGACTTCACGCAAGCGCCTCCGGTGGGCTTCTCCACGCAATTGGCGGATCCCGCGGGATTCCAGTACTCGATACGCTGGAACATCACGGTGACGGCGAGCAACGGCAAAAAAATCATCCTCGCGGGGAAGCCCGTGAGTTTGACGGGAGGGCTGGCGCCCGTCGTGCAGTTCCAGACCCTGACCGCCCCTTAGAGTTCTTGATTTATGTGGGTACGAAAACATCAACCCGGCAAGGCATGCCTGAGGAAGGGGAAAGGCTCTATTCCCCGCGAAACAAATTTCCCGGACACGGGTGGAAGTCTCCTCGAACTTGTCCTGGTGGTCGCCTTGTTCGGAACGCTTACGGCCATGGCGCTGGCCCTGGTGCTGCAAAGCTATCAAGGTGTACAGCTCCGCGTGAGCACCTCAAGCTTGTTTGACAGCGGGACCACCGCCCTCAACCAAATGACCAGCGAACTGCGCATGGCCGGCTACCCCTCCGCCAAGCTCTTCTACTCCTCGGCGGTGTCGAGTTCTCCCGGCCTGGTGGCCACACCGTTCGTAACGGTCACGGCCTATGACGTGGTCTTTCAAGCCGATACCAATAACGACGGCACCGTGGAACAAATCGAGTACGTCCTGGCTTCCGGCTCTCAGAACTTGTACCGGAATAGTACCTTGGTAAACCCGAACGGAACGCTGGCGTCATCGATGGTCACCACTCTCTTGCTGAATAATGTCCAGAACCAGATTCAAGGAACGCCCTTGTTTGCCTGGGATACCAATCCCTCCAGCACTCAAGCGTTCCCTTTGAATGTGCAGACCATTTACATCAACCTGCTTCTCCAGTCGAGTGGCAGTGAGAGTGGTTCCACGGCGTCCGTGACCCTGACGGCAACCTGTCCGAGGATGAACTTCTGAGCCATGCCGCACTTGACGAGAAAAACCGCGAGCCGCAAACCTGATTGCCGGGCGTTGCAGATGAGCGCCGGTAGTGCCGTGGACCTTTCAGGGGGGCGCCGTGCAGATTTCGGGGAGCGGGGAATTGCCCTGTTGCTCGCCCTGATTATTATCCTCATCCTTAGCGGATTGGCGGCCTCGCTGGTCCTCTTGACGGATAGTCAGGTTCGATTGGGGCAGACCGCCCAGGCGCAGGGGCGGGTGTTTTTTGCAGCCTTGGGAGGGCTTGAGGAAGCGCGGGGGCGGATGAACGTTTCGGCGCCGGATACCATCTCCGCTTCGCTGCCCAGCTCGATCACTCAGGTGCTCTACATTGTGAATAGCACGTCCTCGGATCCCGTTCAGCCAACCAACCTCTCGTCGCCGTACTACGACACCGAATACTCCACGGAATTCCCGGGAGGCTTCGCGTCCGCCAGCGTCTCCACCATCAACAGCGATCAGCCGGGCGCCGGGACCTCCACCGCCATCCCTTACAAGTGGGTGCGGATTACCCTGATGACCGAAGCCTCCGCGCATACGGACATCAATCAGGACGGAGTCCTCGACTCCACGGACCCGATTCATTGGACCGGGACCCAGGAGACCCTTTCCTCCTCCAGCGGCTCGCTGGTTTTTGTGGTTACGGCCTTGGCCGTGGATTCCACCAAGGTCATGAAGATTTTGCAAACGGAAGTCGCGGGAGCCGCGGGAGGAAGCTTCACCCCAATGGCCGCACTCGCTGCCGCCGGTGCAGCAACCGTTTCGGGCAAGGCTCCCAGTGGATTTACCCATGGGTCCTCTTCGGTGAATGTCATCGTCAATGGCAACGACACGAACTCGGGAGGCGCAGGCTGTCCGCCTACCGCCGCGTCCTTGCCGGGCATTACCGCGGGGGGCGCAATATCTTCATCCTATGCTACGATCTCCGGCAATCCCGCCATGCAGCCATCGGTGGCGCCTTTTCCCCAATCGGCGGCCACGCTGATTTCGCAATATCAGACCAGCGCCACGCCGATCATTACCGTGGACCCCAACCACGTTACCTTCAACGGAACAAGCTATACCGCCAACGGTACGACACTGGGGACGCAACCTTCCGGGGGCAATTCCGGGACCGTCCAAATCGTTTATGCCGACCAGCCACTTAACATCACCGGCACCGGCAACAAGGGCTATGGGGTTCTGCTGGTCAATGGGAACCTGACCGTAAACGGCAATCTCAACTATCAGGGAGTGATTATCGCCAACGGCCAGATCACTTTCACTCCTGCTTCCGGTGGGAACATCACGGTGAGCGGCGGAGTGGTCGGAGCCGGGAGCATGGCCCTCAGTGCGCCATCCTCCTTGGGCAATGCAAGCATCGACGCTTTGTATAATTCCTGCTATGTGGCTCAGGTCTTTCAGCCTATAAGCGGTACGAGTTCGTCCAGCATCTCCCCCCACGTTCTCGCCTATCGCGAGCTCAGCTACTGACCCCTGAAGGGCCGCAATTTTGTTTGACCTTTATGCTTGCCTTTCCGCTTTCCGGCGGGTTCTGTGTGGTATACTTGCGCCGCTTTACGGTTGTCCGATTCGCGATGCGGTCAACGAGACTTGCGACGCCTCAACGCCGGCAGAGATCCCTGCCCTATTGCGGAGGGGATAGGTCTGGCGTGGCGGCGCCGTGAGGTTCGATCCAAGCGCTAACTTTAAGGAGTGCGACTATGTCTGACCGAGGGGTGTTTCTTTCTGCCTTCCTGACCTTGGTTCTTGTGGTTGCCAGTGCTTTCGCCCTTCCCCAGCTTTTCATTTACGAATTGCTGAAATCCACCATCATCGTGGTTATCGCGGTTATGGTTTTCTTCGGCGAAGACAAATTTCCCTATATGTTGGGCATGATTGCTCCCATCCTCTGGTTTGCTTATAGCTTGTTGACTGGAGGGTTCATCGGAGAGATCAAAGCGATGTTCCGATTTCTGGGCGTTAATCCGTCGGGTTACGAACCGGGCCGCCTGGAAACGCCGCTGCACGGCTTTGCCATCCTTTCGGCTTTGGTGCTGGTGGTTCTTTGCGCCCGCGCCTGGCGGAAGCAAGTTACCGAAAAGTTTTTGGGGAAGACTTTTGCCACCGCCCTGGTTGTCGGATTGATCTGGATCGCAATTCTTGCCGTCTGGCAATACCACGCGATGTCGGCTGGCTAATCATCCTGGGGCGCCGCTCTCCCCAGCCATGGGGTGTGTGCGGCGCCCCCAGATCCTTCACCCGAGCTTTCGCCAGTTGACCCACGCCCGGAGTTCTGAGATTCTGAGAGGGTGGGCAATCCATTCAGGTCCTTGGAGCTAAGCCTCCGCGGTCGATTTCAAACACCGCCCGCGGGGGAGTGTGGTCCACTTTGGCAAACTGATTGAAGGGGGCAAGTTCAGACCGCATGACGGCTTCTGCCGAGAGGTTCCAGAAAGCGAAGATCATCTTCCGCAAGGATCACACCGAGGATTTGTGGTCCATCCGGGTTCGCCCCGAACACCCCATTGCCTTTAAACCCGGCCAGTATGCGACGCTGGGAATCGAGGAGCGGGGCAAGGTGGTGGAGCGGGCGTACTCCATCTGCTCAAGCCCGCATGAGGCGGAGGTGGAGTTTTTCTTCGAACTCGTCATGCGAGGCCGGGTTACCCCCCCGCTTTACCACCGCCAGGTGGGCGATATCCTGTTGATGCGGCGCAACGCCCGGGGAACCTTTGGCTTTGACGGCAAGAGCGGCCATAAACAGCATCTTCTGGTCTGCACGGTGACGGGAGTTGCTCCTTACGTCAGCATGGCCCGGGCGCTGGCGCGCGAGGCGCGGCAGGGACGCCAGCCCGAGGCCAAGGTGGTGGTGCTGCAAGCCGCCAGCCGCTCCTGGGAATTTGCCTATCGCGATGAACTGGAAGCCCTCGCCCAGGAATTTTCGTGGTTAAGCTATATCCCCATCGTCAGCCGGCCGTGGGAAGACCTGGAATGGAAGGGGGAAGTCGGTCGCGTGGAAGACATCCTCCGCAAGTACGTCGATGCCCTCAATCTCGAACCTAAAAACACCACGGTCTATCTCTGCGGCCACCCACAGATGATTGAAAACGGCAAAGGGATTTTGCGCCGGCGCGGCTTCGCCAAGGAGTCCATCCGCGGAGAGGTTTACTGGGAACCCCAAAAAGAAGCCAGCTAGCGGGGCAGCTCCGCCAGCCGCGGGGCGGCTTGGGGGGTTGGTTGAGGGGACTGGATGTCCAGGCCGGCGAGGTGGGAAATCATCTGCACGGCCATCTCTGCAAACCTGATCTGACCGTTGGCCACCGTGAGGGTGAAGTTTTCATGCTGCTGCGTCAGGAATTCGGCGCGCGCGTAAAGGAACATGTTGCGGCGCCGGGCCAGAACGATTTCGCTGTAATCGAGGGATTGCGCCTTGGATTTGCGGAAAAGGCGCGATTCAATCCACAGCATGCGCCGCGAGGTGAGCAAAACCCAGGTGCGGCGCGGCCCGCCCGGCGAGCGCTTCCAGCCCGGCAGGGCTCCCAGTAACTCCTCGTTCCGCTCCAGCAGCAGCGTAAATTCCGCCAGACGCTCCGGGGCGACCTCCAGCAAGCTTTCCTTGAGGTTCGCTTGAAACTTCCTGCGAAAAACCCAGCGGAAGATTCCGCCCAAAGCGGAGCCGGCAATGCCCAGGTCGAAAGCCAGGGTCCTCAGGATGCGCGGCCCGAAGAAAACAAATAACACCACGAAGATGATGACGATAACCAGCATTACCCAGGGCGCGTAGACGGAAAGGAGCGTGGTGGTAAGCACGCCCGCGTCTTCGCCGAGGCTGATGGCAAAGTTGGCCGTTCCATAGCTCTTGGAAGTGCTCATCAGGCGCACGCTGGATTTGGTGGAGTGCGCCGCGGCCGCCAGCGTTCCGCCAATCAGCATGGCCAGCACAATTTCCGCGGTGTTGTTGGTGTTCAGGGTGGCGCCGGTGGCCAGCGCTCCGGCGAGGGGGCGCAGCAAGGTATGAAGGAAGTCCCAAACATTGTCGAGCACCGGAAATTTCTGGGCGAGAATTTCACAGAGCGCCAGCGCGCCCAGAATAAAGATGGCCTGGTCCGAAGCCAGCCACGCGAATCGCGGCGAGAGATGAATCACGTGGCCAAATCGCGCAAAAAGCGCGAGCAGGAAAAGCGGCAGGTAGGTGTTAACCCCGCTCGATAGCGCCAAACCCCATGGAAGTCCGCTGATCATCTGATTGCCGATTGCTGATGGGCGATGGCCGATTGAAGAGACCGGCTAATCATCTCCCCCTCGCAGCGGAGAAAGCCCGCTCCCCTGTATTCTCACACCGCGCGCGAAGGGAATCAAGTGGCGCCCGCAGTCGTAGCACGGCCATCTTGGCCGTGACGGTGCACGGGCGGGACCCCGATTCATCCGGGCAGGCTGCCCGTGCCACAGGCCGTGAGACGCCCCGGCTAAAAATTTCCCCCCCCGACGTCCCATGCCGCCTCCGCGTACGCGGAACTCCACAATCGGCAATCAACAATCGTCAATCGTCAATCGACAATAAGCAATCGACAAGCATCAAGACAGTCGTCAATCGGCAATCGACAATCGACCATCGGCAATGTGGTACGCCACGAGGGTTTCCGGCCAGAAGGTGACCCTTACTTTGGCAATCCGGCCGGTGGGGAATAGGCGGTGCAACTGGCGCGCGGAAAGCAATCCCAGTTCCTGGACGGTGCCCTTGGGAATGTGCGTGCCGAGCAAGCGGTTGTACTGCATCTGCACGGGGCGGGGCAGAAACTGGAAAAACGGCAGGTGATGGTGAGTTTCAAAGGGGTACCAGAAATTCGGAGTGGTAACAAACCAGCTCTTGCCCACGCGCATGACCTCTTGGGCGAATTTCTCCTGGCGCCCCGGCCCCAGGATGTGCTCGATGACGGCGTTGGAAAACACCATGTCGAAACTCTGGTCCGGGAAGGGAAGCGCGCAGCCATCAAACAGCGCGTATTGCGGCTGGGGATAATGCCGGCGCGCCGCCAGGATTTCGCGGGCTTCGTACCCGCCTGCAACAATCCGCTGGGGAAACGGGTAAACGTCTTCGAGGGAATACTGGAGAAACACCTCGCCGCTCGCCCCCACGTCGAGCACGCGATCTTCCGGGCGCGGGCAAAACACCTTATTCAGCAAATCGAATTTCTTCGTCCGCGATCGCCGGCTCAGGTTCTTGAGGACACGGCGAAATGCATTGTCTTTAGTTTCCGGCACGTTTTCTCCGCCCCCAGATAGTATATGGTAAACTCGGCGGCGCAATGGGTGGAATCACGCCGCGAAGTGCGGCTGGGCCTTGCGCGGAGGTCGGTTGACGCCGCGCGGAGATTCGGCAAGACCAAAAGGATGAGGTCTGGCTGATCCTGATGGGAAGGCAAACCATTTCCGTGGCGGTGTTTTCCGTGACGTTGTTTTTGAGCGCCGCGTTGCTCTTTCTTGTCGAACCCATGTTCGCCAAGATGGCGCTGCCGCTGCTCGGTGGGAGCGCCGCGGTTTGGACCACCTGCCTCGTGTTCTTTCAAGTGACCCTGCTGGCGGGGTACGCCTACGCGCATGCTTCCGCCGAACTGCTGGGAAAACGCGCACAAGTGGCGTTGCACGCGGCGGTGCTGCTGGCGGCCCTGGCAATGCTGCCCGTTCATGTGCCCGGCGGATGGACGCCGCCCTTGGAATCCAATCCCGTAGGGTGGCTGCTGCGGCTGCTTCTGGTGGCGGTGGGCTTGCCGTTCTTTGCCTTGTCCGCAACCACGCCCATCCTGCAAAAATGGTTCGCGCTGTCCGGGCATCCCTCGTCCGGCGACCCCTACTTTCTTTACGCCGCAAGCAATTCCGGGAGCTTGCTGGGTTTGTTGATTTACCCGTTCGCCCTTGAGCGCCTGATGACGCTCAGCAACCAAAGCCGCCTCTGGGCCGGCTTGTACGCACTATTCCTTTTGCTTGTGGCCGGCTGCGTTCTGCTGGTGTGGCGCTCAACGCACGAGGCTTCTGTTCAGGCGAACGCGCCGCCGGACACGCAGGGCGAAGAAGTGCCCGCTCGCCACGCTGACCATCCCACATGGCGCCGGCGCATGCGCTGGGTGGTGCTCGCCTTTGTGCCTTCCAGCTTGATGCTGGGGGTTACGACCGCCCTCACCACCGACATTCCCGCCATTCCTCTCTTCTGGGTTCTTCCCCTTGCACTGTACCTGCTCAGCTTCGTGCTGGTCTTTGCGCGCCGCCCCCTGCTCTCGCATCTTTGGCTCAGCCGACGGCTGCCTTTTCTGATTCTGGCCGCGGCGATCCCCATTGTCTTGAAGGGTGTCCTGCCGTTGATGGTTTTCCTCCTGATTGACCTGGCGGCGCTTTTTGCGGTGGCCATGGTTTGCCATGGGGAAGTGGCGCGCAGCCGTCCCGGCACGCAGCATCTCACCGAGTTTTATCTTTGGGTTTCCGTGGGAGGGGTGCTGGGTGGAGCTTTCAACGCCTTGCTGGCGCCGGCGATCTTCAGCACGGTGCTGGAGTTGCCGATTGCGTTGGTGCTGGCCGCGATGCTCTGCCCTCCGAGCGACGGGGTGGATGACACGCCTCGCGCCCGCGCGCTCGACTACATTTTGCCGGCGGCGTTGGGCCTCGCCGTCGCGGTTGCCACGCTGGAACTGCAAGCCCAGGGCATGGAGCCCGGGCGGTTGTTTAATCTCCTCATCTTCGGCCCTGCCGCGATCTGCTGCCTGCGCTTTGGCGCGCGGCCCCGGCGATTCGGGCTCGGTGTGGCAGCCTTAATTGTGGCCAGCCAGGTTTACGCCGGGCCGTTCGGGCGGGTCCTCCACAGTGAGCGCAGCTTCTTTGGCGTTTACCGCGTGGGCGTTGACGCGGAAAAGAATTGCCGCGTGCTGTTTCATGGCGGCACCGCGCATGGTTTGCAGAGCCTGAATCCCCGCCGCGCGTGTGAACCGCTGGCGTACTACACGCACAGCGGGCCGGTGGGCCAGTTGTTTGGGGCCTTTCAGGAAAGCCCGGTGGAAAATGAGGTGGCGGTGATTGGGCTGGGCGCGGGCGTGATGGCTTGTTACCATCAACCCCATCAACGCCTCACGTTTTATGAAATCGATCCGGCGGTCTTGCACATCGCGCAAAACCGGAATTACTTTACCTACCTGTCTGATTGCGGAGCGCCGGTGCGTGTGGTGCTGGGTGATGCGCGCCGGTCATTGCGCAATGCTCCCGCCCACGGCTATGGCCTGATGGTGGTCGACGCCTTCAGCGGCGATTCCATTCCCACCCACCTCCTGACCCGCGAGGCGTTGGCCCTTTACATGAGCAAGCTTGCACCAAACGGTATAATGGTGTTTGATATTACTAACCGTTATCTGGACCTGCACGGCGTGCTGGCCGGTTTGGCCCGTGACGCGGGCTTGGCCTGCCTGATGAACGATGACGTGTTGGTGAGCCCAGAGGAAACGCGGCAGGGCAAGTTCTCCTCCTGGTGGGTGGTGATGGCCCATAACGCCGGCGATCTGGGAGCGTTGGTAAGTGACCCACACTGGAGAGCGCTCCGGGCCGCGCCGGGTTCGCCCGTCTGGACCGATGACTTCTCCAACATCGTAAGTATCCTCAGGTTCAATTGACGCGCCGGAGCGCAACCTTGGCGATGCAGTTTGTCGTTCCAGGGTTGGCAGCGGAAGAATGCACGGCAAGAGAGGGAAGGCGGCCGCGGGACGGGCGGCCGCCCTCCGTTCGAAGCTGAATGCTATTTCGGAAAGCGTCCTTATCGGAAGGCTTCCCGGCTGGCGCGCCGAGCGAGGGCGCGCGACGTCCCCGCGGATCGGACGGAAACCGGCACCAGCGCGGTTTCCGCCACGGCCTCTTCCTCACTGTGCACCAGCGCCCCCTGGTCTTCCTTAACGAAGATCAGCTTGCCCAGGATGGCGTCAAAATCCACGGTGATGAGGTCGCCCAGTTGAATCTGCTCGGTGGCCAGCAGGTTCGAGATGGGGAAGACCAGGTGCCGTTCGATGGAGCGCTTCAGATGGCGCGCTCCGAACTTGATGTCAGTGCCTTCACGCAGCAGGAAGTCGCGCGCCTCCGGGGTGCAACGAAACACGAACTGGCGCCCGTCCGTGGCGTTGATGATGCGTTCCTGCACGCGCGTCAGTTCGATGTCGAGGATCTTCTCCAGGTGTTCGCGGGTAAGAGAGCGGAACACAATGACCTTGTCGATACGGTTCATGAACTCCGGCGAAAACTTGCGCCGCGCCGCCTCGGTAGCCGCCCGGTAGATCTTCTGGTCCAATTCCTCGTCTTCATCGCTGCGGCTGGCGGCGAAGCCCAGCCCGCCGTTCATCAGGTTCATCACCTCATGCGAGCCGAGGTTGGAGGTGAGGAAAATCATGGAGTGGGAAAAATCCACGCGGCGGTTGTCTCCCAGCGTGAGGGTGCCCTTGTCCAGAATGCCCAGCAGGAGTTGCCAGAGCGCGTCGGAGGCCTTCTCAATTTCGTCAAACAGGACCAGCGAGAGTTTGACCTTGTCGGTGTGATGTTGATCGAGCACCTCTTGCGTGATCAAGGGCTGGGTTTCGCGGTGGCCGAGGTATCCCGGCGGGGAGCCGATCAGCTTGGCGATCTCGTGGCTGTGCTGGAATTCCGCGCAATCCACTTTTACAAAGCCGCGCGGTTTCTCAAAGAGCACTTCCGCGGTGGCCTCCACCAGACGCGTTTTGCCGGAGCCCGTGGGCCCGAGGAAGAGGAGGTTCACCACCGGCCTTCCGGGCGTGGAAAGCCCGGCGCGAAAAACCTGATAGACGCGCGCCAAGCGGCGCACCGCGCGGTCCTGACCCACCACCCGCTGGCGAAGGGCCTTTTCAAAATCCCGAACTTCCGGGCTGTTCAGGCTTGGATCCAGGATTGTTTGACGTGCGCCCATACTCATCCTCCTTTAGGTTTTCACGCGTCGAAAGCCGGCGCCTTAACCTTGCGAAGCTCGTGGAGCTTCACGTCCAGGGTCCCTCGAAGCAATTTGAGGCCGGAAATCAACTGACCTGACAACTCGCGGTCTTTCGTCAATCCCAATAAGGGCAAAGGCAAATCCGCAAGGTCGAAATGAAGATTCCGAATCGCCATGAGCAAATCCCGGAGGTATCGCGAGTCGTGCTCGAAAGGTTGAACCACGTTGCGGGAAGCCTTCTCGCGCAGTTCCTTCCAGTCAACTCGCAAAAAAGGATGCTGGGACGCAACTCCTCGTACAACGTCATCGCTGATACGCGGCCGCCGGCCCAGGCGGGCCAGGTGAATCTGACGCACGCGTCCTTCATGGCGCACGTTGTGGACCAGGTAATACGATTCGCCGCGTTTGCGAATAAAAGCCATAAAAATTGGTTGAGCTCTTCCCGGCGTTGCGCTAACGGGCTCCGCCGGGGGCTCCCTTCCGCGGGTGATCCCTCGGGACCCCCGTAGTGGATAAATTGCCACTACACTCACCTAGATGCAAGAAGTTTATTTTGGTTGCTGCTATAAAAAATTCTTTTGGCGTTGTGTTTTGAAGTTGGGCAATGCCCAGTGTCTATATGAAGGTGCGGGTCACGGTAGCGCTGGGGGGCCGCGAAGAATTCTTGGGCGAGGCGGAACGAGGATGGGCCGCCGCGGCAGCGCCTCCCGGAGTGCTGAGCGGAGTACAGGCCAATTCGCGCGCAGCGCGGTGGGCCAACTTGGCGTGGCGCGCCGATTTCGTCCGGCGCCCAGTTGGCCCGTGATATAATTTCGTCGCTTGAGGGCTGCGGCCCGGGAATTGAGCGGGCCGTATGCAATTCCATACCTCCGGGGGAAAGCTGGAGATGAATCCATGGCAGTGAACAATTACGAACAGGTTTGGCACAACGGCAAATTCATTCCCTGGGGGGCGGCCACCATCCATGTGTCCGCGCACGTGGTTCACTACGCTTCCTCCCTGTTTGAAGGCATTCGTTGCTACGACACGCCGCACGGCCCGGGGATCTTTCGGTTAAAGGAACACACCGACCGCCTGGTGAACTCGGCGAAGATCTATCGGATGGAGGTGCCATACACCCGCGAGCAACTGGCGCAGGCGATGGTGGAGTTGGTGCGCGTCAACAACGTCAAGCACTGCTACCTTCGCCCCGTGGTATTTCGCGGCGAGGGGGAAATGGGCGTCAATCCCCTGAAGAACCCCATTGAGGTTTACATCCTGGCGTGGGCCTGGGGAAAATACCTGGGAGACGAAGCGCTGCGCAATGGCGTGGATGTGTGTGTATCCTCCTGGCAGCGGACGGCGCCGAACACCTTGCCGGCCATGGCCAAAGCGGCGGCCAACTACATGAACTCCCAGCTCATCAAGATGGAAGCGCTCACCAACGGTTACACGGAGGGCATTTGCCTCGACACCACCGGCCATGTGAGCGAGGGCAGCGGTGAGAATATTTTCGTCATCCGTGATGGCAAAATCTACACGCCGCCGCTTTCCGCTTCCGTCCTGCCGGGCATCACGCGCGACTCCGTGATGACACTGGCGCTCGAGATGGGGTACGCGTTGAGCGAACAAAACATCTCGCGCGAAATGCTCTACATCGCCGAGGAGGTCTTTTTCACGGGAACGGCGGCGGAGATCACTCCCATCCGCTCCGTCGACCGGATTGTGGTTGGCAAGGGCCAGCCCGGCCCCGTCACCCGCGCCTTGCAGGAACGCTTCCTCTCCATCGTGCAAGGCCAGGCGGAAGACAAGTATGGCTGGCTGACGCTGTGCGCCCAACCCGTGGCCGCGGGCCGGTAAGAAATAATGAATAGTGAATGGTGAATTGTGAATGTCAGCCGTGGGATGGGTGGAGCGAGGTTGACGACTGCGGTAAGGTTTTTGCCTGAGGCGTTAGCAGGCGGACGAGTGAACTCCACAAACCAAATAGAGGCGCAGGACATTCGGAAAAGGGTCCATTTACTATTTACTATTCACTATTTACTATTTGTCCGCGCGTGTGCTAACTTGAACTAAATTCAGGGAACAGCTTCAGAGAGGGTTCCAAATGGCCGATGGTTTGAACATTGACACGCTGCTTCGGTCCGCCTGCGAGAAGAAAGCTTCCGACTTGCACCTGAAGGTCGGGAACTATCCTTATCTTCGTGTGGATGGCGATCTCACGGCGCTGACGCAGTATACGCGCATATCGAGTGAGGACATGTTGAACATGGCGTTCAGCATGATGACCAACCGCCAGAAGCAGAAGTTCAAGGAAAACGCCGAACTCGACATGGCTTATGGCGTGGCGGGCTTGGGCCGCTTTCGCGTCAACGTCTTCCAGCAGCGCGGCAACGTGGGCATGGTTCTCCGCGTCATTCCCACCAAGATTCGCACCCTCGAGGAACTAATCCTGCCGAACATCATCGACAAGATCTGTCAGGAATCCCGCGGCATGGTGCTGGTGACGGGAACCACGGGCAGCGGCAAATCCACAACCCTGGCGGCCATGGTGGATCGCATCAACTCCACCCGCACCGACCACATTATTACCATTGAAGATCCCATCGAGTTCCTCCACCGCGACAAGAAGGGTTTTGTCAACCAGCGCGAAGTGGAAGTTGACACCCCGAGTTTCGGCAGCGCCCTGCGTGCTGCCCTCCGCCAGGACCCCGACGTCATCCTGGTGGGCGAAATGCGCGACTTGGAAACCATCCAGACGGCGCTGCTGGCCGCCGAAACGGGCCACATGGTGTTCTCCACCTTGCACACCATGGACGCCACGGAAACCATTCAGCGTATCATCGCGGTTTTCCCGCCCCCGGAACAGAAGCAGATCCGTTTGCAGTTGTCGAGCACCCTGAAGGCGATTGTCTCCCAGCGCCTGGTCCGCAAGGCGGACGGCATTGGACGCGCTCCGGCGGTGGAAGTGCTGATCTCCACCGAATATATTAAGGATTGCATCATCAATCCTGATAAGACCCGGATGATTCACGACGCCATCGCTTCGGGCGTCTCCCAGTATGGGATGCAGACTTTTGACCAGTCTCTCTATGACCTTTACAGACAGGGGCTGATTACTTTGGAAGAAGCCTTGGGCAATTCCACCAACCCCGACGAGTTTAAACTCCGCATCGCCGGCATCAGCAACACGGCCGACGCTGCCCGCGATGAGATGGAGAAGTCCAGCCAGGCTGGCCGGTTTGCGAAAAAATAAGCAGGCCCCGCCCGATCCTCTTACGGCGGCGCTGCGCATGCTGGCGCGCCGCCCCTACTCCGTCGCTGAAATGCGCAAGGCCCTCGAGAAGAAATGGCCCCAAAGCGGGCAGGTGCCGGAAGCCATCGCCCGCCTGCGCGAACTCGGATACCTTGACGACCGCAAATTCGCCGAACAATACGCGTATTCCCTCGCGCAAAACCGGGCCTTCGGCCCCCATCGCCTCCGGCGCGAACTGAAGGCCAAACTCGTGAACTACCAGGTCATCGAGCCGGCGGTGGAGCGGGTTTATCAGGAAACCCCGGTGCAAACCCTGCTGGAACAGGCATTGGATAAAAAGGTCCGCGCCATTCGCTTGCCGCTGACGCGTGCCAAATTTCACTCGCTCTGCCAAGGTCTGATGCGCCGGGGATTCAACGCCGGTGATATTATAAAAGCGGTGCGGGCGCGGCCGGAGCTGGCGCCGGTTGCGGATGAGGTTGAGCCGCTGGACCTGGAAACTTCGGGGGAGGAGCCGGATTCGGAAAGATCTTAAAGGCCTCAGCGTCGCGGGGTTGTGCCGTGCCAAAGTGTGGTCTCTGTGTCCTCCTTAGTTTTTCAAGACTTAACACAGAGGACACGGAGTAGCTCCGTGACCTCTGTGTTAAATTCTTTTCCCAAGAGTAAAGGACGACAACGATTCATGCAATCACACGAAATTAGAAGCAAGTTTTTGGACTTCTTCGCCAAGCGCGGCCATAGAATTGTAAGTTCGTCGTCGCTGGTGCCGGCGAACGACCCCACGCTGCTTTTCGCCAACGCAGGCATGAACCAGTTCAAGGACGTTTTCCTGGGACGCGAGCGCCGCGATTACGTGCGCGCCTGCTCGTCGCAAAAGTGCGTGCGCGCGGGGGGCAAGCACAACGACCTCGAGCAAGTCGGCCGCACGACGCGTCACCATACCTTTTTCGAAATGCTGGGCAACTTCTCCTTCGGGGACTACTTCAAGAAAGAAGCCATTCCCTGGGCGTGGGAACTGATCACCCAGGATTTCGCCATCCCGCGCGAAAAGCTCTACGTGACGATTCTTGAAGGCGCCAAGAGTCCGCAAGCCGACATTCCACGCGACGCCGAAGCCCACGACTGCTGGCAAGCCCTGGGCGTTCCCGCTCACCGCATCTTCGATCTCGGCATGCAGGAGAATTTCTGGCAAATGGGCGAGACCGGCCCCTGCGGCCCGTGCAGTGAGATTCACTACGATTTGGGCCCCGCCGCGAGCGACCTGGAGCACCACGACTGCAAGTTTCCCTGCGACTGCGGCCGCTATGTGGAAATCTGGAACCTTGTCTTCATGCAGTACGACCGGACAGCAGATGTAAAGGATGGCGTACACGGGTACAAGTTCACGCCGCTTCCCAAGCCCTGCGTAGACACGGGTGCGGGCCTGGAGCGCCTCGCTGCCGTGCTACAAGGAAAACTCTCCAATTTCGATACCGACCTTTTTCGGCCATTGATTGCCGAGGCGGCAAGTCTTGCCAAGGTGGAATACGGTGCGAACCACGATACTGATGTTTCCCTGCGGATCATTGCCGACCACGCGCGCTCGGCGACGTTCCTGATTTCTGACGGCGTCCTGCCCTCGAACGAAGGCCGCGGATACGTGCTACGCCTCATCATGCGCCGCGCGCTCTATCATGGCCAGACGCTCGGCCTGGACGAACCGTTCCTCTACAAAATCAGCAGCCGCGTTGTGGACATGATGAAAGACGCGTATCCCGCACTTGTCCAAACGGCGCCGCACGTCGCCAAGGCCATCAAGATTGAAGAAGAGCGCTACGCTTACAGCACGAAGGTGGGGCTCGATAAGCTCAAGGGCAGCAGCGTGGTCATCAACCTGCCGAATCCTGCAATGCCCCACGCCGCGCGGGAGACAACCTTCAAGAAATGGGAAGGGTGGTTTTCCCAACACGAAGGACACATCTCGAAGTTGCTCGGTACGTTATCGGGACCGATGCAAATGGTCCTCACGGGGGAATCGAAAAAGTCGGTTCCTCCTTCCGGGACTGCCTGGATCCCGGGCGAAGATCTCTTCCAATTGCACGATACTTTCGGTCTGCGCCCGGATTTTGTCGAAGACATCGTCAAGAACTATGGCCTCACCGTTGACCGCGAGGGGTACGAAGCGGAAATGCAGAAACAGCGCGAGCGGGCGCGCGCTTCGTGGAAAGGGGCTGAGAAGAAGGCCGCCTCGCCGGTGTTTCTCAAGCTGGCGGAGGATGGCAAGACGGTCTTCGATGGCTACACCCAGATGACTTCTCCCGATTGCCGGATCATGGCGTTGGTGGTGAACGGTGAGCTCGTATCGGAAGTCAAATCCGGCAGCGAACTGGAAATTGTTCTTGACCACACACCCTTCTATGCCGAGGCGGGCGGGCAAGTGGGCGACACAGGCCGTTTCCTGGCGCCGGCGACTGACCACCAAGTTGCGCGCGTTCTTAACACCTATTATCCCGTGAGCGGATTGATCGTCCACCAGGCCGTGGCGCGCGAGGAACTGCGCATGGGGGACGTAGTCACCGCCGTCGTCGACACGGCGCGGCGGGAGGCAATCCGGCGCAATCACAGTGCGACGCACCTGCTCCATGCGGCCCTGCGGAAGACCCTGGGGACGCACGTCAAGCAAGCCGGGTCGCTCGTTGCGCCGGACCGCTTACGCTTCGACTTCACGCACTACACGGGCGTGGGAGAACAAGACCTGCTCGACATCGAGGACTTGGTGAACGAGCACATCATGAAGAACGAGGAAGTCAGGACGACCGTTATGGATCTCGACACGGCGGTGAATGCGGGGGCCATGGCGCTGTTCGGAGAAAAGTATGCGGACCGGGTGCGGGTGCTCGCGATTGATGATTTCTCCAAAGAACTTTGCGGAGGCACCCACGTGCGGCGGACGGGAGACATCGGCCTCTTTAAGATTATTTCCGAGGGCAGCGTGGCAGCGGGCACGCGTCGTATCGAAGCGTTGACGGGGGTGGGGTTGCTCGAATATGTGCGCTGGGAAAGCCAGTCGTTGGCACAGGCTTCCGAGGCCCTGCGCTCGAAACCCGACGAACTGCTGGAGGCCATCGAGAAGCTCACCGAAAGTGAGAAGAAGCTTCGGAAGGAACTGGAAGCGCAGCAAATGAAGCGTGCGGCTTCCACCGCCGGCGACCTGGTGCAGCAGGCACGCGAGGTAAGAGGCGTGCGCGTGGTCGCCGCGCGGGTGGAGGTGACGGACCGCTCCGCCATGCGCCAGATGGTGGACGATCTGCGCGTGAAGCTCCAATCCGGCGTGATCGTGCTGGGCAGCGTCGCCGACGGCAAGGTCTCACTTATCGCCGCCGTAACCAAGGACCTTACAGAGAAGCTTGACGCGGGCAAGATTGTCAAGCAGGCGGCGACATACGTCGAGGGTTCGGGCGGCGGGCGCAAAGACCTGGCGGAAGCCGGCGGCAAGAACCCTGCGAAGCTCGACGAATCGATTCAGGCCATTCCGGGCATCATCGAGCAGATGATTTAGTCAGAGCTCCTGCTTACCCACAACTCCATTCCAGGTTATTTCTCCGCGCGAACCGGGCGCCCATGCCGCAAAAAAGCGAGCGTTGTATGCGCGGGCGCGCGGTTGTATATTACTGCGCGGCTTGAGGCATTGAATCAACGCCACGAAAACTGAGAGGGGGGTAGGAATGCGGCGAATCAGCGTTGCTCTTGTCCTGGTGATCATGTTTGTGCCGGGCGGGAATCTGCAAGCGCAAGCCTCGATGAGTTTTCGGGTTTTGTGCGGGCTCACGGATTTGACACCGACGCGCTGGGACGGGTCGCTGAAAGTTAAGAACGCAAGCTCCTACACTTTGGAGGGCTGGCGTTTTGAACATGACGACAGCGTGAACGGCAATCATTTCAATTTCTCCACGCGTGCGGCGCGCGGGTTTGGAGAGGAAGAGGGCAGGACGCTGGTGGCCAACGGCCTCATCATTACTGCCGGCGCCGTGACGAGGGACAGTGAGTTTGTCTTTAAGACGGCACAGGGGGAATTCAGTTTTCGCGCCTCGGAGATTTCCTACGGCAAGGGGATTTACGAGTTGGATGGACGCGTTTATGTGGACCGAATCCCGGTGGCGGCGCGCCTGATGAATACTCCTGAGGAAGAGGATTATCCCTCCCTTGCTTCCGGCCCCAATGGCGAAATTTGGCTTGCTTACGTGCAGTTCCACCACAGCCCCGACGCGGACAAACTCCGCGCGGCCATTTCCGATCTCCCCAGTGACTTCAAGGAATACGCTGAGCCCACGGGTGGCGACCAGATTTGGGCGCGCAAATACTCGGCAGGAAACTGGGGCGAGGCGATTCCCCTGACGCCGCCGGGCCGCGACCTCTATAAGGCAGCCGTCGCGGTGGACGGGAACGGGCGGGTGTGGGTCTTCTGGTCGGAGAACGACAAAGGTAATTTCGATATCTTCGCGCGCGCGGTTGATGGCTCAGGGGCGAAGGAGCAATTGCGGATTTCGACGGAAGCGGGCGCCGATATTGATCCGGTGGCGGTCACGGATGCGAGCGGCAGAGTGTGGATGGCGTGGCAAGGTTGGCGTGACGGCCTCGCCGCCATTTATGTGGCGCACCAGGAGGGCAGCGGATTCTCCGCGCCTGAGAGGATTTCCAATTCGAACAAAAATGAATGGGACCCTGCCATCGCTGCGGACAAGACGGGCCGCGTAGCGGTGGCTTGGGATTCCTACCGCAATGGCAATTACGACGTGTATGCCCGAACTTATTCCGCCCAGGCCTGGGGCGAAGAGGTTCCCGTTGCCGCCACCGCGCGCTACGAAGCCTATCCGTCCATTGCTTACGATCCGAGTGGGCGCTTGTGGATTGCTTACGAGGAGGGGGGCCGAGGCTGGGGGAAGGATTTTGGCGCCTATGCCACCTCCGGCATTTCTCTCTATCAGGGGCGAAGGATTTCGCTGCGAGGGCTGGAGCCGGATGGCCGCTTGGTGGCGCCCGACGTTTCTTTCGAATCGAGATTGGTGGGGACGCCGACCTGGCGCCCCGACCTTCCGGGCCGGCAAGGCGACTCTGGAGCGTTGGACCCCGATACGGGCAGGGCGTGGCACCGGGCCGACGGTGATGGCGCCAAGAATTATCTCGGAACGGTAAAGAACACTCTGCCGCGCATGGTGCTGGATGGTTCGGGGCGCATCTGGCTGGCGTTTCGTTCTTCCCATCCCACGTGGTGGAATCCCATTGGAACGGTGTGGACCGAGTACCTGGTTTCCTTCAACGGCAAGGAATGGGCGCCGCCGATTTTCCTGAACCACACGGATAACATTTTGGACAACCGCCCGGCCGTGGTGGCGGCGGGGAATGGCAAGCTGCTGATGGTGAATTCGTCCGATGGCCGGCGAAACCTTAAGCCCTCCGAGGGAAATTCGAACCAGTTTGGTTTCACCCAAAACGCCTTCGCTGACCCGTATGAAAATGACCTTTGGAGTGACGAGATTGACTTGGGACCGGCGGCGAAGGCGATCTCGGTGGTTCCAGCGGGGGTGGACAGCCAGCCGGAAGCCCCCACTGTTGAGGCCGCAAGCGTGGCGGCCATCCAGGCCATCCACGATTACCGCAGCGGGGCGGGAGGCGACCTGCGCATCGTGCGCGGCGAGTTCCATCGCCATAGTGAAATCTCGATGGACGGGGGCGGCGACGGCACGCTCCTCGATCAATGGCGCTACGTACTGGACGCCGCCGCGATGGATTGGGTCGGCTGCTGCGATCATGATAATGGGGGCGGGCGGGAATACTCCTGGTGGATCACGCAAAAGCTCACCGACGTTTTCTATTCGCCGGGCAAGTTCGTTCCGATGTTTTCTTATGAGCGCAGCGTGGGATATCCGGAAGGCCATCGGAACGTGATTTTTGTGCAGCGGGGAATCCGTCCGCTTCCGCGCTACAAAAGTTCGACGCTTGTGAGCGCCCCCAAAGGTGACCAACCGGTTCACGCCGTCGACACGCAGATGCTCTACGTTTACCTGAAGCAGTTCGACGGCGTCGTGGCGTCGCACACCAGCGCCACCGGGATGGGCACCGATTGGCGGGACAACGATCCCAAAGCCGAGCCGGTGGTGGAGATCTATCAGGGCGATCGCCAGAATTACGAAATGCCGGGCGCGCCCCGCTCCCCCCGTGAGCAGGACGACATCGGAGGCTGGCGGCCGAAGGGTTTCATCAATCTGGCTTTGGACAAAGGTTACCGACTGGGATTCGAGGCGAGCTCGGATCACGTCTCGACCCATTTGAGCTACGCGAATCTCTATGTCAAGGATGTGACCCGCGAGTCGGTTTTGGAAGCTCTCAAGCAGCGCCACGTATATGCTTCCACCGACGACATACTTGCCGACGTGGAGTGCGGGGCGCACATGATGGGTGATGAATTTTCCACGGCGGATCCGCCCACGCTGAAGATCAAGCTGCGCGGCACCTCCCAGTTCGCCAAGGTCACCATCATACGCGACGGGAAGTTTGTATACACCACTTCGCCCGACACTCAGGAAGTGGAATTCTCCTGGCGCGACAACCAACCCAACAAGGGCAAGACCAGCTACTATTATGTGCGGGGCGAACAGGATAACGGCGAGCTGGTTTGGGCTTCTCCCCTGTGGATCAGGTACACGGGGAACTGACAACCGAGGTCAAGAAAAGGAGCTGACGATGCGACGAATCAATATAGCCCTAATTCTAACGGTTTTTCTCGCGCTCAGCGGCAACGCACACGCGCAAACGGCGGCGGCTTTTCGGGTTCTGTTCGGTGTGAACGACGCCAGCGCCACCCGCTGGGACGGCTCGTTTAAAGTCGCACAGGCGGGCCAATACAGCCTGGAGCCTTGGCGATTTGAGGGCGTGGACAACATCGTGGGGGAAATTTTCCATTTCTCCAGCCGCCCTGTCGGCAATGTTGCGAGCGGAGGGGTTCCGCTTGCCAACGGCTTCATAATCACCGCCACGGCAGTGGGAGACAGCAGTGAGTTTTCTTTCTCCACTGCGCAAGGTGATTTCAGTTTTCGCGCCTCCGAGGTTCCTTACGGGAGGGGAATCTACAAGCTGGCCGGACGCGTTTACGTGGACCGCGTGCCGGTGACGGCGCGGCTTACCGACACTCCGGAAGAAGAGGACTATCCCTCCCTCGCGGTCGGCGCGAATGGTGACGCCTGGCTGGCATACGTGCAGTTCCATCACAGTCCCGACGCTGAGAAGATCCGCGCGAATCCGCCCGAGGCGCCCAAGGACTTCAAACTTTACGCGGAGCCCACAGGGGGCGACCAAATTTGGGCGAGGAAATACTCGGGCGGGAACTGGGGCGAAAACATTGCCGTGACCCAGGCGGGAAAAGATTGTTATAAGGCCGCGGTGGCCGTGGACGGCAGTGGGCGGGCGTGGGTAATCTGGTCGGAGAACCACGGAGGCAATTTCGATATCTTCGCGCGCGCCGTCGATGCTTCCGGGGCAGGCGAGCAGGTGCAGATTTCCAAGGAGGCCGGCTCCGATATCGATGCCGTTGCCACCACCGATGCGGGCGGCAAGGTTTGGATCGCCTGGCAAGGCTGGCGCAATGGCGTGGCGGCCATTTACGCCGCGCAGCAGGAGGGCAAGGGTTTTTCCAAGCCCGTGAAGGTTTCTAATTCCAACCAGAACGAATGGGACCCCGTCATCGCCGCGGACAAGTCAGGTCGAGTGACCGTAGCGTGGGATTCCTATCGGAACGGCAACTTCGATGTCTACGCGCGCACCTTTTCTGGAAAGGCTTGGGGTGCGGAAATTCCTATTGCCGCCACCGAGCGGTATGAAGCTTACCCTTCCCTCGCCTATGACGGCACGGGCCGGCTTTGGATTGCCTATGAGGAGGGCGGCCGCGGCTGGGGCAAAGACTATGGCGCTTATTCAACTACCGGTGTCGCCCTCTATCAGGGCCGCCTCGTGAAGTTGCGCGGCCTTGAGCCGAATGGCAGTTTCGTTGACCTTGATGCTTCTTTGGATTCGGCGTTGGTGGGCGTCCCGAGCTCGCACGCAGATCGCTTGGGCAGCCAGGCGGATTCGGAATCTCTGGATCCAAATCCGGACGCCGCCTTGCATCGGCTTCCGGATGCGCACCTTCTGAACGATTATCCCCGGTCTGCCCGGAACACCTTGCCGCGCCTGGCCGTGGATGGTTCAGGACGGATTTGGCTTGCCTTCCGCACGTCCCATCCCACCTGGCAAAGTCCCATCGGCAGCGCGTGGGAGGAGTACCTGGTATCTTTTGACGGCAAAGGTTGGACGCAGCCCATCTTTCTGGATCACACCGATAATATCCTGGATAACCGGCCAGCCCTGGCGGCGGTGGCGAATGGCAAACTGCTGATGGTGAATTCGTCGGATGGCCGCCGAGTTTACAGTCCGCCCAGGGAGTCGAACGCGTCGAAGCCGAAGGCTCCCGCGGACCGTTTCAACAATGATCTTTGGAGTCGCGAGATCGATCTGGGCCCGGCCACTCAGGCCATCCCGGTTATCGCGGCGCGCCCCGCGGAGCCTCCCGCGACGACCATTGATCGCGCCCGTACCGCGGTGATTCAGGCCATCCATGAGTATCGTGGCGGGCCGGAAAGGAATCTGCGCATCGTGCGGGGCGAATTCCATCGCCATAGCGAAATGTCCCCGGACGGCTATAGCGATGGAACGCTGTACGACCAGTGGCGCTACATCCTGGACGCGGTGGACTTGGATTGGGTGGGTTGCTGCGACCACGATAATGGCATGGGGCGTGAATACTCCTGGTGGATCACCCAGAAGCTCACGGATATTCTCTATGCGCCCGGCAAATTCGCTTCCATGTTCGCATACGAGCGCAGCGTGAATTATCCGAATGGCCACCGCAATGTGGTCTTCGTGCAGCGCGGCATCCACACCCTGCCGCGCCTGGATCCCGATCATCTGCAAACGGCCGCCGCCGAAGACCGCCAGGGTCATACCCCCGACACCCAAATGCTCTATGCTTACTTGAAGCAGTTCGATGGAATCGTGGCATCGCATACCAGCGCCACCGGGATGGGCACGGATTGGCGGGACAATGATCCTAACTCCGAACCGGTCGTGGAGATCTACCAGGGCCTTCGCCAGAATTACGAAATGCCCGGCGCCCCGCGCGCCAATACGCAGGAGGACTCCATTGGAGGCTGGCGGCCCATGGGTTTTGTCAATCTGGCTCTGGAGAAAGGTTACAGGTTGGGGTTCGAGGCGAGCTCGGATCACGTCTCGACCCATATGAGTTACGCGAATCTCTATGTCAAGGATGTTACCCGCGAGTCCGTTTTGGAGGCTCTCAAAAAGCGCCATACCTACGCCGCAACGGATGAGATCCTCGCCGACGTCGAGAGCGGAACGCACATGATGGGCGATGAATTCTCCACGGCGGAATCGCCCACGCTGAAGGTCAAGCTGCGTGGCACCTCGAAATTCGCCAAGGTCATCATCGTTCGCGACGGAAAATTTGTATACTCCACGTCGCCCTACACGCAGGAGGTGGAATTTTCCTGGCGGGATAATCAACCGCAGAAGGACAAGACGAGTTATTACTACGTGCGCGGAGAACAGGATGACGGCGAAATCGTCTGGGTCTCGCCGATGTGGATTAAGTACACGCCCTAAATCATGAATTCATGATTATGAACGAAGCCTGGAAAGAGCGAATAGTTTATTACAGCTTTGCGGCCGTATTGGGCGCGCTTCTGCTGCTCAATTTTCTCGGTGTCTTTAAAACGTTCTTCGGAATTGACACCGCCATTCTGATCGCTCTGCTGGCGGGTTACAAAACTTTCTACAACTCCCTCTCCGCCTTGCTGGAGAAGCGCGTTTCCGCGGACGTGGCGCTCTGCATTGCGGTGGTGGCCGCGTTGTGCGTGGGCCAGAACCTCGCTGCCGCGGAGGCCATGTTCATCGTGCTGGTCGGCGAGGGCCTGGAATCCTACGCCGCCGGCCGCACCACGGACGCCATTGAGCGCTTTGTGGAGCAGATGCCGCGCACGGCCACGCTCCTTCGCGACGGCCGCGAGGAGACCATTGCGGCGGAGTTGCTGGCGCCGGGCGACCTGGTGCTGGTGCGCAGCGGTGAGCGCATCCCTGCCGACGGCGTGATTGACTCCGGCGTCTCCACCGTGGACGAAAGTTCGGTGACGGGCGAGCCGCTGCCTCAAGACAAGGCGCCCGGCGATGAGGTGTTCTCCGGCACGCTCAACGGCAATGCGCTGCTGCGGATTCGCGTGGCGCGCAGCGGCGCGAATACTACGCTGGCGCGCGTCATCGAACTGGTAAAGGAAGCGCAGCAGCGGCGATCACCTGTGGAACGGGTGGCGGACCGCTATGCGAAATTCTTCCTTCCCGCGCTCCTCCTGGCGGCCGGGCTCACGTTCTTCTTCACGCGCGACTGGCTGCGCACCGTGGCAGTGCTTATCGTTGCCTGCCCGTGCGCGCTCATTTTGGCCACTCCCACCGCAATGGTGGCGGCCATGGGCGGATTGGCGCGGCGCGGCATCCTGGTGCGCGGCGCGGCAGTGCTGGAGCGCGCAGCCAAGACCAACGTCATCGTTTTCGACAAAACGGGGACGATTACGGAAGGCCGCTTCGCCATCCTCCGCATCCTGCCGCTGGTGGGATCGGAAAATGATCTGCTGGCGCTGGCGGCCACCGCGGAGCGGGCTTCCAGCCATCCGTTGGCCCGGGCCATTGTGGAAGAGGCCGCGCAACGCAATTTGCCCGCGCCCGAGCCCGAGGGAGCGGAGATTGTTCCTGGCCGGGGGGCCACGTGCAAGTTGGGCGACCGAGAGATTCGCGTCGGCAATGCCGCGTTTCTCGCCGAGGCGGGAATCCTGGGGGCGGAGCCGTTGTTGGAGGAAGCTGATGCCGCGGGCGCCACGGCCATCCTGGTGGCGGACGGACAGCGCCTGGCCGGAGCCATCCTGATGCGCGATCAGATTCGCCGCGGGGTGGCGGAAGCGCTGGCAGGCTTGCGCGAGCTGGGGCTTGAGGATCACATCATCCTGACCGGCGACCGCCAGCGCGCGGCGGAAGTGATTGCGCGGGAGGTTGGGGTGGCGCACGTGGAAGCGGATTTGCTGCCCGCGCAAAAGCTCGAGCGCATTCAGGCGCTCACCTCCGCGGGCCGCCATCCGGCGATGGTGGGTGACGGTGTGAATGACGCCCCAGCGCTGGCCAGCGCCACGGTGGGCATCGCCGTGTCCGGCGCGAGTGACATCACCGCCCAGGCCGCCGACGCCGTGTATTTGCCGCAATCCCTGGAGAAGTTGCCGGAATTTTTCCGCGTCAGCCGCCGCGCGGTGAGGACGGCGTGGCAGAACATCATCCTATTCGCTGCGATCTTCAACGTGGGCGCGGTGATTCTGGCGGCGACGGCCGTCATCGGCCCGGTGGGAGCGGCCGTCACTCACCAGCTTTCTTCCTTCTTCGTCATGATGAATTCGCTGCGGCTGCTCCGCTCGCCCTCCGGCGGCGAGTCATGGCTGCGGCGCGGCTGGGCCTACCTCGTGGCGCGTTTGCAGGTTGCGCGATGGGTAACCGCGGTGCAGGAAACCGCCGCCCGGTTTGAATTCGGAATGGTGATGGGTTGGTTCATTGCCAACTGGTCGCGTCTGCGCAAGCCCTTGATGGTTGCGGCCCTGGCCCTCTACGTCGGCAGTGGTTTCTACATTCTGAGCCCCGATGAAAGCGGAGTGATCGAGAGATTCGGACGCAAAGTCCTGCCTTATCGCGAGCCCGGCCTACACTACAAGCTCCCCTGGCCGGTGGACGCCCTCACGCGCATCAAGGCGCGTCGTGTGCGCGCCGTCGAGATCGGCTTCCGAACCGTGGCCAGCACGCCTGAAAACGAGCCTGCGTCCTATGAATGGAATGCGCAACACAGCACCGGCCGCTTCCAGAAGGTGCCGGAGGAATCCGCGATGCTGACCGGCGATCAGAACATGATCGAGCTTTACGCCACGGTGCATTTCGTTCCCGCGCACCCGGACGATTTTCTGTTTCGCCAGTTGGATGGCGACGGGACGGTGCGCGCCGCGGCGGAATCGGTGATGCAATCGGTGGTGACCTCATCCTCACTCGATGATGTGCTCACCGAAGGCCGGCGCCAGCTTGAGCAGCGCGCGCGGGACGAATTGCAGCGCCGCCTCAATCAGTATGGCGCGGGGGTTCAGGTTTTGGAGGTCAAGCTGGAAGACGTGCACCCGGCACTGGAAGTGGTGGATGCCTTCCGCGAGGTTTCCGACGCTTTCGAAGAGAAGAACCGCTTGATCAACGAAGCGGAGGGCTACCGCAACGAACAGTTGGCCTTGGCGAAAGGAAATGCCAAGGCGGCGCTGGAAAACGCTCGCGCCTACAGCCTCGGACGCAAGACCCGCGCTGAGGGCGACGCCAACCGCTTCCTGTCCGCAGAAGCGGCGTTTCGTTCGGCGCCGGAGGCCACGCAATCGCGCCTGTATTTGGAAACCATGGAAGAAGTATTGCCTGGAAAGAAGAAACTGATTATCGACACGAGGGCCGGCCGGCGACAGTTGATGCTGTTGCGCGACGGAATCGTTTTACCCAACGGGCTGCGCCCTCTGCCGGAGTAGGAATAACGATGACTCAGCAACAGAAAATCCTCGCCGCGGTCATTGCCGGTGGGCTGCTCCTGGTTTACCTCACGTTTTACACCACGCGGGAAACGGAGTTCGCCCTGATTACCCAGTTTGGCCGTCCCGTTCGGACGGTGGTGAACGCCGGGCTGCACGTGAAATGGCCATACCAATCCATCCTGCGCTTCGATCGCCGGTTGCGCGTTTACAATCCCCGGCCTTCTGAATTTCTCACCCGCGACAAGAAGAACTTGGTGATTGAAAACTACGTCGCTTGGCGGATTGAGAAGCCGGAACTCTTTGTACAAAGTGTAGGTGACACCGACTCGGCTGAAATGCGCCTGCATGACATCATCTGGTCCGGCTTGTCGGCAGCGCTGGGCACGCTCGACCTGGAATCGCTGGTGTCGGCTTCCGCGGACAAGGTGCAGGCGGCCGCCATGCTCGACATGTTGACCACCCATGCCGATCTCACCGCCCTGGCGCAATATGGCATCAGCGTGGTGGACGTGCGCATCAAGCGCTTGAATCTCCCGGAACAGAACAAGCAGAGCGTGTTCGCGCGCATGCGGGCGGAGCGCGGGCGCATCGCCATGCAGTATCGCGCGGAAGGCGAGGAGCAGGCGCTGGTGATCCGCGCCAATGCCGACCGCGAGAAAGAGGCGATCCTCTCTGCCGCTTACAAGGACGCGGAGACGATTCGCGGCGAAGGTGATGCCCAGGCCACACGCATTTACGGGGAAGCGTATTCCAAAAATCCACACTTTTATAAGCTGGTGCGGACCCTCGAGTCCTACAAGAAGGTGCTGGACGATAAGACCACGATCATTTTGAATTCGGATTCCGCGCTCCTGAAGGTCTTGACGCAGGGCGAGGCAGGGGTGAAATGAGTTCGGTACTGCTGACAGATCGAGACGTAGGGCCGAGCGGCGCTCGGCCTTCGGGCGAGCGCCGCTCGCCCCTGCAACGTCGAAGCCGCTGGGCCCTGGGGCTTCTTGGTGCGTGGTTGCTTTCGGGACTTTTTCTCGTCGCCCCTGACCAGCAGGCGGTGGTGACGACGTGGGGAGCAGTGACCTGGCCGCGCGTTCTGCCCGGCCTGCACTATGCGCTGCCGTGGCCCATCCAGCAGGTCTATAAACTCAAGGTCCATCAGCTTCGCCGCACGGTGATTGGCGGTGACGTGGCGGATATTCCCCTAGGACGATTGCAGAGTGCCGCCTCCGAATTCCTGAGCGGAGACCAGAACCTGCTGAACGTGCGCGTGGTGGCCCAGTATTCAGTCAGCGAACCCCGCGACTACCTCTTTCAGGCCGTCGATGTCGACCGGGTGGTGAGCGCGGCGGTGGAGTCAGAGCTGGCCCGCCGCTTGGCGCACACCGCGGTGGACAGCATCATGACCACTGAAAAAGTGGCGATTCAAAATGATGTGCTGCTGGCCGCACAGAAATCTCTGGAGGATTATCGCGTGGGCGTTGCACTTTCCAGCATCAACATCGAAAACGTTGCCCCGCCGCCCGACGCTGCCGATGCTTTCCGCGACGTGGCGGGAGCGCGCGCCGACGCCATCCGATTTGTGAATGAGGCGCAGGGCTACGCCAACGACCTTTTGCCGCGCGCTCACGGAGAGGCGGAGCAAATGGAACAGGCGGCCCAGGCTTATAAGGGAGGGAAGGTGAACCGGGCGATGGGTGATGCGGCAAGGTTTGATGCCGTCGCCGCCGAATACGCCAAGGCCCCGGAAGTTACCAGCACGCGCGTTTACGTGGAAGCCATGGAGAAGATCCTTCCCCAATTGCGCAAACTGATTGTCGATTCCAACGGCAATCTCGACCTTTCGATCATTGGAAAAGAGGATAGTTCCGGAACTCCTCCCAAATGACCCGTCGAATTGATAAAAAAGCCGTCGTCACCGTGGCGGTGCTGCTGGGCGTGTTCGCGGTCGCCCTGCTGCGTTCGAACCACTGGCAGTTGCCGTCTTCCTGGAGTGGCTGGCGGGCCTTGGTGTCAAAGCGCGCGCCCTCCAATCCGGAGGACGGAATTTACGCCATGTTCGACGCCGCGCGCGTTGGCGACGCACGGGCTTACCTCGACTGCTTTTCCGGCCCCCTCCGCGAGCAGTTGGCGGCGACGGCGAAGGAAGACGCCAAGTTCAAAGACTATTTGCTTCGCCAGAATTCCGCCGTGCAAGGAATGGCCGTCACCGTAACCGACCGTCCCAATGCCGATGAAGCCCGGGTGCGCGTGGAGTACGTCTACAGCGACCACAATGAAGTGCAGAACGTCCACCTGAAGAAGGAAGGCGCGCGCTGGAAGATCATCAACATCGATGGCGCGCAGCCTGTCCAGCCGCTTGTTCCGTACGGAACGAAGGCGACGGACTAAGCAAAGGGTAAAGTGTGAAGGGTAAAGGATAAAAATGAAGACCTGGCGCCGAGGGGGCGCCCGCACCAGGTCCCAAGAACTGTTCTTCACTTTTTATTGCCCGACGTGATTTGTAGCGAGTCCGGGCGAAGCTGGCTGAGCTCAATTCGATTGCCGTCGGGGTCCTCGATGAAATAGAGCAGGGTATTATCCGCCTGAACTTTTTTCGCCTTCTCGAAGGCATCGTCGGGCAGGGGATATCCGCGATCCTTGAGGGCGTGCAGAGTGGCCTGCAAATCTTTCACGAACAAACCGAGGTGATTTACAGTCGTCGTCCCTGGCGGAGAGGGAGTTTTCTTTCCCGGAAAAAGTTCCACGAAGGTGTTGCTGTTCCCCACGCGCAAATAAATCAGGTCCGGAGAGCCGTCGGGATGATTCAGCCGGAAGGCTTCCTTCAATCCCAGTTGATCGATGTAGAAGTGCAGCGCGGGCTGGGCGTCTGAAATCGCCAGGCCCACATGGCCCAGCGACTGAACGATCGGCTCGCTGGGATCGGCGCCCAATGCCACCATTCCCGGCCACCAGAGCACGCTAACCAGAATGATCATTGCGGATCGCTTCATTGATTCCTCCGTCGATCTTCACTACGACCAGGGTCATGTCGTCATGTTGCGGCGCACCTGCGGCAAACGCGTCGGCGCCGGCCATCAGGCGCGTGATGATTTCGGCAGCGCCGAGTTGGCGGCACTCCTGGGCAGCCTTGATAAACCGCTCCTCGCCCCACTCGTCGCCATCCGCCGTCATGGCCTCGCTCACGCCATCGGTAAACGCGATCAACACGTCGCCGGGCTTCAGGTCACAGTGCGCCTGCTGGTAATCCGCCTCCTTCAGAAGTCCCACGACTGGCCCCCCTGCTTCCAGCCGGATCACCTCGTCCCCGCGCAGGATCATGGGCGGATTGTGTCCGGCATTCACGTACTCAAGCCGGCGCCCGGCGAGATGGTACTCGCCGTAGAAGAACGTCGCGTAGCGATTGGCGGCGGAAGTCTCATGGACCAGGAGGTTGATGTTGTGCATCAAGGCGGCGAGGTCGTGAACGCCGGCCATCGCCTGGCCGCGCAGCGACGCCTGCAGGCTGGCCATAAGCAGGGCGGCGGAGATGCCCTTGCCGGAGACGTCGCCCACGGCGATGCCCAGCGTGCCGCCGGCGCCGGTGACGAAGTCATAGTAATCGCCCCCCACGGCCTGGGCCGGACGGCACCGTCCGCAGTAGTCAATGCCGGCCAGGGGCGGGAACCCCTGCGGAAACAGGCGCTCCTGCACTTCGCGCGCGATCTCGATCTCGCGGTTCACCCTTTCTCGATGCGCCACCTCGACGGCCATGGCGGCGAGCAACTGGCTGTTTTCCAGCGCCAAGCCTGTCTGCGAGGCCACCGACTGGAGGAGCTGCAAGTCGGTGCGCGAATAAGGTTCTTCCGAGCGCTTGGGGCCGAGCACCATCACCCCCAGCAGATGTTCCCGTCCAGCCATGGGCAGCAGCAGTTGGGCATCGAGCTTCTTCAACTGCGCCTGCTCGTCCGCGGAGGCCGGGCGCAGCCATGACCGCGAGTCGTCCAGGTAAACCACCGCCGGACGGTTGGTGCTGCGCAGGTGCTCAATGGCCAGGGCTCCCGCGGGCAGGCATGCATCCGGGGGAGGGCTGGCGCCCACCGTCTGCGCCACGCAGAAGCAACCGCTCGACTCCAGCAGCACGGCCGCGTGCGGCACATGCAGCGTCTCCGAGACACGCCGGGTGACGGTCTCCAGCAGCGGCTTCGTCTCCACAAACTTCCGCACCTCTTCGCTCAGTTGACTCAGCAATTGTTCGGCGCTGTAAGCCTCGCGGAAAAAGCGGCGGTCCGTCCAGGCCCGCAGGCGAGCCGCTCCCCGCCGCATGGAAAACACCAACGCTACGCCCACGGCAATGGCGGTAATTCTCTGGGGACGATTGGAGTGGCTACCCACCAGAAGAGCGAGGGCGATCGTCACCAAAGCAGTGGCCAGGGCCTGGAGCACCCGAATTCCGCCTTTGGCCAGTGCGTATTGGAGCCCTTGCCGGAGCACCACGCGGACTTCCATGGCGCGATGCACCACGATGACGTAGGCTAGCGTGATGGGGAAGAGCGGCAACGCCAGCAGCGCCGTCGCCACCGCCCAATCCGGCAAGTCGCGGAAGAGGTCGGTGCCGCGGACAATACTAATGATGACCAGGATAAATGAAGGTGTCAGGCTGAGGCCGGCGCCCAGCCAGAGAATCCGCAGGCGGCGGCGTGCGTCGGGCGTGGATGCGGTTCCGCTCTTGCGGCCCAGCAGGAAAAAGAAGGCGCTGACCGCCAGCATGCCGACAACCCTTTCCGGGGTATAGGCGGCGAAAAGCGCGGGTCGCAACCAGGCGATAGTGTCAAAGCTGAGTTCTCTGCCCAGCGCGAACGCCGTGAACATCATCGCCCATAAACTCACGGGCACGATCAAAAGCCACTTGAGCCAAGGAAAGCGGCGATCCACGGCGGCGCGTTCGGGGAAGTAAATTCCAAACAAGAGCATCCAGATGGCCCAGGAGTTGCCCACCAGCGCGATCCAGGCCAGCATAGCCACGCGGCCAAGCCCCTCCGCATCCGGCGCCATCATGACCGACGTCGAAAAACTAATCAGCAGGGCAAGCAGCAGCCACGCCAGAGGATCCGAGGGACGAAGGGCCGCCACCCAGAAGCCCAGGCAGAGGCAGAAGAGTGGGAAGGCGATTTGGATAGCGATGGTAATGAGCCACTGAGCGAGGGTGGGAGGCGCATCCTGCTCCGGCGCCAGCTTGATCGAGGCGCGAAGCCGGGCGCCGCCCGGACGGCTGACCACGACCACCAATGAATCGCCCGGGTGCAAGCCGGCGAGGGCGCGCCGCAAGACGCTTACGCCCGTGAACGGCTGCCCACCGACCTCCTCCAGCACGTCGCCCCAGTGGACGCCCGCGTTTTTTGCCTCCGGCGTTATACCGGAAATCACACGCATGCGGAAGCCAAACTCCAGGGGTTCGCGCGCGCGCTCCGTCCCGAAGCGAAGCTTGTGGATGACGGCGATGGACGAACCGATCTGGCACACGGCGATAACGGCGAACAGTGCCAGCAGCAGACCATAATTACGGTAGCGTCGAATCATGATGGGTTTGTAGGGCCGGCCTTGTGCCGGTAGGTACGTTCCCCTGTTAAGTGGGTCGTATTATCCTACCAGAAATCCGGGGACGGGCGGGAGCACGGAATGGGGCACGCCAATCGTGCCCGGTGCGCCGGGCGGCGCTGGCCAGCGATGTTTCGCCCGCCAATGCCGCCGCTTCATGCTCAATTCACCTCGAATTTCTGCAAAATGCATTTGCTTCCATACAAAATGTCCTACACTTAGCACGTACTTACGTAAAATATTCGCCCTTTTTCCGGACAAATTGTCATATTGTCCTTTGTTTTCATACACATTCCGGCTTCGAACGTATTGCCTTAATTTCTTTTTCTCGCAGTATTCCCTCCCGGACCTTCCCGAAGGCGTTGATAAGACGCCACATCCGGGTCAAGCAGCAGTCCTCCAGGCGTTGCACATGCGCGGATTGCTGATTCTCCTCCGTAGCCATGAGCGCGGCCAGATTTTCCGGAGATCGAACTCTCTCGGATTCATGCGCAAACTGCCAAGCAGTCATCTCGGGGGATGGGGCCTGACACCTGACACCTTTCTTAACTACCTTTATTTTCATTAACATCGTGGAGACAACGCTTTATCTCGTTTCCTTTGATCAACATCGTGGAGAGGCGAGAAACAGACATTTTTCTATATTTGTTTTCATTAACTTACAGAGGTTCAGCCTCACTTTTTAATCCCCCCTTTTTCCCCTGACCCTGGCCAACGAAAATTAGCTAACTGTCGTACTTCCAATAACATAGACTTTTGCGAGATTTTCGCTCATCATGGCTAATTCCTTTTGTTTCTAATACATCGTGGAGAGCCGCGCCCATTTTTTCGCCTTGGATCCGACGTTTCAGCCTAACTCTCACTTTTTTAATGGTTTAGAGCTTTCAGACATTTTTACTCTAAACAGCTAACTCTCTTTTGTTTCTAGTACATCGTGGAGAGCCGCGGTTTTTTCTGACGCTTCCATCTGCCGTTCATAGCATTTAATCTCCAGCGAAAACCTCCAAGGGACAGTGGATAGGTGCCAGGTGTCAGGTGTCAGGAAGAGCACATAGTGTAAATTGTAAATGGTAAGTTTCGAACCGTACTACCTTTTACCCTTTATCATTTACCATTTACAATTTGTCCTTGGGCGTTTCCACAGCACCCATGCTCCCAGCGCCCGGCACCTGACACCCGGCAACTTCTACCGGCGCTTAGACCCTGACAACTAGCCGTGGTGCGCGATTTGGCGCTGGCGCCAAACTCCGCATACGTGGCCAGCATTCACCATGCCATAGGCCAGAAAAATTGCCATGGAGGGAGGAAACCCCCATAAAGCGGTCAAATTGCAGCACGCCATTCCCGGGGTTTTCACAGGGTGAAATTCTAGCCTCGG
>Ga0326727_10005417_pt1 | contig 36514 bp, 28 predicted proteins | sample MB2enrmetagenome_FD_207643 | JGI IMG/M metagenome (GOLD analysis project Ga0326727, IMG submission 207643) | Lab enriched peat soil microbial communities from McLean, Ithaca, NY, United States - MB29MY | ecosystem: Environmental > Terrestrial > Soil > Wetlands > Peat | place: USA: New York...
CACCTTGAGGTTTTGAGCATCGAGCTGAACGATTTCGGACTTGTCCTCGATGTTGACGTAGATGTTTCCCTTCCCGTCCGCCGCCGCAAACTCCGGTTTGCCCGCCAGGTCGACCGTGCCGGCCACGCTGCCATCGGCAGCATTGATGGCTGTAGCGTTGTTGCTGCGCCCGTTCATCGTGAAAACGCGCTTCGTAACGCCATCGTAAACAATTGCGTCCGGGTTGGTTCCGGTGCTTGCCGTGCCAAGGGTTTTCAAGGTCTTCAGGTCGAAGATCGTCACCGAGTTGGCCCGGCCGTTACTCGTGAAACCCCGTCCTAATTCCGGCGCCACCGCAATGCCGTGTACGCCTTGAGTGTCAGGAATATCACCCACGAGCGTGTAGGAGTCGGTATCCATGACTTGCACGTGAGTTCCATGCGAGATGTAGAGGCGGCGTCCCTCACTATCGACGGCGAGATAATCCCAGAAACCCTCGCCACCCACAGGAACCGTCTTAATGACGTGATAGCCTGAAGCGCCTGCTGATTGTCCGCCTGCACTAGAGCGTACGCCAGTCAAGAGGGCTACTGCCAGAGCGACCACACCGATGCTTGCCAGAAGCGTGACGGTCTTGCGCATGGGGCTGGACCTCCTTTGGTTAACCAGGCTTAAAGCGTACACCTGAAATCTGAAAATAACCTGAAGGTTGGTTATCTGACGTGTACCTGAAGAACTTACGGGGCTGTCATCCTGAGGAGCCGCAGGCGGTCCTGAGTGAAACGAACGGAGGATCTCCGCAGTTCCGTCTTATCAGAACTGCCGAGATTCTTCGCTTCGCTCAGAATGACAGGTGGCAAGCTTTTCTCCGCAGTCTGTCAATACGCGCCGGGGTAGGGCTTGGCAGCCGGTTCGTAATCTCTGCCGTACATATTCTTGTGCTTGGTGAGAAGGCCGCCGGACTCCGGCAAGCGAACCTCCCCGATGGAAGCAGAGCCCGGCGAGAAGGCAAACTCTCGTGACAGAGACTTGAGGGCCTCAGGGAGGCAGCGTTCATACCAAACATTGAGTTGGTATCGGCCGGCGGGAACAGAGCTTATGGTCACCTCGCCCACCGCGTTGGAGACAGCGTAATAGGGATACTCGAGCGCGATGATCACAGCGCTCATTTCGGGATGGATGTTACAGAAGATGTAACTCACTCCAGGCTTGTTGAAGATGATGGCACGCGTAGCGCCGCCCTCATAGAGCCCCAAATCGAATCGCTTGCCTTCAAAAAGTGAGAATACATTGTGAAGAAAAGGATCGTGGTTGGGGAACTCGACAACCGCCCCCACCGGCACGATGAGGAGATGAGGTACGAACCGCTTGTTCTTTTGGACGAGCTGGAACCGGTTCGGCGTCGATTCGAGGCGGTCAGGCGGGAACTCGGAGGCGCCGGCAAGGGGAGTGAGGAAGACCACCACGTTCGAGTTGTCGACAGACTTGCCCCGACTCGCCGACGCCAGCAGGGTGACACGGCCCCTCACCGTCAGGCCTTGCGCCGCTGACCCGGTGCGCGCGGCCAGCGCCCCGACGAGCAAGAGCCAATAGCAGCAGCGCCATGACGCAAGCTTCATAGAACGAACTCCCTTGGCGCGTTGGTAGCACGGGCGCCCGGCGGGCGGTGGCTAGAGCGACCCGCTCCCGCACGCAGGCAGAGCTTGTCCCGAGCACTGCGAAGGGATGCCCGCGCCACAGCGGGCGAGACGCCCGCGCTACAGAGCCCTCAAAACAGTGCGGCGGCCCCCAGTCCCACCTGGTTCGCCGTAAACAAGCCCGGATGAGTCTCCGCCGTTCTCAGGCGGCGGTACTCGAGCGAGAAGATAAGATTCGAGCGGACGTGGTAGATACTGTTGAGAAACCAGCTCTGGTTTCTTCCGATCGCCAGGCTCTCGTAGCCCTCATCCTGGTAAGTGTACTGGAGGCCGGGCGTGGGAGTGAAATCTTCGCCATAAGCGCCGTTGAACTCGAGCTTGGGCAGCGCCATGAATTTCAATTGCGCCCATCCACCTGTGGAGTTGGGGGCGCGAATGACGGTTTGCGGATCGTCCAGATAGCCGTAATACGCGATGCTTCGGCCTTCGCCGGCGCCCAGTCCCCCAAGCGCGCGGCCGCGGTAAAATTCTCCGGTCAAGGAAAATCGTTGGCTGAGGGGGAGGCTCCAATCTGCGGTTCCCGCCCACGTATCCACCATGCGGCCATAACCCCAGTTCTGGCGCGCATAGTAACCGCCGGTCCCAATCGAAGCCGGTCCGAAGGGCGTGCCATGTGTCCAGGCAACTCGAGCGGCGTAGGCGGGTTGTCCCGATTTCTCTCCAGCCTCAGCGGCACGATAATAGGAATCGGCAGGGAGTTCGCCGGTCAGCGGGTCCATGAGCCCTCCTTCGAGCGATACGCTCGACCCCTCGGACAAAGAGATGCGGTGCTCAACGTGGATTTGCGGAGTCCACACCCACAAGTTGCCGGCCGAGGATAAAGCGGGGTTGGCTGCCGAAACCAGCGAGGTGGGCGAAAGAGGAGAGAAAAACGGATCTTCTTGTCCGGCCACGACGGATGTCTTCTCCCAATCCAGTCGCAAGCCCGCAGTGCGCAGGCGAACCAAGCCGGTTGTAATTCCATAGGATGTGGACGGGAATCCTCCGAAGAAATCCATCTGAATATCGGCACTGCTTCGCGCCCCGGCGATGCTCGGCCCGAACACTTCAAGCCCTACGAGCGATTGCCTGGCCGTCGCGCCGAAGCCGGCATTTGTTTCCGAGCCATAGAGAGGGGTGGCGTAGTCGGGCACATCAAAGTTGTTTGTGGCTCCGCGGGTGGTGAAGGCATTCAGGAGCGCCATGCCGGAGAGCCGCACCCGGTATTTCGAGCCGCTCTCCACCTTGCTCTGATACTGGTCATCGACTTTCGCGCTGAGCAACTGGTGCTCCTCTTCCATCTTGGAGACTCGCGCCTCGAGTTGCGGTACGTCGGCCTCGCGGTTAGCCGTCGCGGGTGGAACGGGGGCGGCTTGAGCCTTTTCCTGGCCGGTGCTTGCGGCCAGTTCACCCTTGATCGCCGAGAGTTGCTCTCTGGCCGCTTTTAGATCCTGCCGAAGCTCCACGAGTTCCGTGCGCGTTGCCGACACCTCCGCGCGCATCGATTGAAGAGCGGAGCTCAGTTCCTGGATTTGGTCCTGCAGGTCGGCCGGGGTGGCGGGAGTCGGACGTGTCTCCGCAGACTTTGCTGCGGCTGGTTGCTCTTGGGGAGAACCGTTGAGGGTCGTCACAAGAAACGCCGCGAGCAAGGCGCTCGCGACTTTCAACGGGCGATTCAAGCAGGACAGCTCCATTGGACCTCCTTACTTCAAGTCGCGAAGTCAACAGTCAAGCTTACTCATCGAGGACGACACAAGGATCCACAAGACGCTCAAGGCGCTGTTTGAATCGGAGGGCTATGCTCTCCAGGTGGCCCCGAACGGGGTTTCCGGAGTCGAGGCCTTCCGCAGCGCAAAGCCCTCGGTGGTAATCCTGGATCTTAAGTTGCCCAAGCTGTCGGGACGTGATGTTCTGCGCGAGATCAGGAAAGAAGCTGCATCCCAGCCGGTCATCATTCTGAGCGCCGTTTCTGAGGAGGTTGACAAGGTCTTACTGCTGGAACTGGGCGCGGACGACTACGTCACCAAGCCGTTCAGCCCCAAGGAACTGCTGGCGCGTGTTGGCGCCGTGATGCGCAGGGCGGAAAGAACGCTTCCCAGCGATGCCTACAGTTTTGGGGATGTGGTTGTGGATTTTGCAAGAATGGAAGTCACTCGGGACGGCAAACCAGTCACGCTCACTGCCCATGAGTTTAAGACACTGAAGTACTTCACCCAGAACCCCGAACGGGTGCTGTCGCGCGACGAGTTGCTCAACCAGGTCTGGGGTTACGAGTGCTATCCTTCCACGCGCACCGTGGACAATCATATTCTCAGACTACGGCAAAAGCTTGAAAAAGACCCTGTGAACCCCTTGCACTTTCGTACCGTTCACAAAGTCGGATATAAATTCGTGCCGTTTTTGAAAACCGCGAGTGCGGGCTGAACCTGGCCTGCTGGCTGTCATTCCGAGCGCAGCGAGGAATCTCGCCCTGCGCTGTGCAAGACGGAAGATGGAAAGCGTTGAGGATGCGCACCCAAGTGGATCAAGGCGAGATTCCTCGCTGCGCTCGGAATGACACGCTTGCGGGAAGCTATCTCACATTCAGGTGGGCGATCTTTCTTAATGCATGATCGAACCAAAATCCGGGGGTGGTATTCAGGAATCAGTCGCAGGGGCCGCCTGCGCACCAAGTTTCTGTTGTCCTTGCTTCTCGTTTCCGCTTCTTTAACGTGTTCCACTCTGCTGGTAGTCCGGCATCGGCTGCAAATCCAGATCAGAGAAGAAATTCGGCAGGACCTGCAAAATTCAGTGGTCACTTTCCAGATCTTTCAACGGCAGCGCGAGATGGGGTTAGAAGGCGCGGCGGCGATGGTGGCTAATCTGCCTATCATCGAAGCCCTGATGACGTCCAGGGACGCAGCAACAATTCAAGATGCCTCGGCCGCGCTGTGGCGAAAAACCGGGGGAGACTTGTTCGTGCTGGCGGACCGCAAGGGGCAGTTGATGGCGCTCCATGCCGTAAATCCCAGCCTCACCCCGGCGCTAGCGGACGAAATGCTGCAACGATCTCTCCGCAGCGGAGAAGCGCGCGACTGGTGGTTTGGCGGCGGACGCTTGTTTCGCATCTTCATGCGGCCGATCTACTTTGGGGAACCCGCCAACGGCACAGAACTCGGTGTTCTGGTACTGAGTTCGGAGATTAATGAGCAGGTTGCCGAGGACGTACGCCAAGTGGCTTCCAGCCAGGTCGCATTTCTTTACGGGACCACGGTCGTGGTCAGCACTCTATCGGGCAGGCAAAGAGATGATCTGGGCAAGCTGGCCCTGCGGCCAGGGACCTCAACCACGCAGGTCAATGCTGGATCGCCCGGGCTGGACGTGGCTCCCGCGGATGTGGAACTCGGCCACGAAAAGTTTCTTGCCATGTCCACTGCGCTCCCGCCTGGCAGTTCGCTTCCTGCCAGCCTGGCGGTCCTCAGATCCTACGACCAGGCTGCCCGGTTCCTAAAGAGTCTCAACCGCTGGCTTTTCGGTCTGGGCTTGGCCGCAATTCTGGCGGGGAGCCTGTTGGTATTTCTGATTTCGGACACCTTCACTCGTCCGCTCGCCAAACTGGTGAGGGGCGTGCATGCGCTCGAGGAGGGCAACTTCAACTATCCGCTCGAGGCTCAAGGAAGGGATGAAGTGGCCGAACTGACTCAATCGTTTGTCACCATGCGGCGCACTCTCTGGAGCGCCCAGCAAGAGTTGCTGAGGGCGGAAAGGCTAGCCACTGTCGGGCGCATGGCCAGCACCATCTCCCACGATCTACGTCATTCCTTGACCACCATTCTCGCCTACGCGGAGTTTCTCTCCGAAGGAGGGCTCACGCAGGTTCGGCGCCTTGAGTACTACGAAGAGATACGGCAAGCAGTGAATCAGATGACGGATCAATTACGGGCACTGCTGGAGTTCTCAAGGGTCAAGATGGTGAACCGCCCCGTCCGCGCCAGCATCGTGCCGGTGATTGAACGCGCTCTACACAGCGTCAAGGCGCGCCCGGCCTTCGGCAGTATCAAGGTGACGACCTCATTTGAAGGCGGAAGCGAAGGCTGGTTTGACCCCGCCAGCCTGGAGCGAGTTTTTCACAATTTACTGCTCCATGCCTGTGAGGCCGCGCCGCCTCAGTCAGGACGTGTCCAGGTGGCGACGCAGCAGACTCCGGCAGGGCTTGAGATCCGCGTGGCCGGCAACGGCAGCGGCATTCCTTCGGAGATTCGCGACACGCTCTTCCAACCCTTCGTGACCGCTGGCAAGGACAACGGCATCGGACTCGGATTGGCTACTGTCCACAAGATCGTGCAGGAGCACCAGGGGCAGGTTGAAGTGGAATGTACCGGCCCGGAGGGAACTGTGCTGCGCATCCTGCTCCCGGCGGTTCCCTCGGAAGCCCGAGTAGCCAGCAGCAATACTCTCTGAAAACTCAACACGAAGAACCTACCGTGTCCTCAGTCGGCAGACAGCGTGGGCTGCTGACTCCGACCGACGCCAGCGCGCGCTCCCCTTCACGGACACTGAACTGCCCGACACGAACTTTTTACCCTCTATTGACAACCTGATGACACCTCGCGTGCCCATGGCGGACTAATGTGAAGAGGTAATGCCCAATTTGTGAAGATGGGAAATCAATCAACGGAGGGAAAAGTATGGGAAGAAAATTAATTTGTGTGTCGCTGGTGGCGCTGGGGCTGATTCTAGTCGCAGCCGGCTTTGCCAGTGCGACGAGTATCTTCAACCAACCTGGAAACATCTTGATTTCCGACCAGTTCAACAATCGGGTGATCGAAGTTGACCCCCGGACCAAGAATATCGTCTGGCAGTTTGGCAACGAATCGAGCCTGCCGGGCCCGCATTCGGTCGTGGCGCCCAACGACGCGGAGCGCGTCGGCAATCTGACGCTGATCTCGGGCACCGGCGCCCCTGCGGGCTCTGAGGCCACCTGTCCCAGCGGATGCGCGGACAACCGGGTCTTTTTGGTGAACCAAGCTGGACGAATCGTATGGCAGTACGGGCAGGCCGGCGTTACCGGCGCGGGCTTTAATGAATTGAATACGCCGGTCCAAGCGACCTTTCTGCCGAGCACCAATATTCTGATAACGGACCAGGCGAACGATCGTGTGATCGAAGTAACCTTGCGCCACGAGATCATCTGGCAATATGGGATGACCGGAGTCCCCGGCGCCGGTTCTGACCAGCTCAATACCCCCAACAGCGCCGAGTTGCTGGAGAACGGCGATGTCCTGATCGCAGACGAGAGCAACAACCGGGTGATCGAGGTGAACCGCGAAAAGGAAGTAGTGTGGTCCTACAATAACTCAGGGGACCCCACGGTGCTGAATGGCCCTGCCTTCGCCAGCCGGCTCCCCGACGGCGATACGCTGATCACCGACTCAAATAACAACCGCGTGTTCGAAGTGGATATGAACGGCAACCTTGTCGGCTCATACTATTCCACCGCCTCGGTCACCGTGCCGAATCCGCTTCCCACTCGCGCCGTCCGCCTTTTCAATGGGAACACGCTGATCAGCAATCAATTCGCGGGCCAAGTGATTGAGGTGAATCCCGAGGGGAACATCGTGCTCAGCTTCGGCACGCTCGGAGTGAACGACGACGCTCCGGGCGACCTCAACGCGCCCTACGACGCCAAGGAGATCGGCGACTACTTCGGCCTTACCCCGCCCTTTGTAGCTCCTTTCGCAATTGAACGTATGCTCTCTGTGCTGGAGGGTAATTAGGCGGGGGCGTAGGCCGCTAACGAATTCACCACGGAGCGCACAGAGAACACAAAGAAAACTGCCCAGGGTTTTCTCTGCGAACTCTGTGGCCTCTGTGGTGATTCATCAAGAAGCCTTGGGCAAATGCGCCAGGGACTCTTTGATCTTTTCTTCCGGGTATTCGTAATCGGTGAGTTCACCGGCAAAGTATTTTTCGTATGCGGCCATGTCGAAATGGCCGTGCCCGCTCAAATTGAAGAGAATGGTCTTCTCTTTCCCTTCCTCTTTCGCCTTCAAGGCCTCGTCGATCGCACAAGCCACCGCGTGGGAGGTTTCAGGGGCAACGATAATGCCCTCGGCGCGCGAGAAGGTGATAGCCGCTTCGAAGCATTTCAATTGCCGGTAATTGACCGCTTCGACCACACCTTGACGGTGCAGAAGGCTGACCAGCGGGGCCATGCCGTGATACCTCAATCCACCGGCGTGAATGCCCGCGGGAATAAAGTCGTGCCCCAGAGTGTCCATCTTCAGCAGCGGCGTCATCCCGCTCTTGTCGCCAAAATCGTAGGCATAGACGCCTTTGGTCATGGTCGGGCATGCGGCGGGCTCGACCGCAACCAGGCGGATTTGCTTTCCAGCCGCCTTGAAGGGTACGAAGGGAAAAGCCAGGCCGGCAAAGTTGCTTCCTCCGCCGCAGCAGCCAATCACCACGTCAGGGAAGGCCCCGGCGAGCTTCAATTGAGCAATCGCCTCTTGCCCGATGACGGTCTGGTGCAACAGCACGTGATTGAGGACGCTGCCCAGTGAGTAATTCGTGTCTTTGCGACCCGCCGCATCTTCGACCGCTTCGCTGATGGCAATGCCCAAGCTGCCCGGGCAGTCCGGATCCTCGGCGAGAATCTGCCTTCCGGCGGCGGTCTGGTCGCTGGGCGATGGAATGCATTTGGCGCCCCAACACTGCATCATGGTGCGCCGGTGGGGCTTCTGATAGAAGCTGCACTTTACCATATAAACCATGCACTCCTGGCCGAATACATTGCAGGCGAACGCCAGAGCGCTTCCCCATTGGCCCGCGCCAGTTTCTGTGGAGATGCGCTTAACGCCTGCTACCTTGTTGTAGTAGGCCTGTGGCGTCGAGGTGTTCAGCTTGTGGCTTCCTGCCGGCGAGACGCCTTCGTTCTTGTAAAAAATCCTCGCCGGAGTTCCCAGGACTTCCTCCAGCCGGCGCGCCCGGCACAGCGGCGTTGGCCGCCAGAGCCGCAGGATGTCGAGCACGGGCTCCGGAATCGGAATCGTCGGAGCAGCCGAAACCTCCTGCTCGATCAACTGCGGGGGGAATATCGCCTCCAGGTCGCCCGGTCCCGCGGGTTTCAGCGTCCCAGGATGAAGCGGAGGCGGCAAGGGCGCCGGCAGGTCAGGAACGACGTTGTACCAGGTCTTTGGGATTTCACTTTCAGGCAGAATATATTTGTTTTCAGTCATGAGTTGGCTCCGGATAAAGTCGCACCTGCCTGGCGGCTGCCGCTGCGCCGTCAGAGCATGCGGTGATCCTAAAATGTTGAGGATAACACAAAACAAGCCGCGGACCCCAAAGTCAGGGGGTCCACGCTGCCGACCTGAATTGAAGGACGCCGCAACCGCGGATTAGCTTTCCAACGCTTCCCGGCAATACGCGTAGCACTTCTTAACTTCCGCAATGGTGTCCAGGTGCTTATCCTCGCCGTATTCGTACTCGATATTGGCGGGGATTTTCCATTTGTTGTCGCGAAGCAAGCAGAGAACCTCTTTAATGGGCGTGTCACCCTGGCCAAGGGGCAGGTTGGCGCCGTGGTTCTTCTTGCGGTCTTTGATGTGCAGCGTGACGATCTTCTGATGGTGCTCGCGAATATAGGCAACGGGATCGCCGTTGGCAGCCACGAAATGGCCGATGTCCAAATTGACGCCGATGTACTGCGACGCACCCTTCATGGCGCGAGCGAACGTCTCGGCAGTCGAGAATTCATCCTGGTCGCGGGTATCGTCATGGCCGTGGAAACCCACCATGATCTTGTATTTTTGGGCATACTGGTCAACTCGCGGTGCAACACTCACATTGGATGAAGAGGTGATGTATTTGACGCCCAGCGCCTGCGCGGCCTTGAAGCCGGCCTCGATTCCTGCGTCTGTAACGCCTTTACGAAAGGCATAGGTGAGAGCATAAATCCTCACGCCGCCATTATCGAACTTGGTGCGGATCTCGTGAAAAGCACTGGCAGGCGCAGAAATCCACCATTTCTCCTGTTCTTGCCACTTTATATTGGAGGGCACGACGTGCCCATCGAACAGTTCGCATTCACCCAATCCCACCGTCTTGAAAGCCTCGATGGCGGCGTCGAGACTCATGTCCCGAAACGAATAACTCTGCGCGCCGATCTGGACTCCGCGAACTACGGAGTCAATGTAGGACGCACTCCAGCCTTTGCGGCTAACAGCCCACAAACCGGCCGAGCCTCCAATCAAAAGCTTGCCCGCGTCCCGCCGTGATATCAAAGCCATAGAACCTCCTCGAAGCCTTAGAACTATCGGCGCTTAGTATAAGAAGCCGGACCGCATCTTGCAAGCGAGGAAAGGGTGGAGGCAGCAGGACCGCCCGCAGTTCCTCGTGATGACGAGTAGCGCCGACCTCCAGAGCCTGCCCTGAGCGAAGCGAAGGCTCGGCAGATGCCGGCCTGAAGGCCAGCCCTAGGGACCAAATCAGCTCGCTACCGATGCCATGTTTAGCTTTACACTTTATCCTTTACCCTTTAACCTTTAACCTTCACCTTTTGAAAGGAGCATCCCTTTGAGATCAGCCGCCAATCGTCTTTGCCTCGTCGCTGCTTTGGTTTGCTGTTTCTTTGCCGCCAAGGCCAGTGCCCAGTCCGGAGGGCCCTGGCCGTCGGGCGCGAGCCAATACCGATTCCACATGATCGGCAATGCGCATATTGACGCCCCATGGCTCTGGCCGTGGTCGGAGGCCATGTCCGTTGCGCTAAGCACATTTCGCTCTGCTCTGGACCGCATGAACGAGTACCCTGACTTCACTTTCACCGCGAGTTCCGCTCAATTCTACGAGTGGGTCGCGGAAACTGACCCCGCGATGCTCGAAGAGATCCGCAAGCGGGTGGAAGAGGGGCGGTGGGATCTGGTGGGCGGCTGGTGGGTCGAGCCGGACGTGAATATCCCGAATGGCGAATCGTTGGTCCGGCAAGGGCTCTACAGCCAAAGGTTGTTCCAGCAGTTATTTGGACGCATGGCCCAGGTCGGTTACAACCCCGACTCCTTCGGCCATACGGGAACCTTGCCGCAGATCCTCAAGCTGCAAGGCCTGCACACTTATGTCTTCATGCGCCCCCAGGCTCACGAGAAGAGGCTTCCCGCCGACCTTTTCTGGTGGGAGGGCGCCGATGGGAGCCGCGTGCTCACTTACCGCATCCCGTTCAGTTACGGGATTGATGAGCATATGCAGGAAGAGGTCAGCCACTTCATCACGGAATTAAAGGAACCCACCAAAGAACTGATGGTCTTTTACGGTGCCGGCGACCATGGCGGCGGGCCCGCCAAGGAGAATATCCAAGCGATCCTGGATATGCAGAAGATGCCGGGCGCGCCGAAGTTCATTTTCAGCACCCCGGACCGCTACTTTGACGAGGTCGGTAAACTCACCGATCTGCCGGTTGTGGCGGACGACCTCCAGCATCACTCGGTGGGCTGCTACACGGCCATGTCCGAGGTCAAGAAGAACAACCGGACTGCGGAAGTCGCTCTGACGACTGGCGAGAAATTCGCGGCCCTCGGTTCCGTGATTGCTGGATTTGACTACCCCAAGGCCGACTTCACGGCTGCCTGGAAAAGGGTGCTGTTCATACAATTCCATGACAGCATGGCCGGGACCGCGCTTCCGGAACATTATGACGTGGCCCGGGAAGCCCACGGACGCGCTATCGACATCGCCGGTCAGGCGATGAACAAGGCGGCGGAGAAGATTGCCTTTCAGATTCCGACGCAAGACCCAAACTCCGAATACCTGGTGGTGCTTAATCCCCATGCCTGGAACGCCAAGCTCAACGTCGAATACGATGTGGGCTGGGGTTTCGAGTACAAGAAGGGCGCGCAACCGACCTCCGTGCTGGAAGATGAGAATGGCAATAGCATTCTCCACCAATGGATCCAAGCGACGACTGTCGTGGACGAGCGCATGCGAGTCGCGTTTCAGGCGCCGGTGCCCGCTTTCGGATACCGGCAATTCCGATTGCGAAGCAGCCAGCCTGCCGCTCCGCCTGTCTCGGCCGTGCATGCCACCGAGCGCCAATTGGAAAACGAACATCTGCGTGTCACTTTCGCGGACGACGGCAGCCTGACGCTGCTCGACAAGGATACCGGGGCGCAGGTTTTCAAAAGCGGCGCGAGCGGAGCGCGGGCGATTGTGCTGGACGACCCCAGCGACACCTGGAGCCACGACGTGCGCGCCTACACCAAGGAACTCGGCGTTTTCCGCAACGCCCGCTTCCGGGTGCTCGAAAACGGCCCCTTGCGCGCCACCATCCGCGTGCGCACGAACTACGGAGCGTCTTCGCTCCAGACGGACTGGCTGCTCTACTCCGGCGCCCGAACCCTCGAGGCCCGCGTAGCGCTCGATTGGCACGAGCATCGCAAAATCCTGAAGTTCTCGTTCCCGGTGGATGTGCAGGATCCCCGCCCCACCTACGAAATTGCCTACGGGTACAAGGTGCGCCAGGCTAACGGCGACGAAGATCCCGGGCAGCGCTGGATCGACCTCTCCGGCCGCCGCGCCGCAGGCGAGTATGGGCTGTCCGTCATCAATGACGCCAAGTACGGCTACAGCGTGCAGGGCAGCGATATGCGCATCTCGATCACCCGCGGCGCGGTCTTCGCGCAACACCGTCCGCGCCAACTCGAGCCTAACGGCGAGTACATCTGGCAAGACCAGGGCGTGCAGACCTTCCGCATGCTCCTCGTGCCTCACACTGGCGCCTGGCAGGACGCGGGCATTGTGCGCATGGCCGAGGAGTTTACCGCTCCCATCCCGATCATTTATCAGGGAATCCATCCCGGCAGCCGGCCGCTTTCCGCTTCTTTCCTTTCTGTGGATGTACCGAACGTGGTCGTCTCGGTGGTGAAGAAATCAGAAGACGGCGATGACCTCATCGTCCGCTGCTACGAAACCGCCGGCCGCCCGGTGACGGCTAACTTGGATTTGGGATTAGTGAGCCGCCGCTGGACCGGAGACTTCCGCCCACTCGAAATCAAGACGCTGCGCGTGCCGCTCAGCGGGGGAGAGATTCGCGAAGTGAACGTGCTGGAACAATGATTGACGATGGTCGATGGACGATTGTCGATTGAAAGGCAATGCGCCACCCTCGGCCGCGCTCGGAATGACAGACGTATACTAGGTGGGGAGCCTTGTATGACTCTCGAACTCCACCAACTTCAAAAACTCGACGACTACCGTTGGCTCGTGCCCAGGGGAACCAAGCCCGGCATGCTCACCGATGCGCTCATTTACACCAACGAGCGCCTGCTGATGGACATACTCAAAGACCTCTGTCTCGAACAAGCCATGAACGTCGCCATGCTTCCGGGCATCGTGGGCTACTCTCTAGCGATGCCGGACATCCACCAGGGTTATGGATTCCCCATCGGCGGAGTGGCCGCCACTCTGCCGGACGAGGGCGGCGTGGTTTCTCCGGGTGGTGTGGGCTTTGATATCAACTGTGGAGTGCGTTTGCTCGCCAGCACCCTGACGCTCGACGAGGTCCGGCCGAAAATCAAAGAACTGGTGAACCAGCTTTTCCGCGACATCCCTTCCGGCGCAGGCCAGAGCGGGAACATTCGGCTCTCCTACCAGGAACTCGACAAGCTGCTCAAAGAGGGCGCCGCCTGGATGGTCGAGCAGGATTACGGCTGGCCGGAAGATCTCGACACCTGCGAGGAAAACGGCGCCATCGAAGAAGCCGACCCTACCATGGTCAGCGACCGCGCCAAGAAGCGCGGCCTGCCCCAGGTGGGAACGCTCGGTTCCGGCAACCATTTCCTCGAGGTCCAGTACGTCGAGCACATCTTCGACCCGGCTTCGGCTCAGGCGCTAGGGCTTTACGAGAACGAGATCGTGATCTTGATCCATTCCGGTTCGCGCGGCCTGGGTCACCAGGTTTGCACCGACTACCTGCGCGACATGGACGCCGGCATGCGCCGCTACGGCATCGACCTGCCTGACCGCCAACTGGCATGCGTACCGGTGCACTCGAAGGAAGGCCAGGAATATCTCTCGGCGATGCGAGCCTCGGCGAACTTCGCCTGGGCCAATCGCCAAGGCATCACCCACTTTGCGCGCCAAGCCTTCCAGCGCATCTTCGGCCCGCAGGAAGAGTTGCGCGTCGTTTACGACGTCTGCCACAACATCGCGAAGCTTGAGCGGCATCGGGTGAACGGACGGGACCGCAAAGTGATGGTGCACCGCAAGGGAGCCACCCGAGCGTTTCCCGCCGGGCGGCCGGAAGTGCCGGAAGTCTACAAATCCTGCGGCCAGCCGGTGCTGATCCCCGGCTCAATGGGGACGTCATCTTACGTTCTGGTGGGCGCCGAGGGTGCGATGCAGGAAACCTTCGGCACCACCTGCCACGGAGCAGGGCGCGTGATGAGCCGCACCGCCGCCAAGAAATCCGCCTTCGCCCAGAACGCCCGCCAGCGCCTCGAGGAGCAGGGCATCATCGTGCGCGCTGAGTCCCGCGACGGCATCACCGAAGAAATCCCCGAAGCCTACAAGGACGTGGACGTGGTCATCGACGTGGTTCACAACGCCGGCTTGGCGAAACGCGTGGCGCGGCTGAAACCGATTGGTGTGATCAAGGGATGATTGACGACGTCCGCCTTCAGCCCCAAAAGGGCGAACTAACACAGCCCAGGCCAGCGGCCTGGGTTACAAGTTTAGGCCGCCATGGGTGGCAAGCCCTGTAAGGGCGTAATAAACTCACTATACCCCGCCGCGCTCCGCCACAATTAGTCCGATTGTTATCTCGCCCTTTCAGGGCTTGACCGCAGTTACTTAAATCCGGGACCCAGGCCGTTGGCCTGGGCTTTGTTAGGACGCCCCTTCGGGGCTCATTCCAGATCCCGAGATTCCCGCAAACAGCAGATCGCGACAACCGGCACAACTCTACTTCTCTTCCTCGAGCTGTTGCGCCAGGTAGTTCTGCAAGCCGAGCTGCTCGATGAGGCCGAGCTGTTCCTCGAAGAAATCCACGTGGCCTTCTTCGTCGGCGAGAATTCCCTTCAGGAAATCAGCCGTACCGTTATCGCCGGCCTTGCGGCAGGTGGCGATGGCCTCGTTATAATCGGTCACCGCGCCGTGCTCGAGGGCCAAGTCATTCTCGAGTTGCTGTTTCACATCCTTCCCGATATTGAGTTTGGGCAGTTCGCTCAGGTTCGGCGCTCCCTCCAGGAAAAGCACGCGCTCGATGAGTTCTTCCGCGTGCTTCATCTCAGTGATGGATAGTTTCTTGACGCGCTTGCTGAGCAGCTCGTAGCCCCAGTTCTCGCACATTTCGCTATGCAGGAAGTACTGGTTCAGTGCGCCCAATTCCTCCTCCAGCATGTGTTGCAGAGCTTTCAAAACTTCCGGTTTACCTTTCATGAGTCCTAGCCTCCTGTTATGAATCAACGTGCCATGAAGACCGTTCCGAGCTGTATGTTTGAAGTTTGATTGCAGCGCGGGCCTTTTCGGGCGGCCGGAAAACCCTTAAGCTCTGTCATACTGAGCGAAGCGAAGAATCTCGGCAGTTGTCAATTCAACGAACTGCGGAGATCCTTCCTTCGTTTCACTCAGGACCGCCTTCGGCTCCTCCGGATGACAGCTCAAAGGTGTCACGACTCGCTCGGCGGCTTGGAGTTTTCCTCCTTCTCTTGCACATGCGCCAGCAGCTTGCGGACGCTATTGGCAAGCTGCACGACCTCGCCTTCCCCTTCCACGTCAAACTCGATGGCATAATTCCCGACCGCCGCTCGATCCACCGCCGCCTTCAGAGCCACCAGCGGTTCCACCACCCTCCGCGGCAAAACGAAGCTCACCCAAATGCTCAACAGGATCGTCAGAAAAGAGACGGTGCTCAGCACCCACTCCGCCCGCCGCAACAACAGCCGAGCCCTCTGATGGTCCCGCTGCACGCGCTGCCAGCTTCGAGCCTCAAGCTCCGACGACTCCTTCACAACCGCTTCGCTGGAGGAGCGGAGGTCGGCAGAGATCTGGCGGAACGCCGGATCCTCGGCCGCCAGCGAGGCCGCCACCTGCTCGTCAAGCGAGCCCAGGCGGTTGTGGAGTTCTTCCATCAAGACTGTACGGTTGGTGTGGCTCGAGCCCTTTAACAAGCTATCCAGGTCTCGGGTGTAAGCCCGGATCACATCGCGAACGTGCTGCGCCGGCGCTTCGTTCACTTCCGCCCGCCGCGCCACGGCCACCGCCATCCGCTGTTGATAGAACTGCCCCTGAGCCCGCATCTTCTCGAGGGACGCTCGCTCCTCCGGCTGTAAGTTGAGGCACGAATCGATGATCTGCTGCATCGCCGCCAGCGCCTGGCGGTTCGCTTCCAGTTCCGCCGGGTCATAGAGGAGGAAGTAACTCCGTTCCGCGCGCAGCGCCTTCAGCATTTCCAGCGAGATCTGTTCCGCCTGCGTGGCCATCGGGGCATCCACGCTGACGATGCGGTCAACGATCCACCCCATCGCAAAGATGTAGTAAACGGTCAGGAAAATGACCGGCGCCAGGATCAACCGGACCAGGAACAGGCTATAGGCGACCCCCCGGCGTAAAGAAGTGCCGCGGGCAAAAACCATGAACGGTTTTCGAGCAACCCAGGTCATCCTCGGTGCTACACGCATAGTTCGAGACGTACCAATGTGATTTCTCCGCAACTCTTATTAGACTACGATGAGTGGGATTGTAACCTAAAATCAGGCTCCCAGAGACGAATTCTGTGGGCAGCCCGAGGAGGGCCTTGGCCGGACGGCGGGCGGGGGGGCAGCCGGAAACGGAACTTTCACCTACCCCGTGGCGTATAGAGGATTGAATCCAAATCCGCGACAGGAGGCGAACATGTTCTGTCCACAGTGTGGAAAAGAGTTTACTAACCGGGTGAACTTCTGTTGCCAATGCGGGACGGCGCTTTTCAACCCGCCCGCGCCCCGCAAACCTCTCTCGCGCTCTCGGACCGACCGCAAGATCGCCGGTGTCTGCGCGGGCTTTGCAGACTACCTGGACATCGATCCCAGCCTGGTTCGGATTCTATGGGTCGCCTTGGTGGTCTTCGGCGGCTGCGGATTGCTCGCCTACATCATCGCCTGGATCATTATGCCCGAGGAGAAGTCCCCGCAGACCAGCCCGTCCCCCGCGCCGGGAACTGCCCCGCAGCCCGCGCCCGGACGATAGAATCGTGCAAGTAAAGGTGATGGGGTAACCTGGTCCACCTCCTTGTTTATCTTTGCGACCTTTGCGGCTTTGCCTGAAACCGGGTTGTAGGCTCACGAGTTAATTCGCAGGTTCCGAGCCAAGTGTCCGAGAGCCGCGCTTACCCCGATACCCTCCCTCGCTCGGGTCGGATCGCCTGTGCCGCCGGCTCGCCGCTGCTCACGCACACTTCTGATCGGTGGAGTATGCAGGTTTCCGAAGGCTCGTGGGGGTCGGTCCGCACGGACTTCATCTTGAACAGCGACCCGCTCCCGAGGGCCTTCATCAGAATTGGCTCCAACTGCGGGTCGCGCACGCTGCTACAGGAATAGATCGCAAGCGGCGATACGATTTCAGCCAAGTAGGCGCCGCCCAGGCATGTGATTTTGGCCATGATGCCTTTGCCCAACGACGGTGCTTGGGGGATGGCCATGGTTATGGGCAGTACCAGCCGCCCGCCCTCGCGCAACCGCTCGAGCCAGAGCGGGTGCGGGTGGGTAACTCCGGCATTGATCAGCATGGCGTCGCAGGGGCCCGGATCGAATTCCGCACCATCGCCAGAGTGGACGGTCACGTTCGGATAACCGGAAAGGTTCGCTGCGGCCCGGGCCGCTAGCTCCGTATGCACCTCGCTGCCCGCCACGCTTCCGCCCGGCCCCACCACTTCGGCCATGATCGCAGTGTAATAGCCCACGCCACAACCCAGATGGTAAACGCGATCGCCCGGTTTCAGCTCGAGCGCCTCGATCCATAGAGCTAGCGCACTGGGCTGCCCGTTGTTGAGGTCGCGGGCGGCATCCAGGGCCACCACGACATTGTGGTACAAGTCCCGGGGATCATCCGTGGTCCGGTAGGCGGTCACCGGCCTGCCCGTTGAGGCGGGTCCCTGCTTGGCCGCATCGCGAGGCTCGACAGCCTTCCGCTGTGCCGTGCTGCCCGTGCCCAAAAACGCCAATGCCCTCATGTCGGCCGATGCGATCTGCCAGGGCGGCGGGCCAAGATATTTCTCACGAGGCACGCGGCCATAGGCATCAATCAGCGCCTGGGAACTGACATTGGCAACCCAGCGCACCTCCTGGGCATAAAAAGCACGGCAATCCTCGAGCGTCATCATGATTCGAGTATCCCACGCCGGCCGGATCCTAGGCAACGGGAGGCTCTTAAATCTCAAATCTCGAATTTTGAATTGCGGCTATGCCGCGCCCTGACGTGTGCGATCGCTCGGCCGTGTGCTTACCTCTCCTGTGACCTGAAGACTGGCGACGGGCCAACAGCACGGTTACGTAACTCGTCCAAGTGCCCGGCTTGCAGAGCTACAGGCAATTAGTAAACAGCAGTCGACAGGGCGGGAGTAATCCGCGAAGGCTGGGGTAAACTTCCGATTGACCGCTCGTCCAGAATCGCCCTCGCGACCAGCGGCAAATGCGGACGCGAGAGGATACGTGCAGCCCCGATATCCAAATGGCCGGGCGACCTCCGTCGAAGGCGGGTTTTTGCACCGCCAATGAAACTGCAACGTTCCATAGCCAAGAAGACGATGGCTTCGGCAATTGCGTCCGCTGTTACCGGACAGGCTACACGCGCCCTCCGGACTAGTTGCTCAAGTGTTCGCTTTTGGGAAGGGTAGTGCCGCAATCGGACATTCCCGCCAGCGAGAGAACGCCCGAATGTAAGAATATCTATCCACTTTTCAGCGACTTAACGACGGGCTGGCAGTGGCAAGCAGCTTGCAAGGGTTTATCGTCGATGTGCAAGCGTCCTTCGTCAACTGTTTCGACAGTTGGCCCCGTCCCATAGGCCGAGACTGGCGGTTTCACCGCCACTTTTGCCTTGCCGGGTGATGGGTGCTCGTCCTCAAATTCGGGTTCGGAAGCGAATGGCGAGAAATGCGGACCCTTCACCCCCTGGCTGGCGGACCGGCGGGGCAGCCGCCGGAGGAGACAAAATGACGACCCACACGATCGACACGGCAGAACTTAAAGCGGCAGGAATTACCCGTCCGCTCAGGTATGCAGCCGCGTTGCTGGGCGACTTAAAGGTGGCGCTCCGCTCGCTGGGGCGGACCCCCACGTTGTGGGTCACCGTGGCCCTCACGCTGGCGCTGGGCATTGGCGTGAACGCCGCCATTTTCAGCGTCGTGCGCGGCGTCCTGTTGCGTCCGCTGGTGAATCGCGATGAAGATCGCCTGATTTACATCCAGCAGAGCGCGCCCGGTCTGCAAGTGGAGAATGCCACGTTCTCAATTCCTGAGATCACTGACATAGGCGCCAACTTGAAGACTATCAGCAAACTCGGCACGTTCTCCACCATCGACTTTACTGCGCAGGGATTCGGCGAGACACGTGGAATCCACTCTGGAGTTGTCGATGGCAACTATTTTGAGGTGATGGGGCTGAAGCCGGTGTTGGGCCGCCTGCTCGACGCGCGCGACGATGGCCCCAACGCCGCCGGCGCAGTAGTGCTCACGTACAAGTTTTGGGTCACCACGCTGCATGCGGATCCGAACGTGATAGGAAAGGCGATACGGCTGGGCAGCATGATGCAGATCCGCTCAGCAACCATCGTCGGAGTTCTCGAGCCCTCGATTCCCTATCCGGCGGATACGGAGATCATCGCCAACGTCGTCACCAGCCCCCACCACCTGTCGGCAACGATGGTGCAGGGCCGCGAGCACCGCATGACCGATGTATTCGGCCGGTTGGCGCCTGGGGCCAGCCTCACGTCGGCGCGCGCGGAGCTTCGGGTAGTGTACGCGGCAATGGTGTCGGCGCATCCTGACGTTTACAAGCCTCAGCATCACTTCCAAATCAATGCGAGGTTGCTGCGGGAACAGATCAACGCGCACGCCAGCACCATCCTGTGGCTTTTGTTCGGCGCCTCGGGCCTGCTGTTCCTGATTGCCTGCTCGAACGTCGCTAACCTGATTCTTGCCCGGACGGTGCGTCGCGAATCGGAGTTGGCGGTCCGCGCCGCGCTGGGAGCAACCTCAACCGCCCTCCGCCGGTCGCTCTTGGCAGAAGGCCTGGTCCTGTGTGGCAGCGGAGGCTTGGCTGGCATACTGGTCGCCATCCCGATGGTTACGGTACTGGCGCGTTACGCGTTACGATTCTCGGTGAGGGCGGCGGATCTGACGGTCGATTTCAGCGTGCTTTGGATGGGCTTGGGGCTGGCGTTGGCAGCGGCGGTGTTTCTTGCCTACGTTCCCCGCCTGCCTTCCGCCGATGGCTCGCGTGGGCTGGGGCTCACCAGCAGCGCCGGCCGCGTCACCGGGAGCAGCCGCCGCCGGATTCGCGTTTTCACCGTTGTCCAGGTTGCCGCGTCATTCCTGTTGTTGGCGAGCGCGGGTGTGCTGCTGAGGACGTTGCTTTCGCTGCAGAAAGCGCAGCCGGGCTTTGAAACCGGACATGTTCTCGTTGCAAACATGCCTTTGACCTCCGATGGCCGAACGCCGCAACAGGTCGCCCAGTTCTATCAAGAAGCCCAGCGAAGCGTGAGTGCGTTACCCGGAGTGGAAGACGCCGCAATCGGTCTGATGGCCCCGTGGCGCGATAGTGGTTTCCTGCGATTCACTCTGCAGTTCGCGGTCGAGGGTAGAAAAAACGAGAGTAGCAGAGACGATCTGCGTGCCCGGTTCCGCTTTGTTTCCCCGGGCTACTTCGCCACCCTGGGGATTCCCCTTCTCGAGGGGCGTGATTTCACGGAGGCTGATCGGAAGGAAGCCGAACCCGTAGCCATCGTCAGCAAGAGTATCGCGCAGCAACTGTTCCCCGGGCAAGTCGCCCTCAACCGGCACGTCATGTGGACCGATCCTCTGATCAAGTACGCGCCGGGTATCAGCCCTGCGGCTAGCCGCATCGTAGGTGTCGCGGCCGATATCGACGACGCGAACATCATACCCCAACACAACTTGACCCTCTATCAGCCCTTCGCGCAGGGGCCCCTTTTCGGGGCCTGCCTGGTTGTGCGCGCGAAGAAGGACCCCTACGCGCTCGTCCCGACCATCACGAAAACCATTCGCGCCGCGGCTGCCACTCAGCCCGTCGAGCACCCCAGCACGCTGGAAGATGTCCGCACCGAAGTTCTGGCGAACAACCGTGTGAATGCCATCGTTTTCGGGGGGTTCGCCGCCCTCGCCTTGGCGATTTCGCTGGTCGGAGTTACAGGCGTGCTGGCCTTTTCGGTAAGCTGGCGCACGCGCGAGTTTGCAATCCGGCTCGCACTGGGCGCCCAGCCGGGCCGCATTCTCGCCGGCGTGCTCATCGAGGGGGCAACGATCGCTGCGATTGGAATTGCGGCAGGTGGGCTGGTGGGCTGGGGGTTGTCACGCTTGGCCGGCAATTACGTTCCGGAACTCCAGCTTCCCGGACCGATTCCGTTGATAGGATCGGCCGCGGTCATCGTCACGTCAGCAGTCCTGGCGTCGCTAGTGCCGGCCGCTCGCGCCGCGCGGGTCGACACCCTTCAAGCCCTTCGCGCTGAATAAAACCGCGGCTCCGCCCTCGACTGGATCGAAATTTCTCAGAACCACGGGAGCGCTCGCGAGGCGGATGGTGGGAATCCACTGGTAATAGGGGCGAGCATGCTTGTCGACGAGCAGTCATCGCGGAAGTAGACCGCCGTCTCGCACGTCCGCGGGCGATTTCGGCGGCCGTCCAACGTTCCGGGCGAGCGACGCGCTACTGGGAAGTTGTTCCAGATCTTGTCATGGTCACTCTCCCTGGCGCTGTCTGGCCAGGCAGGGTGAGGGGATTCGGAAAAGTCCGCTCGCTTTTTCACATTTTCCGCTTGACAACTTCGGGGACCTATGATAGCCTATTGTGGTGGTCTTTTTGTGGACACATTGTCGCAGGCGAGCGCCGGGATGGCCGGATGGGGAACGAAGAGCGGGATGGTCCGGGGGCGCTCGAGAGGGAGTGGCTTTACAAAAACAAAAAATACTACGAACGAAGCCAGTATGTTATTGAAAACAAACGAGGCATTTCGAAAACGAACTCAAAACGAACCCGAATTGAGTGCACAAGGCGCGCATTTAACACAGAATTCGAGCTTCTTGACGCCACACGCGTTCCGCCTGGGGTCTGGGATGCGGGAATGCGCCCAAGTTCGAGATTGCCCGTCTGGCGGGGATCCGGAGGCACGCGAGAAAATACAAGAACAGTGGAAACAAAGCCAAGAAGTAGTTGAAAACAAAGGATATCACTTTTCTGGATGCTGCAAACTGCGCGCGCCTTGCGCGCCAATTAGCACAAACTGGAGCCGGAAAGGAGCAAAAACCGCACAATTTGCGAAAACGAAGTCAAGGGTTCGGAGTCGGAAGGCGATGTGGGAAAATGACAAGAAGTCGGCTATGGCGGACCACCCATAAGCGCGAAGATATAAGAGCCGCCTTCAGTCGATCCGGCAATGTGGGTTGCGTCCCGCGAAGCGGGACACTGTGAGTAGCCGCAGGTGAAACCTACGGAAGAATGAAGCGTCCTTCAACATTCCGGCCCTGTAGGGGCCGACCCGTCCGAGGTCAACCCCGTTGGGGTTGGGCTGAGTTGGGGACGCTCCCGTCATCCGCAGGTTAAAACCTGCGGCTACTTACGGTTGGCCCCATTCGGGGCTACTCGGTCAAGCCGTATTTTAGCGCTGCAAGTGACAAAATGACCCATGAGAGCCCCCCCTCGGCGCTACGATTCGCAAGCGGCATCCGGTTTCACCCGGAGGCTGCTGCCTGTAGGGGCGAGGCGCCGCCTCGCCCCTACGTCCTCGTGGCTTACTCGCACGTTATCGACGGATTGGGGGCAATATAAAACGCTCGACAAGGCCTCTGCCGCCGGGGTATAATAATCCTGCGGTCGACAACCAGGCGAGGAGCTTCGGAACGGCATGTGCCAACGTCCGCCGCGCCGCCAGTGTCCTTCAGCCGTCCGGGGCAGCGCAGGAAGACCGGAACGCCGACGTCGGAAGCTGACGGGTCGCTAACGACCCGAGGCCCGTCTAGTAGATTGTAGGTGGTTCTAATCCGACAGGCTTGCGGCGCTAACCGAACGCTCGAGCTACCAAACGCTGGATCCGGCGCCTTAAGCTGAACTTCTTATGGACTATCTGCTTTTACTAATCCTGCCCCTCCACTCAAGCTTGCTGGGGCGGTATTTAAACTCGATATTCCACAAAGACCCCTTTCGCGGCATTTACCATGTGAATGCCTTCGATCTCACCATCCTGATACCTTACTTCACGATTCTGAGCATCCTGTCGATTTACGGGATTCATCGGTATTTCCTGACTTACCTTTACGTTAAGAACAAGCAGAAAGCGCCCAAGCCGCAAAAGTACACTGGTCCGCTTCCCCGGGTCACCATTCAACTGCCGATTTATAACGAGCGCTACGTGGTTGAGCGGCTGCTGGAAGCGGTCACGCGGGTCGATTACCCTCGTAACCTGCTGGAAATCCAACTCCTCGACGATTCCACGGACGAGACGCGATTTGTAGCCTCACGCCTGGCGAGCGAGTATGCGCGCGCGGGCCACCCGGTCTCCTATTACCATCGCGACAACCGGGAGGGCTTCAAGGCAGGTGCGTTGGCCGAGGGCTTGAAACATGCAAGCGGCGAGTTGATCGCCATCTTCGACGCGGACTTTGTTCCCCCCCCTCCCGTCATCCGCCAGATGGTTGAATACTTCGCCAATCCCCAGATCGGTGTCGTCCAGGGCCGTTGGACCTGGGTGAATCGCCATTACTCGAACCTCTCGGAAGTCGAGGCCATCCTTCTCGATGGGCACTTCGTCATCGAGCACGGGGGGCGGAACTTCTCCGGCCGCTTCTTCAACTTCAACGGCACCGCCGGGATGTGGCGCCGTGCCGCCATCGAAGACGCGGGCGGCTGGCAGCACGACACGCTCACCGAAGACACCGACTTAAGCTATCGTGCGCAACTGAAGGGTTGGAAATTCGTCTATGACCCGAATATCGAGTGCCCCTCTGAGCTGCCTGTAGAGATGAATTCCTTCAAAACGCAGCAGGCCCGCTGGGCTAAAGGCCTGATCCAGGTGGCCAAGAAACTCCTTCCCCGGATTTGGCGAAGCCGTCAGCCGCTGCGCATCAAGCTCGAGGCCACATTCCATCTCACAGCCAACCTCGCTTATCCCTTGATGGTGGTCTTTTCGGTCATTCTCCTGCCCGCCATGATCGTGCGGTTCTACCAGGGTTGGTTCCAGATGCTGTACTTGGACCTGCCCATGTTCCTGGCGTCCACCTGCTCAGTCTCCAGCTTTTACATGGTGGCCCAGCGTGAGCTCTACCCGAAAGACTGGTGGAAACGCATCCGATTCATGCCCTTCCTCATGGCCACCGGCATCGGCCTTTCCGTGACCAATTCCATGGCGGTGATCGAAGCTCTGCTAGGCAAGAGCTCGGAATTTGTCCGCACTCCCAAGTACCGGGTGGAGTTGAAGGAAGAAGGCTGGGAGCAGAAGAAGTACGTGCGTCGAGGGAGCGGTTGGCAGCCCTACGTCGAGCTGGGCTTGGCGGCCTATTTCGTTTTCGCTACCGCGTACTCATTTCGGGTCGAGAACTACCTGACGGTGCCTTTTCTGCTTCTCTTCCTCGTAGGCTACGCTTATATGGGCACAATGTCGCTTTTCCAGACGCCCCTGCGCCGGCTTTGGAATACCCTGCCCGCCTTTGGCCGATCGCGTCCCGCTTCACAAGAGACATAGTTCCATCCCAACTGCAAGCCTTGTCATTCCGAGCCCTTCGCTGTCATCCTGAGCGAAACGAAGAGCCTGTCCTGAACGAAGTGAAGGAATCTCGCTCTGGGTGCTCAGAGCAAACTCCGCGAGCAATCTCGCTCCTGTCATTCTGAGTGGAGAGAAGAATCTCGCTCTGAGTATTCTCAACGCAGTGCGAGATTCCTCGTCGCCTGCGGCTCCCCCGAAAATCATCCCCGAGGCCACTGTAGGGGCACGCCATGGCGTGCCCCTACTCCTTGGAATGACAGGCCGAAGCAGGGCCGGCCGTGCTACACTCGTGATTTCACGGAGTTTCTCATGCTGATGCGTCGATCGCGCAACTTATTCTGGCTTTCCATGGGGCTGCTGGTTTCCATACTTCCAGCCCTGGCTTGGGAACGCGAGCCGTTGTCGGTTTTTCATGAGCGGCGCGTGCGCCTGGTGCGCGAGACGGGTGATGACGGAGTCATCGTACTTTTCGGCTACAAGGATGCCGACGTGGCCGCCAGCGTGACGACCTTCCACCAGAATGAGAACTTCTACTACCTCACGGGCTGGAACGAACCGAACGCGATGATGTTGCTGGTCCCGAAGGCGCCAAAACCCGGGGGCGCTCCCGAGTTCGAGGAGGAGATCCTGTTCATACCGGCGCGCAACTTGTTCGAGGAAAAATGGAATGGACCGAAGCTTGGGCCGGACGATCCTGACGCGAGCACGCGGACAGGTTTCCCCTCCGTTAAGGCAGCCTCACTCTTCCAGTCGGACCTTCTGGAAGCGCTCAAAGCTTTTCCCAAGATCTACACGGAACTGACCCCCCAGCCGGAGAGCGGCGAAGATTATTTCCAGGCTGAGATCGTATCCAAGCTGCGCGGGATGGCCCCACTGGCGACCCTTGCCGACGTGCGCCCGCATGTGGAGCGCCAGCGCGCGTTGAAATCACCGGGCGAGATCGCTTTGCTTCGGAAGGCCGTTGACGCCTCGGTCGAATCGCACCTGGCAGCGGCGAAAACGGTTCGGCCGGGCGTCTGGGAGTATGAGGTGGCAGCCCGCATGGAATACGAGTTCCGGCGGCGCGGATGCGAATGGCCGGCCTACCCGCCCATCGTTGGCTCGGGCTTTTTTTCAACCGTTTTACACTACGATGCCGACGACCAACAAATGAAAGACGGCGACGTGGTGGTCATGGATGTGGCGGGGTCTTATAGCGGCTACGCCGCTGACATTACCCGTACCCTTCCGGTTAACGGACACTTTACGTCACGCCAGCGTGAGATCTACGAGATCGTGCTGGGTGCGCAAAACGCCGCGATAGCCGCCGCCAAGCCTGGCATGTCGATTGGGCGAGGCAAAAACAGCCTCCACGAGATTGCCTTCAACTACATCAACACCCACGGGAAGGACATGCACGGCAACCCTCTCGGCCGATACTTCATCCACGGCTTGGGCCACTCGATCGGCCTGAACGTCCATGACCCCATGAACTACAATATGCCCCTCCAGCCCAGCATGGTGGTTACCATGGAGCCGGGCATTTATATTCCCGAAGAGAAAATCGGCGTCCGCATCGAGGATGACATCCTCATCACCCAGGATGGGAACGAACTGCTCAGCAGGCGCCTGCCGCGCGGGGTGGAAGAAATTGAGAAGCTCATGGCCGGGAAGTGAGCGTTTCCAGCGCCTGCCTTGAGGCCGGCACTTTCCTTGTGCTGACCTGAGGGTCAGGACTACGGGAGAGAACATGCTTCCTTTAAGACGTTTGCAGATGTACAATAAGAGTTCAGCCGGATGAAGGGTTCTGCTCAAGCGGATCAAGGCCAGTTGTCTGCCCAGCCCTATGTTTGACGCTTTACAAAGTCGTTTCCAGAAAGTTTTCAAGTCCTTGCGCGTGCAGGGAGTTCTGAGCGAGGACGTGGTTGACGAAAACTTGCGCGAGGTGCGGCTAGCCCTCCTCGATGCCGATGTCAGCCTGAATGTGGTCAAAGCCCTGCTCGACCGAGTACGCGTGAAAGCCCTGGGCGAAGAGATTCGCTCCAGCATGTCGCCGGGCCAGGAAGTGATTCGGATCGTTCGCGATGAGTTGATTGAGATCCTGGGGCGCGAGGCCTCGCTTCTTACGTTCTCGAAGGAATACCCGACGGTCTTCCTCGTCGTGGGGCTTCAAGGCTCCGGCAAAACCACCACGGCAGGCAAACTGGCGCTATGGCTTTCCGGCCGAAAGCGGCGGCCGATGCTGGTCTCTACGGACGTTTACCGTCCCGCGGCTCGCGAACAGTTGGCAGTGATTGCCAAGGCTATCCAGTTGCCTTGTTTCGCCGGCCAAGGGCTCAACTCGCCGATCGATTTGGCGCTGGCGGCCCGCAAAGACGCCGCGGACCGTGGACACGAAGTGCTGATTGTGGATACCGCCGGGCGCCTGCACATTGATGAAGAGATGATGCAGGAAGTGAGCGATCTGCGCACGCGCCTTCGCCCCAGCGAGGTGCTGCTGGTGGCCGACGCCATGGTTGGTCAGGACGCCGTGCGCAGCGCCCAGGAGTTCCACGAGCGGCTGGGGACCTCGGGTGTGATCCTGACCAAACTTGACGGCGACGCGCGCGGCGGCGCGGCCCTGTCGATCCATCATGTAACAGGCCAGCCGATCAAGTTTATCGGAGTGGGTGAGAAATATGACGCGCTGGAGGTGTTCTACCCGGACCGGATAGTTTCCCGTATACTGGGCATGGGCGACATCATGTCGCTGATCGAAAAGGCCGAAGAGAAGATCGATAAGCAAAAGGCCCTGGAGGTTCACCGCAAACTCCAGACCGATACCTTCACCCTGGAGGATTTTCGCGATCAGCTTCACCAGGTGCGAAGCTTGGGGCCCATGGACCAGATGCTGGGCATGCTGCCCAAGGTTGGCATTTTTAAGGACGCCGCTAAAGCCAACGTTGACGAGAAGGAACTGATCCACATCGAGGCGATCATCGACTCCATGACTCCGCAGGAACGGCGCAACCACGAGATCATTAATGGGCGGCGCCGCAAGAGGATTGCGAAAGGCAGCGGCACGAGCGTCCAGGAAGTGAATCAGCTCTTGAAACAGTACTTCCAAATGCGCAAAATGATGAAATCCTTCAGCCAGAACTTTCTGGGGCGGCAACTCAGTAGGCTGAAGATGCCCGTGGGGGAAGGTGGAGTGAAAGTTTAAAGGATGCTATCGCAGCAGTGTCATTCCGCGCGAAGCGAGGAATCTAGCCTTGCGGCCGGTTCGCAGAGTGAGATTCTTCGCTTCGCTCAGAATGACAGCCAGACCGTATCCAGGGCAAGTGCGGTTTGGCCGGCAACACGCTAGTGCAGGGCTCCTCAGCCTGCAAAACTTGGATTTCAGGGGGGACGATTGTTAAGGATACGTTTGGCTCGGACGGGAGCCAAGAAAAAGGTCAGTTATAGAATTGTGGTCATCGCTGGTGAGAAAGCGCGTGACGGGCGCTTCCTGGAAATACTAGGTCACTACAACCCGCGCCGGCATCCTCCAACGGTGGTCTTTGATAGAGAACGCGCGCATTACTGGATAAGCCGGGGCGCCCAGCCTTCCGAGACGATTCAGAGCTTACTCAAGAAGGCGCCGGAAGTCCCGACACCGACGCCGAGTTGACGGCACTCGGTGGGCCACCGGTTCAGGCCGGTGCGACTTGCACTCATTTGTTCTGACACAGGCTTTCTAATTGGCTATACAAGCAGGAGTCGCGTGCGAGGGAGGGCCACATGAAGGAACTGATCGAAGCAATCGCAAAGGCGCTGGTGGACAACCCGGACCAGGTGACAGTGCGGGCCATCGAGGGCGAGCAGGTGACGGTGTTGGAACTTCGCGTACACCCTTCCGACCTGGGAAAGGTGATCGGCAAGCAAGGCCGAACCGCGCGCTCCGTCCGCACGATTCTCAACGCCGCGGGGATGAAGCTGAAGAAGCGATTCACTCTCGAAATTCTCGAGTAGGAGGTCCGTGCCAGATCGCTTCCTTGCCGTCGCGCGTGTGGTTCGCCCCCAAGGACGCCGGGGGGAAGTTCTTGCCGAACCGCTGACGGAGTTCTCTGCGCGCTTCCAAGAACTCCGCGAGGTGTTCCTGGAGAACCCTGGAACGGCTCCTCAACCCATCAAGGTCGAGCACGTTTGGCCCCACAAGGGCCGGGTGGTGATCAAGTTTTCCGGAGTCGACTCCATCTCGGACGCTGAGAGTCTGAGGGGGCGGAACATGCTGATTTTGGCGGAAGACAGAATGCCGCTTCCTCCAAGTCATTACTACCTCTGGGAGCTTGAAGGTTGCCGGGTAGTCACGGAACGCAGTGGAAGACAAGTGGAAGTGGGCACGGTTACGGGCATCGCGCCCACGGGCGGTGTGGATGTCCTCCAAGTGGCGACGCCGCACGGCGAAGTACTGATTCCCCTGGCGCAGGCCATCTGTACGAAGATCGACACGCAGGCCAGGATCATCCTGATTGACCCGCCCGAAGATCTGCTGGATATTAATGCATGACTTTTGACGTTATCACCATCTTCCCGGAGTTCTTCAGGAGCGTGCTGGAGTACGGCGTGCTGAAGCGCGCGCTTTCCGGCGGGCAAGCCAGCATTCGCCTGCATGACTTGCGGGAATTCACCGACGACCGCCACCGGAGCGTGGACGACCGGCCGTTTGGCGGCGGGCCCGGGATGGTCTTCAAACCCGAGCCCCTCTTTAAGGCCGTCGCCGCGCTGCGATCCGAGTCGCCAGATCGGCGCCTTCCGGTAATCCTGCTTTCGCCGCAGGGAAGACTTTTTAACCAGGCCTTGGCGCAGGAGTTGGCGCGGGAGGAGCGCGTGGCGCTGATCTGTGGCCGGTACGAGGGTGTGGATGAACGCATCGCGGAGCATGTGGCCACCCAAGAGATCTCCATCGGGGACTTTGTACTCAGTGGAGGGGAGCTTCCCGCGGCGTTGGTGATGGAATCCGTCATCCGCCTCCTGCCGGGGGTTCTCGGGAATGAGGAATCCGCCTGCCAGGAATCCTTCACCGCTCCGCGCGCAAGTTCCTGCGAATTCCGTCACGGCCTGCTCGATTTTCCGCAGTATACCAGGCCGGCAGAGTATCAGGGTTGGACGGTCCCGGAAGTCCTGCTTTCGGGTAATCACGAAGAGATCCGCCGTTGGCGCCGCCAGCGCGCGCTCGAGAAAACATGGCGCCGGCGGCCCGATTTATTGGCCGGTTTGCCGCTGAGCGACGAAGAGCGCCGCTGGCTGGAGGCGCTCCGGGCAGAGGAGTGCGAACCGGTCGTTATTCCAAGTTCGGGAGAATAGGAATTATGAATGCGCTCGAAAAAGTTGAACAATCACAGATGAAGAAAGATTTGCCTCAGTTCCAGTCTGGTGACACGGTGCGTGTACACGTCATCATCAAAGAAGGAGATAAGGAACGCATCCAGGTCTTCGAAGGCACGGTCATTGGCCAGCGGCGGGCCGCCAATCATTCCACGTTTACGGTACGCAAGATTTCCTTCGGCCAGGGCGTCGAGCGAATCTTCCCTTTGCATTCACCCACCATCAGTAAGATCGAAGTGGTCCGTTCCAGCAGAGTGCGCCGCGCCAAGCTCTATTACCTTCGCAAGCTGCGCGGCAAGGCGGCGCGTTTGCGCGAAGTCCGCACCGAACAGGAAGCCTGAGAATAACCGTCCGCTTGCCGCAGCGTAGGGGCGGCCCTTGTGGCCGCCCGCGGGCGACCACAAGGGCCGCCCCTATTGATTTATTGACAGCACACCCCATCAACGGTTATGGTTCACACCATGCCGCCCTCACCAAGCTCCAGTGAGTTCAGGTGTACTTGGAAACTGGAGAAACAGGTCTTCCAAGCGGGATGCCGCCTCGTGGCAGGCTGTGACGAGGCGGGACGCGGCGCACTGCTCGGTCCGCTTTATGCTGCCGCCGTCATCCTCGATCCCGCCAAGCCCATCCTGGGTGTTGATGACTCCAAGAAACTCACTCCTTCCCGGCGCGAATCGCTCTCTTGGGAAATCACAGAGAAGGCCATCGCCTTCAAGGTCGTCTCCGTTTCCGCAATCGAGGTTGATGCGATCAACATCTACGAGGCATCAAGGCAAGGAATGATCCGCGCACTGTTGGCGCTTGATCCGGCTCCGGATTTCATCCTTACGGACGCCATGCCTCTGGAAGGCCGTAACAAAGGCACCGGGTTTCCGATTCCCTATCGCGCGGTGGTCCACGGCGACGCCCTCTCGGTCTCGATTGCCGCCGCCTCCATCCTGGCCAAAGTGGCCCGCGACGCGCACCTTCAGGAACTCGATCGCTTGTACCCAAGGTACGGCTTGGCGAGAAATATGGGCTACGGAACGCGGGAACACCTTGGAGCCTTGGCCGTCTACGGCCCGTGCCTCGAGCACCGGAAGAGCTATCAACCTGTGATGGATTATATGCTTCCGCTTTTCCCGTTTTCGGGCGCTCCGTCGCAAGGGTTGGAAACAAAATCCTCTGAACCTGGGAAAGAATCAAGAGCCCCTGTCATCCTGAGCGGAGCGAAGGATCCCAGCAGTTTGAAGGGGGCGCGTGACCCGGAACAAATAACTACGGAGATTCTTCGCCCGCAAAGACCAGCGGGCTCAGAATGACAGTGATCTCCCATGTCATCGTTGCTCATCAAAGATGGCCACGTTATCTCGCCCGAAGACCAACTGGACGGAGAGTTCGACGTTCTGGTTGATGGCGGGGTGATTCGCCAAGTCGCACCCCACATAAGCCTGGTGGCAGACGAGGTCCTCGAGGCCGCGGGCAAAGTCGTCTGCCCAGGATTCCTGGATCTCCACGTCCACTTGCGCGAGCCAGGCGGTGAGATCTCCGAGACTCTGGAAACAGGGTTGGCGGCCGCCGTTGCCGGAGGCTTTACCGCCGTTTGCTCCATGCCCAACACCAAGCCGGTTACCGACCGCCCGGAAATTGTGCGTGCCACAATCGAGAAATCCAGGCGAATCGGGTTGGCCCGCGTTCTTCCGGTCGCCGCAGTTACCATGGGAAGTCAGGGGGAATCGCTCACAGACTTTCGCGCCCTGGTGGAGGCCGGCGCGGTGGGCTTCTCCGACGATGGACGGCCGGTGAAGACCGCCGGTTTATTGAAGCGCGCCTTGAAAGTGCTGAAGGAGCTCAATGCCCCCCTGATGGACCACTGCGAAGACCCCAGCTTGAGCGCTTCCGGAGTGATCAACGAAGGCCCCGTCTCGAGCCAACTCACCGTCCGGGGCATTCCGACTACCTCCGAGGACGTTTGTGTGGCGCGCGACCTGATCGTGGCCGAGGCTCTGGGCGCACACCTGCACATCTGTCACGTTTCAAGCGCCCGCTCTGTCGATCTGGTGCGCCTCGCCAAACGCCGAGGCATCCGCGTCACCTGTGAGGCTACGCCGCACCATTTCACGCTCACCGACCAAGCGGTCCTTGAGCATGGCACCAACGCCAAGGTCAATCCGCCGTTGCGCAGCGAGCCTGATGTCGAAGCTGTCGTGGAAGGGCTTCGGGATGGAACGATTGACGCCATTGCCACCGACCACGCTCCCCACGCTCCCGAACTCAAGGCCAAGCCCCTCGCTAGCGATTCTCCCTTCGGCCTCATCGGGCTCGAGACGGCGCTGGGCCTGGCGCTTACGCGACTGGTGCACACGGGAAAGATCTCGATGTGGCATCTCATCTCTTTGATGAGCGCCAACCCGGCCCGCATCGTGAACCAGCCGTGTGGACGACTTGGCGTGGGCGTGCCGGCCGACATCACGATCTTTGATCCCCGCCTCGAGTGGACCTACCGCGCCGCCACAGGCCGCTCGAAAAGCCGCAATTCGCCTTTTGATGGTTGGACGTTGAAGGGCGCAGTGATCGCCACCGTAGTTGGCGGAAGGGTCGTTTACCGCCGCTAGATTTCCCTGCGGCCTTCGATCGCTTTGAGCATGGTGATCTCGTCGGCGAACTCGAGCTCGGAACCTACCGGTATTCCCATTCCTATTCGAGTTACTTTCACCCCAAGAGGCTTGAGTAGTTTGGAGAGGTAAACGGCGGTAGCTTCACCTTCCACCGTGGGGCTGGTGGCAATGATGAGCTCCTTGACCTTGCCGGATTTCAGCCGCTCGACCAGATTCTTGAGCTTCAACTGCTCGGGACCAATGCCCTGCAAAGGCGAGAGCGCGCCATGCAGGACGTGATACTGCCCACGGAATTCGCGCGTCTTCTCGACAGAAACTACGTTGTACGGCGTCTCGACTACACAGATCAATTCCGGGTCGCGGCGAGAGTCGCAGCAGTATTCACACGGGTCGGCTTCCGTGAGGTTATTGCACACGCTGCACAGCTTGATCTTGTCTTTGACGTCGAGAATGGCCCCCGCGAGACGCTCGGCCTCGTCGCGCCCCACGCGTTCCAGGTGGAATGCAATCCGTTGCGCTGACTTCTGCCCGATGCCGGGGAGCCGTTTCAGCTCATCGATCAAACAAGCCAGCGGCTCGGCGTAATCCTTCATGGTCGTGGAAAACGGAAAAAGGAAATTGGAAACTGAAAAATCGGAAACTGGAAAATGGAAACTAGAAAATGGGCTGCGAGTTGGAAGCCGCCTAAGGTTGACGCATCACGCCAACCCACGAGCCGTACGTTCCATTTTCCATTTTCCAGTTTCTAATTTCCGATTTCTGCTACGTCAGTCCGGGGATGTTAAGCCCGCCCGCCAAGCTTCCCATCTGGCTGGCGAGCTGTTCGTCCACCTTTCGGGTTGCGTCATTCACGGCAACCAGGACGAGGTCCTGCAACATTTCGAGGTCACGGGATGCAAAGATTTCCTGTTCGATATGAACTTCGCTGAGTTGCTTCTGTCCGTTCATTCTGACTGTCACCATCCCGCCGCCCGCTGACCCCTGCACCTCCAGTTCGTCCAACTGCTTCTGAAGTTGCTCCTGAAACTGCTGGACTTGCTTCAGGATTTGTTGCATCTGTTGCAGGTTTTTCATCGCTCACTCCTGGCTGAGGTCTTGGACACTCTCCAAAGAGCCGTCAAATCTCTTCCTGAAGGCCTCAACCCCCGGGTCGCGGTCAGCACGCTCGCGCGCACTGAGCCTGGGCGCCTGAGACTCTGCCCGAATCTCTTCAAGTGTAACATAAATCCTGACGGGCTGGCCGAGCACCTGAGCGCACACTGCCCGCAACGCTTCCTGTTGTTCACGACCCTTCAAAAGGTCGGCATAAAAAGAGTCCTTGTGCTTGAAAGTAAAATGGACTTCACCGTCCTCGACGCGGAAGGCGGCCAAATGATCCAGACAACTGCTCAGGAAGCGTTTCGATTGGTCGAAAAGTGTGGACTTGATAGAGGAGAGCCGAGCATCTTCCGCGGAGCCCCCCACGTCCGTAGCGGCAACCCTTGGGGTCGGCCGAGTATCCACGCTCACCGGCGGGCGGACTTCCGGGGCAACCCTTTCTTGGGGAGGTGGAGTTGCGCGAGCGGCAGCCGGTTGGGTGCGAACCGGGCCGGTGACCTCTTCAGCTACAGCGTCGCCACGCACGATGACCCGTGGGGCGCCACGGGACGGCTCGGAGGCGGACTGGTTCCTCGGCGGCGCCGCTCCCGTCGTCTTGTTCGCCGGAACGGCCTGCCCAAGCTGCGAAAGCAACCCTTCGAGTGAGGCCAGGCGCTGGGCATGCACCAATTTCATCAGTCCCAGCTCAAGGTGAAAGCGCGGCTGGAGCGAGTAGCGCATCTCACTCTCGGCACGCAGCAAGAGGTTGAAAAAGCGAGCCAGGTCCTCTTCGCTGAAAAGCTGGGATAATTGCGCCAAACGCGCCCGCTCTGCGCTCGCCACCTGCATCAGCGAGCTATCGGCGCCACAGCTCTTGGCCACCATCAAGTTGCGCACCGTGCGGGTAAGTTCGGCGCAGAAGTGTCCCAGTTCATAACCTTCGGTCGCCAGTTGCCCGACGAGTTCGAGAACCCGCCGTGCGTCCCGTCCGCTAACGGCTTCCAGCACGTCACCCAGCAACTGGGCGGGAACCACGCCCAGCACCTGGCGGACGTGTTTCTCCTCGAGCTCGTTCCCACAGGAGGCGATGACCTGATCGAGCAGCGAAAGGCCGTCGCGCATGCTCCCTTCGGCAGCCTGCGTGACGGCGCTGAGGGCGCCCTCGTCGGCCTTGATCTGTTCCTGTTCGCAGACTGCTTGCAAGCGTGCGAAGATCTCTTCATAGTCGAGCAGCCGGAACGAGAAGTGCTGGCACCGCGACTGGATGGTGGAGGGAAGTTTGTGGGGTTCGGTGGTGGCCAGAATGAACAAGGAACGAGGAGGCGGCTCCTCGAGAGTTTTCAGCAGCGCATTGAATGCCTCCGTAGTCAGCATGTGCGCTTCATCGATGATAAAAATCTTGTAGCGGTCGCGCGCCGGAAGGTAGCGCACGGTTTCGCGCAATTCCCGGATTTCATCGATTCCACGATTAGACGCGGCATCGATTTCCATGACGTCAATGGAATTGCCCGCCGCGATCTCCTGGCAGGAGGGACACACCCCGCAGGGCTTCACCGTGGGACCTTGAAGGCAATTGAGGGCTTTGGCCAAAACCCGCGCGGTGGTGGTTTTGCCCACTCCGCGCGCGCCGGAAAAGATGTACCCGTGCGCCACGCGCTCGCTGAGGATAGCATTTTTCAGCGTGTCGGTGATCAGACCTTGCCCCACCACATCTTCAAAGACCTGGGGCCGGTACTTGCGGGCTATGACTTGGTAGGACATAAAAAAGCAGAAACTAGAAATTAGAAGTCAGAAAATCGGTTTTCTAGTTTCTGCTTTCTAATTTCTAGTTTCCAATTGGGTCAGACTTCGGGTTGATCTGCGGCACACGGAGAGGCTCGTTACCGTTGCTTCCTTCCGGACCTGGCGGGGTTCGCGAACATCCGTCGCACAGAGCCCGAAGTCTGACAAGTTCAACGCTTCTTCCCCTGCGAAGTTCATCGAACTATGGCATGTTAGCATGCGCCGGGGCGGGCCGTCGATTTATTTGCGTGCTGGGCAGTGCAGTTTGAAATTGACGCCTACGTGTCGTAAACGATTCCGTCAATCTTGACCTTCGAGCACCAGCAGCAATGGAGAATATCCTTGTCCGGGATGAGCGTTGCAAGATTCAACCGGCGCCAGTGGTCCAGACCCACACGGCAGAGCAAACTCATCAAGGTGTTGGATTCGTGTTCTCTATGCGGCCACAGTTTTGCGACACGAATCGCAAGGTCGGAATCGGGTCGCATATTCTCCAGATCTTTCATGAGGTAAATCTCTCAGGCTCTCAGGGCGAGCGCGAGGCCACCGGCTTCACACCTCTCACTCCTGATTCCCGACTCCTGACTCCTGACTCCTGACTCCTTGTTTGCTCTTCAAGTCTTCGAGCTCCTTCTGTAAACGCGCCTGCCGTCGGGAAAGACTCCAAGCGTAAATAAAGAAGAGCACCCACAGCGCAGAGAATGCCACGAACAAATATGTGTTGAGCACGTTAGTCCTCGGAAAAGCGCGTCGCCAGAGTCCTTCGCAGAGCGCTCACTTCCCGCCGCGCTTTCGCCAGCCGCAAGCGTTGCGCGAGAAGGTAACTGAACAAGCAATGAAAAGCACCCACGCAAACCATGAAAGTCAAGAACATGCGCGGGTCGAGCCCGGAACCCTCTCCGCCCGCGATCACCGGTTGAGGGTGCTGGGTACGCCACCAGCGGATGGCCATATAATCGATCGGGACATCCACAAATCCGATAATGCCCACCACCGCGGCAAGGGTAGCTGCGCGCCCAGGGCTCGAGACGTAACTGCGCAGCATCAGGTACGATACAAAGAGCAGCCAGAGAACGAAGGTCAGCGTCAACCGAGCGTCCCAAGTCCACCAAATGCCCCATACCGGCTTTGCCCATAACG
>Ga0326727_10005419_pt1 | contig 36513 bp, 29 predicted proteins | sample MB2enrmetagenome_FD_207643 | JGI IMG/M metagenome (GOLD analysis project Ga0326727, IMG submission 207643) | Lab enriched peat soil microbial communities from McLean, Ithaca, NY, United States - MB29MY | ecosystem: Environmental > Terrestrial > Soil > Wetlands > Peat | place: USA: New York...
CGGGCGGGGATTCCAAAGGGGCGCAGCCCCTTTGGTTCCCTGCTTCACGCCACGGCGATGTTGACGAGTTTGTCTTTGACCACGATGATTTTTTTGACGGCTTTGCCTTCGAGGTGTTTGGCCACGGCGGGATCGGCCAGGGCGGCTTCACGCAGCTCTTCGTCCGGGGTTCCGGCGGCGACGGTCAGTTTGCCGCGCAGTTTGCCGTTGACCTGGATCACCACGGTCACCTCGTCGGTGGCCAGGGCGGTTGGGTCTATGTTTGGCCAGGGCTGCGTGGCCAATCTGGTCTTGTGTCCCAGATGTTCCCAGAGTTCCTCGCAGATGTGCGGGGCCATGGGCGAGAGCACGGCCAAAATCGAGCTGACGGCCGAGGACAGCGCTTTTTTGCCGTGCGGGCCCTCGGCGAGCGTTTCCAGGTTGGCGAAGACGTAATTGACCAGTTCCATGACCGAGGCGATGGCGGTGTTGAACTGGAAGCGGTTTTCGATGTCGCGGGCGGCCTTGTCCACGGTGGCGTGTTCGCGGCGGCGCAGTTCTTTTTGTGAGGCCGAGAAGGCGGTGAGTTCGCTTTCTGTGAAGGGATGGCAGGGTTTGACCGGGGAGAGCCGGCCCGCGAGCTCCTCGGTCGTAAGCCGCCACAGGCGGGACAGAAACCTGGCCGATCCGTCGATGCCCGAATCGCTCCATTCCAGGTCCTTTTCCGGCGGCGCGGCGAACAGGATGAACAGGCGCACCGTGTCCGCGCCGTAGCGGCCGATCATCAGGTCCGGATCGACCACGTTGCCCTTGGACTTGCTCATTTTGGCCCCGTCCTTGATGACCATGCCCTGGGTGAGCAGGTTGGCGAAGGGCTCGGCGTGCCCGCAATAGCCCAGGTCGCGCAGGGCCTTGACGAAGAAGCGCGAGTAGAGAAGGTGCAAGATGGCGTGTTCGATGCCGCCGATGTACTGGTCCACGGGGCTGAAGTAGGCGAGCGCCCGCGGATCGAAGGGCCGGTCGTCCTCGCGCGGGGCGGTGTAGCGCAGGAAATACCAGGACGATTCCATGAAGGTGTCCATGGTGTCGGTCTCGCGCCGGGCCGCGCCGCCGCATTTGGGGCAGGCGACGTTCACGAACGGGGCGTAGTCGGGCAGGGGCGAGCGGCCGTCGGCGCGGTTTTTGACCTCGGTCGGCAAAACGACCGGCAGATCGGCTTCCGGAACCGGCACGACCCCGCATTTTTCGCAGTAAATAAACGGGATGGGCGCGCCCCAATAGCGCTGGCGCGAGATGTTCCAGTCGCGCAGCCGGAAATTGACCGTGCGTTTGCCTTTGTCCCGCTCTTCCAGGAAATCGGCGATGCGTTCCTTGGCTTCGTCGTTGCCAAGCCCGTCGAATGCGCCCGAGCCGGTCATGACGCCCGCGCCGGTAAAGGCGGCGGACATTGTCCGGGGGTCGAGCTTTTCGCCCTCGGGCTCAATGACCACGGTGATGGGCAGGTCGTATTTCTTGGCGAACTCGAAATCGCGCTGGTCGTGGGCGGGCACGGCCATGACCGCGCCGGTGCCGTAGCCCATGAGCACGAAATTGGCGACGTAGACGGGCATGCGCGCCCCCGTGACCGGGTTCACGCAATAGGCCCCGGTGAACGCGCCTTCTTTTTCCAGGTCCTCGGCGCCGCGCACGATCTTGTCCATGTTGCGGACCTTGTCCACGAAGGCGGTCACCTCGGCCTTTCGGGGGCTGTCCTTGATGAGCTCGGCCACCAGCGGATGCTCGGCGGCCAGGCTCATGAAGGTCGCGCCGTAGAGCGTGTCCTGGCGGGTGGTGAAGACCCGTATCGCCCCGCCGCCTTCAAGTGCAAAGTCGATCTCCATGCCGTGGCTTTTGCCGATCCAGTTGCGCTGCATGGCGATGACCCGCTCCGGCCAGCCGCCGGAAAGCGTGTCCAGGTCGGCGAGAAGCTCGTCGGCGTAGGCGGTGATGCGCAAAAACCACTGCTCCAGGTCCTTTTGTTCGACCACGGAATCGCAACGCCAGCAGCGGCCTTCCTCGACCTGTTCGTTGGCCAGGACGGTGTGGCAGGACGGGCACCAGTTCTGGGGCGAGAGCTTGCGGTAGATCAGGCCCTTTTCATACAACTTCAGGAAAAAAAGCTGCTCCCATTTGTAGTACTTGGGATGGCAGGTGGCGATTTCGCGGCGCCAGTCGTAGGAATAGCCCAGGCGCGAAAGCTGGACGCGCATGGTGTCTATATTGTCATAGGTCCATTTGGCCGGGTGCAACCCGTGCTTGATGGCCGCGTTTTCAGCCGGCAGGCCGAAGGCGTCCCAGCCCATGGGGTGCAGGACGTTATAGCCGTGCATGCGCTTGAAGCGGGCGACCACGTCGCCGATGGAATAGTTGCGCACGTGGCCCATGTGGATGCGCCCGGACGGATAGGGGAACATCTCCAGGACGTAGTATTTTTGTTTGTCCGAGTCGGGTTCGACGTGAAAATCGCCGCCTTCGGCCCAGATCTTCTGCCATTTCAGTTCGATTTGCTCCGGTGCGTACTTGGCCATCAATGCGTCCTTTCGTGATATAACCGGGGGGAAAACCCCTTTTTGTGAACAAAAAGGGGTTTTCCCCCCGATTTCTCCTTACTCCAAGGATCAGTTCTCCTCAAGATCGCGCAGGCGCCACATCTCGTCGATCAGCGCCGGCAGGCCCTCGCCGGTCAGCGCCGAGATCATGAAGATCGGCATTTCCTCAAGACAAGCCAGGCGGTGCAGTTCGGCGAGCTTGTCCGCTCCCCATAAATCGATTTTGCTGACCACCCGGATCTGGGGCTTGGCCGCCAGGGCCGTGTCGAAGGCGGCTATTTCGGCGTCAACCATGGCGAAACCGGCAAAGGGGTCGTCGAGATTGATTTCCTCGACGCTCAGCAGATGCACCAGAAAGCGGTTGCGCTCCACGTGCCGCAAAAACTGGTGACCCAGGCCCAGGCCTTCGCTTGCGCCCTCGATCAGGCCGGGAATGTCGGCCATGACCAGCCTGCGGCCGTCGTCGCCGGCCATCACGCCCAGATTCGGGGTCAGGGTGGTGAAGGGATAGGAGGCGATTTTCGGTTTCGCCGCCGAAAGTGCGGATATGAGCGTCGACTTGCCGGCGTTGGGCAAGCCCACGATCCCGGCGTCGGCGATGATCCTGAGCTCCAGGCGCAAGTTCTTTTCCTCGCCCGGCTCGCCCGGCTGGGCGAAACGCGGGGCGCGCATGGTGGCGGTCTTGAAATGCATGTTGCCCTTGCCGCCCCGGCCGCCGAGGGCGATCGCGATCTCCTGGCCGTCCTCGGTCAGATCGCAGATCAGCTTCTCCGCGTCCTCCTCGAAGACTTCGTAAAGCAAGGTGCCGATAGGCACATCGACCACCAAATCCTCGCCGTTGCGCCCGTTGCACTGGCTGCCCAGGCCCGGCCGGCCGTTTTCGGCCTCGTAGACCCGCTTGAGACGGAAATCGTACAGGGTGAGCAACTGCTCGGAGGCGCGGAAAATCACGTCGCCGCCCTTGCCGCCGTCGCCGCCGTTGGGACCGCCCCTGGGAATGTATTTTTCCCGGCGAAAGGAAACGCACCCGCCGCCGCCCTTGCCGGACCGGATCAAAATTTTTGCTTCGTCAATAAATCGCATTGTGTATGAGGCCTCCAGCGCCTTCTCCCATCTAATCAGTTGCCGGACGCATGGCAAGTTCCAGGGGGAGGCTCCGCCTCCCCCTGAACCCCCTCCGCTGGGGGGACAATTGTCCCCCCAGACCCCCCGTATAGGGGGTCCGGGGGGGATAATCCCCCCCCGCGGGGGTGCAGGGGGCAGCGCCCCCTTGGATCACTCTTTCTGGCAGCCGGGGCAGTAGGTCGAGGTGCGGGCGGTGATTTTGGTTGATTTGAGTTTTTTGCCGCAGGCGGGGCAGGGCTCGCCGGCGCGGCCGTAGACGTTGAAATGGTGTTGGAACGCGCCTTCGATGCCTTCCGGGGTGCGGTAGTCGCGGATGGTGCTGCCGCCGGCGCGGAGGGCCTCGCTCAGCACGGCTTGCACCGCGGCGTGCAGCGCGGTCAGGCGTTCGGGCGTAAGACGGCTGGCCTTGGCCGTGGGCCGGATACCGGAGCGGAACAGGGCTTCGTCGGCGTAGATGTTGCCGATCCCGGCGATGACGCGCTGGTCGAGCAGGGCGGCCTTGATCGCCCGTGACGTTTTGGCGAACAGGGGTGTAAATTCCCCGGCGGCGATGGCCAGCGGTTCCGGGCCGAGGCTGCGGTAGAAATCCCAGGTGTCGAGTTCGCCGGGCGCAAAGGCGCGGCAGGAGCCGAAGCGGCGCAGATCGGAGAAGACCAGCCCGTCGCCGTCTTCGAGCGCGAGGATGACCCGCGCCCGCGCGGGCGGGGGATCTAAGGTTTCGGCCACGGACAGGCGGCCGGTCATTTTCAGGTGCACGGCGACGATGACACCGCCTTCCAGGTCGATCAGGCACAGTTTGGCCCGGCGGCGCACGGCGGTGACGGCGCGGCCTTCGACCAGGGCGCGGAAGGTTGCCGCGCCGTCAGGCAGGACGCTGGGATCGAGGACGATTGCCCGAGTGATGCGCCGTCCGGTCAGGACCGGGGACAGCGCGCGGGCGATGGTCTCGACTTCGGGCAGTTCGGGCATCGGGAGACAACCTCATCAAGAAGAATCGGGAGAGGAACCTTTTTTTAAAAAAAGGGACCACTGTCCCACGGTTCCTCTCCCTAACCCTTGCATCCAAAAATTTGTAAAAGTTTTTTGGGGAAAAGGGGGGGAAACCCCTTTGGTTCACAAAAGGGGTTTTCCCCCCGATTCGCTTTCCCCGAACTATTTTTTATTGAGCTCGATGCGCAGGGTGACGTCGCCGCCTTGGCGCGCGACCGTCAGGGTCAGGGGCTTGTCGGCCTCAAGCGCCGCGATGGCCGCCTGGTGCAGGTCGGTGAGCGAAGCCACCGGTTTGCCTCCGGCCAAGGTTATGACGTCGCCCGCGAGCATGCCGGCGCGCGCGGCCTTGGAGCCGGATTCGACTTCGGTCGCGACGGCCTTTCCGTCGCGCATCTCCACCATGAAGCCGAGCCGGCTTTTGTGGGGCTCGGGGCAGAAGAAATAGGCGTCGGCCTGGCCCGGGTCGGGCGGAGATCCTCCGCGCCAGGCCAGAACGGAGACGATTTTCGCGCCCGGATCAAGCTCGGCCAGGCGGTGAGCTATGCCGTAGCCGAATTCCACATGGCCGCCGCCGGCCAGGACGACCACCGGGCGGCCCGTGGTTTTGAATGCGGCCAGGGCGCGGTCGGCCATCTGGGTATCCCAGAGCGACTGGACGAACATGAAGCGCTCGAAGGAGGCCTTGCCCATGGCCGGGCGGTTGTCCGGATTTTGGTCCTGGCCCGGGGTATCGGCCTTGGTCATGGTCGGACTCTCGCCGGGGTTTTGTTCCGAGGACGGGAGGGCGGCTGTGGCCGGTTCGGTTTTGGCTTCGCCCGTTTGGCCGGGCGATTTGTCCTTGGCCCGCTCGCCCATGGCCTGGTGCGCCTCGAACTCCTCGCGCAGCATCCGTTCCTGGTCGGCCGGCGGCGGGATAATCCGGCTGGGCAAAAGCGCGCGCTGTTGCGGGGCGAGGTTCTCCAGGCCGTTCTCGGCCGCCGCGCGGATGAGCTCCCTGGGGGCGTTTAAGGCGTAAAGCGGCAGGCCGAGCTTTTGCGCGGCCGTGAAGATCGGGGCGTACATGGCGTAGTCGAAGCCCCACACCTTGCGCCAGTCGACGGCTTTTTCGAGGTCCGCGACGGAAATTTTACCGGCGTTGAAATCGTTCAGCGCCGGCTGCTTGTCGACTGGGATCATTTCCAGGCCCACGGCCGGGCGTATTCCGGCCCGGGCCAGAGCTTCGAGCGCGGCGGCCTGGACGAGGTGGTCGCAGGGCGAGGTGTGGCCCTCGCCGATCAGGATGTACCGGGCGCTCCCGGCCTTGGCGGCGAGGCTCGCGGCCGAGGACGGGAGGCCCTTTGCGGTGAAGAAGCTGCCCGGCTCGGGCGCGGCCGGCCAAGGACCGGACTCGCCCGTTTCCACGGGAGCGTGCTTGAGGCAGCCGGCCATCGAGAGAAGCAGGGCCAGGAGGGCCAGGGCGCGGGCCGCGCCCCGGAGCCGCCCTAGTCCCATTTGCGCTTGTCCTCGATCAGCCTGATCTGGGGCGGCAGGCTGCCCGGGGTGAGGACCTTGAGTTCCGGGCGCAGTTTGATCTTTTCCCGGAACGTGTGCAGCAGTTCGTCCTCGCGTTTGAAGTTGGAGGCCTCGATGAGCAGGGCCATCTCGTCGATGCCGCCGGGGTTGGTGACCTCGATCTGCCAGCGCTTGATTTCCTCGAAGCGGGCGATGACCTGCTCGACCTGGTGCGGGTAGACGAACATGCCCTTGATGCGCGCGGTGGTGTCCACGCGGCCGACGATGTTGCCCAGGCGCGGCGAGGTGCGCCCGCAGGGGCAGGGCGCGCGGTCGATGTAGGACAGATCGCCGGTGGCCAAGCGGATCAGGGGATAGGTCTTGTTGAAGGCCGTAACCACGACTTCGCCGACCTCGCCGTCTTTGAGCGGAATGCCGGTGTCCGGGTGGCAGATCTCGACAAAGGCCCGGTTGGCGATGTGCAGGCCGTTTTTGTGGAAGCATTCGTAGCCGATGCAGCCGACGTCGGCGGTGCCGTAGCCCTGGCGCATGATGAGGTCGAATTTCTTTTCCAGGCCGGTGCGCATTTTTTCGGAGAATTTTTCACCGGTGACGAAGGCCACCTCGATATAGAGGTCCTTGCGCGGATTGATGCCGGCCTCTTCGGCCTTCTGGGCCAGGTGCATGAGGTAGCTGGGCGTGCCGACGTAGCCGGTGACGCGCAGTTTCTGCATAATTTCGAGCTGGGTGGCGGAGTTGCCCGGTCCGGCGGGGACCACGGCGCAGCCCAGGTTGCGCAGCGGTTCCTCGAACATGAGCCCGGCCGGGGTCAGGTGGTAGTTGAAGGTCACCTGGACCACGTCGCCGGAACGGAACCCCGAGGCGTAAAAACCCTCTGTCCAACCCCAATAGTCTTCCTCGCGGTCCTCGGGATCGAAAATCGGGCCGGGCGAGAGAAAAATGCGGCGCAATTCGCCCAGATCCTTGGTCAACAGGCCGCCCAAACGCGGCCCCATGGACTGCAGAAAGATCAGTTCCTTTTTCTTGAGGATCGGGACGTGCTTGAGATCGTTGAGGGTCTTGAACTTGCCGACCTGGAACTGGGCGCGGTCGAAACGCTTCTTGACGTCCTCGGAATATCGGTAAGCGTAGGTCAGAAGATCCTTGAGCTGGATCTGGTAATACTGCCTGCGCTCGGATTCGTCGAGCACCTCGCGGCGACTGTAAATGCCTTCGGTGCGGTCCTTGCGGGTCATCGGCCTCTCCTTATTGTCAACGGGGAATTCTCACTCTATCGAAAAAAGAGGCTCATAGTCCGTCTTGTCGAATATATCAACACCCCTCCAAGAGGGGACCAAAGGGGCTTTGCCCCTGTGGAATCCCCGCCGGGGGGATTTATCCCCCCCGGACCCCCTACGTAATTTTTTTAAAATCTCGGTAATTTTTTTGATGGGAGGTCTTCATCCAACCCCCCCTTACACGGGGGGGCTGGGGGGACAATTGTCCCCCCAGCGGGGTCCAGGGGCGGGGAGCCCCTGGCCGCCGTTATTCCTCGGCTTCCGGTTCGACCGGCGCGGGCAGCTTGGCTTCTCTGCGGGCTATGCGTTCCTTGCCGAAGAAGTAGGCCGCCCAGATGGAGATTTCGTAGAGCAGGATCATGGGCACGGCCATGAGGCATTGGCTGACCGCGTCCGGCGGGGTGAGCATGGCGGACATGACGAAGGCGACCAGGACGGCCCAGCGGCGGTTCTTGCGCAGTCCCTTGGAGTTGACCACGCCCAGGTAGGCCAGGAAAAAAATGAACACCGGCGTCTCGAAGATCAGGCCGAAAGCCAAAAGCAGCATCAGGGAGAAGGAGAAGTAGTCCTTCATCGTGGGCATCAGCGTGTAGATGTCCGAGGCGTAGTTGGCCAGGAAGGCGAAGCCGTAGGGGAAGACCAGGTAGTAGCCGAACAGGGCGCCGAAAACGAAGAACAGGGCGGTGAAGGCGGCCACCGGGATGATGACCTTGCGTTCTTCCTTGTACAAGCCCGGGGCGACGAATTTCCAGATCTGGTAGAAGATGAAGGGGCTGGTGACGAACAGTCCGGCCACGAAGGCGGCCTTCATGGAGGTAACGAAGCCTTCGGTCAGGGTGGTGGTGATCAGTTCGCTTTTGGGCGGCAGGGCGTCCTTGAGCGGCTTGAGCATGATGATCAGGATGCGTTCGTTGAAGGCAAAGCAGGCGAGGAAGCCGACCACGGCGGCGATGAGGCAGCGGACCAGGCGTTTGCGCAGTTCGCTCAGGTGGGACATCAGGGGCATTTCGTGCCCCCGGGCGCCCGGGGTCTGGGTGTTTTCCTCGCTCATGCGATGCGGACCTTGAGTTTTTTACGCTCCACCTTGACCGTGGTTACGGGTGCGGGTGTGGGCTTGGGCTGGTCCAGGCCTTTGCCGAAGTCGAGCAGGATCGGGCTGGCCACGAACACCGAGGAGTAAGTGCCGACCACGATGCCGATGATCATGGCCAGGGCGAATTCGTGCAAGGCGCCGCCGCCGAAGATGTACAGGGCCAGCACCGAGATCAGGGCCGTGCCGGCGGTGAGGATGGTGCGCGACAGGGTCTGGTTGACGGCGTCGTTGATGATCTTTTCAAAGCTGGCGTCCTTGTGGGCCGGGTCGCGCAGATTTTCGCGGATGCGGTCGTAGACGATGATGGTGTCGTTGAGCGAGTAGCCCAGGATGGTGAGCAGGGCGGCCACGATGGTCAAGTCGAATTCCTTGCCCAGCAGCGAGAAGATGCCGATGGTGATGAGCACGTCGTGGATGTCGGCCACGACCGCGCCGAGTGCGAATTTGAGCTTGAGCATGAAACACAGGACCAAGGTGACGAGCAGGGCGGCCACGATCATGCCGCCGACGTTGACCCCGAACTGGTTGAGCAGCCAGATCGAGCCGCCCAGGCCGGCGGCCATGACGCCGGCGGCCATCCAACGCTGCTCGAAGCGTCCGGAGATGTAGATGGCGATGAGCAGGATGGCGACGAAGGCGGCGTGCAGCGCGGCCGAGCGCAGGTCTGCGCCGACCTTGGGGCCGACCGTATCCAGGCGTTGGATCTCGAAGGGAATTTTCAGCCCGTCGGTCAGGGCTTTGCCCACCTGGGAGCGGATGGTGTCCTGGGCGGTTTCGGGCAGGGAGGCGCGGATCAGGTAGCTGGCCTCCTTTTCCTGTCCGAAGCGCTGCACCGAGAGGCCGGGCAGGGCGACCGGTTCGAGCGCCTTGGAGATGGCCTCCGGATCGACGGGTTGGGCGAATTTGACCTGGACGCTGACGCCGCCGGCGAAGTCCACGCCGTAGACCGGCCCGCCGTGCACGATCAGCGAGGCGATGCCGACGAGAATGATCAAAAGCGAGCCCGCGTAGGCCCAACGCCGGTATTTGAGGAAATTGATGTTCGTGGTGTGTTTGATCAGTTCAAATCCCATGGGCTTCTCCTTGGAAAATCCGCCGGTTCCTGGCGGCGGGTCAACCTATAGAAATGTCGGCGCCGCGTCAAACGCATGCTCGCGGCACGCGCGGTCTTTGGGAAGTGGGAACCGGGGAGGGACCCTTGGTTCAGAAAGGGTCCCTCCCCCGATTTCTAGTCCACCCGTTTGACGGAAATGGCCTTTTTGAAACCGTCGAGCGAGCGTTCGATGACTTCCTCGCCGACGCAGAAGGCCAGCCGGAAATAACCCGGATAGCCAAAACCCGAGCCGGGCACGGCCAGGATGCGTTGGTCGCGAAGTCTTGCCACGAAGGCCACGTCGTCGCCGCCCGGGGCCTTGGGGAAGAAGTAGAACGCGCCCTTGGGCATGGAAAATTCATAGCCCGCGCTCGAAAGCACCTCGGCCATGAGCGCCCGGCGCTTGGCGTAGACCGTGGTGTCCACCTGGTGGCCGAGCGCGCGCAGCAGCACGTTCTGGGCGATGGCCGGGGCGTTGACGAAGCCCAGGATGCGGTTGGCGAACACCAGCCCGTTCATGAGCTCTTCCTTCTCGGGCATGTCCGGGGCGAGAAGGACGTAGCCGATGCGCGCCCCGGGCAGCGAGAGGTTCTTGGAAAAGGAGCTGATTACCACGCTCCAGGGGTACATGGGCAGGACAGCGGGCACCTTGTGGCCGTGGTAGACCAGGAAACGGTAAGGCTCGTCGGCCATGAGATAGATGAAGCGCTCGCGTTTCTTGTTGTGCGCGGTCAGGATGTCGCAGAGCTCTTCGAGCTGGGACTTGGAATAGATCTGCCCGGTGGGGTTGTTGGGCGAATTGATCAGCACCACCCTGGTTTTGGGGGTGATGGCCGCCTCCAGCGCGGCCAGGTCGAGCTCGAAGGTCAGGGGCTTGGTCTTGACCGGGACCAGCCTGGCCTGGTGGTTTTCGGCGTAAAAGCCGTATTCCACGAAATACGGGGCCGGGCAGATCACTTCCTCGCCGGGTTCGATCACGGCCTTGAGAAAGACGTTGATGCCGCCGGCCGCGCCGCAGGTGAGCATCACGTCGGAAGCCGAGGCGGCCACGTCCTGCTCCACGCAGAGGTGTTTGGCCAGGGCTTCGCGCACGTGCGGATAGCCGGCGTTGGGCATGTAGCCGAAGGCGAACGGTTCCCCGGAGGTCTCCGCCATGTCGGCCAGGCATTCGCCGACCACCTTCGGCGGCGGCAGGTCGGGATTGCCCAGGCTGAAATCGCAGACCTGATCCTGTCCGTATATTTTCTTCATCTCGATGCCGGACTCGAAAATCTTTCTGATCCACGAGCCTCGGGTGATGTATTCCGCGATCTGGGGGGAAAGCGCGTTCATTGGCTGACCTCGGTTGGAGTTTCGTCGCAAGGCGTTTGACCCGGTAAACCGGCGGGTCCGGGCAAATTACGCCTTTTGGCCCGGCTTGCAAGAGGGCGCGGCGTCCGCGGCCATGGTCCGCAAAAGGTATCCCACGGCGGCGGGCAGGCCCGCGGCCACGGCATGGGGCTGCTCGGGGCCGGGGTTGGGTATCTCGACCCAGCCGGTTTCGGGTATCGGCAGGTTCAGCGTGGCTGCGTACGCGCGGCCGTGGCCGGTGAGCGTCAAAACCACCCGGGCAAGTCCGCAGGCCCGGCCGAAGGCCACGTCCGAGGCGTTGTCCCCGACCATGGCCGTGGTCTCGGGTGAAAGCCCGTACCCGCGGGCCAACTCCTCCCACAGGCCGGTGGCCGGCTTGCGGCAGCCGCAGCCCGCGTCCGGGGCGTGCGGACAAAAGACGCTGGCCGTGACGCGCGCGCCGCGTGCCGCCAGCAGCTCCTCCACCCTGGCGTTGACCGCCAGGCAGGCCGAAGCGGGAAAATAGCCGCGGCCGATTCCGGACTGGTTGCTGACGATGAAAAGGCGCACCCCCTGGCGGCACAAATCGGCCAGGGCCTCGCCCCCGCCCGGGATGAGCGACGCTCCGGCGGGATCGGCGAGGTAATCGCATTCCTCGATGACCGTGCCGTCGCGGTCGAGCAAAAGCGCGCGCAAAGGGGACATGGGGCCTCCGGGAATATCCGGGGGAAAAACTTTTGTGAACAAAAGTTTTTCCCCCAGACCCCCCTTTTCAAAAAACTTTGGTAAGTGCAAGTGATTAATGTGGACTAAATTTGTCTTAGTTGTTATGTTGCAGGGGAAGGCGGCTGTTGACACCGGACCGGCCATGGGCGAATAAAATCCCGTGCAGCCGTGAAGCGGGGAGATTATGGATAACGATTTGGAAGGGTTCACCGATATCGTGGTCATCCGGGGCGAGGAGTGCCCTTACGATCCGGTGCGCCATCTGGCCCGGATCCTGTGCGCCAACTGCTCCCACACCAACGAGGTCGAAGTTTGGATCGAAAAAGGCGAACCGGTGTTCCAGGGGTTCGTGTGCGAAAAGTGCGGCTACTGGAACGGTCCGCAATAAAAAATCGGGGAGAGGTTCAAATGGCTGGTGACGATTGCAAGCTGTGGCTCAACGAAGTCAACTGGGACATGATCCACGAGGACGCCGTGACCATGTACCTGGAATGGGGCAATAACAATTTCAAGGACGCGGTGCGCGCCCCGGTGCGCAGCAGCAAGGAGTATTCGATTTATTTCGTGATCGACACCTGGGAAGCCCCCAAGGTCTGCCTGCTTAAGATGAACAACTACGGCTCGATGGTTCTGTGCGAGAAAAAGCTGCCCGAGGACCTGGCCAAGCGCTACATGGCCGAGATCGGCGGCCTGCGCGGCATCCACGAGCTGTCCCCCGAGATCAAGGCCTGGCTGGCCAAAGAACTGGACATGGCCTAGCCGGAAATCGGGGGAGAAACTTTTTGTGCGGCGGAAGGCGTCGGCCAGCGCTACGCGCTGACGACGTAAGGTGAGAGTACGAAAATGAGGACATTTTCAACTCTCACCTTACCCCGAACTTCCTCCTCCCAAAAACTTTTATCGGCCGGGGATCGCTTTTCGCACGGCGAAAAGCGATCCCCGGCCGGAATAAAGTTTTTTAGGGAAAGGGGGGCAGGGGGAAAACCCCTTTTGTTCACAAAAGGGGTTTTCCCCCTGGATTTTCTTTCAGCGTTCGATCAGGGCCACCAGGCGGCTGGCCAGGGCGTCGAATTCCGGTTTGGTGATCTGGTCGTCGGCGCCGACCGAATCGCCCCGGTGGCGCTGCTCCCGGGTGATCAGAGAGGAAAAAAGCACCACCGGAAGTTTGCCGAGCTCGGCGTCGTCCTTGATGCGCTTGGTCAGGCTGTAGCCGTCCATGACCGGCATTTCGATGTCCGAGACCACGATGTCGATCAGGTCGGCGACGGTCTTGCCATCGGCCTCGGCTTCGTCCCGCAGCGCGGAGAGTTTTTGCCAGGCCTCCTCGCCGTTGTCGGCGACCTTGATGTTGAAATTGGCCTGGGTCAGTTTTTCCTTGATCAGGTGGCGCATGACGGTTGAATCGTCGACGATCAGGGCGGTGTATTGCTTGGGCGCCCGGACGGTGATGTCGTCGTGGCCTTGGAAGGCCGGATCGAATTCGGCCAAAATCTTTTCCAGATCGAGCATTTGCACGAAGCGGTCCTCGATGCGGGCGATGCCGTTGATGCAGTTGGTGTCCATCTCCGAAAGATAGCGGCTGGGGGCTTCGATGTCGGACCAACTGATGCGGTGGATTTGGGTCACCCCGGAGGCCAGAAATCCGGTGACCCGGTTGTTGAATTCGGTCACCAGGATGACTTCGTGGGCCGTGGTTTTGCGGGACAGGTCCAACCAGACGCTTAAGTCCAGAACCGGCAGGATTTTTTCGCGCAGCGGGATAGTCCCCAGAAAACACGGGTCCACCGCCGACTTGACGGCGCGGTCGAAGTTCGGGCTTTCGATGACTTCGAGCACCTTGGCCACATTGACCCCGAAATAATTGCGGTTTTCGGCCGTCCCGCCGTCTTCGTCGATATAAAATTCGATGATTTCCAGCTCGTTGGTCCCGGCTTTGAGCAAGATCTCCGCTTGTGCCATGGTGTTCTCCTTGAGGGGAGGAAGTAGCTTCTTCCTACCCCGTTTCCGGTCGGCGGAAAAGGATTTTCCCGGGAGCCGGGACCGGCGCGGTCAAGACCGCCGCTTGACCAGGGTCTTGTCGACGATGCGGTCGAATTCGGTCAGCTCGAAGGGCTTTGGGATATAGCCGTCGAAGACGTCGTCGCTGAGTGAGCCGAGTTCCTCGGAGGTGTGGCCGGTCAGGGCCAGGATGGGCGTCCCCGCGCTGGGGCCGCCGCCTCCCCGAATGCGGCGGGCGGCCTCGACGCCGCTGATGTCGGGCATTTCGACGTCCATGAGGATCAGGTCGAAATGCCTGGCCTGGGCCTGGGCGATCGCCTCTTCGCCGCAGCAGGCGATGGTCGCCGCGTGCCCGGCGTGCGTGAGCGCCCATTCGGCCAGCATGAGGTTGACCTTGTTGTCGTCCGCGACCAGCACAAGCAGGCCCTGCGCGCACGTTTGCGGCGCGCGTCCGGCCAAAATCTCGCCGATGCGCTCAAGCAGGGGCAGGGAGCCGTCGCGCTTGGCCACGAAACCGGCCGCCCCGCAGGATGCCCCCCTGGCCGTGCTGTCCGGGTCGTCCTGGCTTGTAAAGAAAAGCACCGGCGCGGACTCGGGATCACCGGTAAGCTCGCGGCACAGGGAAAATCCGTCGCCATCTTGCAAGAAGATTTCGGCGACGATCAGATCGGGCCGGTGGGCGCGGGCCGTTTCCAGGGCCTGGGCAGCCCCGGCCGCGACCATGGTCCGGTAGCCCTTCTTGCCCAGGTGAAATTCCAGCCGCACGGCCTGGGTGGGACTGGCTTCGACGACCAGGATCAGGGGGGAGTCTTTCATCGTCCGGGTCCTTCTTTTCTCTGGGGCAGGCTATTGATCAAGTCGGCTATGCCCTTGGGAGGCAGTGCCAGCGGCTTGGCCCCCAGGCGCAAGGCCGCGCCGGGCATGCCGAAAACCGCGCAGGTTTCCTCGTTTTGGATCACGGTGCAGGCGCCCATGTCGCCAAGGAGCTTGAGCTCCTGAGCACCGTCGGAGCCCATGCCCGAGAGCAGGACCGCCAGGCTTTCCTTGCCGAAGTTCTCGGCCACGGAACGAAGCAGATGCGACACCGAGGGAACCACGCCGTGTTCGCGCGACCCCCGGGTGAGAGAAAAACGCAGCGTCGCGTCGATCTCCAGGTGGAAGCCGTCCGGGGCGAAATAGATGCGCCCGGGCAGCGCCGTCCCCGCGTCCGTGGCGATTTCCACGGGCAGGCGAATCATGCTCGCAAGCCACTCAATCATGCCGGGCATAAACCCCGGGGCCATGTGCTGGATCACGACAATGGGGACGCCGACCTCCGGGGCCAGATTCGAGAGAATGGCGCGCAGGCTTTGCGGTCCGCCGGTCGAGGCCCCGATGGCCGCCAGTCTGACCACATGGCCCGAGTAAGCTTCGCAAGCCGTGGCGGATTGGCTCTCGCGGACTTTGGGCGCAAGTATCGGCCGGCGCGCGATGCGCACCTTGGCCAGGAGCGCGACCATGCGGCCGAGCTCGCGCGCGGCTTCGGTGCATTCCTTCGTGTCGGCTCCGGAAGGTTTTTCAATGATGGCCAGGGCCCCGGCTTCGAGGGCCGCGAAGGTCTTGCGCATCTGGGTCTTGTCATAATGGGCGCTGACGATGACGATGGGCGCGGGCGCGACTTCCATGATGCGCGTGGTGGCCGTCAAGCCGTCGATCCCGGGCATGTCGATGTCCATGGTGATGACCGAGGGCGAGAGCTGGACCGCCTGGCGCACCGCCTCCTCACCGTCACGGGCGAACCCGGCTACGGTCAGTCCGGCGCATTCCATGATGTGGGCCAGGTAAGCCCGCACGCTGGCGGAGTCGTCGGCGATCAGGACCCGGACCTGCCGGGACGGCTCCGGCGTCCGGCCCTGCGTGTCTGGCCGGGTGGATTTTTCCATTGCGCTGCCTGCCCGTGGTGACCTTAGATGAACTTGGCGACCACGGCCAGGAGGTTGCCTTGGTCGAAGCCGCCCTTGACGATGTAGGCGTTGGCCCCGGCCGCCCCCCCCCGCTCCCGGTCGGCGCGCGAGGCCAGCGAGGTCACCAGGACCACCGGCAGCCGGCCGAGGCGCTTGTCGGCGCGTATCCTCTCGGTGAGTTCGAAGCCGTCTAAGCGGGGCATTTCCACGTCCGAAACCACCAGGTCGAAATCGGCGTCTTGCAGCTTTTCCCAAGCGTCCTGGCCGTCCACGGCGGTGTGCGCGGCGTAGCCGGCCGCTTCCAGGAGGTTTTGCAGGACCATGCGCGAGGTGACGGTGTCTTCGACCACCAGCACCGCTTTGCGTCTGGCGACTTTGGGGGCGTCCTTGAGAGCGGGCTGGGAACCGGTCTGTTCGGTCCGGATCAGGCCGGCCGCGTCCAGGGTCAAGGCCATGGCGCCGCTCCCGAGCAGAGCCGCCCCGGAAATATTGCGCACCTGGTGCAGGATGCCGCCGAACGGCTTGGCCCTGGCCTCGGTTTCGCCCAGGGCCGCATCCACGATCAAGGCCAGCCGGCGGTCGGCCGCGGCCGTGACCAAAATGGTCAGGTACTCGGCCGCGGATGCGCTTGGCTGCTCCGCCAGGCCGAGCAGCGCAGCCAGCCGCACGCAGACGATGACCTTGCCGTCGACGGAGAGGGTCGGCCGCCCGCCGGCGATGCGCGGCGCGCCGTCGCCCTCTCGGGGGACGCGCATGATGCGCACGACGTTGGCCGAGGGCATGATGAAGGCGCGGCGGGCGCTCCTGACGAGCACGCCCCGGAAGACGGCCAGGGTCATGGGCAGGCGGATGTCCACGGACAGGCCAAGGCCCCGCGCGCTGTGCAGTTCGGTGACGCCGCCGAGCTTTTCGATGTGGTCGCGGACCACGTCGAGGCCCACGCCCCGGCCGGAAATTTCGGTGACTATGGGGCTGGTGGAGAATCCGGGAATAAAGACCAGCCGTTCGGCTTCGGCCTGGCTTAATTGCGCGGCGCTGTTCCGGTCGATCAGTCCCTTGCGCGTGGCGCTTTCGACCAGCGCATCCGCGTCGAGCCCCCGGCCGTCGTCGGATACGCGCAGGTGCAGCATGCCGGATTCGGCCCTGGAGGACTCGATGGTGATCAGCCCCCGCCTGGGCTTGCCCAGCGCCAGGCGTTCCTCCGGCGTCTCGATGCCGTGGTCCACGGCGTTGCGCACCAGGTGGATCAGGGGGTCTCGCAGGGCATCGAGAACGGCGCGGTCGGTCATGACCCGCACTCCGCGCATCTTGACCAGGACTTCCTTACCCCGGTCGCGGGCCACGTCCCGGGCCAGCTTGGGGGCGATTTCAAGCAGGCTGGCCAGCGGGCGCATCAAAGCGGATTTGGCGTTTTCTCCGATCGCGGCGACCAGGCGGTTTAAAGCGCGCGTGTTCTTGGCGGCCTGGCGGCAAAGCCCGGCCGCTTGCGTCTCCAGGCGGCCCAGGCCCTCGGCGATAGTGTCCAGGTCCGGTCGCGCCGCCTCGCTTTTGGCCAGGATAAGGCCGGCCAGGGAGCGCTTGAGCCGTCCGGCCAGTTCGGCCATCTCGCACAGGGACCTGGTCTGGTCCTTGGCCGACAGGCCAAGCGGGATCATGTCCTCGGTGCCGGCCAGGATGGCGGCCAGGCGGTCGGGATCGATGCGCAGGCCGCGTGCCGTCCCCCGGGGCAGGCCGCAGGCCTTGGGTTCCGGCGTGTCCGGCGGGCAGGGGCGTGCCGCCGGCGCGCCCTGGCAAAGGTCCTCGGCCAGGCGGTTGAGCTGGGCGGCGGTAAGCGCCAGTTCGGCGGCCACTGTCCGGTCGCCCCGGTTCCCAAGAGACTTGACCATCAGGTCCAAGGCCTTATGCGGCGTGTCGAACCAGGAGCTTTCCGGCGGCCAGTCCAGCGCGCCGGCGGCCAGCGCGTCGCGAAGTTTGGCGAAAATGTTCTCCAAGGCCTGGCAGGCCGCCTCGATGCCGCTCTCGCCCACGGCCCGAGCCGCGCCCTTGAGGCTGTGCGCCCGCCTGAAGGCCGAGCGCAAAACGGCCTCGGCCTGGGACGGCTCGTCCTCCAGGCCGACGACCTCGCGGGTGAGTTCGGCCAGGATATCGGCGGCCTCAAGCTCGAAGGTCGCCCGCAGGCGCTCCAGAAATTCCCGTTCCGATGCGTCCATTCCCGAGCCCGGCGGTTACACCTTGTACCGGTTGAGCAAGGATTTGAGCCTTTGTCCGAGGTCCTTGAGGTCTTTGGCCGCACTGTCGAGCTGGCGCGCGCTTTGCGCCTGCTGGGAGCTGGCCTCGCGGATGGACTCCATGGCCAGGACCACCTGGTCGGTGCCGGAGAGCTGTTCTTGGCTCGATGCGGCGATTTGGGCCGCCGCTTGGGCCGAGTTCGAGATGGCCCCGGACAGTGAGGAGAGCGACGATTTGGCCTCGGCCGACAGGCGCAGGGTGGCTTCCACCGCCTTGTCGCCCTGCTCGGCGGTCATGACCACGGCGCTAGTGGCCTTTTGGATGTCGCCGAGCATCGAGCGGATCTGGGCCGTGGCTTGCTTGGACTGGTCGGCCAGGTTGCGTATCTCCTCGGCCACCACGGAAAATCCCCGGCCGTGCTCCCCGGCCTTGGCCGCTTCGATGGCGGCGTTGACCGCCAGAATGTTCGATTGTTCGGCCAGATCGCCGACGGTCAGGATGATCTCGCTTACGGCCTGGCTTTTTTCGGTCAGCGACAGGATGCTGGCGGCGATGCTGGCCATCTGTTCCTTGATCCGGGCCAGGCCCTCGAAGGTCCGTTCCAGGCGGTCCTGGCCGTTTTCCGAGACGGTCACGGCCTGCTGGGCGCTTCCGGCCACGTCGCCGGCCCGGTCGGCGGCCAGGCTGGCCGTCTGTTTGACTTCCTCCATGGTGACCGTGGTCTGGGACACGGCCGTGGCCGTTTCGGCGGCCAGGCTGGCCAAGTTGTTGGTGGAGGACAGGATCTGGCCGGCCGAGGAGGCGAGCAGGTTGACCGCTTCCATGATTTGCGAGGTCTCCTCGCGCAGGTTCGCCAGCATGCTGGAAAAGGCCCGGCCGAGCACGTCGCGCTCCGAGCGGGGGGTGAAATCGTGGCGCAGCTCCCCCGCGGCGATGGTTTCGGCGGCCTTGGCCGCGAGCGAAAGCGATTCGAGCATCCGGCCCATGGCCTGGGCCAGGACGTCATGCTCCGAGCGGGGCGTGACCGGCACGGAGAGGTCGCCTGCGGCAATGGCCTCGGCCGTCTTTGTCATGGCCTGCATCGAGGCCGCCGCCTCGTTCATGGCCGTGAGCAACTGGCCGGCCTCGTCGGGCCGGATACCGGTGATCCGCAGATCCAGCTCGCCCTGGGACAGGCGCTTGGCCGCGTCCACGGCCAGGCCCAGCGAGGAGCGCACGGAATGGACGATGAGAAATCCCACGATCGCGGCAACGGCCAGGGCGGCACAACACAAACCCAGGATCATCATGACGGAGCGTTGGCCCATGTCGATGGCGCTCTTGAAAAAATCCGTGGCGCGCCGGTAGGCGAAGTCGCGGGTCTGGTTATAGGCGATCTCGATTTTGGCCAGACCTCGCGAGGCGGCGGCCATTTTTTCCAGGGCCGCATCGCGCTTGCCCGCCCGGGCCAGATCCAAGATATCGTCATGCAGTGGAATCCAGGCGTTGAACGCGGCGATGGCATCGTCGAACTCCGCCCGGTCGCCCAGGTAGCGTTCCCTGGCGAGTTTGAAATGTTGGGTAATAGCCTGGGCGAGCGTCTCGATCTCCTTGTCGGTCCGCCCGAGATCCGCGTTTTTATCTAAAATGCCCTCGTAGAGCAGTGACTGGATCTTGTTGATTCCGGTCCAGGCCGAACCCACTTCCCTGGTCACGGTAAAGGGATGTTGGAATACCTTTTCCGTGACGTCGCCAAGGGCGTCGATCCTGACGGCCGCGACCGCAGCCATTCCGACGATGAGCAGGGCCATAAGTCCGAAACCCACGGCCACCTTGGTGCTGATCTTGAATTTGCCGAACATGTCTCCCCCGGTTGTCCCGCCTGGGATGCCTCAAATGGATTCGAGCGAGGACTCGTCCTCGCGCACGACCAGCCGTTCGCTCTGGAGCAATCTTTCCACGTCGATCACGATCACGTCTCCGGGAGCCAGTCCCAGGAGAAAAAGATCGGCCCCGCCTTCGACCTGAGCCACATCGTCCAAAGATATCCGGGCCGCGCCGGTGACGGCCGTCACGATCAGGCCGCAGGCGGCTTCCTCCTCGCCCACGACCACGACCGGGTTTGGGCCCGTATCGTCCGTATCGGGCGCCTCGGCGAGGCCGCAGACCGTCCTCAAATCCACGACCGGCAGGATTTCGCCCCGCCAGGGGGCAACCCCCGGCACAAACTCCGGAACCCCGGGCACCGGCGTGATTTCCCCCGGAACGAAGACTTCCAGCACGTACGACGCATTCACGGCGTGGGCCTGGCGGCCGATTGAAAATTCCAGGCAGAGTGTCCCCTGCTCGCCCCGCGAAGCCAGGTTCGCGGCCGGCCGGGCCAAGGCCTTGGCCCGGGCGAGCAGGACGTCGCGGTCGAACTTAGCCTGGGAGGCTGTCCCCCGGGCGGGGTCCGGGCGGTTGGAGGTCTGGGCTTTGGCCATGTGTCATCTTTCCATGAGCGCCGCGGCGAATTCCCGGATAGCGGCGGCGGTCATGCCGCCGGATTGCGGAACCACCGACTCGCCGAGCGTATCCGCGAGCATGACGGCGACATTGGCGTAGTGTTTGGCCGCCCGGCCCGTTTCGCCCCGGTCGCGGCACAGCCCGGCCAGGGCCAGTTCGGCGGCCACGAAATCAGTGTCCAGATACAGGGCGCGGGTGAATGCGCGCCCGGCCTCGTCCGGCCGCCCGGCGTCGCGCAGGGCGGTCCCCAGGGCGAAATGAGCCTCGGGGTTTAAGCCGTCGCCTTGAACCAGGGTCTCGCACCAGGCCACGGCCCGTTCGGGCCGGCTCAGGTTGGCGAGAATCCGCGCCAAGAGCGTGATCTCGCGGGCATACAGGCCCGGCTCAGCCCGAGCCTCGGGATCGTTCGCAAGCCAGGTTTCGAGCTCGTCCGCCGCCTCGGCGTACCGGCCTTCATGGTACAGGTCCAGGGCCTTCGGGTAAAGCGTCTCGTCGGCCTTGGCCGTGTCCGGCGCCTGGGGCACCGGCGCCTTGGCCGGCAGGGCGGCCTTGGGCGCGGCGGCCGCAAGCGCGAAGACGGTTTTTTGAGAGATCGCCAGGGGCCGGACCGCATGTCCGGGCGTAACACGGCTCCGCTCTCCCGGCCCGGGTTTGCGGTAGATGGCCGTGCCGCCGGTCCCGGCCAATTCCAGGGGCGTGTTTTTCAGGAACATCGCTTCGCTGGGGCTTACAATGAGAAGCCCGCCCGGCCGCAAAACCTCGATCAGATGGCCGACGGCGCGTTCGGCCGCCTGCGGCGAAAAATACATGAGCACATTGCGACAAAAGATCAGGTCCAGGCCGGCCAATTCGGATACCTGGCCGGTGAAGTTGCCCCTGGCCAGGTTCAGGCGGTAAAAGGCGGTCATGTCCGCGACCTGCGGGCTTATGGCGTAGACGCCCTGGCCGGTTTTGCGGAAATAGCGCTCTTTGATGTGCGGCTTTGCGCCTCGGAAGGACCATTCCCGGTACAGCCCGCGCCGGGCGGACTCCAAGGCCTTGGTGTTGATGTCGGCGCCGATGACCTTGCTTGCGGGCGGAGGCTGGCCCCTTGTCGTCCGGTGCAGGGCGATGGCCGCCGAATAGGCTTCCTCGCCAGTGGAGCAGCCGGCGCTGAGGACCTTGACGCCCCGGCCCTCGATGGCGGCGCGCCGGACCAGTTCCGGCAGAAAGGACTTTTCGAGTTGGTCGAAGACGACCGGTTCGCGGTAGAAAAAAGTCTCGCCCACGGTTAGGTGGGCGGCCAGGATATCGAGGGTTTCGCGGCCGCTCTCGCTTTCGATCAAAAGCCGGGCGCTCGGCTCGGGATCGGCCTGGGCCGCCGTCAGATCTTCCGGCCGTAAAGCCCGGGCGAGCTCGTTCAGGCGTTCCTTGGGCAGGCGCAGGCCGAAACGCTCGCAGGCGTGTCTGGCCAGCTCGCGAACCAGGACGGCCGGGCCGCGACCGGCGTTTTCAGCCATCCCGGACTCCGGTTTCGGCTAAAGCGGCGTCCAAGCGTTCCTCTTCGTCGAGCGACAGGCAGGCGTCCAGGTCGAAAATAACGGTCAGGCCGTCTTCCAGCACGGCCACGCCCAAAATCCCGTCCACGGCCGGCAGATTTTCGACCTCGTTCGCGTTCACCGCATTCCGGCGGGCCAGCCCGTCCAGGGCGTCCACCCTGAGAGCCATGGCCCGGCGCCCTGACCTCACGATCAAAAAAAAGCCCTCTGGCGCCACCGGGCGCGGTGGCAGGCCGAAACGCCGGCCCAAGTCGATGACCGGCATCACCTCGCCGCGCACATTGAGCATGCCCAGCACCAAGGTCGGAGCGCCCGGGAGCTCCTCGACATACGCTGCCCGGACCGCCGCGCCCACGCGTTCAAGCGGCAGGGCGAAGCGCTTGGGGCCGAGCCGAAAAACGAACAGATCCGGACTCTCGCTGTCTGCCATCGATTCCCCGTTGCCGCCCGGTTGCCGCCCGGTTGTTGCCCGGTTGCCGGGCGGTTGGCGTGCGCCCTTATTGTTTAAACATCGGCCGGTAAAAGGCAATGGCTCATCAGACGATCGAAGGGGTGTTCTTGCGCAGCCAGATCTGCAGGACGAGCAGCGCCCACAACGGCCGGCGGTGATCGGCCGCGCCGCTCGCGTGCTCCGTGACCAGGCGCCTCACCTGGCCCGGATTGAAAAGCCCCTGGGCGCGCAGATGCTCTTCGCCCAAAAGCTCCTCCATGACCGGCCTGAGCACCCCGCGCAGCCACTGCGAGGCCGGGATGAGAAACCCTCGCTTGGGCCGTGAGAGCACCTCCGCGGGCACGATCCCGGAGAGGGCGCGGCGCAGCAGGTATTTGCCCGTGAAACCGCGCAGTTTGAGCGATACCGGCAGCCGCCAGACGAACTCGGCCACGTCGCGGTCCAAAAACGGGGCGCGCACTTCCAGCGACTTAAGCATCGAACAGCGGTCCACCTTCACCAATATGTAGTCGAGCATGTACTGCCGGGCGTAAACGTAAAAGATCTTGGCCAAGGGGTCCTTGGAGGGATAGCTCTCGTAGAGCTCCCGCGTGCGGGCGAACAGGCTTTCCGGGGCCAGGGCGTGCGCCCCGACGCCGGCCATGACGCCGTCCAGAAGTTCCGGGGAAAAAGCGGAAAGCCAGCGCTGCACCCGGAGCCAGCGGGGCAAATGCGCCCCGGCCAGAAACGTCTGGGCCGCGAGGCGCGGATTGACGTAGCCCGAGGACATCGGAAGCCTCCCCGCGATCGGCTCCAAGACCTTCGAGCGCACGAAAGACGGCAGGCGGTTGTACCACTCGGCCAGCTTGAAGGCGTAAAAGGTCTCGTAGCCGGCGAACAGCTCGTCCCCGCCGTCGCCGCCGAGCGCCACCGTGACCTTCTCCCGCGTCACCCCGGAGAGCAGGTAGGTGGGCACGATCGAGGGGTCGCTCATGGGCTCGTCGAAACGCTCCACGATCGAAGGCAGAAGCTCGCCGCAGGCGGTGGCGTTCAAAATGCGTTCGTGATGTTCGGTGCCCAGGCGCGAGGCCACCAGCCTGGCGTATTTGGATTCGTCGTAACTGGCTTCCTCAAATCCGATGCTGAAGGTCTTGACCGTGGAAGAACTGCGGGTCATCAGCGCCGCCACCGCCGAAGAGTCGAGGCCGCCGCTTAAAAACATGCCCAGCGGCACGTCGCTGACCAGGCGCTTGGCCGTGGCCGCTTCCAGGAGCTCGATCAGCCGGCGACCCAGATCCTCCTCGGATTCCCCGGTCTTCTCGTCCGGAACCGGCAAATCCCAATACGGCCGGGTCGCCAGCCTGCCGGCCTCCAACGTCAGATAATGCGCGGGCTTGAGCTTATACACCTCGCGGAAAATCGTCTCCGGAGTCGGGGCGTACTCGTAAGCCAAAAATGTGGCCAACATGCGGCGCGGCGTCTCGAAACGCAGTCCGGGCAGCACCTTGAGGGCGGTCAGCTCGGAGGCGAAGGCGAATACCCCGTTCTGCAGCGTGTAATAAAACGGCTTCTTGCCGTACCGGTCCCTGGCCGCGAACAAAATCCGCCGCTGCCTGTCCCACAAGGCAAAGGCGAACATGCCCTCGAAACGGTCCAGACACCCCTCGCCCCAGGCCAGATAGCCGTTGAGCAGAATCTCGGTGTCGGAATTGGTCAGGAATTTGTAACCCTTGGCCTCAAGTTCCCGGCGAACCTCCAGGAAATTGTAGATCTCGCCGTTGAACGTCACCGCCGCCCGGCCGTCAGCGTCGAGCATGGGCTGCGCCCCGGCGGCCAGGTCGATGATCGAAAGCCGCCGGTGGCCCAAGGCGACGTCGTTCTCCAGCCACAACCCCTCGCCGTCCGGACCGCGATGCGTCATGGTCCCGGTCATGGCCGCAAGCAACCGCCGCCGCTCGCCGTCGCCGGAGGCAAACCCCGGCCCGGCCACAAACCCGGCTATGCCGCACATGAGGAGCGCTCCGTGGGGAAGAGAACCGGGGCGCTGCCCCGGACCCCGCCGGGGGGGGTGACCCCCCCCGGACCCCCTGGGTAAGGGGTGGGTAATGACATGGCGTGGTTGTTGTTCGTCATATGGTGGTTGTCATTGGTAAAATGATAAAGTTTTTTTGGGGGAAGGGGGTCTGGGGGAAACCCCCTTTTTGTTCACAAAAAGGGGGTTTCCCCCAGATTCGCTTTCTCCAATAATTCTTTCATTTTTCCGATGCACGTCTCCGGATCGAACATGGCCAGGGCCAGGTCGCGGCCGGCCGTGGCCATGGTTATGGCCTGGTCGCGGTTATTGAGCATGGTTTCGATGGCTTCGGCAAGGGCCTTGGCATCGCGTTCCGGCACGAGCAGGCCGGTTTGGCCGTGTTTGATGACGTCGGAGATGCTGGCCACGTCGGTGGCCACGACCGGGAGGCGGTGGTAGAGAGATTCGTTGATGACCGTGGGCAGTCCGTCGCTGTCGCCGTTTGGCTTGCGGATGCTGGGCATGACCAGGACGTCCGAGGCGGTGAGCAGGCGCGAGACCTGGTCGTGGGTGACAAAGCCCGGGAAGTCGACGTGCCCTGTGAGGCCGAGTTTGGCCGCAAAGGCGGCGAGCCGGGTTTTCCAGGGGCCGTCCCCGGCCAGGGTGAGGCGGACGTCGCGGTTGCCCGCGCGCAGGATGGCCAGGGCCTCGATCAAAAATTGGAAGCCTTTGGTTTCCACGAAGCGGCCGATGCCGAGCAGTCTGAACGGCGGTTTCATGGGGACAGGGGCTTCGGAAAAATTAGCCATGGTCCGGGCGTTGTAGACCAGGTGGACCTTTTCCGGCGTGTCCGGGATGAACGCGCGCAAGTGGGGCAGATTATAGGAGGAGTCGACCCTGGCGAAGGCCGCCCGGCGCAGTTTGACGCCGAGCAGGCCGTCCGGCGGATGGACGTCGCCGGCCCGGGCCGAGAAGCTGAACGGGATACCGGTGAGTTCGCTCACCACCCAGGCGGCCGTGGCCGAGCCGTTGGCCCAGGCGGCGTGGACGTGTTCGATGCGAAGCTGCGCGCAGCGCCGGGCCAGGCTTACGCCGCAGAAGGCGGCCAGGACGTTCTCGCCGAATTTTTCCGCGCCACCGGCCGGGCGCGACAGCACGCGGGCCAGGATGGAAAGCGTCTTGGCCGGGCGGGTGAACAGGGAGCGCAGGGTGTCGGCCAGGATGCGCGGGATCGATCGCAGCCCCAGGCGTTCGATGGGAATGTCCGTGCCCTGCATTTCTTCCGAAAGGCCGCGCCGGACCGGTCCGTAGAGGCACAAGACGCGCACCGGCAGGCCCATGCGCCACAGGGCCAGGATTTCGCGGTAGACGAAGGTTTCCGATGGCTTGGGAAACCACAGCGAGACGAACGCGGTGCGCGGGAAAACCGACGGCGCGCCGTCGGGGCCGGTATTGCCGGTCGTGCCGTGTCTGTCTGTAGTGCCGGTCATATTGGTCATGGTAGAGAGATAAAACCAGAACCACTATTTTTTTTCCAGGGGGCTGCCGCCCCCGGCCCCCGCTTAAAGCCGGGACAGATTTTCCTCGACCACCCCGTCAAAGTTTTTCGGAGGCGGGGGTTCGGGGTAAGGTGAGAGTTGAAAATGTCCTCATTTTTGTACTCTCGCCTTACGTCGTCAGCGCGTAGCGCTGGCCGACGCCCTCCCTGCAAAAGGGTTCCTCCCCGATTCCTCTCCTCCCCAAATTCTTTACGCCGTCTCCGCGGCCGGGGTATGCCGGCGGACTTTCCACCAGCGCCACAGGACCACGGCCAGGGGGGCGATCGCCCCGGCTTCGGCGATTTCGCGGACGTGAAGCGGGGCGAGGGCGAAATAGGCGGCCGCGCCGAGCGCCGCGGCCAGGGCGAGCGGCGAGAGTTTTTTCCAGTTCAGGAAATGGGCGCGCCTGTGCCCGACGATGCAGACCGTGACCATGACCGCGATCTTGGTGACGACCATGGCCAGCACCGCGCCGAGCAGGGGGTTGTTCGGGATGAGCAGCCCGCACAGGATCAGGTTCAGGACGAAGCCGCCGACGTGGATCAGCGTCAGGACGTTCTGCAGTTCCTGGCTTAAGAGCAGGTAGGCGGCCAGGTTGGTCATGACCGCGCAGATGACCGTCATGCACAGGTAGCGCTGCATGATTCCGGCCTGGAAATAGGCCTTGCCGTAAACCAGAAAGATGATGCGGTCGGATTCGATGAACAGCACGAACATGACCGCCATGGCCACGCCGAGCAGCCATTTGGCCGAATCCTGGGCCAGGCTGGTGTATTCGTCCTTGCTTTGCCGCCAGAGCTTGACGAAGAGCGGGTAGAGCACGCCGCGCAGCAGCAGGCTGGAGGCCAGGTTCGAGGCCCCGTCCACCAGTTCCCAGGTGACGCTGTACTGGGCCACCTGTTCCGGGCCGCCGAAGCGTTGCAGGAAAAAGAGGTTGGCCTTGTTGTAGATGATGGCGCTCATGGCCATGAGCACGAACACCAGGCCGTTTTTGGCCGTGCCCCAGGTGCGGCCGATGGCCTTGCGCTGGAGAGTCAGGTTCGTCAGGTCCGGCCATTTCATGGCCATCATCACGCCGCCGGCCAGATTGCAGCCGTTTTCGATGACTTTGAACAGCGCCACGAGCACGATCGGCGCCCCGAAAAAGAGCATGGACAGGCCGTAGCTGTAGGCCACCAAGGTGGATACGGCGCGCACCTTGGCTTCCTGGTCCTGGCGTCCCTGGACCTGGCAGGCCATGAAAAAGGAACTGGCCATGGCTTCCAGCCCAACGCCCAGGCAGATGCTCATGCACAACACCTGGAGCTGCGCGGAATAGCCCTGCAGCCAGATGAAGCCGAACACGCCGACCCAGCCGGCCAGGAGCAGGCTGCCCTTGATGATCGAGTACTGCAGCAGCAGGTCGCCCTTGTGGCTGAACTTCTTGGACAGGGCGGTGACCAGCGGCTGGTTGAGGCCGAATTCGCCGAGAAAGAGGATAATGTAGGCCAGGCCGAAGGAGATCATGAATTCGCCGTAGGTGGCGGAATTCGTGCGGGCCAGGTAGATCAGAAAGAGCGAATTGAGCGCGTCGCGCAGCCACTGCGCTCCGGCCAGATGCAGAAACTTGGCGAGGATTCCGTGGGATTGGTGGCTGGCGTCGCGCGGCATGGCGGCTCATTAGGCCGTCTTGGGCCAAAGTGCAAGAAGGCCGCTTTACAAGCCCAAAATCGGTCTTATCTGGGGATTTTGAAAAATCCCCGGGCGCGTCATCTCGCCCGCCCCATCTCTTTACGCCAGACCCCAAGCGGGGACTTCAGATCAGGAGGAAACCATGTCCGCACCGTCGACTCATGAATTCAAGGCTGAAATCAAGCAACTACTCGACATCATTACCCATTCTCTTTACACCAATAAGGAGATCTTTCTTCGGGAACTGATCTCCAACGCCTCGGACGCGCTCGACAAGATGCGCTTCCTTACGGCCAAGGGCGAGAACGCCAAGGACCCCGAGCTACCGCTTGAGATCCGCATCGAGGTGGACAAGGACGCGGGCGTCCTGCGCATCTCCGACACCGGGCTGGGCATGACCGAGGGCGACCTGGTCGAGCACATCGGCACCATCGCCAAGTCCGGCACCGCTGATTTCCTCAAGAACGCCGCCGGGGAAGGGGGCGCCGGCAACATCATCGGCCGCTTCGGCGTGGGCTTTTATTCCGTGTTCATGGCCGCCAAGGAAGTGGTCATCACCACCCGGTCGTATATTCCCGACGAAAAGGCCGTGGTCTGGCGCTCCGACGGCCTGGGCGGCTACGAAATAACCGAGGGGCCGGCCGACGTCCCGCGCGGCACGGTCATCGAGGCCCGTCTGCGCGAGGGCGAGGAAGAATTCGCCGACAAGGACCGGATCGTCTCCATCATCAAGCACCATTCCCAATTCGTCTCGTTCCCGATTTTTGTCGCCGGGGAGAAGGTCAACACCATCGCCGCCCTGTGGCGCGAACCCAAATCCCAGGTCACGGCGCAGCAGTACGACGAGTTCTACAAGTTTATGACCTTCGACAGCGATGCTCCGCTGGCCGCGCTGCACCTCGCCGTGGACGCGCCGGTGCAGTTCGCGAGCCTGCTGTTCATCCCGGCCAAATCGCAGGAAAACTTTTTCGGAAACCGCGAGGAATGGGGTCCGGACCTCTACGCCCGCCGCGTGCTCATCAACCGCCAGAACAAGGAGCTGCTGCCCCAGTACCTAAGCTTCGTCAAAGGCGTGGTGGACACCGAGGACCTGCCCCTGAACGTCTCGCGCGAGACGCTCCAGGAGAACCGGGTGGTGCGCAAGATCAACCAGACCCTGGTCAAGGACGTGCTCGCCAAGCTCACGGCCCTGGCCGCGCAAGAGCCGGAAAAATACAAGACCTTCTGGGAGGCCCACGGCAAGGTCTTCAAATACGCCTGCAACGACTACGCGAACCGCGAAAAGATCGGGCCGCTGATGCGTTTCAACTCCTCGTTCGATGCCGACGCGGGGGGGCTGACCTCGTTTGACGACTACATCGCCCGGGCCAAACCCGAGCAGAAGGACATCTATTATCTGTCCGCGCCCGGCCGCGAGGCGGCGCGGGTCAGCCCGCACCTGGAGATCTTCCGGCAAAAGGGCCTGGAAGTGCTCTACCTCTATGAGCCGATCGACGAATTCGTCATGGACGCCGTGGGCGCGTACAAGGAATTCAAGCTCACCGCAGCCGAACAGGCCGACCTTGGCGTCCTGGAAAAGTTCGCCTCCGCCGAAGCGGCCGAAAAGCTGCCGGAACTGGACAAGGATCAGGAATCGGCCTTTGATGGCCTGCTTGCCAAAATCAAGAGCGTTTTGGGCGATCGGGTAAGCGAAGTGCGGGCTTCAAAGCGCCTCTCCGGCTCGCCCGCCTGCCTGGCGGCCAAGGACGGCGCGGCGTCGTCGAGCATGGAAAAAATCATGCGAATGATCGGCAAGGACGAGTCCATCCCGGTCAAGGTGCTGGAAATCAACCGCGACCACAAACTCATCCGCAACATGATCAAGATATTCGTGCACGACCCCGAAGACGTCTTCCTGGCCCAGGCCGCCGAACAACTCTTCGAGGCCTCGCTGCTCCAGGACGGCTACCTCGCCGACCCGCACAAACTGGTCGGCAACTTGAGCAACCTTCTGGAAAAATCGAGCGGCTGGTACGCCGAGATCAAAGGCTTGTAAGAAAGGGCCCGGGGGAAACTTTTTAAAAAAAGTTTCCCCCGGGACCCCTTTCAAAAATTCCATACAGGACCTAGTCTGCCGTGGTCGGATTTGTTGGAAACGGTCGTTTCGCGGGTGATCGCATCCTTTGGTCGTGGATAAAGGAGTCGATATGACAGCATCCCCTTCGCTTCAAACGGCAATCGTCACGGGCAGTTCACGGGGCATCGGCAGGGCGGTGGCGCTCGAACTGGCGAGGCAGGGCTTCGCCGTCACCGTCAACGGCGTGCGAGGCGTCGAAGACGCAGCCAAGGTCGCCGAGGCCATCCAACAAAGCGGGGGCCGGGCGATCGCGGTCCAGGCCGACGTCGCCGACCCGGCCGGAGCGCAGCGGCTCTTTGATCGCGCCGAGCGGGAATTCGGCGGCGTCGACGCGGTCGTGAACAGCGCCGGCGTGATCGGCCTTAAGCCCGTGGCCGAGCTCACGGCGGACGATTTCAACCGGGTGATCCGGGTCAACGTGAACGGAACCTTTAATATGCTGCACCTGGCCGCCAACCGGTTGCGCGACGGCGGGAGCATCGTCAATTTTTCCACCTCCGCCCTGGCCACGGCCCTGCCCGGCTACGCCGCCTACAACGCGTCCAAGGCTGCCGTCGAAGCCATGACGCGCGTCGTGTCCAAGGAACTCGGGCGGCGGGGCATCACCGTCAACGCCATCGCCCCGGGACCCGTGGATACGGAAATGTTTTTCCAGGACAAGAACCAGGAACTGGTGGACCGTTTGATTAAAATGACCCCCCTGGGCCGGTTGGGAAAAGTCGAGGATATCGCGCCTTTGGTGGCCTTCCTGGTCGGCCCGGAAGCCAGGTGGGTCTCGGGCCAAGTCTTGCGTGCCAACGGCGGCCTGGGGTAGCCTGCCCCCGGCGTGCCCGTGAGGTCGCGCGGTGGACTTTCAAGGCGGATTATGGACGCGCGCGTTAACCTGCTGGACATGACCTTCCACGAGCTGGAGACTTTCCTGGTTCAGCTCGGGGCTAGGCCCTACGCCGCCAGGCAGGTCTGGCAATGGATCTTCCAGCGCGGGGCCACGGACTTCGCCGGCATGACCGACCTGACCAAGGAAATGCGGGCCAGGCTGGCCGAAGAGGCGGCCGTAACCTATCCCAAACTCGCGGACCTCCGGGAAAGCCGGGACGGGACGGCCAAATTCCTGCTCGAATTGGGCGACGGGCAGCGCATCGAATCCGTGCTCATCCCCGAAGAGGACCACTACACCCTGTGCCTGTCGAGCCAGGCCGGCTGCGCCCTGGCCTGCGCCTTTTGCGCCACCGGAAAGCTCGGCTTCTCTCGCAACCTGGGCCACGGCGAAATCGTCAGCCAGATCCTGGTCGCAAGGCAGTATCTCGCCGCTAAATCCGGCGAACTGAATCTGCGCAATCTGGTGTTTATGGGCATGGGCGAACCCCTGCTCAATTACGACAACCTGTGCTCGGCCATCGAGTCGATCCGCCATCCGCAGGGACTGAACATCTCCAGCCGGCGCATCACCGTGTCCACCGCCGGGGTGGCCGACAAACTGGCCGCCTTCGGTCGCCTCGGCATGGCGTCGCTCGCCGTGTCGCTGCACGCGCCGACCCAGGAGCTCAGAAAGCACATCATGCCCCGGGCGGCCGAGGCCTGGCCGCTCCCGGCGCTGATCGAGGCGCTGCGCGCCTATCCGCTCAAGGCTCGCGACCGCATCACCTTCGAATACATCATGCTCGACGGCGTCAACGATTCCCCGGAACAGGCCAGGCAACTCGTACGGCTGCTGGCGCCGCTCAAAGCCAAAATCAATCTCATCGCCGCCAATCCGTCCCCGGACATGCCTTTCGCGCCCACGCCGCGCGAGCGCATCGAAGCCTTCCAAAACCAACTCAAAGACAAAGGTCTGACCACCACCCTGCGCAAAAGCAAAGGCGCCGACATCGCCGCCGCCTGCGGCCAACTGCGGGCGGAGAGTGGAGGAGACCAAGGGGCTCCGCCCCTTGGAACCCCGCCGGGGGGGGTGACCCCCCCCGGACCCCCACGGTAAGGGGTTCGGTCCAGCCCCCTTACGGGGGGACAAGTGTCCCCCCGGCGGAGGAGTCCAGAGGAGGCGGAGCCTCCTCTGGCCGGGTCCAGGGGCGGAGCCCTGGTCTGATCCAAAGCGGGGTCCGGGGGCGGCAGCCCCTTGGGAAAATAACAGTGGTTCTGGTTTTGGGTTTCCCCAAAAAGATCGCCGCCCCCTCGGTCGGGACATGCGGCGCTTGAAGTGCGCCACCGGCCCTGATATCACCAGAAATATTGAAAATTCCGCGCGCGATGGGAATATCGACCAGAAAATCATCCACCAACGAAGGAGGCGCAAGCCATGAAAGTCGGATTTATCGGACTGGGAAACATGGGCGGCGGCATGGCCTCGAACATTCTCAAAGCCGGGCATGAAGTCACGGTTTACAACCGGACGTCCGCGAAAGCCGAAGCCCTGGCCGCGCAAGGCGCGAAGGTAGCCTTAAGGATCGCCGGCGCGTGCGGAGGGGACGTCGTCGTCACCATGCTGGCCAACGACGCCGCCGTCGAAGAGGTGGCGTACGGAGACGGGGGCGTGCTGGCCTCTCTTGCCCGGGGCGCGACGCATGTTTCGTCGAGCACGATCAGCGTCGCCTTGTCGCGGCGGTTGGCGGCCGACCACAAAGCCGCCGGCCAGCGCTATGTCGCCGCGCCCGTTTTCGGACGTCCCGAGATGGCCGCCGCCGGCAAGCTTTTCGTCATCGCCGCCGGACAGCCGGAGGCGATCGAAACGGCGGGCCCGGTGTTCGAGGCCGTCGGCCAGCGGACTTTTGTCGTTTCCGAAAACTCCGAGGCCGCCAACCTCGTCAAACTCAGCGGTAACTTCCTGATCGCCTCGGTCATCGAATCGCTCGGCGAAGCCCTGGCGCTCGTGGGCAAGGGCGGCGTCGACCAGCGGCTCTATCTCGACATGCTGACCTCGACGCTGTTTAGCGCCCCCATCTACAAGACCTATGGAACGCTGATCGTCGAGAAAAAATTCGAACCGGCCGGTTTCGCCGCGTCGTTGGGCCAGAAAGACATCCGGCTCGCCCTCGCGGCCGCCGAAGCCCTGCGCGTGCCCATGCCGGTCGCCAGCCTGCTGCGCGACCGCTTCCTGACCCTGCTGGCCCACGGTGGTGACAAGCTCGACTGGTCCGCCATCGGCAACCTGGCCGCCGCCGACGCCGGAGAAGGGAAAGGCTGAGAGGCAGGGGGCAGCGCCCTTGGTCTGTCAATTGCTGCCGCCGCCGCGCCGGGAGGCGATATAGGCGGCTGCGCCGAAGATGCCGAGAATCCAGCCCAAACCGCCGAAGACGTCCTTGAGGGTCACCCGGTCGCCCTGTTCGGCGAGCCTGGCCAATTGGGCCTTGATCGGGGCGAGCCTGGCCGCGACGGCCTGATCCACGGCGGCGGCGACCCAAGCCGGGGCGACGGCCTGGGCGGCGTCCCCGGCCGGGGAAACCGGCGGCGGGGCCAGGCCAGGCGTCTGGTCTGGAGCGGGGACCGGGGCCGCGGCAGCCGGTTCTCCGGAATCCGGGCTGATGTCGGCGGCCTTCAGGGTGTATGTGTTCTCATGGCCCTCGGAGGCGAACAAATACACTGTCAAAGGCGGGTCGGCCTTAGGCAGGGGCAGGCGAAACGAGCCGTCCTTGCCGGTGGTGGTCTTGGCCAGCTCTTTGCCCGAGGCGTCCTTGATGATCACCGAGGACAGTTGCGCCTTGGTGCCGTCGGAAAAATAGCCCTCGCCCGCGATCTCGCCCTTTTCCACATAGGCGAACACGTTGACCTTGTGCGCCTCGGCGCGCACGGCCAGGCATAAACACGAAACCATCAGCGCCAGCAGCGCCGAAAGCCGGATCACGTATGTCATGAAGTCCTCCCGGACTGCGCCGCCGCGAGCCGCGCGTCTTGCAGCATGGCCGGCCTGACCTTGCCCAGAAAACCGACGATCACGGCGGTGATGATCGCCTCCACGAACATGATCGGCACATGGCTGATGAACAGGGCCTCGGCCGAGGACACGAACTCCTGGCCGGCCAAAGCCAGGGCGCAGGCGGTGAACAGAGCCGAAAGCAACACGCCGACAAGCCCGGTGGCGAAACCGCCGGCGAGCGCCAAAGAACGGTTGGTCGAGGCGGCGAGGCCGCCGAACAGGGCGTAGCAAATCACGCCCGGCATCGCCATGTCGAAGGTGTTCAGGCCCAAAACGAGCAGGCCGCCGAACTGAAACAAAATCGCCTGCAAGGCGAGGGCCACGAAAATGGCCGGAAACGCGCCCCAGCCGAGGAGCAGCCCGATCATGCCGTTGAGCAGGAGATGGGCGCTGGACACCCCGACCGGCACGTGAATCAAACTGGCGACGAAAAAAACCGCCGCCATGAGCGCCGTCTTGGGCAATTGCGGCGGATCGAGCCGGCGCAATCCGACATACATCCCGCCCGCTCCCAAAATGGCCCCGGCCACCAACACCGGCGCGCTCATCACGCCTTCGGATATGTGCATATGTGCTCCTTGGATGCAGCAGGGGGCGCTGCCCCCTGCACCCCCGCTGGGGGCGGTAATCGCCCTCAGCCCCCCTCTCGGGGGGGGCCGGGGGGCATCATGACCCCCGGCGGGGTCCAGGGGCGGAACCCCTGGTCTGCCATTATTTTACAAGCGCTTCGTGGAAGTAGACCCACATCTCGCCGCCGATTTCGACGTTCTTGTCCTTGCCGTCGTGTTTCTTTTTGTCTTCGTCGTCGGTGAGGGCGGCGAAACCCCACCAGCCCGTCCAGGGCACGGTGTAGGTGAAGACGCCGTCATGGCCGGTTTTCACCACTTGGGTGACATACGCTTCGGCCGGGATCTTGAGTTTGCCGTCCGTGTTCATGAATTGGATCTCGACGTTCTTGTCGGCCAGGGGCTTGTTCTTGTAGACCGCCCTGCCGGTGAAGGAGTTGCCCGCATACAGGCCGTAAGGCCGGGTCAGGGGGATGATTTCGACCTTTTGGCCCAGGGGCTTGTCCCAGCCATCGTCCGCGTTGAGGGCGTTGACCACGGTCTTGCTGAAATGCCAGATATATTGGTCTTCGGCCTTCTCCCAATAGGGCGAGGCATCCATGCCGACGATGTAGACGCCAGGCTTCTTGACTTCCACCGACGTTTTCCAGGCTTTTTTGCCCTGGATTTGGAACTCGGTGAGCTGACCGGTCAAATCGGTCTTCTTGCCGTCCAGGAGCAGTTCGGCCTTGGGTTTTTCCAGGTCCATGCTGTTGTTTTCCGTGGGATGCCGGAACATGAACTGGAAATTCACCGTTTTGGGCGATTCCTGGGTGACGATGCTTTCGTCCGGGATGACCATGGCGAAATGGGCCAGGGCCGGCAGCGGCAGGAAGACCAGAAACGCAAGCAGGGCAAGGGTTTGGGCAAGGTGGCGCATGAATACTCCTTGGTTGTTCGTGTTACGGGGTTGTCGCGGCCGCATCCTCGACGATATGTTTTGCAACTCCCTAATTTATTTACCCCGTGCGTGTCAATATTTTTTTAAACGTAACACGATTTTGGATAGGTCAATAGCTTACCCGCCGCGCGCCCTTCATAAACGAATCAGGGCCGCTGTTCGGGTTTCGCAACGCGAAACCCGAGCAGCGGCCCTGAATGAAGTTTTTTGAAGGGGGTCAGGGGGGAACTTTTTTTTAAAAAAGTTCCCCCCTGATTCTCTAGCTAAAACGTGTACTTAAATCCCAGCAAGACGCGCCAGACGTCGCCGTTTTGGGCGAGGTTGACGAAGCTGCGGCCCCAGATGGAGCTGTCGAAGTTGCCGTGCGCCCAGCCGAGGTTGGCGTACATGGCCAGGTTTTCGTAGATCATGTACTTGTTGTCGAGCGAGACGCCGTAGACCCACTCCGTGGTGGCGATGTCGTTGCCCATGCCGTAGTAGGTGCCGACTCCGCCCAGGAGCACGCCTTCGCGCAGGGACTGGGGCGAGTTGGTGCCGTTGACGAAGTTGAAGGTCAGGCGGTGGCTCAAGTCCTTGATGAAGGTGATCTTGTCGAAGGTTATGCCCAGGCCCCAGGAGCCGACCTGGCTGACGCTCATCTTATCGTTGTACCATTCCCCGGCGTCGTCGTTGAACAGGAAGGAGCCGCCGGCGTTCCAGCTGGAGACCAGATAGGGCAGGCGCTGGGAGCCGCCGGAGATGCCGCCGGTGTCGCCGCTGCTATAGTAGCCCCAGACCGACGGGGTTATGAAATCAAACCCGTTGTATTCCAGAGCGGCGTCGGCGAACCAGCCCGCGCGCTTGTCGTAGCCGCGGTCGCCGGAGGCGGCGTTGCCGTAGATCACGTCGGCGTAGAATTTGACCGGGTCGAGGGCTTTGACTTCGATGGCCGCGCCCAGCCAGTAAGCGTTGTTGCTGTCGTTGCTCCAGGCGGCGGGCAGGCCCACGGTGGCCGGGACGGCCGGGCTGAGGTGCGCGCCGATGCTGGAGGGCGAGAGGTCGGCCTCGCGGCCGATCAAGCCGAAGGCGGCCCAGGGGGTGATGTTGACCGGGTCGGTGGTGAGCGCGCCGGCCAGGTAGAAGAGGTCGACGCTGGCCATGCCGCCGGTGGTGTTGGGCGCGAAGTCGGCATAGGTGTTGCGTGGCCGCAGGTAGCCGAATTTCAGCGCGAAGGTGTCGGCGACGATGGGCGCGGTGATGGCCAGGGCGGCGACCTGGGTGTCCAGGATCAGCCCGCCGGCGAAGTAGGAGCTGACCGGATTCTGCCAGTTTTGATAGCCGGCGTCGACTTCCACGCTGGTGTTCGGGACGGTGAAAATCAGGTACGCGTTGGAGACCTGGACGGCCACGGGCGGATTGTCGACGGCCAGGACTTTGCCCCAGGCGGC
>Ga0326727_10005420_pt1 | contig 36506 bp, 25 predicted proteins | sample MB2enrmetagenome_FD_207643 | JGI IMG/M metagenome (GOLD analysis project Ga0326727, IMG submission 207643) | Lab enriched peat soil microbial communities from McLean, Ithaca, NY, United States - MB29MY | ecosystem: Environmental > Terrestrial > Soil > Wetlands > Peat | place: USA: New York...
CCGGCGGTTGCTACAGCAACAACCCCGTGGAGATGAACTCCGTCGCGCTGCCCACAACCGGAACCTATACGCTGCTGGTGGGCGACTGCAGCGACACGAACACCGGCACCTATGAGATCTACGCGCAGCGGCTGAACAACCCGGCCAATCCAATTTCGATCGTCTGGGGGAAATCGCAATCCAGCACTATTGGCTCGAGTGCCTATAGCGATACCTACACCCTCAACGGAGCGAAAGGCGACTCGATTAACATAACAGCAGCGCGGTCAAATGGTAGCTTGAGTCCGAAGATTCGTCTCTACAACCCTGACAGTTCGCCAAACGGCAATAGCTGCGGCAGTCCAAGCGCGAACCTAGGTTCTGTTTCTCTCACGCAGACCGGTACATATACACTGCTCATCGGGGACTGCAGTGACACGAACACGGGAAACTATACGCTCACGTCACAGTGCAGTCGAGCAAATTCAACGGGTAAGTGTACCGATCCCTTGTTCTTGCCAAACACAAAGTTCTTTCATGGTATCGAGGCACTCTCCTGGGCTCCTCCCTCCGTGGCTACAGTTTCTGCGAGCGCTTCCCTGGCCTTATCCGGACCAATTGTGCAGACTCTTGGTACAAATCTGCCCCCGTTCTCCAGCATGAGTTGGGACACAACAACGGTGCCCGATGGAAACTACCAGCTCACGTTAAAGTTCCTGGACGCAAGCGGAAATCTCGTGGGATCCGCTACTAAAAACGTATTAGTCAATAACTCCGTCGTATGGCACTCGGGAACCGTCACGACTAGTCAGACATGGAGTTCAAACTCAGTTCATGCCATCGATGCAAACCTGATCATTCCGTCTGGTGTCACGGTGACCATACAACCCGGCGCCATCGTCAAGGTAGTACCGGGAGTCGGGATCACCGTTCAGAGTGGTGGGATCCTGAATGCACTTGGGACCGATACTGCTCAAATTGTTTTCACCAGCATATACGACAGTTCGGTTGGCGGCGACACGATGCTGGACGGTGGCGTGGATAACCCATCAAGCGGGGAGTGGAACGGAGTCACAGTACAGGGAACAGGGCAGTTCAATACCAATAGCGACGCCGAATTGCTCTACTGGCAAGCTGTTGAGACCGGCACTATAACAGCGAACGAGATTTGGTCTGGATCGCAACTTTATCAAGTGACCGGCAACATTACAGTCCCAAGCGGAGTTATGTTAACGATCCAACCAGGCTCCATCGTGAAATTCAGCGCTAATACTGGAATCACCGTCCAAGCCGGCGGGACACTGATTGTCAACGGCACGGTCGCGCAACCAATCTATTTCACTTCCATCAAAGATGATTCTGTCGGTGGGGATACCAATGGGGATGGCAACGCAACTTCGCCCGCTGCCGGCGATTGGGGATCGATCGTCATCACTGGCGCCACTGCCTCCTTTAACCATGTGCAAATGTCATACGGAGGAGGCCCGGTTAGCAGCAGCAGTAACGTGATAGGAATGCTACAGACGACCGACACTGCTACGGTCACGGTATCCAACAGCATCTTATCTCAGTCGTTCTGGGACGGGATTCTTGCCGGGTACCCTTCTGGGGGGAGCATCGTTTCAGTAACTAATAGTATCCTCGACGGAATCGAAGGCCGGGCGATTAATGTATGGCCCGGAGCGACAGCTCATATTGTCAATGACACGTTCGACAACAATGGTGTGGGGATCATGCTCCATGGCGGGACCATGGATGTCGCTAACTCAATTGTCGCTAACAGCAAAGGGATCAGCGGATGGGGATCCGTTTGGCTCGGCAGCGGAGGTACGCTAACATCATTCAGCTATTCGGATGTTTGGTCGAACGTTCCCGGCGTAGAGAACTACGGCGGCAGCGCTGATTTGACCGGCACTAACGGGAATATCTCCGCGAACCCCGTTTTTGTAAACGAGTCCCAGGGAAACTACCGGTTGAACTACGGATCGCCAGCGATTGACGCTGCGGACGGCCAGGTTGCTGGGTATTCATTTACAGATATCATGGGAGACCCACGCTATAACGACCCCGAAGTTGAGCCAAGGACCGGGATTGCCGACAGTAACGGCAACTATCCCGATATGGGCGCGTACGAGTTCGTCCAAAATGCTGTCTCGAATATCGACTTCACTGTTAACTCAGTTACTGGTCCAGCCAGTGCATTGGCTGGGGATCAGGTACAGGTAACATGGACGGATACAAATATTGGAACTGGCACAACCGTCGGACCATGGCACGACAGTGTGTATCTCGTACGCGACCCTGATACGAATCCGGTAGAGTTGTTTGCAGGGCAGGTTCTGGTTGGAAATGGTGTGATTATGGGCCCGGGTACGAGTTACACAAATACCGCTACGATAAGGGTGCCTGGAAGCACCGTCGGCAACCACCGATGGGAAGTGAAGACGAACACAGCGGGCGACATTTTTGAAGGACAAAATACGAGTAACAATACTGGCCTGTCTCTCAGCTATGTTGCCATTGATTTGCCGCATTTGGTCGTGGGTGGAGCTAGTCTATCGAATTCGTTTGCCACAACTGGTCAGTCGTGGTGGTATAAGCTAATTCCTGGAGCTGGTAACACTGTCGGCGCAAACCTGAATCTCACGGGGAACAGCGGCAGCGTTCAACTGTTCATCGGCCAGGGCTACGTACCAAACCCGCAGCAATTCGATATTCAGCAGCAGCAGTGGAATTCGCCCAGTGTAAGTGCTGCAATTCCAAATACATCAACTCAAACTTACTACGTAACTGCGTACGCTCAGACGCTTCCCAGCACTCCGGAAGCTTTCACGATTTCTGCTGTATTGCAGCAGTTTTCTCTGACTTCTGTCCAGCCGAGTTCGATTGTCAATAGCGGCACGGCTACTATCGAGTTTATCGGGGCGGAGTTAACCGCCAATGCAACCTACAAGATCATCGGTGCAAACGGAGCCGCCTACACTGCCTCGTCTGTGTATGCCAGCGATTCCGCGCACGTCTATGCTACATTTGCCGCGTCAGGATTGGCCACAGGCAGTTATAGCGCCCAGGTGACGGAAAACGGTAGCACACTGACGCTGAACAATGCCATCACCGTAACCGCCGCCTCTGCGCAGCCCGTTACCTCCGGCCAAATCGCCTACGATATTCAGGTCCCGGATGCGGTTCGTGCTGGCTATGGTGGTGTGGTCACAATACATTACCAGAATATTGGCAGTGACGATGTTGTCGCCCCGCTGATGATGCTCACGACCACTGGTGCTATCACACAGTTCATTCCTCCAATTGCGGCTATTCAGGTCTCGCCTAATTATCCAACTCTTTACACCACAATGGTGGGGCAGGGCCAGTTCCTGGGGATCAATCAGACAGGCGGACCAGTTGGCGTTTTGCCTGCGGGAGCCGAGGGGAGCGTCTCCCTCAGCTTCACAGCCGGCACTGGAAGCAATGTTCAGTTCGGCTTATACACTGTCGATGATCCTACTGCGACCATTGACTGGACCATCGCCAGCAGCAGTATGCAGCCTTCCTATGTGTCCTCCGATGCTTGGGCCGCGATCTTCGCCAATTTTACTGCTGCCGTTGGCAATACCTGGGGCCAGTACAACGCCGCTCTGGCCAACGATGCTACGTATTTGGGCCAGCTTGGGATTCTGGAGTATCGCATCAGCCAGTTGCAATCCTTTGAGCTGATGAAAGCTGGGCTTGACACGATTTCGCAGCGATATTTCCTGGGCGCATTTGGACGCGGCGCCAGCCATTCCTTTGATATTTGGGGCGAAACCCAGGGAGGCGGTTATCTCCTCCACTATCCAACGGGAACCGTGCGTGCCTTTGTTTCGAACCCGAACATCCCGGGACAGTTCATCGGGGGAATCGGGGATTATGCCACACTCTCCTACAATTCCTCGGACCAGAGCGTCCTGCTGACTGAAAAGAACGGGACCGTTTATCACTTCCTCTATGATTCGACCACGGGGCATGTGCTCTTCGACTACATCCAGGACCTGAACGGCAACCGGATCACCGCCGCCTACACCAACGGTTTGGTGACAAGCGCAACGAGTACAACTGGAGACACGCTGACCTTCACCTACGATGGCAATGGCCGCATCACGCAGTCGACCGACCCGGTGGGCAGGACGACCACCTATTCGTACGACTCATCCGATCAACATCTCCTTAGCATAACCAACGCGAGTGGGACGATCAGCATGGCCTACATCACCGGCCAGGGAGCGGCCCAAGAGCACGCTCTTCAATCGGTTACATGGCAGGATGGCACGCACACGTACTACGGATACGATGCGCAGGGACGGCTGATCAACATCCAAAGGGATGGGGGCGCCCAACAGATCACGCTGGCCTACGCCTCAACGGGCGCAATTACGTTAACGGACGCCCTCGGCAATGCATCGCAGTTGTCACCCGATGCGAGCGGATCGCTCGCGCAGTTCGTTGATCCGCTCGGCAATCTCACGCAGATGTTATACGACCCTGAAGAAAAGCTCATTCGCACCATCGGTCCCGATGGTTCTACGACATCTTTGACGTACGACTCGAGTGGAAATCCAACTTCACAGAAGGACCCCCTCGGCAATCAGTTGGCAACGCAGTTTGCCGCGAACGGAAATCTGCTGGGGCTTACCGACGCCCTCGGCGATTCCACGCAGTATGGCTATGACAGCCACTTCAACGCGACGAGCATCACCTATCCCGATACACGCCAGGTGCAAGCCACCTACGATTCGCGGGGGAATATATTGAGTTTTACAAACCGCCGCGGTCAGACAATTACGTACACCTGGAACAGCAACAACCTGCTCACGCAAAAAACCCGCTCCACCGGTACTACGGTCAATTACACCTACGATGCCCACCGCAACCTGCAAAGCGTGACCGACTCTTCAGGAACGGCCAACCTGAGCTATGACTCCGCGGATCGCCTTCTGCAAGTCACATATCCTACCGGCCGATTTGTCAAATACACCTACGATTCCGGCGGACGGCGCAGCAGCCTGAGCGACCAAACGGCGTATACGGTCAACTACGCCTATGACAGCGTGGGAAGGCTCTCGCAAATCACTTCAGCTTCCGGATCGCTCATCGCCTCGTACACGTACGACAGTGACGGCCGGCTCAGCCAGAAGAACCTTGGGAACGGCGCGTACACGACATATGCATACGATGCGGCGGGGAATGTTCTCCATCAGATCAACTATTCCGGTTCGGGTGTTATCAACAGCCGCTTTGACTACACCTACGACACAAACAGCCGCAAAACAGCGATGACTACGCTGGATGGGTTGTGGCAATACAGCTACGATGCCGACGCGCAAGTTACTTCTGTCACGCCTCCAACCACCAGCGCCGTACAGTATACCTACGATGCAGCTGGAAATCGCGTGACCATGGTCAGCGGCGCCGCTTCAACGAATTACAGCGTGAACAATCTCAACCAATACACTTCGGTGGGTGGTTTCGCCTATAACTACGACGCCGATGGCAATCTGATTTCAAAGCAAACGAGCAGCGGGACCTGGACGTACACCTACGATGACGAGGGTCGCCTGCTTACCGCGTCAGGCCCAAGCGGAAGCTGGGCCTATCAATACGATTCTTTTGGAAACAGGATCTCCTCCATCAACGGAAGCACGACTACACAATATCTCGTCGATCCTACCGGAATAGGCAGCGTGGAAGCGGAGTTCGACGGCACCGGGACATTGGTGAGCCACTTCGCGAACGGGCTAGGCCTGGAGAGTTCAGCCCCTGCCTCAGGCAGCGCTGATTTCTACCAGTTCGACGACTCCGGAAATACCGCGACAGTAACTGGGACCGGCGGCGCAGTGGCGGACGCTTACTCGTTTCTCCCATTCGGGGAAAAAGTAAAGAATAACGTCACGGTATCGAATCCATTTACCTACGTGGGACAATATGGCGTCGCCGATGACGGTGACGGTTTGTATTATATGCGCGCCAGGTACTACGATCCAATTCTTGGCCGGTTCGTGAGCGAGGATCCAATTGGAGTCGCTGGAGGTATTAACACCTACGAGTATGTGTGGAACTCGCCAATCGAAACTGTGGATCCGGTAGGCCTTTCTGGTCTTGACATTATTGGAGATACTCTTACCTGCGCAGGTATGGCTCTTTATAATAACAAGAAGTTTAAGAACCTGTCCGACATGATCAATGGCGCTGGGCTTGGAATCGACGTGGGGAAGAGCGCGCAGGAAGGAGGTGTTGGCACAGTCGCCAATGTTGCATTAGACCTTATTGCCTTGGGTCTGGAAGGACCTGCCGCTTTGATTGTGCCCGCAGCTCAGCTATTGGCGAATCATTCGGGTGATATTTACAAAACTGTTACAAACCCGTCCTTCTTGTCAAGCCCCACAATTCAGACGCAGACTAACGTCGGTAATGGGCCTCAGGAGGGAGTCGACTGACAGAGTCTAGGGTTATGCGAGGTATTCAAAAATGTCAAGGTTTCTGAGAACACCATTAACGAAACGTAGAGTGGTACGTCATGCAAGTATTTATGGCGTGAGAGTAGCCACAACGTAAAACGCGACACGTTCTTCTAACGACGGTAATACATGCGTGATGGAGGCAAGGCACATGGGAACGATTACGGACGATGTTAGACTCATTATTAGGTCGATTCTCTTTGTGGTTGTATCGTGGATATCTGCGACGGCGCAGACCTGTCCGCTTACTAGCTCTCCCACGCTGCCGAGCCCGCCCGCACTGCCGACGAATCCCGCTTGCCTTACTAATGGAAGCACATGTTCGTTGCCATTTCTTCCTCCGGGAAACCCAATCCAGACGCCGTCCATCCCCATCGCCAAATCCGCCGACCCGAACGGCAAGATAACCACTGGCTATGGCAATCAGGGTTATATTCCGCCTGACGCCACGATCACGTACACGATCTATTTCGAGAACCAGTCAAGCGCGACCGCTCCTGCGGCCACCGTTGTAGTGACCGATCCGCTGGATTCGAATCTCGACCCATCCTCAGTCCAGCTCTCGCAGATCAGCTTCAACAATGTGACGCTCAACCTGCCGGGCGCCCTCCAGAGCTACACGACCCAGGCTAGCGTATCCACCAGTCCGTATCCTGTTACGGTGAGCGCGTCGCTCAACCCCGGCACGGCAACGCTGACCTGGACGATGCAGTCGATTGATCCGACTACCGGCGCTGCGCCCGCGGACCCGCTTGCCGGATTCCTGCCCCCTGACAACTCTTCCCAGCAGGGCGAGGGCTTCGTCATCTTTACCGTCAAGCCCAAGAGCGGACTGGCCAACGGGACCGCTATTTACAATCAGGCTTCGATTGTCTTTGACCGGAACGCCGCCATCAATACTAACAAGGTGACCAACACCATCAACTCGGTATATCCAAGCAGTATCGTAAGCGCGCTGCCCGCCACGCAGACAACGAAGTCGTTCACCGTCAGTTGGAGCGGCAACGATCCAAGCGGGTCCGGCATCGCCAGCTACGATGTTTTCTCTGCGACAGACGGCGGAGCGTACTCGATGTGGATTTACCACACAACAAGTACGTCGGCGGCATTCACTGGCAGTTATGGACACAGTTACTCGTTCTACACGATGGCTACAGATAATGTAGGCAACCGTCAGCAAACTCCGGGTCCGGCGCAAACCACCTTATTAGACGAGGTTCCGTCGATTACTTCTGCCGGCAGCACGACCTTCACGGTGAGCACCACGGGCACGTTCACGGTGACGGCGATTGGATTCCCGGCGGTAGCGATCGGCGAGATCGGCGCGCTTCCAAGTGGCGTGAACTTCAAGGACAACGGTAACGGCTCGGCTACGCTGAGCGGTACGCCTGCGGCTGGAACGATTGGGACCTATCCGATTACTATTACGGCCAGCAATGGCGTCGGAACGAATGCGACGCAGAGCTTTTCGCTGATTGTGAACGGACTTGCAACGAGCGTAATCCTCACGGCAAGTTCCAATAAAGTGGTCGCAGGAACTCAAATCACCCTAACGGCCAATGTTGCACTCAATGGCAATGCGACAGGAACGCCAACCGGCACCGTCACGTTCATGGACGGCAGCACGACGCTCGGGACCGGTACCTTGAACGCAAGTGGCAGCGCCAGCTACATAACCAGCAGCCTGAGTGATGGCGCTCAATCATTCTCTGCTAGCTACGGAGGAGATTCGAGAGATGCCTCCAGTACTTCGTCTACTGTTGCGGTAACGATTATTGACTTTAGTTTGCCCGCGTTCCCCTCTTCGCACACCTGGATTTCCGGGAGCGGCAGCGACTCCAACCCCTGCACCTTTGCCTCGCCCTGCGCAACCTTCCAGGGAGCGCTGGCCAACACCTCCGCGGGCGGCATGATCACCGTAAAGGACGCGGGCGACTTCGGCGCGGTGACCATCAATCAATCGGTCACCATCGACGGCAACAATCTCGGCAGCATTACCTATGCCGGCTCCAGCAGCGGCAGCGTGATCAGCGTAACGGCTTCCTCAGCCAATGTAACGCTGCAGAATCTCACCATCAACGGTATGAGTGTAACGGGATACGGCATTGACATCGGAAACAGCGGCACTGTGATCGTCGACCATTGCCGGATCATGAACGTTACGGCCAACGGCATCTATTTCTCCGGCACTGGGAATCTGACCGTTGAGAACTCCCGGATCGAGTACCTTGACGGATCGGGTATTAATGGTGTCGAAATCTCTGGCGGTGCTGTGCAGAATGTTGTGGTGCGAAACACCGTCATCGATGCCTCTCCATACACGAACATCAACAACGGCTTCGTTGTCGACGGAAGCGCCAGGTCTGTTTCGGTCTCACTGCAGAATGTCACCATACGGGGTGCTGGGTATGCAGCCGTCGAGAACATGATCGGGGTCACGGAAATCACCGGCTCCGTGCTCACACAGAGTTGGACTGGTGTTTACGCCTGGGATGGCGCCACGATCAGCGTGGCCAGCTCGATGATTACCGCCAATACCGTCGGGGTCTGCTCAGGGACAGGATCGAAGATTCGCCTTGACAACAACGACATTTACGACAACACCACAGCCATCGGCAATTGCGGCGGAATTGTGAAGACCAGCGGCACCAACAAAACCAGCGGAACCATCGCCATACCAGCGTCCGACATATCGAATTCCGTAACGTTCTGATGGCGAAAGTTAACTGCGGAAAGGGAGCGAAGCGTACAAATCCCAAACTCTACACATCTCAAGACAGGAGACTTCCATGAAAATTCGCAACATATTGTTCACCTCAGTCGCCGTGCTGTTCTGCACGGCATCCATGTCAGGTACGAGTTTGCTATCCCACACCTGGGTTTCCGGAAGCGGCAGCGATTCCAATACCTGCACCTTCGCATCACCCTGCGCCACCTTCGCAGGCGCGTTGGCCAAAACCACCGCAGGCGGCATCATCACCGCCAAGGACGCGGGCGACTTCGGCGCAGTGACCATCAATCAATCGGTCACCATCGACGGCAACAATCTCGGCAGCATTACCTTCACCAGCGGTAATGCAATAAGCATTACGGCCTCGGCCAATGTCACTGTGCAGAATCTCACCATCAACGGCCTGGGTGTAGCGGCTGATGGCATAGACGTCGAAAATGGCGGCACTCTGATCGTCGACAAATGCAGGATCATGAACATTAAGGGCTACGGAATTGAGTTCGCAGGCGCAGGGAATCTGACCGTTGAGAACTCCGAAATCGAGTCCTTCATCGGAACTGTCGGAGTTAATTATGTTACTGGCATTGATCTTGTGGGCAATGCTGCGGAGAATGTTGTAGTGCGAAACACTGTCATTGATGCCTCACCTGTTTCAGCATATAATTTCGGCTTTGTTATGCACTGCGGTGGAGGGTCTGTCCAGGCCTCGCTGCAGAATGTCACCATTCTGGACGCTGGACAATATGCCGTCTTGGCCTCCTGCGGGATCACCCAGATCACCGGCTCCGTGCTCACGCAGAGTGGTACTGGCGTTGAAGCTACTAATAGCGCCACGGTCAGCGTAGGCAGCTCGATGATCACCGCCAATACCACCGGGGTCTGCTCTGAGGCATCGTCGAAGATTCGCCTCGATAACAACGACATTTACGACAACACGACGGCTATCGCCAATTGCGGTGGGATTGTAAAGACCAGCACCACCAACAAGACCAGCGGATTTATCGCCATACCCGCGTCCGATGTATCCGAGTCGGTGACGTTCTGATTGCGGAAGTTCATTGCGGAAGGAATGCGAATCGAATAATGACAACGTACCCGGGCGGCTCCACCGAAAGCCTGGGCCCACCAATTGCGCGGATGTACTCATTTCCAGATTATCCACGCCTCTAAGAATTTGTTGAAATAGGCGCCGTTCTGCATCGCGGTCATAAGGTAGTTCATCTAACAGGTATGCGTGGAGATGAGCGGGTTCAGGACGGGATGTTTAGCTATGTTTCCTTGGAGCAGCGGGTCCCTCAGGATCATCCTCTGCGTGCGGTTCGCAAGCTGACGGAGACAGTTCTTGGGACTCTGAGCCCGGAATTCGATGTGCTGTATGCGGACTCTGGACGACCTTCGATTGCGCCGGAGTACATTTTGCGGGCCTTGTTATTGCAGGTATTTTACTCGGTGCGCGCGGAGCGGCTGCTGGTAGAGCAGATCGATTATAACCTCATATTTCGCTGGTTTGTGGGTCTGAGCATGGACGATGCGATGTGGAATCATGCGGTGTTCTTGAAGAATTGTGACCGGTTGTTGACCAGTGATGTGGCGCAGCGGTTCTTCGCCGAGGTGAACAAGCAGGCCAAGCGCTTCATGAGCGACGAGCACTTCACTGTCGACGGAACGTTGATTCAGGCCTGGGCCTCGCAGAAGAGCTTTCGCTCCAAAGACGATTCCGATGACGGCGACAGCACAGATTTTCGCGGCCAGAAGCGCTCCAATAAGACGCATGAGTCGACTACCGATCCTGACGCGCGGCTGTATAAGAAGAGCTACGGGAAGGAGTCACGGCTGAGCTATCTGGGCCACGCGCTGGTGGAGAACCGCAACGGCCTGATCGCCGCCGCGATGGTGACGCACGCCGATGGATATGCCGAGCGCGACGCTGCGCTGCTGATGCTCCAGCAAAAACAGGATGGCCGTTCGCGGCGCATCACCGTGGGCGCCGACAAGGCCTTCGACAGTGAGGATTTTGTACGCACCGTGCGGGAACTGAATGTGACACCGCATGTTGCGAAGAACGACAAGGTCCGCGGCAGCAATCTGGACCGGCGAACCACGCGGCAACCCGGTTACACCGTCAGCCTGAGCCGGCGATGGCTGATCGAAAAGGATTTTGGATGGCTCAAGCAAACCGGCCCGCTGCGGCAGGTTAAGCTGCGAGGGCTGGAGAAAGTGGACTGGCTGTTCGTCTTCAGTTGCGCGGCGCACAACCTTCTGCGATGACCGAAACTGATGGCTCAACCACCGGGAAGGCTCATGGAGCAGTGTGCCTGAGCGGCGGTTGCGGGTATCGGAATGGTCTTCGGTAGGCCCGCAGACCCCGAGAAACACTGATTACACGCGCGAAGCGAACAAATTTCACTTAGCAAAAACGTAATTCATCAAGAAATCCGCCCCTGCGCGGTGAATTTCAACAATTTCCTAGACTCAGGACACTAGACGATTTATCCACACATAGATATGCCTACAATTAGTAATGAACGGAGCCTCCAAAACTCACCTAGGTGTTGGAGAGTAATGCGTTCGCGGTATCCAAGACCACGATGTAACCTTACCCTCCAGCACCCGCCATACGCCAAATCCTACCGCAAATTACGCTATTTCTCCAAAATAATTCTCTCAGTGGAAATGTGTATATTATTTCCATCCATTTTGTATAGCGATTCTCACCACGCTGGATGAAGGGATTCCGGAAGCCTATCAGATTCCGTAAGAATGTGGCGTATAGAATGCAGAGGGAATATGTTGCGGTTTCCCTAATCCCAACCATCTCAGAGACGAATGATGAGACCGGTTGCGGCCATCCACCAGACATGCTTTTGCGCCCTTTACAATTTATCCATATGCGAAAGCTGATTATTTCAACCCTCCTGTCAGTGGCTATCGTTGCCTCGGCACAAGCCAACCCATCCAGAAACGATGGCCAGGACAAGCTTCGCTTTACGCTGGTCTTGTCTCGTCATGGAGTCCGTCCTCCCCTCATTGCCAATTCGGTTCTTGATCTTCGTTCTTTTGCTGCGTGGCCTGCGTGGGAGGTTCCGCCTGGCTACCTGACGCCGCACGGCGCCATGACGATACGCCAGATGGGTGCTTACATGCGCCTTGACCTTGCCCGCAAGGGCCTGTTTCCCGCCAATGGCTGCCCGGACAGCAATGACATTTATCTTTACGCCGATACCAATGAGCGCACCATCCAGAGCACGCGCAGCACTTTCGACGGCCTGGAGCCGGGTTGCGATCCGCCGCCCGTTCACACGGTTGCTGCATCTGCCGGCAAAGCGGACCCTATCTTCTTGCCGATCCCCGGAACTTTTCCGCTACCCTCCGTGGAGGCGGTCGCGGCCGACCAGCGAGCCGCATTAGGCAACGATCCGGATGCCTTCTTTTCCCTGGCCGAGAATCCCGGGATGAAAAAGCTCGATAATATCCTCGCGCCCGATCCTGCGCATCCCGCCGCCAAGCCCATCCTCGGCGATGCCCGCCCTCTGGCCGCGGCCCCCTCGCTGATTGAGGATTTCCTGCTCGAATATGTCGACGGCAAACCGATGCCTGAAGTCGGTTGGGGGCGAGTCGATAAGCCCACTCTCCTCCATCTCATGCCGCTTTATATCAAAGGATTTGATTTCGTGATACGCACGCCCTTATCGGCCCGCTCGCGCGGCTCCAACCTGGCAGCGCACATCCTGGACACGCTCGAGCAGGCCGCGCAAACCCAGCCCGCCGCGCCGGTTGATGGCGCCTTCTGCCCCGCCGGCACACGCCTGGTTTACATCGGCGGTCACGACAGCGACCTGAGTCGCCTCGGCGGATTGTTCAGCCTGCACTGGAATGCCAGCGGCGTCACCGACGATACGCCTCCGGATTCGCAGATTGTTTTCGAACTATGGCAGAGCTCAAAGTCGAAGCAATACACCGTCCGTCTCTTCTACCGCGCACAGAGCTACGATCAGTTGCGCTCCGGCCAAGCCCTTACGCTGGCCAGCCCGCCCGTTGAGTTCGATCTCGTGCCTCCCGGCTGCCGCGCCGGTCAGCCTTGCCCGTTTGCCGTGTTCGACAAGGTCGCGCGCTCTCTGCTCGATCCGGCTTACATCAAGCCAGGCCTCCTGCCAACGCAAATCGCGCCACATAACCCGTAACACCTGGCCTCACGCGAAAAAGCCCGGCAGTTGCCGGGCTTCTCACACAAAACTTCAACTGAAACTTAAAGCTTCTCGTAGAAGTCGCACGCAGAGCATGAGATGTAGACGCCTCCGGGGACGCCGCGCTCGCGGTCCTTGACGCGCTTGACGATGCGCGTCGGCTTTTTGCACTTGGGACAGTCGGTTGACTTCGTCGTGTCCATTACCTTTTCGCGATGACCTGTTTTGGCAATCTTGGCCATGGTATGGGTGTTTCTCCTTCTTTGGGGTGTCTCTGCACACACGCTCAACTACACGCGGCTTCAACGGCGCGGCCGGCGGCTTGCCACTCAGGAAGGCAACCTGACTCGCTTCTACCAGTTTACAACAAGGCTGCCTGGGCAGCTTAGCTTGATCTTCTGGCCAGAACCAATGGTATGTAATAGCCGCTTTCAGCGGGCATAAACCAGCGAATATCCGTGAATCCTGCCTCCCGCAAGAGATTCGAAAGCTCTTCGCGCAGCAGGCTGCGATACTCCGAAACAAAATGATGCGCCTGCCACCCCCGGCCGGATTCAATCGTGATGTACAAGTGCACAATGTACCGGCGGTCATCGATCCAATCCCAAACCTGATGAGCGATGCGCCGATTTCCCGGCGCTCCATAGAACGCGGGTTGCTGAATCGCAGGTCTGCTGAGAATAAGCGCATCATAGTCGCGAATGCTGGCCATAAACAGGCCGTTCGGCTTGAGCTTGGAGGCAATCGCTCTGGACGCTTGTCCGAGCTGCGCAGGCGACAGGTGCGGCAATGCATTATCCATGGACACCACGGCATCGAAGTTGTTCTCAGCGATCTCTTCGGGCGAGGTCATATCCGAGACGTGAAAAGTAATGTCCAGCGACCGGCGCTGAGCTTCTCGCCGTGCGCGAGCAACCGCGCGGCTGCTGATGTCCGACGCGACGACTTGATGGCCCAGCGCGGCAAGCCCAATCGTCTGTGTCCCAATCCCGCAGGAGCAATCCAGAATCTTTGAAGGAGTTTCGCAGCCCTGAGAGGCCAGCAGAGGACCGAGAACTTTAGCCTGACGCTCGATGGAGGCATCCCAATTCTCAAAGATGAGATGGTAGTATTCGGCGAGTTCATCGTAAAAACCGCGGATTTGATCTGCCATGGTGCGCTCCTAAACCAAAAGGCTATCAGTTCGGCAGGCTCTCTTCGATAAAATTGAAGTTTGGAGGCTGACGCGATGCCCATTCGCTGGATGAGTGAAGACGATGCCCGTGAGTTTCTTGCCGCTCAGGCCGAGGGCCGCCTGGCAACCTGCGATGCTGCCGGGCAACCGTACATCACACCGCTCAATTATCTCTACCGCGAAGGAAAAATCTACTTTCACAGCAAGCTGATAGGGCGGAAGTTGGACAATATCGCCGAAAACAGCCGGGTTTGCTTTGAGGTCAGCAAGGTGGAGAAGCTGACGGTCTCCAACGATCGTCCCTGCAACTGTTCCACGCGTTACACATCGGTGCTGGCTTTTGGCGTGGCGCGGGTGCTCCCTGACGGCGCGGAAAAGACCGCTTTGCTGAATTCGCTGGTGGCGCGATACGCTGCCGGCAAGCCCTTTCAGCCCGTGGAGGATTGCCACGCCGCCGATTGCGCTGTGGTGGAGATTCGCATCGACGAAATCAGCGGCAAGAGAAACGTTGACCCGGAGTAATCCGGCTCTGCGTCAGCCCTGCATAAAAATCAAAGCAAAGAATTTCTAGCCCGCAGTTGGAGTCTTGTCTGCAACTGGAGGCTCTGAGGTTGCCGGAGGCGGCATAGCCGCAGGCAGAATCTGCACCAGACCGGGCGTGGCAGGCGCAGCAGTGCCCATGGCGGCTTCATGCTGTCCCTTTGCCATGGCGCTCAGATCCACCGGAATGCCCGCAGGCACGATCACCGGCGCATTCCAGCGATAATCCAGTTCACGCGTGAGACGATAAACCACCGGCAGGGCGGCGAGCAGGACGGCGAAGGCCACCCAACTGCCGTCCAGGCCGAAGCCTCCGCCGGTGAGCCAGAACGGGCCCATAGGGTTGCCCTGCACTACGGGCGAGTGGCTGCTGTTTCCGCTGATGGCCAACCCGAAGAGGAGCGCGCGGCTGGCCTTCCAGCCGAAGTTGATTCCCCAGCTCAGCCAAAGAGCGCGGGTGCGCAGGTATGCTGTTGAAAGAACAAGGCTTAGAACAATGGAGACGGCGATGCTGGCGTAGTTTGAGCCGGGCTGAAGCGCCTGCACAATGGCATAGAAGGCCGCATAACCGAGCGCCGCTCCCAGCTGGCCCACCGATTGCTCGAAGCGCTGAAATCCGTAGCCGCGGAAGGCAACTTCCTCGGCCAGTGCAACCAGCGCGAAGAATACGGCGTCAGCCAGCAACCAGCCCCAGGCTGAGTGCCCCAGGACGAGCACTATGGCGATGCCGCCGCCTACGACCATGGGGATGACGCACGCCACTGCCAGCGCCCAGCCCACAGCCAGACCTAAACCCGCCTCGGCAAGCCATCCCTCGCGCCTTGGCAACCCCTGCTCACGAATCGGATGTTGCTGGCCGTCGAGCGCAAATCCCATGCCCGTATAGCCCGCTAGCAGCAGCAAAAGGAGGAATGCCTGCTCGACCAAAGGCTGCCACTGCTCACCAACCAGCCCCAGCGCCTCGTGATGAGCCAGCGACCGCGCCAAGAAGAACCACAACACGGCGATAAAAAATCTCAGGTAAGAGCGGAAGCGGCTGGAGGCTGGATGGATGAAGCTCATGGGGACTTAACCTTCCGAATAAAATTGCGCGATGTTGCGGAATTTGGCCTGGCGCGCGGCCACCAGTGCGTCAACCGGCAGCGCCTGGAGTTCGGCCAGGTGCTTTTTGAGCACCGTGCCCAGCAGCCCTGTGCCCGCTTCGCGGTCCGCGTGAATACCCTGAGGCGGCTCGGCAATAATCTCATCCACGCAGCCCATAGCGGCAACCTCCGGAGCGGAGACGCGCATGGCCTCAGCAGCCAACTGTTTGTGGGCCGCGTCGCGCCACATGATGGCCGCGCAGGACTCGGGGGTAATCACAAAATAGACCGCATTTTCAAGGATCAGAACGCGGTCAGCGACGGCCAGGGCCAAAGCGCCGCCCGATCCGCCCTCGCCGCAGATTACCGAGATGGTGGGTACGCGCAGCCGCGACATCTCCAGCAAATTACGGGCGATGGCCTCGGCCTGGCCCCGCTCCTCGGCGCCCAGGCCGGGGAAAGCGCCGGGCAGATCAATGAAGTTTATGACCGGACGCCCAAATTTTTCCGCGATCTTCATGGCCCTGAGCGCCTTGCGGTAGCCCTCGGGATGAGGCATGCCGAAGTTGCGCCTCACGCGATCCTTCGTGGACCCGCCCTTGCGATTGCCGATGACCATGACCTCCTCCGCGCCCATCCTGGCCATGCCGCAGGCTACGGCTTCGTCGTCGCCATAGGCGCGATCACCATGGATCTCGCTGAAATCAGTAAAAATCTTTTCGATGAAATCCATGGGGTAGGGCCGCTGGGGATGCCGCGCCCGCTCGACCTTGATCCACGCCGGCGAAACTGCCTGCGCAGGATGGGGAGTCCCTTTTTCTTGTTCGCTCATCGATTCCTTATCGCTTTAGACCGGGGATGTTTCAATGTCGGCGCAATCATCCGCTCATATTGATTCTACGGGGCAGAAGGCATTGGGACAAATGGGAAAACAAAGCGGGAGCGCAAACCTCAGCCCAGGCCCAGAAAGACCGCCATCGCCCGGTTGACCTCGGTCATGGTCCGAGACTCCAACGCACCAAACGGATCGCCGATCTTGTCGCGAGGGATGGTATGCGCCTTGTCCACCATGATCTGCGATCGGGCGCGCAGGCCATTTCTTTCGGTCGGCTCCACGGCGATGCGAAAGGTTTCAATGGGGCGCAGTTCGCTGGTTACAGGCAGAACCGTGACGGACGGGTGAAGGACGAAGAGGTCCGATTGAATGACCAACGCGGGCCGTGGTTTGCCGTAGGCCCCGGACAGAACCACGGGAACCAGGTCACCTCGCTTCATGCCCAGCCTTCCGTGTCCGCAACCTCAGCTATCCAGGCGAGGGTACCGGCCTCCTGCGGGTCGCGAGCGAGCAACAGCGACTCCCTCTCGCACTTTTGGCGGAAACTCTCCGACCTGGTGTCGGGAATCCAGATTTGTACTGGCTTCAAACCTGCCAAGCGCAGAGAATCACGATGTCTGCGAACGCGCTCTGTGACCGCCGCTCTCATGAAATAGCCTTCTGTTCCATGAAACATATTACCACCTAGCGTTGTTTCATGCAACAAACAGTTGCTGGGGCGAGAGGCTACCGCGCGCCGTTCGCGGAAACCGCTCTTTGCGTGGCAAGGCGGCTTACGGCGTCGCTCTGCTTGACCATCTCCATCACCGCGAGGCCCTTTTCCGCGAGCGCTCCGGTGGGGCATGCCTGCACGCATTTGCCGCAGCCGGTGCAGTTCGTCGCCTTGCCCCAGTCGTCTTTCAGGTCGCTGACTAGGCGCGAGTAGATGCCGCGCGAGGAGACCTCCCACACATGCGCTCCTTCCACCTCCGCGCATACCCGCACGCAGCGCGTGCACAGAATGCAGCGATTCTGATCGAGGACGAAGCGTGGGTGCGTCATATCTACAGCGAGACGCGGGTTGTTGTAGGCGTAGCGCACATGGGTGATGCCCAGCTCGCGCGCCATGGCCTGGAGTTCGCAATGGCCGTTAGAGACGCATGCCGAGCAGATGTGATTGCGTTCGACCAGCAGCAGCTCAACGGCCATTTTTCTATATTGTGTGAGCTTGGCCGAGGCGGTCTTGATCGACATACCCTCTTGGATGGGCGTTGTGCAAGCCGGAAGCAGGCGGTCTGTGCCGGCCAGCTCCACCATGCACACGCGGCAGGCTCCCACCGCGCTGAGTCCCTTCAGGTAGCAGAGCGTGGGAATCTTCTTCCCGTGGTCGCGGGCCGCTTCCAGGATGGTCTGCCCTTCCCTGGCGTTCACCAATTCGCCATCAATTCTTACGGAAATCGCTTTCGTCTGCACGGGGTCGCTCCTTTATTCTCCTCGATTTAGTTAGCTGTGACGGGAACTCGCAAGTCGCAGCGCAGGCAGCGGCGGCATTCTTCCAGCGCCTCGTTGGGATCGAGACCGGCAACCACTTCCTGCTGCGAACGCACCCTGAGGGCAGCGGGAATGGCGTGCGCCTCGTGCCGGCGACTGAGGCTTGGCTCTCCTGGCGCCGTACGGCTGTATTCGAAGTCGGGGAAGAGCCGCTCCCAGCGCTGCTCGCCCATCAGGCGCTCGTCCATCTTCTGCGCCGCCTGTTTGCCGCAGCTCATGGCGTTGGAAACATTGGAAGCACCGGTGATCACGTCGCCGCCCGCGTAAAAATTGGGCCGGCTGGTCTCGTAGGAGAAACGATCTACTATTATTGTTCCCTCTTCCTTGAGCGCCAGGCCGGAGGCGCTGCAGAAATCCTTGTCGAAGGTCTCGCCCACGGCCAGGATCACGCTGTCGCACTCGTAGCGCTGCACCTCATCGGTGGGCATCGGTCTTCTGCGGCCGCTCTTGTCGTACTCGCCGAGGCGCGTTTTGACGATTTCGATGGCCCTAACTATGCCGTCAGCGCCACCTACGATGCGGTGTGGCGCGGCTAAAAATACAAAGCGCACGCCCTCGTCCTCGGCAGCCTGGATCTCCTCGTCGATGGCGGGCATATCCTGGCGCTCACGGCGATACAGGATGGTGGCTTGCGCGCCCATGCGCATCACGGTGCGCGCCGAATCGATGGCCGCGTTGCCGCCGCCGATGATCGCGACCCTGGCTCCCGAGCCGATGGCTGTCTTCTCCTTGCGGGCCACGGATTCCAGGAAGGGCAGCGCGGGATGAACATTCTTCAACTCCGTACCGGGTAGGTAGAGCCAGGATTCCTTCCATGTTCCGATGGATAAAAAGACCGCATCGAACTGGCTGGCCAGTTCGTTCAACGGAACATCGAATCCGATGCGGGTGTTGAAGACCATCTTCACGCCGACGCCCTCGATCAGGTCCAGCTCGCGGCGCAGAACCGCTTTGGGCAGCCGGTACTCGGGAATGGCGAACCGCAACATGCCGCCTGCTTCGCTGCGTTCCTCAAAGATCGTCACATCGTGGCCGAGCATGGCCAGGTAGAACGCGGCTGTCAGGCCGGTGGGGCCGGAGCCGGCCACGGCCACCTTGCGGCCTGTGGTAGCCAGTTTGCGCGCGCGAATCCGCTTGAGCATTGGCTCAAAAAGGTCTGACTGATAGACCGCATCGGCCAGGAATCGGTGCACCTCGCGCATATTTACCACCTCGTCGAAGGACTGGCGGCGGCAGCGATTATCACATGGATGCTGGCAGACCCTTCCAGTGGAGGCGGGCAGCGGATTATCGAGGATCACGGACTCGAAGGCGTCTTCCAGCCTCCCTTCCTGGTAAAGCTCGAGGAAGCGCGGAATGTTCATCCTGAGCGGGCAACTGTTTTCGCACGGCGAAAGCGCCAGCTCCTGGCAAACGCCGGCGCGGCAGCGATGGGCAACGATGTGGTCTTCGTACTCGTCGCGGAAGTGGCGGATGGTGGTCAACACGGGATTGGGCGCCGATTGGCCCAGCGCGCAGAGCGAAGACTCGCGAATCATGCGGCCTAATTCATCCAGCAGGCTCATCTGTTCGCGGGTTCCGCTGCCATTGGTGATCGAGTTGAGGATGCGCAGCGCCTTATTAAGGCCCACTCTACAAGGAACGCACTTGCCGCAGGACTCCGAATGGGTAAACTCGATGAAGTAGCGGGCCACATCGACCATGCAGTTGTCTTCGTCCATGACCACCATGCCGCCGGAGCCCATAATGGAACCGATATGCGCCAGGCTCTCGTAATCGACCGGCGTATCGAGCATCTCGACGGGGATGCAGCCGCCGGAGGGTCCGCCGGTCTGCACGGCCTTCACGCGGCGGCCAGGCACGGCGCCCTCGCCGATGTCGTAGATGAAGCTCTTCAGCGGAGTGCCCAGCGGCATCTCCACCAAGCCAGTATTCTGAATCTTGCCCACCAGCGAAAAGACCTTGGTGCCAGGACTTTTCTGGCTACCGGTCTCGGCAAACCATACGGGGCCGCGAGTGATAATTGGTGCAATGTTGTACCAGGTCTCGACGTTGTTGATGTTGGTCGGCTTGCCGTACAAGCCTTTCTGCGCGGGGTAGGGCGGGCGGGGACGCGAACGTCCGGCGCGGCCTTCCAAGGAGGCAATCAGTGCTGTTTCCTCGCCGCAAACAAAGGCTCCTGCGCCCTGCACCAGCTGGATGTTGAAGTTGAAGCCGCGGTCCAGGATATTCGTGCCCAGCAAACCGTACTCGCGCGCCTGTTCGATGGCCCGGTTAAGCCGGCTCACGGCCAGCGGATATTCGGCGCGCACATAAATAATGCCCTCGGTTGCGCCCATCACATAAGCGCCGATAATCATGCCTTCCAGCAGCGAATGAGGGTCGCCCTCGATCTCGTTGCGATTCATGTAAGCGCCGGGATCGCCCTCATCCGCGTTGCAGATAATGTATTTGATGTCGGCCTTGGCCTTGGCCAGAAAATCCCACTTATTGCCGGTGAGGAAGCCCGCGCCGCCGCGCCCGCGCAGCCTTGCAGCCTTGATCTGCTCAATGACCGGATCCGTGCGCCCATCGATCAGCACCTTGTAGAGCGCCTGATAGCCGCCTACCGCAATGTACTCCTCGATGTCCGAAGGGTTGATAAGGCCGCAATTGCGCAGAACGATCTTCTTTTGCCCCTTGAAGAAGGGGATCGAATTCCACGATGGAATATCCGGGTAGCCCTGGCCGTATTTCAGGTGAGCGGTGATGTGGTCCCATTCCTCGATCTTGCAGTAAACGAGGTCGGCCGGCATAATTCCGGTGGAGACGCCCTCCAGGATGCGCGTGGCGTCGTTGGCCTGCACGCGATGCAGCACCACCAGGGGGTTTCCCGGCAGCCGGACGCTCACCAGTGGCTCCTGAAAACAGGAGCCGAAGCAGCCCACACCCGCCAGCATCACGTCGACACCGCTGCGATGGATGGCCTCCTTCAAGGCGTGAAAGACCTCTTCGGCTCCATTGCCGCGGCCGCAGGTTCCCATTCCCACCGTCAGGCGCGGAACAGCCGGCATCAGCTTGTCAAGTCCAGCTTCACGAGCCGCGTTGAACGCGCCTATATCCTGAATTCGAGGCATTATTTCCCTCCCTGTTTGATCTTTCCGGTCTGGCCCAACGCTTTCACTTCCCTCTGCAATGTGCGCTCATTCACGTGGCTGAGGATGTGGTGGTTCACTTCGACCACCGGGGCCAGCGCGCACTGGCCGAAACAGGCAACTGTGCGCACCGTGAAGCGTTGGTCGGGCGTGGTGAGCGCCAGCTTGTCGGCTTCATTGGTGTCGCTCGCTTCCTGCCCGCTTAGCCCCAGATCGAGGCAGACCTTCTCCAGCAAATCGCGCGAGCCGCGTGTGTGGCAGGCTGTTCCCCGGCAGACGCAGATCAGGTTGTCGCCCTGCGGGTCGAGATTGAAGAGCGCATAAAAGGTAGCCGCGCTGTAAATCGTGGCCGGGGGAATGCCAGTCTCCTGCGCAATGTAGCGCAGCGCCTCCATAGACAGATACTTGTGCGTGTTGGCGGCCTGGATCGTTTCCAGGATCCCCAGCAGCGCTCCGGGCCGTCCGGCGTTCTCGGCAACCGCCTGGTCGATGAGTAGCTTTTCGTGGGCATTCAGCACTTCATGGGCAACACTCTGCATGATTCCTCCGCTTCTCAGCAGACTTCTCTGGCAGCCTGACAGCTTGCACTGTTCTTCAATGTTTTGAATAGGATTGCCGCGGATTGCGATGGGGCCATCCTTGCCCGAATAACGGCACACAGCTTCCGCGCGCACAGGATGAGGTGACGGGATGGAGAGGGCGACATAGCCTTACCCTGCTCACTTCTGGATCATATCCGGGGAGTATAAGGAGATTAAAAAAAGTTCACTTATGAAGCCCTGCAAAGGGAGACCGCGCCCATCAGATCGGCGCTTTCCGCAGCGACTTGCACCCCAAAGAATGTCCGTAAAGAATTTAACTCCAAAATGTGCCCCGGGCTGTGCCTTGGATCACACCAAAATTTGATAGTTGTTCATCCGCGCGGTCTTCAGACGGGATCGTCCGCGGACTCATCCGGCGGCTCGATCTCCAGCCCTGCCTGTTCCGGTTGCTGATGGTACAAAGGCGGCGCGGCAGCCGTCGCATCGGATGCAACGGCAGATTCAGCAACTGAATCTGCTTGTGAGGCACGTTCATTGACGGCAGCTTCCGACGCAGTAGGAGCCAGCAGCAGATCCGCGCGATAGCCTGCGGCCTCTGCGTCTGCCATGGCCTCCTCGATGGTTCTGCTCATCGTCTGAACCGCCGCCCGGTTTGCCGCTGTCCGATTGGCAGCAGTTTCGCCCGCCAAGTGCAACAGCGATGGCAACTGCAGCCACCAGAGCAGCTCCTCGTAGCGCTCACGCACCAGATAGTCGCGGCCCCCCGCCTCATGCACGCCGGTCAGCCAGCGCACATCCGGGTCGAGCCATAAAATCGGCGAAAGCGCAACCCGTTCGGACGTGACAACATCTGGTTCAGTCGCCACGATGGTCCTTTCCGGCCTGCCGATGCCGGCCCAGGCAAGCAGTCCAACCTTGACGCGCGCGGCAACACGCCAGCCCTCCTCGCCCTCGAATCCGAGCGCAGTGAAGGCCTGCGCAAAAGGCTCGCGCAGGCGGAGGCGGTCAAAAAGGTCCAGCGCCACGCGCTCAGGATTTTCAGGGTCAATCGATTCGGCCAGTAACTCCAGCGCGCACCAGCCAAGCACCGGCCCCCACATCGCCGTGGCGGTGAGCTCCGGACTGGGACTTGGCAACATGCAGCGAGCGGCCACGTTCCAAGGAGCCGGGAAGAGCGCTTCGACGGCGGGGATGCGCATGGCGGCGCGCAGACGCTTGCGATAGGCTGCCCGTAACAGGCTGGGATTGGCGGGTTGGATGCCGCCGGCCACCGCTCCGGCGCGCGCCAGATAAGACTGCTGCGACCCGCGAAGGAAGCTCTCGCAGCGCGCCCAGGCATCCTCGAAATACTCATTGCGCTCGGTTTCGATTTTCTTGTTGACGCCGACAGCCAGAGTGCGCGGGTGCTCGGCTAGATCGGCAAAGAGACGCACGGTTCCTGAATCCAGCATCGCGCGCAATGCGTCATGCACTGGTTGTAACTCCAGATTCACCAGCGCATCTTCCAGATACTTGACGCCGCGGCCGTTGAGATGGTCACAGAGCCGGTCCCAGGGCTGCTCCGCTGTCGAGTAAAGTTCTCGCCAGTCCAGAAAGACGTGGCACTTGTAGGCGTGCAGATTGAGAGAGAGTCCGCGCTCGGCAATTTCGCTCGCCCGGCGCAGGTATTCGAGACCCGTGATCGAGTCGCGCCAGGCCACGATAGCCGAAGCGTTGTCGCTGAGACCCAGTCCTTCCCTGAGCCGTTGCTGGCGCAGTTGGCTGGCTCCCTTGTCGGCGTAGGCCGCAGACCAATCAATCGTCCCGTGCGTCTCGCCGTAGTGGTTGTTATAAACCACCAGGGCGCGTTCGCCTCCGTTGCGGTTCGAATAGGTAAAGACATTCTCGTCCACTCTGCCCGAATCGAGAAAGAAGTCGTAGAGCAGGAAGTTTCCGCTCTCGGCAAAGAGCCAGCGGCGCTGCAACAGGGGCGCGATCTCTCGTTGATGCCGCTCGACCATCCATGAATCCGGACTCTCGTCGTACCGCGGCCGCTGGTACTCCATGCCGTATTTCTCTGTGAATCCCTCGATCTGGCCGTGGCCGAACATAGGCAGGCCGGGCAGTGTGGCCATCAGCGCAGCCACGCCGAAGCACTTGTCGCCCTTGCCGAATTGATCGATCGCGGTGCGCTCGTCCGGATTGCTCATGAAGTTGACGTATCGCTTCATGATGTCCGGATCGAACTCCAGCGTATTCTTGATGACCGAGCGGTACTTGGCGTTCTCCTCGTCGCGCAGCATCACCATGAAAGCGCTGTTATACACGCGGTGCATGCCGAGCGTGCGGACGAAGTAGCCCTCCATCAGCCAGAAAGCCTCGGCCAGCAGCAGCGTGCCGGGCACCTCGGCGGCTACGCGATCCACCACCTCGCGCCAGAACTCATGCGGCATGGCGCGGTTGAATGCGGTCTGGCTCATGCCATATTCCGCGCGGGAGGGAATGGCGCCGCTGGTTCCGGGGCCGGGAAACCACAGCCGGTGAAAATGGCGCTTGGCCAGGGTCATAGCGGCATCGAAGCGGATGACTGGAAACAGCCGCGCCACATGCAGGATGGTCTGTATCACCTGCTCACGGACGGCCGGATTCAGGTAATCGAGCTGCGCTGTGTCGTTCCAGGGAAAGCTGGTGCCGTCGTTGCCGTGATAGATGTAGCGGGTCTCGCCGCTCTGGCGGTCGCGGCGGCGGAAGACCACGGCGGCGTCCGATTGCTCAAAGTAGTGGTCTTCAATCTTGATCTCCACCCGCCCGTCGTGGGAGAGATCGGGACCGTTGTAGATGTAAGCGGGATAGGGCGTCTCAGGCCGCGAGATAAACCATTCCGGATGCTCGACGACCCAGGGCGAGTCAATGCCCATGTGGTTGGGCACCATGTCGCTGGCCAGCCGAATCCCATGCCGATAGGCCCTGTCGCGCAGATTCACGTAAGCCGCCTCGCCGCCCAGGTCTTCGGCAATGGCGTAATCGTAGAGCGAATAAGCCGAAGCCACCGCGTCAGTATTGCCGCAGAGTTGCTTGATGGTCTTCGACGCTCGGCTGCGCTCCCAGACGCCGATCAGCCACAGCGAATTGAGCCCGCGGCGCGCCAGCGTCGACAGTTCTTCGTCGGGAATCTCGTCCAGCCGCGCAATCTTGCGGCCGTATTGTCTGCTCATCTGCGCCAGCCACACATAGGTGCTTTTGGCGATCAGTACGACTGTGGGCATCCACGCCATGTCGGCCGAAAACTTCTCGTATTCGTGGGCGGGATCGCCGAAGACAGGCACCTCGGCGCTGGCGACGACCGTTGGCCCCTGCTTGCCTTGATGAGCCGTGCCGCCATGAGGATGAAACTGCATCCAGATAGCCAGCTCTTCCTCGTGCAGAATCTCGCCGGCAATCAGCAGGTATTGCTCCAGGCTCTCGCCCAGCAGAGGCTTCCAGAGCTTGCGGATGAGGGCCAGTTGGTCGGCAAGCGAGCGCGGGGCTCGAACCGCCGGCGCACGCAGCAAATCGAGCAGGTTCATCGGCTTGGCGTCCGGCATTGGAATCAGCGGGCGGGTGGCAAAGTACTCGGAGAACTGCCCGGTGACCTGGCGGTAAACGGTCATTTTGGCCAGGGGCTTTTCCTCGAATAGCTCCTCAAAGGGCTGAAAAGCCTCGTTGCGGTTGGCGGTCCACAATAGCAGCAGCTCTTCCAGCGCCGCGGCCCGGTGAGCCATGCCCTCGCTTTGCCCCTCCAGCCATTGCCGGGGCGTCTCCAGGCCGCGAATTACAGTAATTCCGGGAAACTGCTCGACAAAGGCGAGCAGCATCTTGTTCAGCGCTTCTGCGCCCACCCTGGCGGAAAAGTATTCCAGGGCGCCGGTCATCACCGCCGGGTCGAACTGCTCTCGATAGCGCGCCAGCAGTACGTGGCTGGCCTCGTCGATGATGCCCATGGCGTAGAGCTGGGCGGCATGAACCGCCAGCTCGGGATGCCTTTCAACGTTGCGAACCGTGTTCATGCGGTGCGCGAACTCGCGGCAGGCGGCCACATTGGCAAAGACCACATTCCCCGTATAGGAAAACAACGACTCCGCGAACTGGTAACGTTCACGCGCCGTCCGGGATATGTGGAACTCCATCACGAGTAGAGAACTCCCAATTGATAAGGGTATATCAAAGAGGTCTATGGCGCTGAACTCAATGATTCTGTTCCTGTATGCCTCAATCCAGCGCCTTGTGGAAGCGCAGGATCGCCGTCGTCAGCAGCGCGACTCCCAGCCCGGCCATGGCCGCCATCTGCGGCCACAGGATATCCATCCCTGCGCTTTTCAGATAGGTGCCGCGTATAACCACCAGAAAATAGCGCAGCGGGATCAGATAGCTGAAAATCTGCATCCAGTGCGGCATGGTGCTGATGGGAAATCCAAATCCGGAAAACGTAATAGTGGGCATAATAAAGAAGAACGCCGTCACCATTGCCTGCTGCTGCGTCGCGGAGATGGTGGAGATCAGCAAGCCCACGCCCAGCATGCACAGCAGAAACAGCACCGCCCCCAGCGCCAATACCGCAACATTACCACGAAACGGAACCTGAAACCACAGCGATCCGACCACGGCAATCAGCGTCACGTCGAAAAGGCCGATCAGGAAAAATGGCAGCGTTTTGCCCAGGATAAATTCGGCCGGACGAATGGGCGTCACCATGATCTGTTCCAGCGTGCCGATCTCGCGCTCGCGCACCACGGCAAATGCAGTCAAGGTGACCACCAGCACAACCGTCAGGCTGCCGATGATTCCCGGCACAAAGAACCATCGGCTCTTCAGGTCGGGGTTGTACCAGGGTCGCGGCTCCAACTCCACTGACGGCATCACCTCGAGCAACTGCGGAGCGATGCGGTAGATACGGTCCCGCTGGTACTCCCGCGCGAAATCCAGCGCGATCTGCGTGATGTAGCCCGAAGCGATCAGCGCGGTATTCGAGTTGGTCGCATCCACAATCACCTGCAGCGTCGCGGTCTCGCCCTTGCGCAACTGCTGCGCAAAGCCGGCATCGATTTCCAGGCCTACTGTCGCATCTCCCCGCTCGATCAAATCCCCGAGTTGGCGCGAGTTTGTCAGTTGCCGTTGCACATCGAAGTACGGGCTTGAAGTAAAGCGCGAAACAAGCTCGCGGCTTTCCTGTGATTGATCCAGATCGAGCACCACTGCCGGCACATGGCGAATTTCGTAGTTGGCCGCATAGCCAAAGACCATCATCTGAATAATGGGCGGGCCGATCAGGATGAAGCGCGTCCGCTTGTCGCGCAAGACCTGGATAAACTCCTTGATCAACATTTGTTTTAGCCGCCCCAGCATTCTTCTCTCCTAGTCCAATCTCTTGTGGAAGCTGTGTGTGGCCACCAGCGCCAGCACCAACGCGAAGACCACCAGCGGAATCAGGTCCGTAATGAGCATCTGTACGTTTGTTCCCTTGAGAAAAATCTTCTTGAGCACCGAGACGTAGTATCGCGCCGGTAGAATGCGCGTAATCCATTGCAACGCAATCGGCATCTGCTCAATGGAAAACAGAAATCCAGAGAGCAGAAAAGCGGGAAGAAAGGTAATCAGCAGCGCGATCTGGCTGGCCGCAAACTGGGTTTTGGCAAGCACAGAGATGAAGAATCCCAGCGAGAGCACCACCACCATGAACAGCGCCGACGCGGCCATCAGCGTCGCCCATGATCCGCGAAACGGCACCTGGAACCAGTAGATCGCGACCAGCGCGCTGATGATCGTGTCGAACATTCCCAGCACAAAATACGGCGCCAGCTTGCCCAGCATGATCTCCATCGCGGTCACCGGCGTTGAGATCAGTTGCTCCATCGTGCCCCGCTCCCACTCACGCGCGATGGTCAGCGAGGTGAGAAACGCGCCGATGACCGACATCACCAGCGCCAGAACGCCGGGAATAATGAAGGCGCTGCTCTCCAGGTCTTCGTTGTACCAGGTGCGGGTCTCTACGTTCATCGCGGCCGGCTGAATCGAAAGCCCGCGCGTGCGCAGCCAGTCGATCTGCATCTGCGCCGAGTAGCCCTGCACCACCGCCTCGGAATAGCCGATCAGCACATTGGCCGTGTTGTCGTCCGAGCCATCGACAAGTGCCTGTATCTCAACGGGCCGCCCATCCCGCATCCGCTGTGAGAAATCCCACGGAATCACGATGCCCATCCTCGCGTGGCCGTCGTCTAGCGCGCGCGTGAGCGCCGTATAATCGCTGACCACGAGGGCAATCTGAAAATACTTGTTCGACTGAAAGTGCTTCAGCAGGTCCTGGCTCTGCTGGCTGCCGTCTTGGTCCAGAACATAAACAGGTAGGCCCTTGAGGTCGAGATTCACGCCGTAACCGAAGAGCATCACCAGCACCGCGGGCATTATGACGACAATGATGAGGCTGCGAGCATCGCGCAGGATTTGCACGACCTCTTTTCTGGCAATGGCCAACAGGCGGGTCAGGCTCATGATGCGCGCTCCTCTGCCGCTTCACGGCCCGTGGTCAGCGAAACAAAAACATCTTCCAGGCTGGGGCTGATTTTTTCCATGCGAGTAACCGTGATGCCGCTGCTGGCAAGATAACTCTCCAGTTGCGGAATGGATTTCGCCGCATCCGCGACCACCAGGTGCAGCGCATTGCCGAAGACCGCGGCATCCATCACGTCTAGAGCCGATTGCATCGCTTCTACCGCATCACCCAGCGGCTCGCACACGACGAGCAGCAGTTCGCCCCTCATCGAATCCCGCTTCAACTCCGATGGCGTTCCCAGCGCCACAATCTTTCCGCGAAAGATCAGCGCCAGCCGGTTGCAGTACTCGGCCTCCTCCATATAATGCGTCGTTACAAAAACAGTGACTCCCTCCCCGGCCATCTGATGGATCAACTCCCAGAACTGGCGTCGTGTGATGGGATCGACGCCGGATGTAGGCTCATCGAGAAAAATGACGGGCGGCTTGTGCAGCACGGCGCAACCCAGCGCCAGCCGTTGTTTCCATCCGCCGGGTAGAGTGCCGGTGATGAGGTTCTCTTGTCCTTTGAGGTTAGCCATTTTGAGCGTCCAATCAATCCGCTGTTGAAGATTGCTGGCGGGAACGCTGTAAAGTCCGGCGAATAACCGGATGTTTTCGATGACGGTCAGATCGTTATAAAGAGAAAATTTCTGCGACATGTAGCCGATATTCTGGCGCACGGATTCCGGATATCGGCTCACATCAAATCCCGCAACCTCCGCGCGGCCCGATGTAGGCTTGAGCAGCCCGCAGAGCATGCGAATCGTCGTGGATTTACCCGCGCCGTTCGGTCCCAGAAAGCCGAAGACCTCGCCCTTGCGGACCTCGAGATTGATCCGGTCCACAGCCACAAAATTCTTGAACCGTTTGACCAGGTTCTCAACCACGACAGAGTTGTTGTTCTCAGGCATGTGATGCAGCTCCCGCGCCGACTGCATCGACAAACAAGTCTTCAATGGACGGCACTACCTGCTGAATCGCATCAAAAGGAATGTTGGTGCGCTTCAGCCGTGCCTCAAACTCAGGAATGCGGCGTGCGGCATCGTCCACCACCAGGTGCAGCCCATCACCGGTCAGTAAAAGGCTCGATATTCCTTCTGCGTCTCCGAGTTCGTCGCGCAAGTGGCGCGGTTCCACTGCTGTAATTGACAAGACCCCTTTGCCGAATTTCGTTTTCAGATTCGACGGCGTGTCGCAGAAAAGCAGTTTGCCTTGATGCATCAAGGCGACGCGATGGCAGCGCTCTGCTTCGTCCAGATACGCCGTCGAGGTAAGAATCGCCACACCCTCGGCGATCAGTTCGTAGAGAATGCGCCAGAAATCGCGCCGCGAAACTGGATCGACGCCAGTGGTCGGCTCGTCCAGTAGAATCACCTTGGGCCGATGAATAAGCGCGCAGACCAGACCTAGCTTCTGTTTCATGCCGCCGGAGAGTTTGCCTGCCAGACGTTTGCGAAACTCGCTCATTCCCGCGGCTTGCAACAACTGCGTGGAACGAGCGTCGCGCTCCATTTTGTTTACGCCGAAAAGGTCCGCATAAAATCGAATATTTTCATCGACCGTCAGGTCTTCGTATAATCCGAAGCGCTGCGGCATATAGCTGAGAGCGTGCTTGGCGCCCTCGGGGTCGCGCGCCACATCGAAGCCTGCAACCATAGCCCTGCCCATGTCCGGCGGCATAATCCCAGCCAACATCCGCAAGGTGGTCGTCTTCCCTGCCCCGTCGGGACCAACCAGTCCGAAGATTTCTCCGGCGTATACGTCAAAGCTCAACGCATCGACCGCGTGCACCCCAGGAAAGCTCTTCGTCAATCCCTCAACCACAATCGCGGGTTGGAGCGCATCCGTCATGATTTGCCCGCAACCAGATCAATGCGCGCGTCGGCAGGCATGCCTGGCTTCAATTCATGATTTGGATTGTCGATATCGATCTTGATCCGGTAGACGAGCGTAACGCGCTCCGCATATGTCTGCACGCTCTTGGGCGTAAACTCCGCGGCCGATGAGATGAACGAGATGCGCCCGTGATATTGCTTGCCCGGATAGGTGTCGGTGGTAAGTATCGCCTCCTGTCCCCACTGAATGCGTCCCAGATCGGTCTCCGCGACATAAGCGCGCAGCCAGATGTGGTCGAGATCCGCCAGCGTTACCACCGGAGAGCCGGGCGCAACCACCTCGCCTAACTCCACCTGCCGCACAGTAACCACCCCCGCCGAGGGTGCCCGCAAAATGGTGTAACTCAGATTCACCTGCGACAGGCCGAGTCCAGCCTTGGCTTCATTGAGATTGGCGCGCGCAATGGCGATGTCTTCCTTGCGGCTGCCCTCGACGGATTCGTTATAACGCTGCTGCGTGACCTTGAAAATCGCCTCTGAGCGCTTCAGGGAGGTTGCCGCCTGGTCGCGATCCTGAGCGGATACCTCATCTTTTGTAAACAGTTGCTTGGCGCGTTCGTTGTCGAGCTTCTTCTGTTCCAAATCAGCCTCGGCGTCGATCATCGTCTGCTGTGCAGCCTTCACTTCCTGATGGCGTGTTCCAGCCAGCGTCAACGCGAGATCCGATTCGCGCACGCGCACCGTAGCCTCATCGATAACGACGCGCTGCTTGAAGTCGGCGTCGTCCAGCCGCGCAAGCAACGCGCCTTGCGCCACCTGCTGACCCTCCTCGACCGGAAGCTCGACGATGCGCCCCTGCACCTTGAAGCCTACCAGACTCTCATGCGCTTCAATGTTGCCGGAGAACGTAAGTTGGTTTACCGGCGCAGACTTATTTGTAAGCTGCAGGTAATAGTAAGCGCTTGCCGCAACGGCCGCCGTCAGCAGAATCACAATTGGAATAACTCGTTTCATCGCTTCAAACCTCTTCGCAATTTCCGATTTCTGCACTACTGTCAATGATTCCCCATAAAATCAAGAATGTTCTTCTCCGTGTCGCCCATCGCGCGAGCCAACGCAAACTTTGCGTCCACATGGCTGCTTACGGCAAGAATGCAGTTTTCCTCGGCGCGCGCCAGCTCATCCTGTGCGGTGACTACCTCGACATTGTTGGCTGTGCCCGACTGAAAACGATCCTGCGCCATTTGCAGCTCGCGCTGTGCCAGCTCCTGCCCTTCTCTTGCCACGACCACCTGTTCAGTAGCCGAGTCCAAACTGAGTAGCGCCGCTCGGATATCCTCCTCAATACCGCGGCGCAGATCGTCAATTTGATCGTCAATGCGCTTGACGCGGCTGGCAATCTCCTGCGCCTCTCCGCTGCGATCACGGTCGAAGAGCGTGAAATCGATCTGTCCCTGCAGCAGTCCCGTGCTCTGCACGCCGCCTATACTGCGACCAATCCCGCCGAAATTCCCATTGACGCTCAGCTTGGGATAGTAGCGCGCGTGAGAAGCACGTTGCTGCTCGATCAGTCCTTGCCGCTGGCTAACAAGCGAGAGATAGTCAGCGCGCTCCACCAGCGCCGCCGGCGTCAGCGTTTCTATCACCGGCTGATTTAAGGGCCGATAGTCGAGCGGCTCCGCAAGTTCCAGCGGCGTGGCGGGACTCATGCCTAGGTTGCGCGCCAACTCAAGCAGCGACTGCTTCAATTGGTTCCTGGCGATCAACAGCGCCTGCCGGTCGTTGGCCAGTTGCACCTGGGCACGCAGCACGTCCACTCCCGTCGCGGTTCCGGCGTCATGTTTGTCTTTGGCCAGCTTGTACAGCGTGCTGGAGTCCGTCACGCGCGATTGCGCCGCATCCACGCGTGCTGCGGCCGATTGGGCATTCAGATAAAGCGCGGCGATAGCGCGCACAATCAGGTCGCGCGCATCGCGCTCATCCATCTTGCCGGCATCGAGGGCGCGCTCGCTGGCCTTCAATCCGCGATAACTTGCCAGATCGATCACGTTCTGCTGAGCATAAACGCGGAAATCATAATTCGAGAGCGGCCCGACCACCTTGGGAATAGGAAGACCGCTAAAGGAGAGTCCTTGCGCCTGCAAGTCGTGGTTCTGATAATTTGCATAAGTCTGCGCATTGACGCGAGGAAGCAGCGCGGCCGACAGGCGGCGCATTCTCGTGCCTTCCGCCTCTTCAACCCGCGTGTTGGCTACGAGCACGCTCAAATTGGCCTGAAGCGCCTTCTGAATTGCATCCTGTAACGTAAGCCGGTAAGGCGCCGCTTGCTGCGCTGCGGCTGATACGCACGCCAGCAGGCCGGCCAGATAATAGAAAGCGGCAATGTGTCGTTTTGATTTCATGGCTTCTTCTCTTGACCGGGGAGCGCTATGGCTCTCCAGAAGTGCTGAAAGCTGTCTTCAATCCAAACTTTGAGCGCGGGCTCTCCGTGGGTCGACCAAAGCAGGATCGTACCCATCACCGCCTGTAGAAGTTGCGTAGCAACCTTTTCCTGATTCAAGCGGGGATCGATCTCGTCTCGTTTCTGTCCCGCGGCGACAACCTCTGCTATCATCTTATGGCCCTCCAGCATCCTGCCCACAATGATCTTGCGAACGCCTGCGCTCGCAAGAAAAGAGGAAATCAGTGCGCGGGCAAGGTCGGGACTGCGTCCCGGCTCCTCGGCAAGCCGCAGCATCAACCGGTGCAGCACGGCGTGAATTGCTTGCTTGCCTTGACTGGCGAGCGAAGCGGCCTTTCTCACCTTGCCCAGTTGAATCTCGGCCATCACCCCCAGAACATGATCCTTGGTCGCGAAGTAGTTGAAAAAGGTTCCCTTGCCCACATCTGCCGCTTCGGTAATATCTTCAACCGTAACGCTGGGGAAGCCGCGCTCAGCAATCAGCTGCAAAGCGCAGCGGAAAAGCCGCAACCTGGTCTCTGCGGCACGGCGCTGGCGGCGGCCGGAGGCCGGCGCATCGGCCTGATTGCCGGACACCAGATTCAGGACAGGCAAAGTGGCCCGCATTTTCTGACTCTTACTCATATTCGTATGGTGGTCATTTCTGACTAATGGTCATTTATATCGCAAGAGATGCGTTCTGTCAAGAACAAACTCTTCGCAGATCAGCGGCATATCCTTTGCCTCCTATTTCTGAAACTTCTTGCTGGATCGGAAAGCCCAAACAAATTTTGATCAGTACTTCCCGCCTCTACTGATCCTTACGGCCAAGGCACAGCATCGGTTACATGTATATTTTTGTTCACTATTGTCCGGTTTAATTTAGATTTTCCGTCGTCAAGTCTATTGACGCGAGTGGTTTATCGCGGTTTTTGGGTGTCCACGATTTGAATTGAGTAGTGCTCATTTGCGATGCTTTCGGGGTTCAACCTCCCGGAGATCCGTATGAACGTGGGCAAGACGTTGTTCGCGCATGTGATGGAGTTTGTGCCGTGGAAGACCTTTGGACGCATCATCGAACGGCACAAGGGCGATGCGTGTGTGCGCACGCTGGGTTGCGCCGACCTGTTTCGCATCATGGCCTTTTCTCAACTCACCTGGCGCGAGTCGTTGCGCGACATCGACGTGTGTCTGGAAGCCAATCAGGCCAAACTGTTTCACATGGGCATTGCGGCGCCGCCCGCCCGTTCCACGCTTGCCGATGCGCTGAACCTGCGCGACTGGCGTATCTACCACGCACTGGCCCTGCGTATGGTCGCTCACGCCAGAGTGCTGTATGCTCAAGACCCCTCGGTGTTGGACCTCGATGCAAGCGTCTACGCACTGGATTCCACCACCATCGACTTATGCCTGAGTCTGTTTGACTGGGCCCCTTTTCGATTCACCAAGGCGGGCCTCAAGTTACATACGCTGCTGGACCTGCGCGGCGCGATTCCAGCCTTCATTCATATCAGCGATGGCAAGCTGCACGATGTCAACGTACTCGACATACTTCTTGTCGAGGCAGGCAGTTTCTACATCATGGACAGGGGCTATCTGGACTTCGCACGGCTGTACGCAATGCACTAGACCGGAGCCTTCTTCGTCACACGCGCCAAGCAGAACATGGATGCACGGCGCGTGTATTCGCATCCCGTGGACCGGGCCGGCGGAATCATCTGCGATCAACGCGTCATGCTCAACGGCTTCTACGCGGCACAGAACTATCCGGATCATCTGCGCCGTATTCGCTTCAACGACCAAGAGACCGGCAATACGCTGGTGTTTCTGACCGACAACACCACACTGCCTGCGGTGACCATTGCCGCGCATTACAAGAGCCGCTAGCAGATCGAGTTGTTCTTCAAATGGATCAAACAGCACCTCCGCATCAAACGATTTATGGCCACTAGCGAGAACGCCGTGAGGAGCCAGATTTGGTGCGCCGTTGCCACCTTTGTGCTGATCGATATCGTCAAGAAGGAGCTGAAACTCAGCGCCTCGCTCTACACTTGTCTACAGATTCTGTCGGTCTCGATCTTCGAGAAAACTGATATTTCATGCGCCCTTCAGCCATATCTCCACAGTTCTGACCAACTGGATTTCTCTAACCAACTGAATCTATTCGACATCTAACCGGACAGCAATGCTTTTTGTTCAATGCCCGTTTTATGATACAATTTGACCGGATATGTATTCGTGTTCTCATTTACATTCCGGCCAGACACCGTTTCCCGGCTTCACCCTGCCGCCATTGCATCCGCGGCACATTTCCCAGTAAACTGAATACGGGCTGTTTGCATCCTGCTGCTGAGAAACAGGTTTCCTTCCTGCAACTCTGGATAACCGGTTTTGAGAGAGCGGAAGGGGCAAGCGGCACCAGTCGTATCAAGGCCATACGCAGAGTTTCGGGCATTCCGAATGCCTTGGCGGCAAAAACTGTGAAAACGCGGAGAGGTGGCAGAGCCCGGTTGAATGCACCTGACTCGAAATCAGACATAGTCGCAAGGCTATCGGGGGTTCGAATCCCTCCCTCTCCGCCATTGACCCTTCCAAGAGCATCCCAAGAAATCCAATTCCGAGTAAGAATCCACTGAAAATAAACATTTTATTGCTTTAGAGCATCCATTTATGTACTATGGAAGCCAGCAACTCGTGCGGGTATATCTGTGGGTACATTCCCCAGCGAGCTGTGGGTACATTGCCTGGAGGTGACTTCCATGCGGTTAACAGACATCCAAATCAAGCGAATCAAGCCGGACACAAAGCCTTATAAAGTCAGTGACGGCGGAGGGCTGTTTCTGTGGGTTACTCCAGCGGGCGGAAAGATTTGGCGCTGGGCCTTTCGGTATGAGGGGCGGTCTAAGCTCATGACCTTTGGCAAGTATCCCGATGTGCCGCTATCTCTCGCTAGAGAGCGCCACACGGAGGCGCGCAAGGTGCTGGCCACCGGCGTAGACCCAATGGTAGAGCGCAAGGCCGAGAAGGCGGCAACGGAGAATTCCTTCCAAAGCGTTGCCCGCCTGTGGCTGGCACACTGGCAGGATGGTAAGAGTCCGCGCCATGTGGACTATGTGAAGCGCCGCATGGACGCCGATATTCTTCCTTGCCTGGGCGCGCGACCCATAGCTTTGGTTGAGGCCCCAGAGCTGGTGGCCATGACCAAAACCATTGAGCAACGCGGCGCTCGGGACATTGCCAAGCGCGCCCTGGAGACAACCGGGCAAGTCTTCCGCTTCGCCATTGCCCACGGTTATTCCACCCGCAACCCGGCCAGTGAGATTCGCCCCAGTGACGTTCTCAAGTCCGGGCGCAAGGTGAACTATGCCCGCGTGGATGCGCGCGAACTGCCGGAACTGCTCCGGGCAATTGAGGTCTATCAGGGAACACACGTGACACGACTGGCCTTGAAGTTGATGGCGCT
>Ga0326727_10005423_pt1 | contig 36482 bp, 27 predicted proteins | sample MB2enrmetagenome_FD_207643 | JGI IMG/M metagenome (GOLD analysis project Ga0326727, IMG submission 207643) | Lab enriched peat soil microbial communities from McLean, Ithaca, NY, United States - MB29MY | ecosystem: Environmental > Terrestrial > Soil > Wetlands > Peat | place: USA: New York...
CGCCGTGGCCGACAGCACGCCTTCGGCCGGCCAACCGGTGCGCGGATCGAGGATATGGCCGTAGCGCCGGCCTTGATGCCGGAACGACTGGAATTGGGCCCCGGAGGTCCCCAGGGCCCGATCGAGCAGGCGGAGTTGGCCGGCCCGGCGGTCGAAACGCACGGGATCGCGGAGGCCAACCAGCCAGCCTGCGGCAGGGGCTGCGGTCGTGTTGCCGCCGTGGGCCAAGACACTGCTGCGGCCGCCGTGGATGAGGAAGTCGGTCAGGCCGCCTTCCAACAACCGCTGGGCACAGCAGTCGACGGCATAGCCTTTGCCGATGCTGCCCAGGTTGAGGGTTATTCCCGGCCGCAGAAAACGGATGCTGCGGCGGCGGCTGTCGAGCTCGACCAGGTGGCCACCCACGCGGGCGCGGGCCTCGGCCAACTGCGCGGCGGAAGGGACGGCCGCTTTGCGGCGTGCAAACCCCCAGGCCTCCCACAAGGGGCCCGCCGTGATGTCGTACGCCCCGCCCGTCGCCCCGTGTAGTCGCATCGCCAGTTCCAGCAGCGCAAACAGGCGGGGCTCGACCTCGACGGGCTGCTCGGCGGCTGTGCGGTTGATGCGGGACACCTCGCTGGCGGCACGGAAGACCGACAACTGCGATTCCAACTGCTCGACCCGATCGAGGGCCTCCAGGGCGGCCTCCGCACCCCGCCCGTACTGGTCGGCTGGCAGGCAGATCTCGAACTCGCAGGCCATCGCCCGGCGGCTCAAGTGGACTAGGCAGGCCTCGCCGCGTGGAGCGGCGTCGGCCTGGCCGGGCTCGTCGGCCGGCGGGCCCTGGCCGATAACCCCCTGTAAGAAATCGCGTCTGGTCGGCCGCCGCTTCATGAGCTGACTCTTGCAAATCAAAGACCTGAGGTCCCCTCTCCCTTTGGGAGCGACCATGCTTCGCACGGTGCCTGACGGTGAGGGCGCGTTGTCGGAAAACGGCCTGTCGTCCCCACCCTCACCCCCGGGTACCCGCTTGCGGGTGCCTCTCCAAAAGGAGAGGGGAGCAGTTTGCAATAGTCCGCTGCATGACCGCAGTGGCTTAACCCCTCAGCGCCCTGAGCGGCTCCAATTCGATCAGCTCGGCCAGGCCCGCCTGAGCCAACTCCGGCCCCGTAACGTAGCGCCCCGAGCGGACCCAACCGCTGATCTTCTCCGGCGGCACGGCGAAGAGCCGGGCCAGCAGGGCGTCCATGTCGGTCTCCAGTTGGGCGAAGTGTCTGGCCCACTCGGCCGCCTCCGACAGCCCCACGTTCTCTTCGCTCTGCCACTTCATCGTGTGGAACAGCATCACGCTCAGCGGGGTGACGAGCCGCCGGCGGCAGGCGGCAAATGGCCAGAGCGCCGCCGACGAGCACTCGCCGGCCACTACCCCGGTAGCCCGCAACCCGCGCAACACCACCAGCGACATCAGGGCGATGGCCGAGTACGGACTGCCGCCGAGGGAATCGAAGTACAGGATACACTCCCCGCCGGGCTCGACCTCCAGCAGCTTCTCGCACAAGTCGGCCTGGCGCTCGGTCAGGTCTCCAGCCAAGGCGATTTCGAGGGGGCGCGGGCGGCGACGAGTTGGGCTCACGCTGTCAATCCATGCTGATGGCCTGGCTGGGGCAGGTGTCGACGCACGCCCCGCAATCGCCGCACGTGGCAGCGTCGATGACCGCGAGGTTTTCCTTGACTTCGATCGCCCCCAGCGGACAAGATTCCACACATTCCTCACAACCGGTGCACTTCTCCGGGTCCACAGAAGCTGCCATGAAGGGTCTCCAAGCTGTACGGTGGGTCGACGGGTACCGACGCGAAGCGTTGGTCGGCGAGCCCCACCAGGATGTCCGGATTGCTCGTGGTGGGGCTCGCTTCGCGGCCCACCCTACCGATCTCCCAGAAGGGAGACAAGGTATCAAGAATCATTCTGCGCGAAAAGGGGCCGTGGCGTCAATTGCCGGCCGGCCATTTTCGCCAAGTCGGCCTGGTACTATTCGCAACTGTCCATAATCAAATGTTTTTCGCACAGCGGCGACTCAGCCGGTCGGCCCAGTACAGCGGCTCCGGCAGCCGCCGCCCCAAGAGCAGCCGCCGCACTACGCGCTCGGCAAAGGCCAGGTCCACGCCGTGGCCGGGCGAGACGTAGATCGGACGCAGGCTCCCGGCGGTGGGCCGTAGAGCGAGGCCCGTCGGCCGGTCGCCCTGGACGACCGGCCGGGCCTCCAACGGCCGCAGACCCCCGCCCTGAACTTCTCCGCAGAGGAGCTTCTTGGTGACCCCTACCGTTGCCACTGCGGCTAGCACGCCGAGGTGCGAAGCGATTCCCGCGTGCCGCGGGTGCAGGATGCCGGTCCCGTCCACGAGCACCACCGGCGAGAGCCGGCCCGCCGCCCGCACTTCATCGAGGAGGTCCAACAGCAGCGGTAACTCGCGGAAGCTCAAGTACGAGCTGATGTAAGGAAACCGCACGCTTCGGCGGACGGTGGTGGACCAGACCAGCGCTTTGGTCGCCGCGTCCACGAGGCAGTAGGCGGCCACGCCCTCTTCGCTGTCGGCGTAGGAGATGTCCACGCCGCCCACCAGCCACGGCACTCGCAGGCTACCCGGCCGCCGCAGCCGGATCCGCTTGACGATTTCTTGCTGCAAGCCAGAGAGCTCTTCCAGCGGACGCTCCGAGGCGAACCGCTGGAAGCCGTATCGCTCTAGATCAACGAGCTGGAAAGTCTCCTCTCTCCCTCGGGGAGAGGCACCCGCGAGCGGGTGCCCGGGGGTGAGGGGCTGCAGCTCGATGCCTTCAGCCCGCAGTTTTTCGGCCTGCGGGCCTGGCAGGAGCCGGCCGCCGGCACGCACGACGCGATGGCAGGGGCAACGCTCTTCGTGGGCATGGTGGAGCAAGTAGTGGCCCACCCAGCGGGCGGCAATGGGGTTCCCCAAGGCGGCCGCCAGGGCGCCCGGCGTTGTGACGCGCCCGGCCGGCACCTGCGCTAAGAGCCGGCGGAGGCAGCCGACCATGTCGGGAATCTTCAGGTCGCGGGAGGCCATACCGGATCAAAATCCGAAGTTCCAAATCGCAAATCCCAAACAAGTCCAAATCACCAAAACACAGATGGCAGAAACGTTTGGAACATTGGTGCTTCGTATTTCGAATTTGTTTGGGATTTCGATATTGTGATTTGGTGCTTCAGCCGGCGGGGCGTCTTACGGCCCGGGAACCCGGTAGGGGCGGTGGGCTGCGTAAAGCGCCAGCCGGCTGCGGATCCCCTCCGCCAGTTCGTTGTGTCCGGCCGCAGAGGCCAGGCGGACGGCTTCGCGGGCGGTCGCCGCGGCCTCGTCGAAGGAACCGGCCTCGGCATACGCCATGGCTAGCGTATCCAACAACTCGGGGTTCTGCCCGCCGGCCAGTTGGCAGGCTCGCTGGGCCAGCCGCATAGCGGCAGCGCCGTCGCGCTGGGCGGCCGCGGGAGCCGCCGCGCGGACCCGCGCCAGGTGATTCAGCACGAGCAACAGGTTGCTCCCGGCCTCCACGTAATCGGGCTTGAGGCGGATTGCCGCTTCATACTGCTCGATAGCCTGGTCCAACTCGTGGAGCGAAACGAGCGCGTTGCCCAGGTTGAAGCACGCTTGGGGATAGTTGGGATTGGCCTGGATGGCTTTGCGGTACTGCTCGATTGCTTCGCCGACCCGGTTACACTCTTGCAGCGTGTTCCCCAGGTTGTTGTAGGCTTCCGCATAGTTGGGGTCGATCTGGATGGCCAGGAGGTACTGCTGGATGGCTTCGGACCGGACGGAGTCGTGCAGATCCCGTCCGCGCCACGTGAGGATGTTGCCCAGGTTGTTGTGTGTGATGGGGTTGTTGGTGGTGACGCTCAAGGTGCGGCGGAAGAGCGTTTCGCTGTCGGCCCAGTAGCCGGCTTGCCTGGCCGTGAGGACCATGCAGGGCAGCAGGACAACTACGGCCAGGAGGGCCAGCACCAGCCTGCGATGCGGCCACCGCGCGGTCGCTTCGGCGGCACCCCAGGCGGCCATGATGAACAGGCCGACCGATGGCAGATAGGTGTAGCGGTCGGCCATCGACTGGTCGCCGACCTGGACCAGGCCGATCACTGGCACGAGCATTCCCAGGTACCAACACCAGCCCACGGCGAGATACCTGCGGCCATGCCGGGCGGCCCAGACGACGGCCGCGGAAATGGCCAGCAGCAAGGCAGCGGCGGCCAGCGCGGTGCCCAGGTGCAGGTTCTCGCCGCGGCGCGGATAGAGCGAGGCCAGCCCCTCCGGCCAGAGCGTCTTGCCCAGGTAGCGGACGTAGGCCGTCAGCACGTTCTCGATGCGTTGCGGGAAGAAAGGCAAATTGGCCGCGGGGACCACGGCGCCGCTCCGCTGCTGGGCGATGTAGGTCACCACGCAGGACACGGCCGCCAGCAGGAACAAGGGGAGCTTCTCCAGGACCAGGAGTCCCGCGGCCGCCAGGGGCGATGGTTCTCGGGCGGGCGGCGCGGTCCGCGCGGCCGGTGCGGCGTTGCCGCGCCGGGCCTTCCGCGACCTCCTGGGTGGCGCCTGCGCGCCGGCCCTTCGCGGTGCTTGCGGCTCGGGACGCGGCCCACGCGGCCACCTGAGCGCCGTTGCCCGCCGCAGCGGCCAGTAGTCCAAGAGCAGGAACACGAAAGGCAGGGTGACCAGCATGGGCTTGGCCGTCAGCCCCAGGCCAAGGCAGAGAAAGACCAGGGCGTAGCGTGCGAGGCCCGGCCGCCGCGCGTAGGCCCCGTATGCCCCAAGGGCCAGCAGACCGAAAAACGTGCTGAGCACGTCTTTTCGTTCTGCCACCCAGGCGGCCGATTCCACGTGCAAGGGGTGCAAGGCGAACAGTGCGGCCACCGCGGCACTGCGCCAGACGGCCCGAGTGAGCGACTTGAGCACGAGGAACACGAGGACCGCGTTGGCGCAGTGCAGAACGAGGCTGGTCAGGTGGTGCCCGGGAGCCCACAGGCCGAACATCGTCACGTCGAGCATGTGGGAGAGCCAGGTGAGCGGGTGCCAGTTGGCCTGCTCCATGCTGTAAAAGGCCCAGCGGAGCGAATCCCGGGTCAGCCCGGCACAGACGTGGTCATTCTGCTCGATGTATCCCCCGCCGCCGTTGAAATAGACGTATTTTCCGTCGTCGAAGTAGACGAACCCGGCGTGAGAGATCCCGCCGAAAAGGTAAACGGCGGCGGTTGCCGCGACGAGGCAACAGCAGAGCAGCAGATCGCGGAGCACCGCGTTGCGTCCCATGGCTTCTGCCGTCTTCATGCCTTACGGGGGCAGCGTGCGGCACCGCAGCGCCTGGTCTGCCAACGAATCAAGCCGGCCGGTTTCGACGTCTTGTTGCAATTGCCGGTCCCAGTTCTCCGCCTCGAACCGCTCGAACCAAGCGCGAAACCGGGCGAGTTCCTCGGCCGACAACTGGGCGACGGCGGCCTCGATTTCTTCCGCGGTGCGCATGCTATCCATTCTACCCTGGAAGGCCGTGTCGCGAAGCCGCAACCGGCCTGCCACGCGTTCCAATCCCCAATCCCTTGTCTCCAATCCTCCCTCCTCAGCGGCCGGGCCCGGGGCGGGGGATCAGGCCGAAGTCCAAGCCGAGCACGAAGACCATCAGCGCGAGAATGAGCGCCAGGCCGACGTAGGTGAGGACCTCTTGGACCCGCTCGTCGGCCGGTTTGCCGCGGATGCCTTCGTAGACCAGCAGGATGAAGTGCCCGCCGTCCAAGAGTGGAATCGGCAGGAAGTTCAGCACGGCCAGGTTGGCGCTGAGCAGGGTGAGGAATAGCAGCAGATTGCCGGGCCCGCGCATCGCCTCGTAGAAGGCGGCTTTGAGAATGGTCCAGGGGCCGCCCAGCATCAGCAGCGAGACCTGGCCGGAGCCCATCTTGCGGATCGACTTGAAGACCAGCAGCGTATCGTCGGTGGTTTCCTTCGTCCCGTAGCGGACGGACTCGCGGAAACTGCCGGCCGTCTGCAAGAAGCATTCTTCCTCGAAGAGGGAAAACCCCCCGAATTGCCAGCCGCGATCGGGGTTGAACCAGTCGGGAACGGGCGCCGGCTCGAGCACCGCGTCCTGGGAATGCCCTTCGTGGGACCAGAAGAGTTTCACGGTCGTTTCCGGCAGCGTCGATTGCAAGGCGTATACCAGGCACGGCCAGTAGAAGTTCTCCTCGCCCAGGGTGAACGACTGCTCGCGCTGTTGGAGGTCCGGCACGCCGTATTTCGCCTGGAGCTGTTGGATCCTGGCGTCGGCGGGCGGGCGGATCGTAATCTTGTCGATCCGGTCGCCGGGCAACAGGCCGCTGCGGGCGGCCGGGCCGGCGGGCTGGATCGCGCGAACCGTGTTCAGCACGCGGTACGCGACGCCCAGCTCCGCCACCGCGACCGGACTGCCGAGCACGGCGGGGGGACAAAACTGCTCCGCCCGGCGCAGCGTGACGCGCACCTGCTCGGTCCCCTGCCGGTCCTTGCCCGACACCCCGAGCGTCACAGTCTGGCCGGCGCGGGGCCGCAATTCGTCGGCCAACATCAGCGGATCGACGATGGGCTTGCCATCGAGCGTTTCCAGGCGGTCCCCCGGCCGCAGGCCGGCCTGCTGGGCGGGAGACTTCTGTTGGATCGCCGTGATCTGGCCCATCTCCAGCACCAGCCCGAGGTGCCGCATGGGATTGGGCCCCACGCGGATCGCAAGTTCCGCGGGCGCCGCGCCGGCGGCAGCCTGCTTGGCCGCGCTCCGCCGGACCGTGACCTCGATCGGCCGATCGGGGTGCTGGGCCAGGTAAGCCTGAAGTTCGGCCCCGCTGGCGATCGGCTGATCGTCGAGCTTGAGGAAGCGGTCGCCGCGCTGGAAAGCCGGACGGGCGTCGGAGGCCGGCGAGCCCGGCAGGGTCGCGATCGCATCCTCGTCCTTGGCCAACTGCGTGTCAGAGGCGGGGCCAATGCCGATGCCCGGGCGGCCGCCGATCCGCTCGGTCGGCACCTGAAACTCCAGCCGTCCCACGCCCGGCCGCTGGACCACCAGCGCGATGCCGTGCTCCACGTCGCCCAGGGCGATGGCCTCGAAAATGTCGCGAAAACTCTGGATCTGCCGGCCGCCGACCTCGAGCACTTCATCGCCGGGGAGCACTCCCGCCTGCCACGCGCCGCCGCCGGGGGTCACGTGCCCGACGGTGGCGGCCGTCTTCCACACGCCGGGGCCGAAGGCGATGATCGCCAACACCTCGGCGAAGATCAGGTTCATGATGACGCCGGCCGAAATGATGGCCATCCGCCGGGGCACGCTCTGGGCCAGGTAGCTGCGGGGATCGAACAAGGCCCGCTCGGCCCGTGCAATGTCTAACTGGCCGGCGTGCTTCGCAGCCCCGGGGGCCGAAGGCTCATCGTCGGCCCCCGGCTCGGCCGGGGCAGCCGCCCGCTGCCTGGCCCGCTCGATCTCCTCGCGCAGCTTTGCCGGATTGTCTTCCTGCCCGAGCATCTTCACGTACCCACCCAGCGGCAGGATGCCGATGCCGTATTCGGTCTCGCCCCAGCGGAAGCGGCCAAGCCGCAGGCCCGCGATGTCGAAGCCCAGGTAGAACTTCTCCACCTTCACCCGGCAGAACTTGGCCACGGCGAAGTGGCCCAGCTCGTGGACGAAGATGATGAATCCCAGCCCCACGGTGACTTCCAGAATCGCCACCCACAGGTCGAGGTTCAACCAGCTCACGGCAATCAGGCACGCATCCACCGCAGCACCTCCTGGCGGGCCCAGCGGTCCAACTCCAACACGCGGTCGAGCGAAGGGCTGGGGTCGAAGGGATGGTTTTCGAGGATGTCCCGGCAGGCGGGGACAATGTCATGGAACGCCAAGCGGCCATCGAGGAAGGCGGCCACCGCGGCCTCGTTGGCCCCGTTCAGGACGGCGCCGGCGGTCCCCCCCTGCCGGGCGACCTCCAGCCCTAGCTTCAGTGCCCCGAAACGCTCGAAGTCGGGCGGCTCGAAGCGCAACTCGACGGCTCGCCCCCAGTCTAGCTTCGCCGCCACGCCCGGCGTCCGCCGCGGCCACGTCAGGGCGTATTGGATCGGCAGCTTCATGTCCGGGGGGCTCAACTGGGCCAGCACCGACCCATCCACGAATTCTACCATAGAATGCACGATCGACTGCGGGTGGAGCACCACCTCGATCTGGTCGCTCCGCAGCCCGAACAGCCAGCGGGCCTCGACAATCTCCAGGGCCTTGTTCATCAAGGTGGCCGAGTCGATGGTGATCTTGGGGCCCATCTCCCAGGTGGGATGGGCCAGGGCCTCGGCCACCGAGACCCGCGCCAACTGCTCGGTCGTGTAGGTGCGGAACGGCCCGCCGCTGGCCGTCAGGATCACCCGCCGGACCTCGCCGCGGTGGCCCGCTTGCATGGCCTGGAAGACGGCGCTGTGCTCGCTGTCCACCGGGAGGATTTGCGCCTGCCGGCGGTGGGCCAGGTCCATGACCAGCGGCCCGGCCACCACCAGGCTCTCCTTGTTGGCCAAGGCCACGGTCTTGCCCGCCTCCAACGCACACCAAGTCCCGTCGAGGCCGGCACTTCCGACAATCGCCGAAACCACGATGTCCACGTCCGCATCACTGGTCACCCGGGCGATGCCTTCGGGCCCCACCAGCAGATCAACTCCCGCTGGCAATCCCGACCAATCGTGGTCCCGAGCTGCTGCGGCATCGGTCACGACGATCCATCGCGGCCGGACACGGCGGGCCTGCTCGGCCAACAACGCCACATTGCGGTGGGCCGACAACGCCACTGCCCGCAGCGCCCCCCCCGAAACCTCGATCACCTCCAACGTGTTGCGGCCGATGCTGCCGGTCGAGCCCAGAATGGCAATGTTAGTTGCGGGACGGGCCATGTGGGCACAGACCGGGGAGAGCGGGGAGCGGATCATTCTACCCGGAATTCCGCCAAATGCCACCCTAAGGGAATGAGGGAATAAGAGAATAAGGGGAGAAGCATTTGGGCGTCGGCCCTCGCCCCCTCACCCCCATCCCCTCCCGACCCTCATCCCCTCATCCCCTCGTGCTCGCTCTTCTCCGTGAAAAGAGTATAATCTGGGCATGTTTCACGAAGGCCCGATCGATGGCGTGATTTTCCGTCCCTTGAAGCCCTATGGGGACGAGCGGGGATGGCTGATGGAACTGGTCCGCGAGGACGAGCTGCCCTACGAGCACCGCCTCGTGATGACCTACGTGAGCATGACCATGCCCGGGGTAGTCCGTGGACCCCACGAGCACCGCCAGCAGGCCGACTTGTTCGCGTTCGTGGGGCCCGGGGATTTCAAGATCTACCTGTGGGATGCCCGGCGGGACTCGCCGACGTACCGGCACCGGCAGGTCGCCGTGGTCGGCCAGTCCAACCGCCAGGCGGTGCTGGTGCCCGCCGGGGTGGTCCACGCCTACCGCAACATCAGCGACGTGCCGGGGCTGGTCTTCAACGCCCCCAATCGTCTTTATGCCGGCTGGGGCCGCAGCGAGCCGGTCGACGAAATCCGCCACGAGAATGTAGCGGACACGCCGTACGAGGTGGATTGAGTCGAGGTTGCGACCGGCCGACAAACAGACCGGGGACTGTCCCAGTGTTTGCCCCAGCGAAATATTGGACTGTCCCCCTTGAACTCCTTTGGGTAAGGGTCGGCAGATTCCCCTAGCTTGTCGTCCGCCTAGATTGCCCACACAACTAAAGTCCGGACGCTTCCCCGGAAGCCCCAAATCCCCCCGGACATCCCGCCGCTACAGTCTTTGAAAGCAGACAGCTTCGGTAGAGTCTGCGGCCGTTACAGCCGATACAACCGGCAGAGTCGGTGGCCATGTCGCCACTGCCCTTCTTAATTGGCTTGGTCGGACTAGCGAAGCTCGGCTATTCCCCGGGGGAGCCTCGGCCCTTGCCGAGGTCCAGGAACATGCGGCTCTGCCTCTACACCGACACGGCGTTGCCTACCGTCGGTGGGCAAGAATTCGTCGTAGACGCCTTGGCCCGCCAGTTCACCTCGCTGGGGCACGATGTCGTGGTCTTAGCTCCGCGGCCGGGGCACCCCTGGTGGCTCGCCGACCACAAGCTGCCTTACCAAATGGTGCGGCATCCCCGTTTCTTCTCGATGCGGCGCGGGGTCGAGTGGTACCGATCGTGGCTGTTGAGATTGAATCGTCTGCACCGGTTTGACGTAATTCACTGTCACGGGCTGTATCCCACCGGCTATCTGGCATCACTTTACCGCGACGAGTTGCGAATCCCGATTGTGCTGACCAGCCACGGGAGCGACGTGCATGCGGGTTGGCACCGCCTGGCCGAGCCGCTCCTTTACCATCGACATGTTGCTGCGCTGCGAGGCGCCGATGCGCTGATTGCCATCAGCCGCTTTACCCGCGAGCGTTATGAGCGGCTCTGCCCTGACGCCCAGGGCATTGTCGATATTCCCAATGGCGTCGATTGCGAGGCCTTTGCGGCATTCGCGTCGCGCCCGGCGGACCTGCCGGCGACGGTGGCGGAAGGCGGCTACGCGATGTTCCTCGGCCGCCTCGATCGGCAAAAGGGCGCCGACGTTCTCCTGCACGCCGCGTCGATGCTTCCAGCCGAACACCGCATTCGGCTGGTCATCGCGGGCGACGGCCGGGAGCGGCCGTCGCTGGAACGCCTTGCCAAGCAGTTGAAACTGGAGGAACGGGTTGTATTTCTGGGCAAGGTCTGCGGCACCAAGAAGGCATACCTTTTGCAAAACGCGCGTTGCCTGGTAGTCCCGTCACGCGAGTGGGAAGCCTTTGGGATGGTCGTGCTGGAGAGCTACGCTGCCGGCCGCCCGGTGATTGCGACGGAGCTTGCCGGGCTGAGCGACCTGGTCGAGCCCGGCCGGACCGGATGGCTCGTGCCGCCGGACTCTCCGGCCGACTTGGCGGCAGCCCTGCAAACGGCTTTCGACGGGGGGTGGAATGCCCGGGCGTTTCGCCGGGCGGCCCTGCGTTTCGCGCGCCGACATGATTGGACGGAAATTGCCCGCCGGCACCTCGACCTGTACGAAGATCTCCGCCGCGGCCATTTTGCACCGGCGCAGGCTTGTCAGGCGGATGAAGGGGTCAGTCGCGAGGATTGGGGCTCGTCGGGTGACTACGCCCCGGCCGCCGCCGAAAGTTGCACGGAAATCAACCAGCCGTGTTCGCTTGTTTAACGGTTAGCAGTGAACGCCTCCGAATTCATAGAGTCGCCGTCATCTGACTTCACAAGCCGCTGCAGGCATATGTCCTCTAATCGCAAGATTCTCTACCTCTGTGGCGGGATGCAAAGCAGCGGCTCAACGCTCGTGTCTTGGTGCTTCCTCCAGCGCCGGGACATGAATGGAGTGCTGGATGCCAACGGCGACTTGCTGCCGGCGCTCGATCCCAGCTTGGGCACACCGCTGGCCTGGTACAAGACCACGATCGTCTGTTTTCGATTGTGCGAGTTGGCCGACTACTACCGCCAGCAGGGATGGGAAGTTCGCCCGCTATTGGTCGTGCGTGACCTCCGCGACGTCTGGGCGTCGCTGCTGAGAAAGGATTACGGCCGCAACGGCATCACCGCGGAAGACCCGCCCCTGCAAATGCGGCTTGGCAGGTTCCTGGACGATTGGGAGCGATTCCGCGCGGAGGGCTGGCCGATCTTGCAGTACGAGAATCTGCTGGCCCGTCCCAGGCGGACCCTCGCGGAAGCCTGCGACCGGCTCGGTCTGGCGTGGGATGAAGGGATGATCACCTGGCCCAAGCGTCCGGCGGACATCGCAGACTGCCAGTGGGGCAATGACACCTTCTGGAAGACCCGCAAGTCCAATCTCGCCGACACCCTGGCCGCGCACGCCGAGCGGTCCAAGCCCACGCTGTTATCCGCGCCGGACCTGAGCTGGCTCGAAAGTCGGTTCTGCGACTTCAATGCGGCCAACGGGTATCCGCTACACGTCGATCTGCCGACCAGCGACGCCGCGGCGGTTGCGTCCCCGAGTTTCGCAGTGACCCGCCGCTACCGCTGGGAGACCAAACGCAAGCCGGTGCGGTGGCTGCTGTTGCTGCTGGGTATCGACAACCGGCGACTGATCGCGTGCCGCTCGGTGAAGCAGCGGCAACTCGCCGTGCCATGAGGGCCGCCGCAACGAAAATCGCTCAAACTGATTCTGCGCGGCGCCTGTCTCGCTGCGGCTGAGGCGGCGTGCCCCTACCCGCCGGCCATCGGGGCCACCAAGACCAACTCGTCGCCGTCGCCGAGCACGTGCGGCCGATGCTCGCGGACCGTCCCCAGGTGCATCCCCGAGACGGCCACCAGGCAGTTTCCGCTGGGGGCTTCTCTCTCGGGCAAGAGCCCTGCGATCGCCTGAAGGGCCTCGTCCAAGGTGGCGCCGTCGGCAAGAGTCAGGTTGGCCGGCAGGCCTGCTGCCGCCGGGTAACCGCGGCCGGTGATCATCAAGCGGACGTTCACGGTTGGGCCTCTCCTTTGGGGTTCTCGCTGCCGCAGCAGGGGCAGCGGGGGTCGCGGTGGAGGTTCAGGATCGAGGTGCGGCCGTAGTACGCGTCGATCGTCCAGAGCCGCCCGTACATCGGCTCGCCGGTGCGAGCGAGGATCTTGATCGCCTCGAGGCCGGCCAGGCTGCCCAAGGCCGAGGAAATACCGCCAACGACGGGAAAGAGTCTTTCGAAATCGGGCTGTTGGGGATAGAGGCAGCGGAGGCAGGCGGTCTGTCGGGGGCGGACGACCACCAGCGACCCGCTCATGCCCCACTGGGCGGCGTCCACTAGGGGCACTCCCGCCGCCACGGCGGCCCGATTCAGCCGCATCCGCTCGGCGAAGCCGGGGGCGCAGGAAAGGATCACGTCTACCCGCCGGGCCAGTGCCAGGGCCTCCGCGTCGTCGGGCTCATGATCGACAAAGTCGACCGCCACGAAGCGGTTGAGCGAGCGAAGCCGCTGGGCAAAACTCTCGGCGCGGGGCCGCCCCAATGTCTCTTCCGAGCCCAGCACCTGGCGGTTCAAGTCGGGCGAGTTGAGCCGGCCACCGTGGGCGATGATGACCCGTCCCACCCCGGCCATGACCAGCACCATGGCCGCCGGGCCACCCATTCCGCCGGCCCGGGCGATCAGGGCGGTCGAGCGTTTCAAGCAGAGTTGTCCCTCGGGCGAGAGGACTCCCGGCCCGATCTGCCGCGCGTAACGCTCGTGTTCCTCCGGCGAAAGTTCCAGCACCCCTAACTCCTCCGGCCGTAACGGGCTTGTGTTTCCAGGATAACACCGGCCCTGGGGCGCCACAAGGCGGCGGAACCGTGCCCCTCGGGTCACAGGACAGGACCCCATTTAGTGTGGGGCTCGGACCCCGCCGGGTTCAGGCCGGCAGATCTTCCAGCCGGTGCAGGAGACCTGCGGTCGAAGCGAAGGGGCGTGGTCGGAGACTGCGCCCCAACGCGTGGCGGCATTGGCTGCCGTGGGCACCTTGACGCCGGGCTGAACCGTGTGATACTTGCCGGTGAACGGAGCATGAGGCAGTATGACCCAACCGGCCACACGCATCCTATTGATCGAAGACAACCCGGCGGAGGCCCGGTTGGTCACCGAGCTGCTGCGGGAGTCGGGCGAGCCGCTGGCGATCGCGCGCTGTGCGTGTCTGGCGGAGGCGGAGGAGTGCCTGCGGGTGTCGCTGCCGGAAGCGGTGCTCTTGGACCTTTCGCTGCCGGACAGCCAGGGCCTGCCCACGATCGAGCGGATCTTGGCGGCCGCCCCCGCCATCCCCGTCTTGGTCCTGACCGGATTGGAGGACGAACGACTCGCCGGCGAGGCCATCGGCAAGGGCGCCGAGGACTACCTGATCAAGGGGGAGACGTCCGGCCGGATCATGGTCCGGGCGATCCACTACGCTATCCAGCGGAAGCGGATCGACGAGCAGCAGCGCGAGATGCGCCGTCGGCTGGACCTCCTGGTGCGCACCTCGCTGGGGGTCGTGGCAGCCCGCAGCCCGGAAGAACTGCTCCGGCAGGTGGTCGACGCCGCCCGCACGCTGACCGGTGCCCGCCTGGGCGTTGCCGGGCACCAGTACGTCGAGGGCACGTTCCGCGTGCAGGCCGCGTCCCGTGCGGAGGGCGTCGTCGCGTGCCCGCCGGGCGAAATCTTCAAGGTCCAGCGGGGCGGGGTGTACCTGGATCTGTTCTCTGGGCACGAGACCATCCGCCTGAGCGGGGCCGAGCTCTGCCGGCACCCGCTGTGGTGGGGCCTGCCGGAGCGGCACGCCCCCTTGAGCGGCCTGCTGGCCGTGCGGCTGGTCAGCGCCGCGGGGGCCGTCAACAGCGTGATCATGCTCAGCGACAAGCTCCGAGGGGATTTCAGCGAAGAGGACGAGGCCCTGCTGAAGCAACTGGCGGCCGTCGCCTCGCTGGCCATGCAGCACATCGAGGCCCGCACCGACGCCGAGCAGGCCAGCCAGGCCAAGAGCCGCTTCTTGGCCAACGTCAGCCACGAGCTGCGGACCCCGATGAACGCCATCCTCGGCATGACCGAGCTGGCTTTGGCCGAAGAACTCTCCCCCTCGGTCCGCGACTGCCTGGAAACCGCCAAGGAGTCGGCCGATTCGCTGCTGAATCTGCTGAACGACGTGCTCGACTTTTCGCGGATTGAGGCCGGCAAGCTGCAAATGGAGTCCACCGCCTTCCGTCTCCGCGAGGTGCTGGGCAAGACGCTGAAGCCCCTCGGGCTGCGGGCCTACGCCAAGGGCCTGGAACTGGCCTGCGACATCCCGGCGGAGGTCCCCGACCGGTTTGTGGGCGATCCCATGCGGCTCCGCCAGATCCTCGTCAACCTCGTCGGCAACGCCGTCAAGTTCACGGCGAGCGGGGAAGTAGTGGTGAGTGTGCAGGCGGAGGAATTAGGAATTGGGGATCGGGGCTTGGAAGAAGGCAAACAGCCGGCAATCGCCGCTTCCCGGCATCTAGTCCCCCATTCCCAATCCCCAATCCCTAATCCCTTACCCCCACAGGTTACCCTGCACTTCGCCGTCCAAGATACCGGCGTCGGGATCTCGGTGGAGGACCAGCAGAAGATATTTGCGCCTTTCACCCAGGCGGACGCCTCGACCACGCGCCAGTTCGGGGGGACGGGCCTGGGCCTGGCCATCGCCGACAGCCTGGTCGGGCTGATGGCAGGGCGGCTGTGGGTCGAAAGCCGCGCGGGCAGCGGCAGCACTTTCCATTTCACGGTTCGCCTCGGGTTGGGAAAGGAGGCGGGCCAGGAGCCGGCCGGCCCTGCGCGCGAGCGGCTCCGCGACGTCCCCGTGCTGCTGATCGACGACCACTCCACCAGCCGCGAGATCATCCGCCGCGTGCTGGCCTGCTGGTCGATGCGGGTGGAGACCGCGGCCGACGTGCCCAGCGCCTTGGCGCGGCTCCACGAGGCGGCCCGCGCAGAGCAGAGATTCGCAATCGTGCTGGCCAACGCGCTGATGCCGGGTGTCGACGGCCTGACGCTGGCCGGTTGGATCCGGGACAAGGCTCTCCTGGCCGGTAAAGTCATCCTGATGATCTTGCCGACCCATCGACAGGCGATGGTCAAGCGGTCGCGGGAACTGGGTGCGATGATTCTGGAGAAGCCGATCTCGCAGTCGGAGTTGCTCTCAGTGATGCTGGAGGCCTTGGAAGAACCGGGCCGGGCGGCGCTGCCGGCGGCGCCGCCTGCCCGGGCCGCGGTTCCTCTGGCCGCCCGCCCGCTGCGGATCCTGCTGGCCGAAGACATCCGGCCGAGCCAGAAGTTGGTGCTGCGGATCCTGCAGAGGCGCGGTCACTCCGTCGAGGTGGCCGAGACCGGCGCCCGGGCCGTCGAGTTGGTTCGCGGCGAGGACTTCGACGTGGTACTGATGGATGTGCAGATGCCGACGATGGACGGTTTGGAGGCGACGCGCCACATTCGCCGCATCGAGGATGCCCGCAAGGCCCGCATCCCGGTGGTGGCCATGACCGCCCACGCCATGCCGGGTGACCAGGAGCGGTGCCTGGAGGCCGGCATGGACGCCTACCTGGCCAAGCCGATCCAGGCCGACGAGCTGATCAAGATGGTCGAGCGGATGGCCGGCCGGAGCGCGTCCGGCCAGGGGCCGCGGCGAGCACGCCCCACGCAAGGCCGGCCGGAGCATAGCGAGGAAAAGGTGGCCGCCGTTCAAGGTCAGCCTGAGGTGCGTTTCGATGCCGCGGAGGCCTTGGTGCGCTGCGCGGGCCAGCACGAGATCCTCGCCGAGATGGTCTCGTTCTACCTAGACAACATCGGGACGTGGATCGACGAGATGCGTGTGGCGGCCGACACGGGAGCCGCGCGGGAGCTGGCCCGCCTGGCGCATCGTTTGCGGGGGACGCTGGTTTACCTGGCCGCCCACGCGCCGTAGGAGATCGCCGCCCGGGTCGAGCAGCTCGGGACCTGCGGCGACTTGGGGGGCGCGGCCGCTGCCCTGGAAAAGCTGACCGCCTCTCTGGGCGGCCTGGAAACGGCCCTCCGCCAATACTCGCCATAATGGACCTTTGGGACGTGATCGTGGTGGGGGCGGGGCCGGCGGGGCTGATGGCGGCGTGCGCGGCCGCCGGGCGCGGCCGCAGGACCCTCCTGGTGGAAAAGAACCGCGCGGCCGGCGCCAAGATCCTCCTGTCCGGCGGCACCCGCTGCAACCTGACCCATGCCACCGACCGCCGCGGCATCTGTGAGGCTTTCGGACCGCAAGGCCGCTTCCTCCACTCCGCGCTGGCCGCCTTGGGACCGGAAGAGGTTGTGGCATTGCTCGAGGCGGAAGGGGTCGCCACCAAAGTCGAGCCCGGCGGCAAGGTCTTCCCCAAGACCGATCGTGCCGCGGACGTGCTCGCCGCCCTGCTGGCCCGGCTTCGCCGGAGTGGATGTCAGACGGCCCTGGGCGAGCCGGTCGAGCGGATCGAGCCCACCGGCTCGGGACTGCGGCTGGTCACGTCCGCGCAGACGCTTCAGGCCGGCAGCGTCCTGCTGGCCACCGGCGGGATGTCGTATCCCAGCGGTGGCTCGACCGGCGACGGGTACCGCTGGGCGGCCGCGCTGGGGCACACGATCGTCCCGCCGCGACCGGCCCTGGTGCCCATCACAACCCACGCCGATTGGGTCCGCCGCTTGCAGGGAGTCACCCTGCCGGACGTGCTGCTGCGCGTGATCGAGGCGCCCGGCGGCACGTGCCTGGCCGAGCGGCGCGGCGCCTTGTTGTTTGCCCATTTCGGGGTGACGGGGCCGGCCGCGCTGGACGTCAGCCGCGCCGTGAGCGGACATCCGCGGCCCGCAGACCTGGTCTTGGAGTGCGACCTGGCGCCGGACGCCGATCTTCAGGCGGTCGAAGCGGCCATCCGGGAGACGTGCCGGCGGGCGGGCCGGCGACTGGCCGGCGGCCTGTTGGACGCCTGGTTGCCGCGGCGCGTGTCCGAAACGATAGCCGAACATGCCGGGGTGGCCGCCGGGCGCCGGGCCGCCGAGCTCAGCCGCCCCGAACGCCAGGCGCTGGAAAGCGGCCTGAAGCGCTTGCAAATCCCGGTGGCCGGGACCATGGGCTTCCGCAAGGCCGAAGTGACCGCTGGCGGCGTGGCCCTCGAGGAAGTCGATTCCAGCACGCTCCAGAGCAAGCGGGTCCCCGGCCTCTATTTCGCCGGCGAAATCCTCGATCTGGACGGGCCCATCGGCGGCTACAATTTTCAAGCGGCTTTCAGCACCGGCTGGCTGGCCGGATTGTCGACGTAGGGCGGGCAAAACGGGCTTCCTGCCTGTCAACGCGTTCCCCCGAGTCCCTTTGCCGCAAAACTCGCAAACCCGAAGTCGGTGTTTGTTCCCATGCCCTGGCGGCCGCCGCAAGCGAGAAATATCCCGATTCCAGGGTTCCCCGTCTTGAACGTATCATCCGTGACCTGGGCCTTCTTGACGCCGTTGATGTAAACGGTGATGACGTTGCCGATGATCGACGCCTTCAACTCGTCGCCGTTCTTGAGTCCATAATCGGCGCCGCCCATCCTCGCCAGATAGGTGAATTTCCCCAGCGGGCCGTCCCAGCGGACAACATTTACATAAGACGAGCCGTCGGCAAGGCACCTGGCGAAACACTCGTACCCCGTCGTGCGATGCGGCGAGCTGGTAAAGCGCAGCAGGATCTCGACTTCCTGAAAGCACTTGGAGTTGGGGTGCGCGATATGGGCTTTTCCCCAAGCCTCTTGATCCGGCGGAAATCCAGAAAGGATGGCATAGGAATCCCTGTACTGTCGATCGCCGCCTTCAGTGCCGGTTTGCGTGCCGTAAGCAACGCCGCCGCTTTTTCTGATGCTCGTCCAATCCAGCCCGTGGTTAGACCACCTGCCGCCTTCGGAGAGCGGGTCTTCGCTGCCCTTGAACGCGGTCGTGTATGTCTGGGCGAAGCCGGCCGCAGAGAGCAGCGCCCAGGCCGCCCAGGCAACAAATGCCCGTAGGGAGACGACTGCCGCGCGCGCTTGCCGCAACCCAGCGACCTTCCGAAACCATCTGGTTGTATTCATGGTTCCTCCACGTCGCGTGGCTTCCGCGGGAGCCCAATGGGGTCACGGCGCCGTTAGTCAATAGGGCAAGTCTGACTGCAAACGAACCACAAAGGCACGAAGACACAATGATAATCAAGCCAAGGTGTTACGAACGCCGGCCAACCTCCAAAGGAAGTCGGTCTCGCCCGGCCGGATGCCTTAACCAACTTCGTGCTCTTCGTGCCTTTGTGGTTGATTCCTGCGGTTCGAGTGATGACGACTGAAGGGACGCGCCGGTCGCACAGGCAAGATGCCCGTGCTACAAGCCGCCGTCAGGAGCCCAGGCCGTCGTCGATCACTTCCGGATCGAAGATCGTGCCGGTCGGCTCGCTGCGGGGCTGTTGGATCTCACGGAGCAGGTGCCGGCTCAAGTGGCTGTGGCGGTGGCTGTAGGTGAAATAGATCGCCAGCCCCAGCCCCAGCCAGATCAACAGCCGCAGCCAGGTGTCCAGCGGCAAGAAGAGCATCATCGCCAGGTTGATGCAGATCCCCAAGGGGGCGACGATCCCCAGCGCCGGACAGCGGAACGGGCGATGGGCCGTGGGCCGCTGGATGCGCAGCACCCACACCGCCGCGCACACGATGACGAAGGCCAACAGCGTCCCCACGTTGACCATTTCCTCGAGCTTGAGGATCGGCGTCAGGGCGGCCGTGGCGCAGATCAGCACGCCGGTGACGATTGTGGCGATGTGCGGCGTGCGGAAGCGGGGATGGACGGTGCTGAAGATCCGCGGCAACAGCCCGTCGCGCGACATGGCCATGAAGATCCGCGCCTGGCTGAGGAACAGCACCAAGAGCACGCTCGTCATGCCGGCCAGTCCGCCGACGGCGATCAGGGCGGCCGACATCCGCAGGGCGCGGCTGCCTTCCAGCGCGGCGCGGTCGGCAAAGGCCGCGGCGATGGGGGCCTCGATGTCGATGCTCGGATAGGGGACCATCCCCGTCACCACGGCGGCCACCAAGATATAGAGCACCGTGCAGAGCCCCAGCGACACGAGGATGCCGATGGGCACGTCGCGCTGCGGCCGGCGGGCCTCTTCGGCGTGGGTCGAGATCGAGTCGAAGCCGATGAAAGCGAAGAACACGATCGCCGCCCCGAGCATGATGCCCGACAGGCCGTAGGGCATGAAGGGGCTCCGCGCGGCGTCGTCGATGGGGATCAGCCAGCGGTTCAGGCCCACGAGGCCGAGGATGCCCCAGGACTCGGCTTCCGCGTCGCGTCCTTTCTGCTCGACCGCCACCAGCAGGGTGTCCACCGTGCGGCGATCCTCGCGGGTCTGTGGCAGGCGGGGGGCGAGCTTGGCCGTGAAATCCGCCAGTTGCCGCCGGGCCTCGGCGGGCGCGAGTTGCCCGTCCCGCTCGAGCCGGGCAATCTCCTGCCCTTGGCGGACCACGCGGTAGCTGGCGACAAGTTGCTTCCTGATCTCGGCCTGGCGGGCCTCGGGAAACCGGCCGTTTCCGGCGGCCTCCTCGACCAGGGTCGGAATGACCTTGCGCTCCTGCGGCAAGGCCCTGTCGGACACCGGGATGCCGCACCAATTGCCGCGCTCGACGTAGGCCCAGCCGACCGCGATGACGAACAGCACCACGGCCAGCTTGGTCATCACCAGCGTGGCGTTGGTGCGGGCGCTCTCGCGGATGCCGACTACCAGCACGGCGGTCACCAGGGCCATGATGACGACGGAGGGCAGGTTGAGGATGCCGCCGCTGAAGGGGTCGTGTGAGAGAATCTTGGGGACATGCCACAGGTGGAGCGCGCCCAACAGGGCGTTCAAGTAGCCGGTCCAGGCCGAGGCGACCACGGCGCAGCCCATGGCGTATTCGAGGATCAGGTCCCAGCCGATGATCCAGGCGAAGATTTCGCCGAGCGTGGTGTAGGCGTAGGTGTAGGCGCTGCCGGCCACGGGGGCCATGGCGGCGAACTCGGCGTAGCACAAAGCGGCCAGGGCGCAGCCCAGCCCGGCCACGGCGTAGGAGACGATCACGGAGGGGCCGGCGTCCAGGGCGGCCGCGCGGCCGGTCATCACGAAGATGCCCGCCCCAATGATGCAACCCACACCCAGGCACGTCAGCGCCACCGGCCCCAGCACGCGGCGGAGGCGGTGTTCGCCGGCCGCCTCGGCCAGCAGCATTTCCAGGTCCTTGCGGGCGAAGATCAGCTTCCAGGTCACGCCGGCGCTCCTTTGAGTGGCCTTCCGGAAAGTCTCCCGTCTCCCTTCTGGAGAGGTACCCGCGATCGCGCTTCGCGCGGTACCCGGGTACCCGGGGGGCAGGCGTGTCGCGATCCAGCGGGGTCAACAGACCCGCGCCGAACGCCCCGCCGAGAGGATTCTAACAGAGGCTTGCCGGACGGGTCAATTCACAGTGGCTGCGGACCGGCCAGGTCCAGCCGCGGCCTGGGCGCCGCGCGGAGCAGCACGTACCAGCGCCGCACCGCCGCCAGCAGGACCCCGCCGGAGAGCAACAGCATCGCCGCCGCCAAGGAACACATCAAGCGGAGCGAGAAGGTATCGAGACGGAGCCTGGCGGCCGCCTCCTCGGCCAGCGGCGCACCGGCCAACTTCGCAGCGATCCCGGCCAATTCCTGCTGCCACATCTGGATGCTCATGACCCCGGCCGCAAACACGGTGGCCGCGACGAAGACCAGCGGGATGCCGGTCGTCAGGGCATAGACGCGGCGCGGCGCGTGCGCGAGCAGGTACGTCGTCCCGACCGCCAAGGCGATGGCAGCCAGCAATTGATTGGCAATGCCCATCATCCGCCACAGCCGGTCGATGTCGTTGGTGTAGAGCAGGTATCCCCACAGGAAGCAAACCAGGACGCTCATCAGGATGTTGGTGATCCAGGGGGTCTCGTGCCGGCGGCTGCTGGCGGGCCGAAACTGGTCGAGGGCCTCCTGAAAGATGAAGCGGGCCACGCGCGTTCCCGTCTCCAGCAGGGTGAGTATGAAGAGCACCTCGAACATGATAATGAAATGATAGAGGTAGGCCATCAGCGGCCGCATGCCCGGCAGGTCCGAGAGCACCTTGGCCATCCCCAGGGCCAGGGTCACGGCGCCCGCGGTCCGCCCGGAAAGTTCCTCTTTCATGCCGGCGTCCTGCTTGAGGCGGTCGAACTCGACGGCCTGGAGCATCCATTGGTCCTCGGGCCGGGCCGCGGCGACCAACTGGGTGTAGCGCTCCGGCTTGGTGTTGATCTTGAAGTAATCGCCCGGCTCCAGCGCGCAGGCCGCCACCAGGGCGGTGACCGACACCAGCCCTTCCATCAGCATTCCGCCGTAGGCGATCGGCCGGATGTCCGATTCCTTGTCGAGCATCTTGGCGGTCGTCCCCGAGGAAATCAGGGCGTGGAACCCCGAGAGGGCCCCGCACATAATCACGATGCACACGAACGGCCAGACGGTGCCGGAGACCACCGGGCCGCCGCCGTGGACGTAGGGCGTGAGGGCCGGCATCTTCAAGCAGGGAGCGGCAAAGAGCAAGCCCAGCGCGAGCAAGACGATCACGCCGATCTTCATGTAAGAGCTGAGGTAACCCCGCGGGGCCAAGAGCACCCACACCGGCAGGATCGACACCACGGCGGCGTAGACCGGCAGAATGATCGCAAGCTGCGGCTGCGAAAAGACCAGCCACTCGCGCCAGGCAGAGTCGTCGAACACCTTGCCGAGCACCACGCCCAAGGTGACCAGGGCGACGCCGATGATCGAGGCCTCGGCCACCCGCCCCGGACGAATCTTGGTCATCCAGAAGCCGGTCAGCAAGGCCGCCGGGATCGTCGCTATGATCGCGAACATGCCCCAAGCGCTCTCATTCAAGGAATTGACCACCACGATGGCCACTCCGGCCAGGGTGGCGACGATGATGAAAAGCGTCGCCAGGGTGGTGGCGATTCCGGCGAAACGGCCCAAGAGCTGCCGGGCGATGTTGGGCAGCGACAGCCCGTTGTGCCGCACCGAGGCCAACAGCACGATGAAGTCGTGGACCGCCCCCGCCAGGCAGGACCCGATTACGATCCAGGCGAAACCCGGAAAATAGCCCCACTGGGCGGCCAGCACCGGGCCGATCAGCGGCCCCGACCCGGCGATCGCCGAGAAATGGGCACCGAACAACACCAACCGCCGCGTGGGGTGGTAATCCACGTTGTCCCGCAAGTGATGGGCGGGAGTGACCTGCTGATCGTTGAGCACCGCCACCCGGGCCGCCAGGAACGCCCCGTAGAAGCGATAGGCCACCAAGAAGGCGGCCAAGGCGGCGATCACCAGCACCAGTGAGTTCACGGTCTCCTCGGCGAAAGCAACTCAGTCCATTCTATGGCACGCCGCCGTTTCCCACAATCGACGGTAGACGCACGCGGCGGGCGCCCTATAATGGGCCAGTCCTTTGCAAAACCCGCCTCGCCACGGATCGACGACCATGCCCGAGAAAGTCATCATCATCGGCAGTGGCCCCGCTGCCTGGACGGCCGCGATTTACGCAGCCCGGGCGGAGTTGGCGCCGCTGGTGCTGGAAGGGGCCATCAGCGAAGACAACCGGTTGGCGGGAACCCTTCCTCTGGGGCAGTTGGCCCTCACCACCGAAATCGAGAACTTCCCCGGCTTTCCCAACGGCGACTTGACGGCCTATCTCGCCAGCGCCATGCCTCCGGAAAAGAAGGCCATGTTGCCGCCGCACGGCGGACATGGCCCCAGCGGCCCCGAACTGATGGAGTTGATGCGGCAGCAGGCGGTCAACTTCGGCACCCCCATCGTCACCGAGGACGTCACGGGCGTTGATTTCCGCCGCCATCCGTTCTCCCTGCAGGCCTCCGACAATCGGACTTACGACGCCCTGGCAGTGATCGTGGCGACCGGGGCACGGGCCAACTACCTCGGCCTCCCTTCGGAGCAGCAGTTCAAGAACCGCGGCGTCAGCGCCTGCGCCGTGTGCGACGGGGCCTTGCCGCGGTTCCGCAATCGGCCGCTGGCGGTGATCGGCGGCGGCGACTCCGCCGTCGAGGAAGCCAACTACCTCAGCCGCTTCGCCAGCAAGGTCTACCTGGTCCACCGCCGCCACGAGTTGCGGGCCTCGAAGATCATGGCCGAGCGGCTCCTGGCCAACCCCAAGGTCGAAGTCCTCTGGAACCGCGTCGCCCAGGAAGTGCTGGGCAACGACCGCGACGGTGTGACGGGTGTCCGCCTGGCGAGCACCGCCGGGCAGCCGCTGCTGGAGCTGGAGATATCCGGCTTCTTCGCAGCCGTCGGCCATACGCCCAACACGGCCTTCCTCGAAGGTCAGTTGGAAATGACCGACAAGAAGTACATCCGCTGGACCAGCCCGCCGCGGACGCTCACCAGCGTCGAGGGCGTTTTTGCCGCCGGCGACGTGGCCGACGCCATGTACCGCCAGGCGGTCACCGCCGCCGGCAGCGGCTGCATGGCCGCCCTGGACGCCGAGCGCTGGCTGGCGGAAAAGGGGATCTCGTAACCGCAAAACAGGCGTTGCCAATGGAAAAGCTCACCGTCTCTGACGCCCGCTGCGCGGAAGCGATCGGCAGCGAGGTCCTCGTGCGCGGCTGGGTCCGCACGCGGCGCGACTCGAAGGCCGGTTTCAGCTTCCTGGAAATCAACGACGGTTCCTGCCAGGGCAACCTGCAGGTGGTGGCCGACGCCGCACTGGCCAACTACGAGTCGGAGGTGAAGCGGCTGACGGCCGGGTGCAGTGTCGTGATCGAGGGGGTCTTGCGGGCGTCGCCCGGCAAGGGACAGGCGACGGAGCTGGCGGCCCGCAGCGTGGCGGTCTGCGGCTGGGCGGATACGGAAACCTATCCGCTGCAGAAGAAGCAGCACTCTTTCGAGTTTCTGCGGACGATCGCGCACCTGCGGCCGCGGACGAACACCTTCGGGGCCGTCGCCCGGGTGCGGAACTGCGTGTGCCGCTCGATCCACGAGTTCTTCCAGGAGGAGGGGTTCCTCTACGTCCACACGCCGATCATCACGGCCAGCGATTGCGAGGGGGCGGGGGCCATGTTCCGCGTGACCACGCTGGACCCGAGCGCCCCGCCGCCACCGCCGGTGCCAAGCCCCGGGACTGCGCCCCAGGGTTCTCCGTTTCCCCCTCTTTTCGAGCAGGACTTTTTCAACCGCCCCACGTTCTTGACCGTCAGCGGCCAATTGGAAGCGGAGACGTTCGCCTGCTCGCTGGGCAAGTGCTACACGTTCGGGCCGACGTTCCGCGCGGAGAATTCCAACACCACCCGCCACCTGGCCGAGTTCTGGATGGTCGAGCCGGAAATGGCCTTCTTCGACCTGGCGGACAACATGGACCTGGCCGAGCGGTTCCTCAAGCGGATCTTCGGCGACGTGCTCGCGCGCTCGGCGGAAGACATGGAGTTCTTCCGCCAGCGGATCGACCCCACGGCCGTCGACACGCTGCGGCACGTGCTGGAGAGCCGCTTCGTCCGCGTGAGCTACACGGAAGCGGTTGCGGTGCTGCGGGCCTCCGGCCAGGCGTTCGAGTTCCCCGTGGAGTGGGGCCGCGACCTCCAGGCCGAGCACGAGCGCTACCTGACCGAAACCCACTTCCGCTCGCCGGTCATCCTCTACGACTACCCGCGCACCATCAAACCCTTCTACATGCGGCTGAACGACGACGGCCGCACGGTCCGCGCCATGGACGTGCTGGTGCCCAAGGTGGGCGAGATCATCGGCGGCAGCCAGCGCGAAGAACGCCTCGACGTGCTCGACGGGCGGATGCGCGAGCAGGGCCTCGATCCGCAAGGCTACTGGTGGTACCGCGATCTGCGGCGCTACGGCACGGTGCCCCATGCGGGCTTCGGACTGGGCGTCGAGCGGGTGTTGCTCTTCATTACCGGCATGGCCAACATCCGCGACGTGATTCCTTTCCCCCGCGCGCCGGGCAGCGCAGAATTCTAGCCGCGGCTATTGGCTAATGCACGCGCTGCCCGGGCTTAGCGCCTTCGTCGGGCAGGAGCAGGTGGACCTCGCTCTGGTCCCCGGCGGCCAGGATCATCCCCTCGCTCAGACCGAACTTCATCTTCCGCGGCGCGAGATTGGCCACGCAGAGCAGAAGCCGGCCGACCAGCTCCTCGGGCTGGTAGTAGCCCTTGATGCCGGCGAACACTGTGCGGCGGTGGTCGCCCCCCAGGCTCAGCGTGAGCTTCAGCAGCTTCTTGGCCTCGGGCACTTCCTCCGCGGCCAGGATGCGGCAGACCCGCAGGTCGATCTTGGCGAAGTCGTCGATCGTGATCTGCGGCTGCAGGGGCTCGGCTGCCAGCGGGGCGTCGCCGTCCTGGGCCGCCGCGACCGGGGCCGCGGCCGGCTCCGGCTCCGCGCTGGCTGCCAGCATGGCATCCACCTGCTTGCGGTCCACCCGCTGCATAAGGTGCTGGAAGCGGGCGACCGGAGAGCCCAACAACGGCGTCTGGGCTTGTTCCCAGCGGGTGATCGGATCGCCCAGGAGCTGGCCGACCTGGTCGGCCATTTTCGGCAGGACGGGCGCCAGGTAGACGGCCAGTTGCCGGAAGAGGTTCAGGCCGATGGTCGAGACTTCGCGGAGCCGGTCGGCCTGGTCGGCGCCGCGGAGGTTCCAGGGGGCGTTCTGCTCGGTGAATTGGTTGGCCCGGTCGCCGGCGGCCAGGACGAGGCGCATGGCGCGGGCGAAGTCGCCCGCCTCGTAGGCATCGGCGATGGCCCGGCCGTCCTCGGCCGCCTGGGCGAAGAGGCCGCCGTCGCTGGGGTATTCCGTGGCCAGGCCCGTCTTCTCGGCGAACCGCGCGGTGCGGCTGGCCAGGTTCACGACGTTGCCCACCATGTCGGCGTTGACCTTGGCCGTGAACTCGTCCAGGTTCAGGTCGAGGTCTTCCACGCCGGAGGTCAGTTTCGAGGCGTAGTAATACCGCAGGTAGGCCGGGTCGAGATGCTCCAGGTACGTCGACGCCTGGATGAACGTCCCCTTGGACTTCGACATCTTCTCGCCGTTGACCGTCAGAAACCCGTGGATGTGGACTTTCCGCGGCAGGCTGAAGCCGGCCGTCTTGAGCATGGCGGGCCAGAACAGGGTGTGGAAATAGGTGATGTCCTTGCCGATGAAGTGGTGGACCTCGGTCTCGGGGCTCCGCCACCAGGCGTCGAAGTCCTCGCCGGCCGCGTCGCACCACTGCCGCGTCGAGGCCAGGTAGCCGATCGGGGCGTCGAACCACACGTACCAGTAGTCGCCCGGACTGTCCGGAATCTCGAAGCCGAAGTACGGGGCCGGCCGCGAGACGTCCCAGTCGCGCAGCGGCTCGTTGAGGAAGTGGCCCTTCAGATAGTTGGCCACCTCCGCCTGCAAGGCGCCGCTGGCGCCGACCCACTCGTCGAAGAACCCGCGCAGCCGCTCGATGTTCACGAACAGGTGCCCCGCGCTGCGGACCTCGGGCTTGGCCCCGGAGAGCGTGCTGGTGGGGTCGATCAGGTCCGTCGGGCTGTAATGGTGGCCACATTTCTCGCAGGCATCGCCGTACTGGTCGGGGGCCTTGCACTTCGGGCAGGTCCCGCGGACGAAGCGGTCGGCCAGGAATGTGCCGGCTGCCGGGTCGTAAAGCTGCGTGACCTCTTGCCGGCTGACCATTCCCGCGCGGCGCAGGGCCGCCCAGATTTCTTCGCAATACAGCCGGTTTTCGCGGCTGTGGGTGCTGCCGTAGTTGTCAAACTCGATCTGGAAGCGGCGGAAGTCGGCCAGGTGTGCCGTCCGCATCCGCGCGATCAGGTCCTCCTCGCGGATCCCTTCCTGCCTGGCGCGGATCATGATGGCCGTGCCGTGGGTGTCGTCCGCGCAGACGTACACGCAGCGGTTCCCGCGCAGCTTCTGGAACCGCACCCAGATGTCGGTCTGGAGGTACTCGACCAGGTGGCCGAGATGGATGGGGCCGTTGGCGTACGGCAGGGCGCTGGTGACCAGAATCCGTCGCATGGGAGTGCTCCGAAGCGGGGAGGCAAAGCAGCCATTGTATCGGTCTTGGGCGAAAAGTCCATTCCACCCGCAGGCGGTGGTGCGGGCGGCAGACTCGCCAAAGGCGCTACGACCGTTGTCTTTCGCCTGCTTGGCGAGGAGGCCGGCCGCGCGTTTCAAGAGCTGCTTCTTGGCGAAAAGACCAGCCGCTAGCCGTTCTGTAACGTAGTTTTGACGCAGCCGATGATTGGTATCAGGCGCCCATGTCCGACGACTCCAACACCCCCGCCCCGCCCCGCGCCGCTGCGACCGTCATGGTGGTCGACGACGAGCCCACGATGCGCAGCCTGGTCGCGCGCTGGCTGAGCTCGGCCGGCTATCGCTGCGTCGAGGCCGCCAGCGCCGCTGCCGCCGTCGATTGGCTGCAACAGATCGACGTGCAGCTGATGACGATGGACGTCACGATGCCGGGGTGCTCCGGGCTGAACCTGCTGGCGCAGGTCAAGCAACGCTGGCCGGAGACCGAGGTCATCATGTTGACCGCGTTGCGGGACACCGCCACGGCCATCCAGGCCATGAGTCTGGGGGCTTACGGCTATCTGATCAAGCCCATCGAGGGGGATGATCTCGTCTTCCAGGCCAAGAAGGCCCTGGAGCGCAGGGAACTCTTGATCGAGCGCCGCCAGTACACGCGGACGCTGGAAAAGAAGGTCCGCGAGCAAATGCGGCTCCTGCGCCACGCCCACGAAGAAACCATCCTCCGCCTGCTCAGCGCCTCCCGCTACCGCGACGAGGAGACCGGCGGGCACATCAAGCGGACCGGGCTGCACTGCGAATTGTTCGCCGAGGTCTTGGGCTGGCCGCCCGAGGGGATCGAAAACATCCGCCTGGCCGCCCCGATGCACGACCTGGGCAAAATCGGCATCCCCGACGCGATCCTCAAGAAACCGGGCAAACTGACCCAGGACGAATTCGAGGTCATGAAGACGCACACGGTCATCGGGGCCCAAATGCTCGAGGGCTCCGAGTCCGCCGTCCTGCAAATGGCCCGTGACATCGCCCTGTGCCATCACGAGCGCTGGGACGGGACAGGGTATCCGCGGGGGATCTCGCGCTGGGCTATTCCCGAGTCCGCCCGCATCCTGGCGATCGTCGATGTCTTTGACGCGTTGACCCATCGCCGCGTGTATCACGAAGCCGCGCCCGAAGATCAGGCCCTGGCCATCATGGAGCAGGGCCGCGGCAGCCACTTCGACCCCTTCCTGTTCGGCGTGTTCCTGGGCCTGGTGCCGGAGATCCGCCGCATCGCCGCCGAGAACCCGGACGACCGGGTGGGCGAGCACGCCGAGGGCCTTGGCATCCCGTTGGAAACGCCGCAGGCGGCGGAGCCGGCGCCGGCACCGCTGGCGGTCGTCCACGCCGAGTCCATCTGAACGGCGGCGCGGTATCCCGCCCGCGAAGACTTCCGCTGGGGAAAACGGCTGCCAAGCCCACGCTGGCGTGGGCCTGTTCCCCAGTTCCCCGCAAGACGCAGCATGGCCACGCCAGCGTGGGCCTCGCACCCGCCAAGCGTGGGCGTGGCAGCCACCTTCCAAAATCCCGCATTCGCGGTATCATTAGAGAGAATGGGTTTTCCCTGGTTGAGGTGCATGGAAGATGCCGCCGCTGGTGATCGATCTGCGAAGCGCGGAAGACTGGCGCGACGTGGTGCACCAGGCGGTGCAGGCCCTGGTCGAAGGCCAGATCGTGGCCTTTCCGACGGAGACCGTGTACGGGGTGGCGGCCAGCGCGATGGACGAGCGGGCGGTCCAACGGCTGGTCGAGGTCAAGGGCCGCCGGCCCGGCCACGCCCTCACCTTGGCGCTGAAGAGTGCCGACGAGGCGCGGGACTACGTCCCGGACATGACCTCGCTGGCCCAGCGGCTGGCGCGGCGCTGTTGGCCGGGGCCGGTCACGCTGGTGGTCGACGATTCCCACCCGGAGAGCCTGGTCCGGCAGCTCCCCCCCCAAGTGCAGCAACAGGTGGTGCCCGGCGATACGCTGGGGCTGCGCGTCCCCGGCCACCAAGTGTTGTTGGACGTGCTAAACATGTTGGTGGGCCCGCTGGCGCTTACCAGCGCGAATCGGACGGGCCAACCGGAGGCGGTCGCCGCCGGGGATGTGCTGGCGGCGTTGGGCGAGCGGCTCGATCTGGTCCTGGACGACGGCCCCTGCCGCTTCGGCGAGCCCTCGTCGGTGGTGCGAGTCCGCGGCAATCGTTACGAGATTCTGCGGGTGGGGGCGGTGCCGGAGAGGACGATCCAGCGGCTGTCCAGCATGATGATCCTGTTCGTGTGTACGGGCAACACCTGCCGCAGCCCCATGGCCGAGGCCATCGCCCGCCAGGTCTTGGCCCGGCGGCTCGGCTGCCCGCCCAACGAGTTGGAGGACCACGGCATTCTAGTGATGTCCGCGGGCCTTGCGGCCATGCTCGGCGGCAGGGCCAGTCCCGAGGCCGTCCAGATCATGACCGGCATGGGGTTGGACCTGTCGAGCCATGAAACCCAGCCGCTGACCGAGCCGCTCGTGCGACATGCCGACGTGATCTACGCCATGACCCGCAGCCACCGCGAGACCATCGTGGCCCAGTGGCCGGGCGCAGCCGAGCGGGTCTCGTTGCTCTCGGCCGACGAATCGGACGTGTGCGATCCGATCGGAGGTCCCCCGGAGCGGTACCAGCGATGTGCAGTCCAGATCCGTGCCGAGCTGGAAATTCGGCTGGATCAGCTGGAACTCTAACTAAGAACGAAGAATACCAGCGGAGGTGCCTTGTCCTATGCGAATTGCCGTGGGGACCGATCATCGCGGCTATCCGATCCGCGCCCGGATCATCGACCTCCTGCAGCGATTGGGACACGAAGTGGACGACGTCGGGACGTACTCCGACGAGGCCGTCGACTACCCCGATATCGCCGCCCGCGTCGCCCGCAAAGTCAGCCGCGGTGAAGTGGATCGCGGCATCCTGATGTGCGGCACGGGGCTGGGCATGTCGATCACGGCCAACAAGTTTCCGGGCGTTCGGGCCGCCCCCTGCCACGACGACCTGACCGCCGAAATGAGCCGCCGCCACAACGACTCGAACATCCTCTGCCTCTCGGCGGACCTGTTGGGCGAGCGGCTCATCGACCGCATGATCGAGCTGTGGCTCGCGACGCCTTTCGAAGGCGGCCGCCACATCCGGCGAATCGCCAAGATCACCGAGTTGGAGCGGGAAGTCGAACAAGACAGGATGCGGCGGGCGGAAGGCTGACGTCCGCATTCACATTGGGTGGTCCGTATCGCTTTTGACGGGCCCCGCCGCGGCGAAGCCTGTTCACGGGCCTTTTCGCCCGCGTTTCTTGCTTGGAATTCCCGCCGGGTCTTGATACACTGGAGCAAGGGCCGGAGACAGTCCCCGCCCGATCGTGACTTGGGGCACCGCTGGCATGAGCGACGCGCGTCCTTCTCCTTCCGACGAAGTCGAACAGTTGCTCCGCAACGCGGAGTTGCGGGACGAGTTGGAACGCTACTTCGACGAATCGATCAGCCGGGTCAACGTCCAGTACCTGACCTTGGCCGCCGAAAACGAGTTCCTGGCCAGCATGTTGGCATGGGAACAGGCGCCGGTTCTGCCGATCTACCGCTGGTTCGAACCGGAGTTGCGGCTGCCGCGGCCCGAAGTCCTCAGCGACGCCGACTTGCACGCCATCCTTTGGGATGTCATCCGGAAGTTCTTCCAGAAGCGGCTCGTGCTGGATTTCACCGATCACCTGAGCGACCGCGAGTTGTACTGCCTGATCTATCGCGACATCCTGCCGGCGCGGGAGAAGAAGCTCGACCACATGAGCAACTATCTGCACTGGGATTGCACGGGTCCCAACGGCGATCCGGACGTGTGGCTGCGCTTCTATGCCAGCGAGGAAGAGCGGGAAGAGTGGGCCGAGTGCTACCACCAGCCGCTGCCGCAGCGTGACCCGGCCCCCTATCCGCGGAAACTGCCTCGCGAGCCGGCGACGTAGGCCGGCCTGGGCGATTCCGCCCAGTCTGCTGTGCGAATCTCGGCGCGGACAAATCGGCACATCCTGCGTATTCTGCGCAATCTCACTAGCCTGACCTGTCTCCGTAATCCGCAACTCTTCCGCTGCCGCCGGTGACGTATTATAGTGAGAGGTTTGGCGCCTGCTAGCATCTTCCCCGTGGAGAGGCAGCCAGCAGGCCGATGGCAGCCTGAGGAGCCCGCCGTGAGTATTCGAAACCTGGACAAGATTTTCGATCCCCGCAGGGTCGCCGTGATTGGGGCCAGCGACACGCCGACCAGCGTCGGGTACACCGTGTTGCGGAACCTGGTTGGGTCGGGGTTCCCCGGCGTCGTCTATCCGGTCAATCCGAAGCGCGAGGCGATCCAGGGGATTCACGCCTACAAGGACATCAAGAGCCTGCCGCGCGTCCCCGATCTCGGGGTGATTTGCACGCCGGCCCCGTCCGTGCCGGCGCTGGTGCGCGAACTGGGCGAGGCGGGCACGCGCGGGATCGTGATCATCTCGGCGGGATTCCGCGAGATCGGCGCGGAAGGGCGGAAGCTGGAGGAACAGGTCCGCCAGGAGCAGCGGAAGTTCGCCGGCATGCGGATCCTGGGGCCCAATTGCCTGGGGATCATGGTGCCCGCCATCCGCCTGAACGCCAGCTTCGCGGCCGCCACCCCCGGCCCCGGGCACATCGGCTTCATCTCGCAGTCCGGGGCGCTGTGTACCTCCGTGCTCGACTGGGCGATCGACCAGGGCATCGGCTTCTCGTACTTCGTCTCGGTGGGCAACATGCTCGACGTGAGCATGGGCGACCTGATCGACTACTTCGGTTCCGCCACCGAGACGCGCTCGATCATCTTGTACGTCGAGTCGATTACGGAGGCGCGGGAGTTCGTTTCGGCGGCGCGGGCCTTCGCGCGGACCAAGCCGATTGTCGCCTACAAGGCGGGGCGCTTCGCGGAGTCGGCCCAGGCCGCCGCCTCCCATACCGGGGCGATGGCGGGCGTCGACGCCGTCTACGAGGCCGCCTTCCAGCGGGCCGGCATCGAGCGCATCTTCGAGATCGAGGACATGTTCGACTGCGCCGGCCTGCTGGCCCGCCAGAACATCCCCAAAGGCGAGCGGCTGGCCATCATCACCAATGCCGGCGGCCCCGGCGTCATGACGACCGACGCCCTGATCGCGCGGGACGGCGAGATGGCCAAGCTCGCCGACGAGACGATGCAGCAGCTCAACCAGTTCCTGCCGAGCTGCTGGTCGCACGGCAACCCGGTGGACGTGTTGGGCGACGCGCCCCCCGAGCGCTTCGCCAAGACCGTCGAAATCGTGTTGAAGGACAAGGGGGTCGACGCCGTGCTGGTGATCCTCACGCCGCAGGCCATGACGGACCCCACGTCCACCGCCCGCGCCGTCGGCGAGATCGCCTCCAAGGCGCACAAGCCGGTCCTGGCGGCCTGGATGGGCAGCCGCGTGGTCCGCGAGGGCACGCAGATCCTCAACGACATGAACATCCCCACCTACGACACGCCGGCCAAGGCCGTGCGGGCGTTCATGCACCTCGTCTCCTATGCCCGCAACCTCAGCATCCTTCACGAGACGCCCCGCGATCTGCCCATGGAGTTCACGTTGGACCGGCAGCGGCTGCGGGGCCTGTTCAACACGTTCCTGACGGAAGGCAACGAAGTCCTCTCGGAGAACGTGTCGAAGGCCTTCTTGGAGGCCTACGAGATCCCGGTGACCAAGCCGCAGGCCGCCCGCACCGCCGAGGAGGCGGTGGAGGTGGCCCACGGCCTCGGCTATCCCGTCGTTATGAAGATCCATTCTCCGCAGATCACCCATAAGACGGACGTGGGCGGCGTGTTGCTGAACCTGCCCAACGACGATGCCGTCCGCGAGGCCTTCGAGAAAATGACCGCCCGCGCCCGCCACGAGCGGCCCGAGGCCGAAATCCTCGGCGTGACCGTGCAGCGGATGGTCACCTATCCCAACAGCTTCGAGCTGATCGTGGGGACGAAGAAGGACCCGGTGTTCGGGCCGGTGATCATGGTGGGCATGGGGGGCGTGTCGGCGGAGGTGCTCAAGGACCGGGCCCTGGGCCTGCCGCCGCTGAACGAGGCGCTGGCCCGCCGCATGCTCGAATCGCTCAAATCGTGGCCGCTCTTGCGCGGCTACCGCGGCAAGCCGGGGGCCAACATCGACCGGCTCATCGAGATCATCATGCGCTTCTCCTACCTCGTGGCCGACTACCCCGAAATCAAGGAGCTGGACATCAACCCGCTGCTGGTCACGCCGGACGAGGTGCTGGCGCTGGACGCCCGCGTGGTGATCGAGCGCGACCTGGTCACCCGGCCGTTGCGGCCCTATGGCCACCTGGCCATCCGCCCCTATCCCGAGGAGTACGTCACCCAGCGGAAACTCAAGGACGGCACGGAGGTCGTCCTGCGGCCGATCAAGCCCGAGGACGAGCCGATGTGGCACGAGCTCTTGGCCAGTTGCTCGACCCAGTCGATCTGGTTCCGTTTCAGCTACCTGTTCAAGCAGACGACCCACGAAATGGCCTCGCGGTACTGTTTCATCGACTACGACCGCGAGATGGGCATCGTGGCGGAAGTCGAGGAAGAGGGCCAGCGGAAGCTCATCGGCGTCGGCCGCCTGGTGGCCGACGTCGACCACGTGGCGGCCGAATACGCGATCATCGTGGTCGACCGCTGGCACGGCCGGGGACTGGGCGGCGTGCTGACCGACTACTGCCTGGAGCTGGCCAAGAAGTGGGGCGTGAAGCGCGTCGTCGCCGAGGTGTCCAAGGAGAACGTCCGCATGTTGGCCACCTTCCGCAACCGCAACTTCGACCTGGACGACAAGATCGAGCAGGACGTGGTGCTGGTGAGCAAGAACGTCTGACCGCCGCGACGGCCCGCGGCGAGGCCCCCTTTGGCCCGAGGGCTGGCGCTCAGGAATAGGTCCCATAGGTCTTATAGGTCCCATAGGACCTATACCCTCGTTCCCACGCTCTGCGTGGGAGCGCACTGAATGGCCGCTCCTGCGGCCCTCCCTGCGGGAACGCCGCCGCGGCCGCCGACCGGCGGAAGGAAGGACGCGGAGCGTCCGCTCAGTGCGTTCCCACGGAGGACCGTGGGAACGAGACTCGCCGATAATAAGGCCCACAGGCCCGCGTCCCACGGCTGCGCCACGAGGCGACGACCGATCCTTGCCGCGCGAACAGCTCGGGCCTGGCACGTTCTTGTGACGGGCCGTAATGTAGCCGGCACACGCCGTGTGCCGGATTCCGCACACGGCGTGTGCGGGCTACATTTCCAAGAAACCCTGCCGCATCCTGTTGGTCAGCGCTTTGGCGATTTTCCAATTCCTTGCTCCTCTCCGCCCCCTCCATCCGGGTTTGGCAGCCCTCGTTGTTACACACAAGTCGGTATGGGCTTCGCCGTCCCGGAGGGACGTTCGAAGGTAGCCCAGCAGTTCACTGCTGGGAAGATGGGCAACGCAGGAATGTCCAGAGTCCCGGAGGGACGACTGAAGACCTGGATTTACCATCCTTTCAGCCGTCCCTACGGGACTCCATGCACGATTTCGCGATCCCGATACCCAGCGATAAATCGCTGGGCTACCGTCAAATGCCCCTACGGGGCAAGGACTCAGCGCCCGATTCCAATTTGCGTGTAGCAACGGGGCAGGCGGCCGGGGGATTATCTCGGCCCGCTGCCTTGGCGGCCGCCGGCCCGTTCCTGGCCGCCCGCCGGGTTTGGGGCCTGGTTTTCACGCCCTCGATGGTAGCAGATAGTGGACGTTTGTACAAGAGGAAGAATCGGGCCAGTTTGCGGGAGGTGGGGCAGGGGATTAGCAGCTAACCTATCCCATAAGGGGACCAGAATAGGCGACTGGTGCCTGTCGGCACCGTCGCCATAAAGAGAGAGCGCGCGGGGAAATAACCACCACGCAGAAGCGCATGAAAAACCCGCGCCGTCGCGGGTGGGACCTTTGACAATTCGATATCAGGCTAAGCGGACTTCCGCCGTCGCCATACCAAACCGCTCAAGCCCACGCCGCCGAGTCCGGCTAACGCGATAAGTCCGGAGGGTTCGGGAACCGCTGGGGAAGCAGGGGTTAAAGACACATCGTCAAGCGCGTCGTAAGACGGGTCATTTCGTAATCCGAAAGTCAGAGTGTCGCTGCCTGTCCCCTGAACGGTGTACGTATACTGCATGTACGGCTGACTTGGGATCGGGGAACCTATAGTCGCTATCAGGCTGCTATCCCAATACAAGTTGAGATCGCTGTATCCGCTTCCATTGCCAGCCAGCCAGAAACTCAACGTGTAGTTTTCTCCCAGCGCGGTCGTTACCGTCTGGGAAATGGTCGCGTCAGCACCAACCGCGCCAAAAAAAACATAATAGTTTCCGGTATGGGCACCGTACACGTAACTGTTAGGCTCGACATAGGTATCCATCCAATGCCCACCCTCCGTCCAGCCCGTAAAATCCCCGGTTTCAAACCCACCATTAGTAATCAGGTCGGCGGCCGCCGGACGGGCCAAGATGAGGCAGCAAACTACTGCGGCACTGAACACACTAAGCTTGCGAATCATGAGAATTCTCCTCGCAGTATTGGGGGAACTCACGCCATTGCACGAAAAACCGCGCACTAGGCCGTGTTTTGCCCGCCAAGTTAAGGTCGCGTCAACCCGAACCTACATTGATATAAAGTTTCGCCATCCTGTCAAGCAATTTGCCTACGAGAATCCTGGGGTTTTCGATATTCGCAAACAGACCGTGTAAACGCGAATGTCTTGGGGGGTAGCCCCCGTGTGTGTGTATTTGATGGTGGGGGTGGGGTGGGTGGGGGGGGTGGACGGTAGCCCCATGGGGTTCGGGGGACACAAGGGGTTCGGGGGGCACAATACCGG
>Ga0326727_10005424_pt1 | contig 36479 bp, 25 predicted proteins | sample MB2enrmetagenome_FD_207643 | JGI IMG/M metagenome (GOLD analysis project Ga0326727, IMG submission 207643) | Lab enriched peat soil microbial communities from McLean, Ithaca, NY, United States - MB29MY | ecosystem: Environmental > Terrestrial > Soil > Wetlands > Peat | place: USA: New York...
GCCCGGGCACAGTGAGTCTTGACGGTGTTTTCTGAAACGAAAAGCTGCGTGGCGATCTCGCGATTGCTGAAGCCGCGGGCGACCATAGTGAGGATTTCGAGCTCGCGTGCCGTGATGCCGAGGGTCCGCTGCCGGGCCGTATTGGGAGCGAAGGGTGCGGGGGCCTCGGCGGGCACAAGCACTTCTTTCACCACCACCGTTTCGCGGATGATTTCGCGCTTGCGCGTGATGCGCAGCCCGAGCCAGATGCCGAAGGCGGCGAAGAGGATGGCGACGAGCGCGCTATAGAGCTCCACGGAGTGCTCGATGACGACGAAGCGGTATTCAGTGTATTGGAGGATGGCGATCAGGAGGCCGCCAACCAGACCGAAGATGAGAACGTGGCGTTTCATGACGGGGATGAGAAGTAGTATAGCGGAGACGGCGAGGAGGCGGTTTCACCGGTACTGGCTCAGTTTCGAACCGTTTTGAAAGGGCACGACTTCAGTCGTGCCGCAACGCGCCCAAAATGAGCGTGGGCTTTACAGACTGCGGAAAAACTCCATGGCGCCCACGGTTTTGAAACGGCACGGATTTATCCGTGCCAATAGACCGCATAAAATGAGTCGGGTTTTTACCCCTGAGCGATGCTTTCGAGCGTTTCACTCCGCGCGATGAGTTTTTCCGCAGCCTGTTGCGCCGCGCCGCAAACGCTCCACTATCAAAATCGGGCTTCAGTCCCTGCTGCATTCGGCGCGTGCAGAATCACTTTTTAAGCATCCCCGATGATTCATGCTTTTTTGAACTCGTCGAGAGCCGTCGACATGATTGGTACTGAGAACCCCCTCGTCGCCCCGGATTTTCGATCCCAGCTTCAGGCTCAGGATTCCAAGGCATTGGCCGCCTTTCCGTTCCTTATCCGCAGTCGGCGAGTGCATCGGCGATAACGCGCTCGTCGAGTTCTCGTACCTCCTCCATCCCATTCTCCGAATGCTCCCGCATTCGCATCAAAGGGACGTATAATCTCGCCGTGACGAACTCGGCAGAACAACAAATTGATACGCAATTAGAGATTTTAGAACTCTGGGCAGACCTGTACCGAAAACAAGCATTTCAAGAGGGCCTTTCTTCTAAGGATTGGCAGGCGGCTACCGAACTTTCAGAGACTGCAAAGGCGGCAGAGGACTTATCCAGACGCGATCTCAAGAATCTACTGGACCGATCAAGCGGGAGTTTCCATCCGTTAGCAGACCCCCTGACGCTTGACTTCGGCCTGCACCGCTGGCTGTCTTCAGAGCGTGAAGAGGCATATTCCGATTGGTTCGCCTGGGTACTGGAGCAAATGGGTAACTTTGGGCAGATATTCAAACTGTTTACGGTGGGTGACAAGAGCTTTCCGCTAGAGTGCGCCTCACAAAAGCCTATAATTTGCCGAGAGCTGTCGATTCTCAATCGGAGCCGTCGGCCGGATTTGGTCATCTACTGTGGAGACCGTCCCCTTCTCGTCGTAGAGATCAAGACAAGGTCGTTTGATGAAGAGTTGGTCCGGAAGCAACTCACGGAGTATGCCCTTTGGGCGAACGGTCACCAAGAGCCACCGCGGTGCTTCTTCGTGGCTGTCGAGCTAGGCGAGTTTAGTTGCCCGATGGAGTTTGAGCCGCTGCCATGGCGCGAACTCTCTCTTCGAGTGAGAGAACAGGTTAGGGCGTGGGTTAGAGCAGCGCAAGAACGCCAATTGGACGGCGGGCACTTCGTTCGCGCCGCAATGGCCCTCGCGTTTTGCGGTGCTGTCGAGCGGAACTTGCTCGAACTCTCGGGGGAGCCAAAGACATTCGAGGCTTACACGTCGAAGGGGTACCTGCAAGAATGGCTCGCACGAACCGAAGGGGAGAATGATGGACAAATCTGAAGAGTTCGTCGTCACAGGGATCAAGAAATACTTGGATGCCATTTCTGCCGTGAAGAGTTTTGAGAAGGAGATCCAGTTGCGGGTGAAGTCCTTGGTTGACAGGCGCCAGCCCGAACTTTCCGAGTTTTTGGGCGGACGCTTGTCATTGGATGACTATTTATGGTCATCAGAGCTGCCAAAACGAGTGCAAATCGGCCAGCGAGTGCCTTTCAAAGGGCTTGGATTGCTCTATTTCTATCTTGAGTTTACCCGAGACGATAGTGACAATTCTTGTACAGCCCCAGCCGTCTCCTTCAACCGAAACAGTCGCAACCTTTTGACCTCGCTGTGGGATGCAGTCGAATTAACCAAGGCACAATCTACGAACGAAAATCTTGGTTGCAACAAAGACGCTATATGGACGACTAGCAGTAAGCCGTGTACTGACTGGGAATCCTGCAAGAGTGTGTTTGACGAAGTGATCGATGACTGGATCGGGCTGTGGAAGACGCTTGGCGGCATAACGAAGTACCTCGTGAACTAACCGTGTAATCTAGTCTGCGGGTCAGGCCGTTTCACGAACCGCAATTCTCACTTGGCGCTAACAGACCAACGCACTCATCGACAGCACTTTACATGAAGACAGCCGCTTAGACCCAGTGAGACGCCCCTGCCGCCACGATCCGATCCAAATTTATTTCAACCCCAATTACGCAGAATTTCCCACGCTTGCGCTACTGTGGGTTCAGCAGTCACTCGAGGTTTTTGCTCCTCAAGGTCCTGCGGCGCCTCCGCCGTACCCGATCGCGCAAAACATCGCCCGTAAGTCTTTATTTATGAATATTTTGAATCTTAAGTCTTTTGATTTGAATATTTTGCGGTTGCCGATCACACTACCTCGCCAGCAACCCAAACGGAATCAAGAATTTAGCGAAAGAGAGGGGGAGGGGGGTAGGCACCGAGGAGGGGTTCGGCCCGGCCCCATCCCTGACACGGCTCACCCGACCAGCCGCGCACGAAGCATTGCTTCAGCGCGGGCCAGGTCCTCTTCAGTGTCGACGCCGATGGTGTCGCACGGCGCATTTGCGACATAGATATCGATCCCGTTTTCGAGCAGCCGCAACTGTTCCAATCGCTCCAATCGCTCGAGCCAGCCCGGCGGCAGCTCCGCAAACTTCTCCAAAGCGGCCTTGCGGTATGCGTAAATGCCCAGATGTTTGCGGTAGCCCGCGGCGCCCTCCGCGTCGCGTTCAAAAGGGATTGCGGACCGGGAAAAATAGAGCGCTCGCCCATCCAGCGCCGTAACCACCTTCACCGCGTTGGGATTCTGAATCTCCTCCGGCGGGCAGCGCACGGCCAGCGTCGAGACCTGCACCTCGGGCCGTTCGAAAAGCTTGAGCAAGGGAGGGAAAAAATCGGGCGCGAGCATAGGCTCGTCGCCCTGGATATTGACGTAGATGTCGGCTTCGATCTGGCGCGCTGCCTCGCGCACGCGGTCGCTGCCGCTGGCGCAATCGGGCGAGGTCATCACTACCGGTATGCCCCGGCTGCCGCAAACCTCGGCCACCTCATCGGAATCGGTGGCGACCAGCACCGGATCCATCAAGCCGCTCTGGTGCGCGGCGCGCCACACCCACTCCACCATGGGCCGGCCGGCAATCTCGCGCAGCACCTTGCGCGACAAGCGCGTTGAGGCCAGCCGCGCCGGAATGACGGCGGCGATTCGCATCGTGCTCATGCAGGCGAGTTTACAGGAGCGGGCCGCCCGCACTCACGCTGAGGCGTCGGCCGGCCCGGGTTTGACCTCATATTCATTGGTCCGTATCATCAATATTGGCGCCTTTTTGCCGCGCCCCCCTCCTGGCGGAGTAGCTCAGATGGTTAGAGCGTGGGATTCATAACCCCAAGGTCGACGGTTCGATCCCGTCCTCCGCCACCAGATTATCTCCATATAATCAATAATTTAAGAAGTTCACTGCAAACCCCTCTAAAATCGCTCACCCATGATCCACCAGTGATCGCTGTTGCACCGCACCGTCTTTTGCACCGATCGGCACAATGTTGGCGCTGCTTCTATATAAGATTGCGTTGAGCGACAGAGAATTGCGCCCGCCGGCCGAATACTTCCGCGCGGTCGGAACCCGGGGTCATGCGGTTGGCAGCATGAGGAATTGGCTGAGGAACGCGCTCTTAAGACGCATCGGGGCCTCCGCCGGATTGAAGTTACCGTGAGGCCCCGCGAAGTTGTCAATGGGCGGGCTACCGAAACCGGCAGCCCGCACCGACATCGTCGAGCACTTACTGCTTCTTCAGTTCCGGCCGCGGATGGTGCAGGGCCGGGATGGACGCCTCACCGGCGTGGTCGAACAACTCGGGGTGCAGATAGTGACCCCGATCGGCCTCGGGCTTGTCCACTTCGACCGGGATGCGATGCGCGTTCGCCCAAGCGTCCTGCCGGATGCCGGTCACCATCCAGGAGACTTCGACATTCGGCTTGTCCGTCCTGATGGCAAAACTGTTGTGATTCATCTTCGAAGCTACGATGGCCTGGGCGAACTGGCCGATCACAGTGAGTTGATAGCGGAAGTCGCGATTCAGCGCCTCAAACCATTCCGGCAAGGTAACCACGGCATTCCCGGCGCCATCCGTTGTGACATTGCCGTTGTATATGTTCATCATATCGGGCGACTCCACAAACGAGTGGTACAGATACTTGTTGGCCGGATCGACGGGGTCATCGATCTCGAATGACCCACCCGCCTTGGACAAATTGCCCGTTATCTGGACGTAGCCATCAAACAGACCGGCGAGCCCGCCATGCACGGGCGGGCAGTCCACCTCGTAGTAATAATCCAGCGAAGCAGTGCAAGTGTTGTAGGCGATGATTCCTATGCCGTCGCCAGGGAGGGCCCGCAAACCGTCGCCGCCGCTATAGCCATCACCCACAGTGCCGCCGCCGTTGAATTGGCCGCCCGGACCGGACCACTGCCAGTAATAGTCGATCTGGCCGCCGTTGCCCACCACGCCGGGGCCGCCGACACCGGCAGTACCTTGCATTCCAGTGGACTCCGACTGCGTTCCCTGCCCGATTACCCCGGTTGTACCGCCGCCACCGGCGATGCCGACGGCGTAATATCCGCTGTCCATCACCGAAAAATCGGTGACGCTATTGCCCGAATCCAGAGTCGCGTTGTATGGCAGAGTCAATGAGCCGGCTGGACCCTGAGGGCCTGCTGGACCCTGCGCGCCTGCTGGACCCTGCGCGCCTGCTGGACCCTGTGGGCCCGCGGGACCCTGTGCGCCGGTAGCACCGGCAGGACCGGCAGCACCAACGGCGCCAGACGGACCCTGAGGACCGGCGGGACCCGTCGCTCCCGTGTTTCCTGTCAGTCCTGTGGCTCCTACTGGTCCTGCCGGACCCGTAAGACCTATGGGGCCCGCCGGACCCGTAGCACCTGCCGGACCGACAGCGCCCGCTGGGCCAGCTGGACCGGTAGCACCCGTTGGACCAGCCGGACCGATAGCGCCCGCTGGGCCAGCCGGGCCGGCAGCGCCCGTTGGACCAACGGGTCCCGTAAGACCCATGGGTCCTGCCGGACCTTGGGGACCGGTTGCACCTGCTGGACCCGCAGGACCCGCCGGGCCTACGGCGCCAATTGTCACGGAGAGGTTTGCCGTGGATTTTGCATCCACCCGAAGGTGATAGGCGCCGGGTTGCAGGTTTGCGGGCAGGGTGGCGACGATTTCAGTGTTGCTGAAGCTCGTAACAGCCAATTGATCGCCCTCAAACAAGACCGTCGGGGGGGCGCCGCCTTTCTCCAGGCCCGTGCCTTTGATGGTGATGGTTTGTAGATTCGAACTTGCCTCCGCGCTCAAAATGTCGGTCTGCGCATAGGCCGCTCCCGCCTCGAGGAGCATCGCGCAAAATGCGATGCCGCAACTCAGCCGGGAAAGACACTTTCTGCTTGAATGGTGTGTCATAGTTTTAGCTTCGACCTCCTGTTTCGGCCCCAAAAATCGAAAACGCATGCAATCGGTTTCTCCAACAATTCTCCGCGCTCCCTGGTTCCCAGCAACTCCTTCCGCATGGCAGGCTACCGGTTGTTACGTTGCCCGCATAAGACGCCATTTAGACCGTGCTCAACATTGCGGCAAACCGTGTGGGGGACCTGTGTCGTTGGCCAACTCCATCGATTAAACCGCGCTGGTCAACGCTTCTGAGAGGGCCGGGGAACTGTGGGGATTCGACTGGCCTTAAGCTAAGGCCAACGTCGATTTTCGGAAGCCCGTTAGCATCTGTAGAAGTTGTAGCAAACTAATTCGGAATGTGACAACGGTTATTAAAAAAACTTCAGATTCCGCAATCGCCAGGGGTGCAAAGCGAATTTCTTTGGGGGGGTGCCGTCAACTCGGACATTACAGCCACGATGTGGGCTCGCATTTCGATTCGGGTTCCGGAATTCCATGCGCGCTGCAAAGAATCTCCACCCGTGATTGCCCCCGTGATTGGCCCGTTTTACACGTATTTCGCTTCATTTTGGGCGATCTTGTGAGACGTGTAAATAGTTGATTGTATTAGTTATTGGCGTTTTCATAACCCCAAGGTCGACGGTTCGATCCCGTCCTCCGCCTCCAGATTTCAACAACTTGGCAGAAGCTATTGTTGGATCAACCCCACCAGCCAGGTCACTTCCATGTCCCTCAGCACCGGAGGCCTCAGTTGTTTAGGCGCCTTCACGGCTGCACCGATCGCTACCGGCTGAAGCGAGAGTTGCCAGGCGGGATTTGCACCCGCTGAAAGAGCCCGGATCTGCGCCCGCGCTTGTCCAGCCGGCGTATTATCTCCGCATGTCAAAGAAAGTCCGTTTCGGAGTCCTCAGCACCGCCTTTATCGGCACAAAAAAGGTCATCCCGGCCATGCAGCTCAGCCAGCTCACAGAGGTCGTGGCCATCGCCTCGCGCGATCTCGCCAAGGCCCGTGAAACCGCATCGGCGCTCGGCATTCCCAGGGCCTACGGCTCTTACGAGGAACTGCTCGCCGACCCCGAAATCGACGCCATCTACAATCCGCTCCCCAACCAGCTCCATGTTCCCTGGAGCATCAGGGCAGCCGAAGCCGGCAAGCACGTCCTCTGCGAAAAACCAATCGGCATGACTGTCGCTGAAGTCCGCACCCTCATTGAAGCCCGCGATCGAACCGGCGTCAAAATCGCTGAGGCCTTCATGATCCGCAGCTTTCACCAATGGCTCCGCCTCCGCCAGCTTCTCGATGAACACCGCATCGGCGACCTGCGCTCCGTCACCGGCTTCTTCAGCTACTTCAACGTCAATCCATCCGATATTCGCAATTCCGTCGAATCCGGCGGCGGCGGCTTATACGATATCGGCTGCTACCTCATTTACTCTTCGCGCTTCGCATTCAAGCAGGAGCCCACGCGCGTAGTCGGCACGCTCGATCGCGACCCGCAGATGGGCGTTGACCGTCTTGCTTCCGCGATCCTCGAATTCCCCGCGGGCCACGCTATCTTCACCTGCGGCACGCAGCTCACCCCCTACCAACGCGTCCATTTCCTCGGAACCCGCGGCCGAATCGAAATCGAGATACCGTTCAACGCGCCCAACGACCGCCCCACGCGCCTCTTCGTCGACGCAACAGGCGATCTCTCGGGATCAGGGATTTCCACTGAGACCTTTCCCGTGTCTGATCAATACACCTCCCAGGGAGATGCCTTCGCCAAAGCCGTCAACGAGCAATGCGCCGTCCCAGTTACCCTTGAGGATTCTCTTGGTAACATGGCCGTGATTGAAGCTATCTTCCGTTCGGCCCTGTCGGCTAAGTGGGAGATACCCGAAAAGTGATTGCAGGCCACAAGCTTCAGTAACCTATCTACGGCGCACAAGAAATCGCACGTCATCGAGGTAGGCTATCTGTTCTCGCGCTGGATTGGTTGGAATTCGAGCAGGAAAAACTCGAAGCGTTCGCGGTGTCTCCGGTTCCAAGATAACGAGCTGTTTGCGGATAGGGACAAACGGGCCTCGTCATCGAGGTGGCGCCGTTGTCGACGCGAGCCGCATCGATCTTTGCAGGGGCGACGCCGGTTTCAACCCACGACTCGATTGAATCGATCACATTCACGGTGTTCAGACCCGGACCTCCGGCGCAGTGCGACATGCCGGGGATCATGAAAAGACGATAGAAGTCGTTCGTTTCTTCCTCCTTTACGCGGTGATGGCTTCTTGCGGCTTTTGCCTGCGCATTCGCAACCTGCTCGTAGTAATTGATCGATTCTTGCGGAGGAACGAGCCAATCTGCCCAGCCATGGTAGACAATAAGCTTGTTTCCACGGGCTTTGAATGCAGTTAAGTCGGGGTTTGTCGCATTAAGCATCTGCGCCAGCCGTGTATCCATCAGGCTGACATCGCGGCTGAAATCGAACGCCCGAAAATTCCAATCGGAGCCGAATACCCATTTGAAGAGCGAAGCAAAGGGCGGCTGATCGTCTTTTGGACCAAGGGCGCTCCAGCCGAATTCGCTTCCCAACGGAACACCTGGATAGATCGCCTGATGAGTTACAGGGTCGATCGGACCTTGATAAAGGTCTCTCGCTGTCGTTGCCTGCTCCTGGGTGAGACATTGGGAAGCGCCATCGGCTTTGCACACCAGAGACTGAGGATCCCAATGACACGCGCTCGGATCGTAAGAGAAAAAGTCATCCGACAGAACAGCCTTTGATTCCGGGCAGGCCTTCAACGCGGCATGCGTGATGAGTGACAGTTTGTCCGGCGGGATCGTGCTTCCTGCATCTCTTGTTGAGACCACCGAATCCCAAAGAATTTCAATATGGAGATGTGTGCGGTTATTTGCGGGAGCACCAGCGACAATTCCGTCGTAGTCATCTGGGAACCGCTGGGCCTCCATCAGACCTTGCTCGCCGCCTGTTGAACAGCCGACAAAGTACGAATGTCGAGGTGCGCTGGCATAGAATGCGGCGACGATTTTTTTGGCTGCAAGCGTCATTTCGTGTGTGGAGCGCGTTCCCCAGTCGAGCCATTTCTCGGGATGTCCGATGAGGGCGTCGGCATCGCCTCCAGACGGCGGAGCAGTTCCCATGTCGGTATTCGCAACCGCATAGCCGCGGCGCAAACCTGCGGCAAGCGCCCCGAGATCGATGCCTCCGGCGAAGCCGCCATTGCCTGTGCCCTCGTATTTGCCGTTCCATCCCGAAATCGGCATCCAGACTTCGATCCTGATTGCCGAATCGGGTGACGGCGTCAAAGTGGCGGCGACGCGGCAGAACGGTGGGAGGGTCCCAATATCCGGTGGAAGTTGGGCAGCACTTCCGGATGAGGACACTACCGCCGCGAGTGTAACCTTCATCTCCGCGGTTGAAAGCGTGGTGAGGTTCTCACAGGTGACAGCACCCGCAAAACGACTGACAAGAGCGATGCCGAAGATGAGCGCAACCTGGTATTTCATTGACCTGCCCCCACTTTTCGTCCAGTCCGATACTTCGGTTTCGTTCCGGCCCGGTCGAATCTATTGAGAAGTCCATCCACCGTCGATTGGCAGACACGCCCCGGTCATATTCGCAGCCTCCTGAGAACAAAGAAACATCGCGAGCGCGGCGATATCACCGATTCGCGTGAATTCTCCAGATGGTTGTTTTTCCCTCAGAAGATCTTGCTCTGCTTCCGCCTCGGAAATGCCTTTCTCGAGAGCGCGTTCTTCAATCTGCCTTGCGATTAATTCAGTTCGGACGAACCCGGGGCAGATCGCGTTGCATGTGATCCCCCGTCCTGCGTTCTCCAGGGCAACGGTCTTCGTCAACCCCAGCAGACCGTGCTTAGAAGCCACGTACGCTGCTTTGTTTGTGGAGGCAACTAACCCATGGACCGAGGCAATATTCACGATGCGGCCATATCCGCGGCGCTGCATTCCCGGCAGAACAGCGCGAATGGTGTGGAAGGGAGCCGAGAGATTGACAGCGAGGATAGCGTCCCACTTTTCCGGTGGAAATGCCTCTACCGGCGCCACGTGCTGAATCCCGGCATTATTGATGAGAATATCGATCTGCCCGAACGTCGTAATTGCGTCGTTGATGAGAGCCGTGCATTGATCGGCGTAAGCCAAATCAGCCGGAGAATAACTGACACGGACCCGGAAACGCTGCTCGATGCCCTGGACCAGGTGGGAAATCTGCGCCGGGAGACCAAAACCATTGAGCTGAAGATGACACCCTGCGGCGGCAAAGGCTTCAGCCAGACCCAAGCCGATCCCGGAGGTCGATCCCGTGATTACCACGGTCTTATCTCGTAGCATATCTGTTCGGTTCGCGGCTGGCCGCTCCTTTCGGGCAGTTTCACAAGACATCAGACTGGCTGCAAAAAACGCGAATTCCCGGCAGGCTGGCGTGAAGTCATCGCCTGGCACGAGTCTATTGCATCGAGTGATGAAAATGAAATTGCCGGATGCTTCAATCGTGCACGCTTCAACCGATAACGCTGTAGCGGCCGGCAACAAAACCGCGCCGATTTTGCGCGCTCGCGCCGCTAAGGTTATTCCGTCTTCAGCAGAGCTATCTCGCGAGCCTCTTCTTCAGTCGGCGTTACGTTAAACAGTTGAAACTCGCGAATCGCGGCGGGGCCGGCGCTGGACAGAATGCGCAACCGCACTTTGCTTGCGGTCACTGCGGGAAACAAGTCTACCTTCTCATGACCAATCGCCTGCGCCCCGGCCACCATCTTCCACGTTTTCCCCGTCCAAACCTCAATTGAGTACTTCTCAACGTGCTGGCCGTCGTTCAGCCATTCCATCGTGCGCGCGCGATCGAATGTCTGGGGCTTCAAAAAATCCACTTCGAGTGTAGCCTGGTGCGAACCTGCCGGAGCCTCCCAGAAGGTATCGGGATCGCCGTCCAGCGCCGCCGCCACGTTGGGCGCGGCAGGCGCGTGTTCCAGGGCAAGATTGTGCGAGTACCGCTCGCGAATCGCGTCGCCGAACTCCTTCAGGCGCTTCACATCTGAATCGGGCAGCAATCCTCTGCGATCCGGCGCCAGGCCAAGCATCAGTTGCCCGCCACGGCCTGCCGTCTGGTCGTAGACAGTCAACAACTCGTCGAGGCTCTTCAGCGATCCTTCGTCGTTGGGATGCCAGAACCAGTGCAGGCTGCGTAATGGCGTATCGGCCTCAACAGGACGCCAGCGCAGGTAGCCATGACGGTCGATTACATTCCAGTTCTCAAACTGGATTCTCCCACTCTCCGTGCCCACCCAGCGTGCGTCGCCGTACTCAAACAGTGCCGTATCGGCAAAGACAATCGTGTTCGGCTGGAACATGCGCAGATTCTCGACGTACTTCCTGAAGTCATACACATGCCCGGCGCTGCCTGCTCCGTCAAGCCAGAATTCAACCAGATCGCCGTAGTTCTGCGAGAGTTCCGAGAGCTCTGCCAGGTAATAATTGTCGTATTCGGCGGGATCCTTGTATTTCGGCTCATGCCGGTCCCACGGCGACAGATAGACGCCGAATTTGAGACCGTATTTGCGCGCCGCTCGCGCCACGTCGCCCACCACGTCGCCTTTTCCGTTTTCCCATGGGCTGGCCTTGATGCTGTATTCGGTCTGGCTCGTGGGCCACAGGCAAAACCCATCGTGATGCTTGGCCACCAGGACGACATATTTCGCCCCGGCGTCGCGAATCGCCTTCATCCATTGGTCGGGATCGAACTGAGTGGGATTGAATGTTGCGGGACTCGCGGTTCCGTCGCCCCATTCGCGGTCGAGAAACGTATTGGTTGAGAAGTGTACGATGACGCCGAATTCGAGATCCTGCCACGCGAGTTGTTGCGGCGTCGGTTTCATGTCAACGAAGTTCTGCGACGCGCCAACCGCTGCCGACGCAACCAGAACGAAAGCCGCCATCGCCTTCAAATAACGGCCAAGCCTCATAGTAAGAACCTTTCCAGCAGGAACTGCTGATTGGGGCGCAAGACAGCCGCCAATTCGAAAATCAGCCGGGAGCGGATGACGATCGTCGCCCTGCATTACGAGGACTTGAGATCGTTCATGGCGCCCGGCGGGTAAGCCGTCGACTCGCGCACCACCAGGTGCGTATCGATCTTGTACTCGCGCTGCGGATTGCCGCCTTCAACAATGTGCGCCTTCAGCGCCTTCACTGCAGCTTTGGCCAGATCGATCCTGGACATATGGATTGAGGTGAGCGGAGGAATTGTCACCTTCGCCATTTGAATATCGTCGTAGCCGATGACCGAGAGATCGGCCGGCACGCGCAATCCCACTCGAAACGCCTTATGCAGCACTCCGATCGCTGTCATGTCGTTCGAGCACATCACCGCCGAGGGCCGGTTCGCACACGCGAGAATCTTCTCCATGGCCTGGATTCCGCCTTCGAGAGTGTGGTCCCCTTCTACGTTCCACTCAGGCCTTGCGGCGATGCCGCACTCCTCGAGCGCGCGAAGGAATGCCTCCGACCTGGATCGTGCCGAATGCAGCCTCATCGGTCCGGAGATGAATCCGATCTTTCTGTGTCCCAGCGCGGCCAGGTGCTGTACTCCCTGGCGTATTCCATGGCCGTAGTCCACCTTCAAAAGGCTCACGCCCTCTCGGTCCGGGCCCGCGTCGACAAATACGAGCGGGATGTTTCTCTCGGCCAGTTGCTCAAATAGAGGCTGCTCGATACCGAAGGTGAGGATCGCCACTCCCTCGGCCTTGCGCTCCAGAAGGCGGCGAATGCAAACCTCCATTCTCTTGGGGTCGTAGTTCGTCGAGCTGATCAGAATCTCGAATCCATTCTCGATTGCCACATCCTCAAAGCCCTGGATCAGTTCCGGGAAAAATGGATTGGTGATTTCTGAAACCACCAGGCCCAGCATCCCGCTCCGCCCCGATCCCAGGGCGCGCGCCTGCGTGTTGGGCACGTAACCGAGTTCGTGAATTGCGCTCCACACGCGCTTTGCCAGCTTTGCGTTCACCGTGGGAACGCGGTTGATGGTCCTGGAGACGGTGGCGATTGAGACGTTTGCCCTTGCGGCAACAGAACGTATATCAAGCGGTGCGCGTTGCTTTCGGCTTCGGCTGGGGGTTTTCGGCATCTAAGCTCTCGGCATTCTTAAAGAAGGCGTTTACATCATACCGCACAGAGAGATCGGAATCGATGGCGCATTTGACACCTAAGTGGGCTGGCAATTAGGGTTATGTCGACAAGAAAACGCTTTCTCTTTGACCCCTTGAGCCATCAGCCTGAGCCATAATTGCCGTCGGGGAAGGAAAGGGAAAAAACATGCTGCTGGAAGACCTGCGCGAACAAGTGCTCAAGGCCAACCTGGAACTCGTACACGCCGGGCTGGTTCTATATACATTCGGAAATGCCAGCGGAATCGACCGCAATGAGGGCCTGGTAGCCATCAAGCCCAGCGGCGTTCCCTACCAAGCCATGCAGCCTTCCGATATCGTGCTCACCGACCTTGATGGCAAGATCGTGGAGGGCAATCTGAAGCCGTCTTCCGATCTCGATACCCACCTCGTTCTCTATAAGCACTTGCCCGCAATCGGCGGCGTCGTTCATACCCATTCCACCTACGCTACGTCCTGGGCGCAGGCGGGGCGGCCGATTCCGGCCTTCGGCACCACCCACGCCGACTATTTCCGCGGCCCCGTCCCGGTCACCGATCCCCTCACCGATGACGAGATCAAGGGCGATTACGTTTTGAACACCGGCCTTGCCATCACCCGACTCTTCGAGAGATGCGACAGTCTCGATCCCATGGCCACACCCGCTGTCCTTGTCGCCGGACATGCGCCCTTCACCTGGGGCCCCTCGCCGGTCGATGCCGCGCACACCGCTGTGGTGCTTGAGACAGTGGCGCGCATGGCTATCCTTACTTTGTCCATCAATCCTGAGTGTGCCGGCGTATCCAAGGCACTCCTCGACCGGCATTACTTCCGCAAGCACGGCCCGAAAGCAACCTACGGGCAAAGCTGATTTGCACGCGCCGGGCGCCGGCTGCAGCTCTTGAGAGCGCTCCGCGAGCCCGGCATACGAAAGGAATCGATACGATGCTTGTTTCGTTTGACCATCTGACGGCAGGGTGCACTCAGCTGCTTGCGTTCAACACCGAGCCGCTGGCGCATTTGCGGGGTTTGGACATCGCGGTGATCGCGATCTACTTCGCGATGGTGGTGTGGATCGGTTTCTACCTGAAGGGGATTTCGAACACCAGCGAAGAGTTTTTCATGGCCGGCCGCGAGATGACGGCCTGGATCGCCGGGCTGAGCTTTGTGTCGGCCAACCTGGGGTCGCTGGAGCTGATGGGCTGGGCGGGTTCGGCCTACCAGTACGGCATTCTGGCCACGCACTGGTACTGGATCGGCGCCATCCCCGCCATGCTCTTCCTGGGCCTGATGATGATGCCCTTCTACTACGTGTGCAAGACACACTCGGTGCCCGGCTACCTGAACCTGCGCTACGGTGAACAGGCGCGGAGCGTGGCCGCCATAGCCTTCGCTCTGGAGATGATCCTGATGAGCGGGGTGAACATGTTCGCCATGGCCGTGGTGATGAAGGTGGTGCTTGGTTGGAGTCTGCACTTCTCTATCATCGTGAGCTCGGTTGCGGTCGCTCTCTACGTCGGCCTGGGCGGATTGCGCTCGGCCATCTTTAATGAGGTGCTGCAGTTCGTACTGATCTGGGGCGGGGCGCTGCTGGTGCCGATCCTGGGTCTGGTGCAGGCCGGCGGCCCGGCGGGACTGAAGACCAAGATCATCGCCAACATGCACTCCGACAGCTACTTTCACCTGTGGCGCGACACGGGCCATTTTGCGGCCAACCCCATGGGCGTTCACTGGACGGGGATCGTGTTCGGACTGGGCTTCGTGATCAGCTTCGGGTACTGGACGACGGACTTCCTGGTGGTACAGAGGGTGCTGGCAGCGCACAACCTGCGCGCGGCGCGCATGGCGCCGATCATCGGCTCGTTCTTCAAGATGGCGGTGCCGTTCATCGTGATCCTGCCCGGCCTGCTGGGGCTGGTGCTGTTGCAAAACCCTGACGGCAGCCGCCGCCAGTTGGTGGGCGAAGACGTGACCGCGGCCTGCACGGCCTCATCGGCGGGCACGCCTGCGGATCCTGCGGGCTGTTCGGCGGCCATGGCCAAGACCAACCTGACGCCCGACTACCAGCAGAAGGTGCTGGCCGGCGCGCCGAACTACGAGTTGCACACCTACAACCAGGCGCTGCCCCTGATGATGGTGCGCTACATGGGTCCGGGATTGCTGGGCCTGGGCATCACGGCGCTGATCGCCGGCTTCATGAGCGGCATGGCCGGCAACGTGAGCGCCTTCTCCACGGTGTGGACCTACGACATCTACAAGCCCTTGATCAACAAGAAGGGCACTGACAGCCACTACGTGCTGGTGGGGCGCATGTCGATCGTCATAGGCGTCATTGTCTCCATCGGCGCGGCTTACCTGGTGCAGCAGTTCCACGGCATCATGGACTACGTGCAGGCGCTGTTCTCAATCTTCGTGGCGCCGCTGCTGGGCGCGATTCTGTTCGGCATGTTCTGGAAGCGGGCCACGCGTCTGGCCGGCTTCCTGGGGCTGCTGCTGGGCATCGTCTTCTCGGCCAGCTTGTTTGTGTGGGTCAAGATGACCCCGGCGGCGCTGGCCACGGTGGCATTGTCGCCCGACGCCAAGCCGATGGCGGAAAATGTCTTCCGCGCGCTGTGGGCGTTTCTGTTCACCTCGATCGTGATCGTGCTGGTGAGCCTGCTGACCAAGCCTCGGCCGGTAGCAGAGCTTGAGGGCCTGGTCTACGGCGCGACCAAACTGCCCACCCCGGAGAAGGTTCCGTTCTACAAGAACGAGTGGAGCTGGGCGTTGCTGGCGGTGGTCATCTTTGTGGTACTCAACGTGACGTTCTGGTAGCGGAAGGCGGGGACTGAGTGACTAAGGACTAGGGTCCAGGGACTGAGGGAGCGGAATCAGCACGGCCGGCAAGCAGGCAGGCCTTTAACTATTGGCTACTGGCTCCGCATCCCAAGAGCTGACGAGAGGAAGAGAATATGCATGGAGCGCGAATATCGATCTGGTTCTTCATCGGCGTGCTGCTGGTGGTGTACGGGGCCATGATTTTGGGTGCAGGCCTGACGGAGTGGGCAACCGCTAGCTACCCGGCCGGGGTGGAGCTGAACCAGTTGCACGCGCCCATCTGGTGGGGCGGCATGCTCGAGCTTCTGGGTTTGTTTTACGTAACCAACTTCCGCCCCGGCAAGGCGGCGAAGTAGAAAACGCAGCGCCAGTCTGCAGGACGGCTGCGGTGCGGGTCTCCAGGAACGGGGTTCCAGACGGCAGGTCTTCGCCGCTGGTGTGGAAGACCCGGCACATGCGAAGGGAACAAGAGCTTTGTAACAGGGCACGAGTTTACTCGTGCCGAAAACGCAATCTTTCCAACTCGGGGCTTTAGCCCCTGAGGGATCGTCTTTGAGACGGCTGGATGCGACCGTCTCCGGCACAACAACAGCACGCCCGGCTTTGCGGGCCACGAACAGGATTGGAGCAATGAGATGACAGCGCAACGCAAGATGACATACGGCATTGTAGTAGGCAATCGCGGATTTTTCCCTGACCACCTGGCCAAGACCGGCCGCGAAGAGATGATCGCGGCGGTCGAAGCGGCCGGGGCCACACCGATCGTCCTTTCGCCCGAGGAGTCGAAGTACGGCGCGGTGGAAACGTACGACGAGGCGGCGCGCTGCGCCGAGCTGTTCAAGAAGCACGCGGAGTCGATCGACGGCATCATCGTCACGCTGCCCAACTTCGGCGACGAGCGCGGCGTGGCCGACGCGCTGCGCCTGTCGGGGCTGAAGGTGCCGGTGCTGGTGCAGGCTACGCCCGACCGCTCCGACGCCATGACCATCGCTACCCGGCGCGACAGCTTCTGCGGCAAGATGAGCGCCTGTAACAACCTGATGCAGTACGGCATCGCTTACTCGCTCACCACGCTGCACACTGAGAGCCCGGCCTCGGCCGAGTTCAAGGCCGACCTCGAGTGGTTCGGCCAGGTCTGCCGCATCGTCAAAGGCCTGAAGAACCTGCGCATCGGCGCCATCGGCGCGCGTCCGTCGGCCTTCAACACGGTGCGGTACTCCGAGCGGCTGCTCGAGAGCAGCGGCATCTCGGTCGAGCCCATCGATCTGAGCGAGATCTTTGGCCGCATCAACCGCATGAAGGACACCGACGACGCGGCCCAGGCCAAGCTCGCCGCCATCAAGCAGTACGTCACCACCGAGGGCATCCCGGAAGAGGCGCTGCTCAAGATGGCCAAGCTGGGCGCGGTCGTCGACGGCTGGATGAAGCAGACCCACTGCACCATCTCGGCCGTGCAATGCTGGACCTCGATGGAAGAGTTCTTCGGCGTGGTGCCCTGCACGGTGATGAGCATGATGAGCAACAACCTCATCCCCTCGGCCTGCGAGGTGGACGTGCCAGGCACGCTCAGCATGTACATGATGGCGCTGGCCTCCCAGACGCCCTCGGCGTTGCTCGACTGGAACAACAACTACGGCAGCGATCCCAACAAGTGCGTCTGCTTCCACTGCTCCAACCTGCCCAAGCACTTCTTTGCCGATGTGAAGATGGACTACCAGGAAATCATCGCCGGCACGGTGGGCAAGCTGAACACCTTCGGCACCTGCGTGGGCCGGGTGAAGGCGGGCGCGATGACCTTCGCCCGCTACTCCACCGACGACCGCATCGGCATCATCCGCGGCTATACCGGCGCGGGCGCGTTTACCGACGATCCGCTGGAGACCTTCGGCGGCGCCGGCGTGGCCGAGATCCCGCACCTGCAGAGGCTGCTCAAGTACATCTGCCGCGAGGGCTTCGAACACCACACCGCCGCCAGCTTCAGCTCGGTATCTGAGGCCGTGCACGAAGCCGCCACCAACTACCTTGGCTGGGAAAGCTACCACCACAACGCGGAAGAGTAGGAAGCTACAAAATGGTTGCCCCATCCTTTTCACAGCTTCATCGTGAAAAGGGTGGGAGACCACAGGAATCGGACATCCCATCCTTTCCCGCGATCTTTGTGGGAAAGGATGGGAAGCCAAGACCTTGCAGGGAACCACGTAAGGAACCAACAGAAGAAAAGGAAAGAAAGATGGCCATCGTAGCGGGAGTCGACTTTGGAACTCTGAGCGTTCGCGTCTCGATCATTGACAGCAAGCGCGGGCGGTTGGGAAGCGCGGTGGACGAGTACCCGCTGCATCGCAAACGCGAGGATCCCGACTACGCGACGCAGGCGCACGAGGACCAGATGCGTGCGCTTGTGGGCGCAACGCGCAAGGCCGTCGCGGACGCGGGCATCGACGGCCGGCAGGTTGAGGCCATCGCGCTCGACACAACCGGCTCGAGCGTGGTTCCGGTCGACGCCGCCATGCAGCCCCTCAACGAGTACTACCTCTGGTGCGATCATCGCGCCAAAGAGGAGGCGCAGGAGATCACCGCTCTTGCGCACCAGGAAAACCTCGAAGCCATCCAGTGGTGCGGCGGCGTCTACTCGCACGAGTGGGGATTTGCCAAGCTGCTGCACTGGCTGCGCCACAATCCCGGCAAGCGCGCGCAGTTCGCCTCCGCATTCGAGCACTGCGACATGGTGGCGGCCACGCTCTGCGGCATCACCGATCCCAAAAAGGTGAAGCGCAGCGTTTGCGCCATGGGCCACAAGTGGATGTGGAACAGCAAGTGGGGTGGACTTCCCCCGCAGTCGTTCCTCTCCAAAGTCGATTCGCTGCTCGACGGTGTCCGCGACAAGCTCGAAGGCGAGTACCTGACATCGGATCACCTGGCCGGACATCTTTCAGCGAATTGGGCCGAGCAGATGGGCCTGCGCGCGGGAATTCCCATCCCGGTGGGCGCATTCGACGCGCACTGGGATGCGCTGGGCGCGGGATGCAAGGAAGGCGACGTGGTGAACGTCGTCGGGACCTCAACCTGCATCGTCGCCATGGCCAAACATGCCGAGCTGGTTCCCGGTGTCTGCGGCGTTGTGCCCGGCAGCGTGCATCCTAAATATACCGGAGTCGAAGCCGGACTCTCAGCAACCGGCGACATCTTTCAGGCGATTGCCAGGCGCGCCGGCACAAAAGTCTCTGAACTCTCGCAGGGGTTGGAAAGCTACCGCGCGGGCCAGACCGGCCTGCTGCGCCTGAGCTGGGACAACGGTGACCGGACAGTGCTGGTCAACCCCGAACTGGGCGGCGTCACCTTCGGCTGGAACCTGGTGCACACGGCGCAGGACGAACTCTTCGCGGCGATCGAAGGAACGGCATTCCACACCCGCATCATTCTGGAAAGGATGGCGGAACATAAGGTTCCCGTCGACCGCGTGATCAACGGGGGAGGGATTCCGCAGACCAATGCGGTGCTCAACCAGGTCTACGCCAACGTGCTGGGCAAGCCGGTGCTGGTTCCGGCGGGCGTTCCCACCAGCCTGGGATCGGGCATCTTCGCGCTGCTTGCTTCGGGCGCGGTTTCTACTGTGGAGGAGGCGCAAGCGGCTCTCTGCCTTGACTTTGCCACCGTTACTCCCGATCCCGGGGCGGCGGCGACCTACGAACGGCTTTACCCGCTCTACCGCGCCGCTTACTTCGCCCTGGGCACGCGCACGGCTCCGGCCGCGGCGCTCGGCAATATCCTGCCGGAACTGCGCAAAATTGCCGCGGAAGTGATGGCTACGGCCTGAAAAACAGGGCTTTCTCCGCCATTTCAGAGCCGGCAGAGCACCGGTTCAGGTATCATTGCGTCTATAGATATGTGCGGCCTGCTTCCCCTTGAGGCCTGCCTTGGTGGTGTCAGTGTCACGATTTTTTCAGCGTCTCGTCTTTGTCCTTTCCCTGGTGATCTTCGCCTCGCTTGGCCTGGGATTTGCCCTGGGTGAGTTCGGCTGGTTCGGCGTGCACGCCGGCAACGAGCAGGAGGGCGCCTACAACCAGATGCGCGTCTACGCCGAGGTACTGCAAAAGGTTCAGAGCGACTATGTGACCGATCCCAACATCAACGAGGTAACGACCGGCGCGCTGCATGGGCTGCTTGAATCGCTCGATGCCGATTCGAGCTACCTCACCTCCGACGAATACAAGCTCTACAAAGAGCGCCCCACGGGCGGCAACGCGCAGGAAGGCATAACGGTCTCAAAACGCTTCGGTTACGCAACCATCGTCAACCTGATCCCCGGCTCCCCCGCCGACAAGGAGAAGCTGGCGGATGGCGGACATCTGGCGGATGGCGACGTGATTGAATCGATCGGCGGCAAGTCGACGCACGACATTCCGCTGGCCATGATCCGGATGATACTTGAGGGCAAGCCGGGCTCGACGATCTCAATGACGGTGATTCGCCCCAGCAAGCCCGATCCGGAGAAAGTAGACCTGACGCGAGCGGTTGTTGACCCGCCGGCCCTGAACCAGCAGGAGTATGAGAATTCGACCATCCTCTACCTCAAGCCCGGCGTGCTGACCGCGGCGCGGGTTGACGAGATCGCCACAAAACTCAAAGAGGCCGGCAAGGGCCGCAAGGTTTTGCTCGACCTGCGCGACTGCACCGGCGACGATCTGCAGCAAGGCCTGCGGCTGGCCAACTTCTTCATCAAGCAGGGCACCCTGGCAACGCTCCAGGGCCAGACCTATCCTACGCAGACCTTCAGCGCCGACCCGGCCAAGGTCATCACCGACGCGCCGGTGGCATTGATTGTGAACCGCGGCACGTATGGCGCGGCGGAGCTGACGGCCGCGGCCATTGAAGACCTGAAGCGCGGCGACGTGGTAGGCGAAAGAACCTTCGGTGAGGGATCGGTGCAGCGCACCATCGACCTGCCCGACGGCGCGGCGCTCTTCCTCACCGTGGCCAAGTACCAGAGCCCTGACGGCAAGAAGATTCAGGATGAGGCGGTGACGCCCAACGTTGCAGTCGCCTCGCCGCAGGACGAGTTGGACGAAGGCATCACGCCCTCGAACGGCGATGAGATGCTGGAAAAGGCGCTGAACCTGCTCAAGACAAAAGGCGCTTAAACTGGCCTGAACGGCTATCTTCGCGGTTATTCGCGCGCTGATTCCCAACCGGCCGCGCCCTTTCAAAACAGCGGCATAAATCGGCTTTTCCCCGCAGCCCTGGGCTGCCCCCTGAGGGATGGCTTTCGGGCATTTCGCCGAGCTTGATGAGTTTTTCCGCAACCTCATCCGGCCGTAACCCGAAAATCGCGGCCTATTCCAAGTCGTCCAGAGCAAATCCACAATCGCTATACCCGCTGCATCCGTGTCCCATCCTTTTCGCGCTGTTTGCGAAAAGGGTGGAAAAGCAAAAGCCCGGGTACATCTATCCTGGAACCGCCCTACTGCAACGGGTGGGCGGATTTCTTCGCCACGTACATGGCGGCATCGGCGGTGCCGAGCAAGCTGTCTTTACTGTTGCCGTCTTCAGGGAAAATCGCGATGCCCACGCTCGCCGAGCCCTTAATGGAATAGCTCTCGATGACAACCGGCGCGTCAAAGCTGCGCTGTATCCGGTGTGCGATCTCTTCCACCTGCGCTCGGCTCCGGACCACCGGAACAAGCGCGGAAAACTCGTCACCTCCAAGCCGAGCCAACAGATCCTGGGAGCGGAGCTGCCGCTGCATTCTCAGGGCAACTTCCTGCAGATACCGGTCGCCCACCTGGTGGCCATACAGGTCGTTGATCTGCTTGAACTCGTCCAGGTCGATGTAGATGAGGCCAAACATGCCGGCATTTTGCCGCGCCTCTTCCATCAGGTTGTCGAGCTGCTTGTCGAGCGAGAAGCGGTTGTGGACGTCGGTGAGCAAGTCGAATTCGGACCGGTGCCGAAGATCGGAGTAGGTGCGCTGGGTCTCGATGGCCAGAGCGGACAATGCTGCGGCCATGGTAAGGGCCTCGCTCTCGGCGGATTGGGGCGAACTGAGCCGATCGAGGCCAGCATAGATGACGCCCAGCGCGGGGCCGGAACGAGCTGGAATCTCCTGCTGAACGATGCGGAGGGCCTCGACCTTGGGCGGGCGGTTGCCTAGCTGCGCTCCGTCGGTGATCTGGCACCAGCAGGGCGCTCCTTTCAGCTTGAATGAGACCAGTTCCGTAATCTGCTCAATGTTCTCGGCGAGCGGCCGGGAGCCATTGATGTTCTCGAGAATGCGGCTGCGGCGGCGCTCCAGGTAAGCCAGTTCGGCGGTTTGGTGCCGCAACTTGCGGTCCAGGATCCAGCTCCTGGCCCCAGCTGCGAGCAAGAGAATAAACAACACGGCGGCGGCAACGCCCAGGTTGAAAACGCTGAACCAGGTGGGCGAACCGACGAGCGTAATATCCTCGGGGGAGCGAAGCAGGACGTCAAATGCCATTGGGCCATTGAACGGGTCGGAACTAAAGAGCATGCAAATCCCGCTCACGCGGATTTTGGAGCCGACTGGAACCTGTTTCATCGGCGGAAGCTGCGACTCATCAACTCCGTTCGGGTGGCGATAGACGGCAGAGAACAGGTGGCCGTTGAGGACCAGGACGAACTCATCCTGAGTTGCTTCCCTGACTGCCATCAGAACCCGCCCTTCGGCAGAAACCAGATCGAATCCGTTCCAGCCGGAGCTCAGCTCCTCCCAGGTGACCGGGCGAGGGGCAATCGGCGCCTGCTCGTGGGTATCTACTATTTCGCCACGAGCCAAGGTCATATAGCCGTTGGTGACATCGGGAAAACCCGAGGCGTCGGCCAGGTCGCCGATACGCAGAGGCTGGTCAGTCTGAGTGTTGATCCAAAGGCTCGTTGCGCCGCTCTCGAGAACAATGGCCGCCCCCGGCCGGTAGTAGGTAATAGTTCCCCGCACGCGGATGCGGCTGGAGGAATCGCGGATATGATAACCCCTGAGAATCTTGTCCATGGGGGTGACAGGGAGGGACCTGAAATCGGTGCCGGCACGCTTGAGAATTCTCACATCGGACAGCCCGGAAACGAAGAGTGCGATTCCGGTCAGCTGCTTCTTGCCGTCGAATATTCCCGAAACGACTCCGGTGACTTCTACTTCGGCGTCCAATAGATCCTTGAGCGCGTTCACATCGCTGCTATCCACCAGCGCTGCAATGTATCCTCCGTCGATGAGCAATTGCAGGTCTGTGATGCGCGTATGAGCGTAGGTAATAAGATCGGCGGCGCGGACAATCCCATGCACGGTGACCAGCATGCAATCGCGTTCTCCCCGAATCATCTCATCGAAGCCGGCAACGACAGGCATGGGCAGCTCTCCATGGGAGAGCTTGGTCACGTCATTGCTGATCACAACGGGGCGAAAGCTGTTTTGCGTTGTTCCCCGCACCAGAACCCGATCGCCGGGAACAAGCTTGACGCCCAGTGCGGCATATACATAAATCGCCGAGCCTTCATCCTGCACAATCAGGTTCATGGCCGCGCGGTTATAGTAGGTCACGGTCGCCTCAAACGCGACCGGCAACGCACGGCTGGCCTCGGCGTTCGACAGAGCGGCGACGTCATGAAGCGTGGTGAGGACGCCAGGCTCGCCTGCCCACGCAATCGAAGCGCACCCGAGAATGATCAACAGTGCCGAAATTATTCGTGTCATCGGTGGCAATTGAACCAATTTGCAAACGACAGCCCTCAACCAAAGCTAAGGGCAAGAATCGCCGCATGAATCAATAAGCTCGAAAACAGGTGCGAGCCCCCGCCTGGCCCGACTGGTCCTCGCCCAGTCCCCTGCTGTTCCTCTGCATTGGATTTATCCTACGCCCCCAACAGAGGTTTAGACCGGTATCTCCTTTTTCGACACCGGCTCCTGGGAGTTGGATCGCGCCTGAGGCGACTGGAGCTAAAGCCCCGGACCTTGGGCATCCGGCCGAAATCGGTTTGATCAGAATTGACCATACGCCGTTTTGTGCAAAGAGTAGCGTTGTTCCAAGACCAGCCCTTTCTTAAATCTGCAAAGGCAGCACCTCAAACCGTCCCGCCAAACAAGACCGCACCAATTCCCCCCCTCGCTGGAAAAGAGCCCGAGAGGAATCTCGGCTCGTTCGCTCCCGAATCTGCCCGTCCGTCCCACTCTTGCCCGGCATGGTTCCGGCTCTTCGATCGCGCGCGCCAGCGAAGTTTTTGGGTGCTAGCCTTGAGCTATAGTCCGCCTCCGACTGCGAGGCGCGGGGATCTGTGCGCAACATCGCCCCTGAAGCGGGGTTCACAGGTTCAAAGAAAGAGCGTGCAACTGGTGGCTGGCACCCCCCAACGGCCCGTCGAGAGCCACGATCCCATTCTGCGCGGCCCGCGGTCGCTTGAGTCGGATCGAGCGCGGCGTTCTGCGGCCCAAAAATCGCTCGATTTCGACCGGCCTCAGCGTCCTCTGGCGCCGCAGCCACTACCTGTTCGCGCGCGCCGCCGCAAACTGGCTGGCCGCTCCACACTGTTGATTTTGCTTGGTTTGGCCGCCATCACCGGGTCGCTGGCCGGACTCACGCTGGTCTATTCCGTCAACCTGCCCCAGATCAATGACCTCGAGCGCTACCGGCCCTCAACCACAACCGATCTCTACGACCGCAACAGCAAACTGATCGGTTCCTTTGCGCTGGAGCGCCGCCAGGTGGTGGATTACAACGGCTTCGCGCCCGTTTTGCGCCAGGCCGTTATCTCAATTGAAGACAAGAACTTCGCGTCGCACTGGGGCATCAATGTCTTTCGCGTGGCCGGCGCAGCCTGGCACGACATTCGCTCGCACGGCCGCGCGCAGGGCGCCTCGACTCTCACCATGCAACTGGCCCGCAACCTGTTTCTTTCTGACGAAAGGACGGCCAACCGCAAGATTCAGGAGGCGTTTCTCGCCATCCAGATCGAGCGTACTTTCACCAAGCAGCAGATCTTTACGCTCTACGGCAACCAGATTTACCTGGGCAGCGGCAACTACGGCTTCGAAGCCGCTGCGGAGTATTTCTTTTCAAAGCACGCCAGGGACCTGAACCTGACCGAGGCTGCGCTGCTGGCCGGCCTGCCCAAGGGCCCGGTGGCCTTTTCACCCGTTCTCAACCCCGATCGCGCGCTCAAGCGCCGCAACCTGGTTATCAGCGAGATGGAGTCGGATGGCGTGATTACCCACGCCCAGGCTGAGGGGGCGCGCATTGCTCCGCTCGGCCTGCACATCGCGCAGCCTGAGGGCACGGTTGCGCCCTGGTTCCAGGAGGAGGTGCGGCGCGAGCTCGAAAAACGCTTCGGCACGGACCAGGTGCACGAAGCCGGTTTGCGCGTGGATACCACGCTCGACCTCAATCTGCAACAGACGGCCAACCACGCCGTGGGCGATGGCGTGGCGACCTATGAGCGCAGGCATGGATGGAAAGGCCACCCTGAGAACGTGATCGAGGAGGGCCAGACGCTGGAAGCCTACCGCCATCCCGATTGGGTCATCCAATACGGCGCGGGCGGCTACGTGCATGCGCTGGTGACGCGGGTGCTGCCGCTTGAGATTTACGCGCGCATCGGGCCGCCCGGCAAGGAGGGCGACGAAGTTCTGCTGCAGCCGGCGGACTGGCAGTGGACCAGCCAGCGCTACGGAACCGATCTGGTCAAGCCCGGCGATGTAATCTACGTTCGTCTGACCGGGGGCAGCGAAGGCGCGGAGCTCCGCGCCACGCTGGAGCAGGACTCGGGCGCGCAGGGAGCATTGATGGCCGTGGACAACACCACCGGCGACGTGCTGGCCATGGTGGGCGGCCGCGACTACCAGCTCTCGGTCTTCAATCGCGCCACGCAGGCCGAGCGGCAGGTGGGTTCGAGCTTCAAGCCCTATGTCTACACCGCGGCCATTGAGGACGGCGTCAAACCCACCGACATCGTGATGGATACGCCGGTGAGCTTTGGCAGCTACGTGCCGCACAACTACGAGAACGACTACAAAGGGGCGATGACCATCGCCAACGCCTTTGCCGAGTCGCGCAATATTCCCGCGCTGCGCCTGGCCGCGCGCGTGGGAATTCACAACGTGATCGATGTGGCCCACCGCTTCGGCGTCACCTCGAACATTCCGCCTTATCTGCCCGTGGCCCTGGGCGCGGTTGAAATCACGCTCCAGGAACAGGTGGCATCGTACTCGGTCTTTCCCAACGACGGGCTGCGCATCGCGCCGCGGCTCATCCGCAAGGTGTCGAATGCTGATGGCATTGTTCTGTGGAGCGACAATCCGGCGGTGACGCAGGTGATCGACCAGCAGACCGCGCGCACCATGATGACGCTGCTTGAAGGCGTGACCCAGCACGGAACCGGCGCGGCGGCCAGGCAGCTGAATCACCCCATCGGCGGCAAGACCGGCACCACCAGCGACTTTACCGACGCATGGTTCATGGGCTTCTCGCCCTCGGTCACCTGCGGCGTGTGGATTGGATACGACAGCCGCGAGTCGCTGGGCAAGAAAGAGACCGGCGCACAGGCCGCGCTGCCCATCTGGATGACGTTTATGAAACAGGCGATCGTGGGCAGGGACGATGAGAAGTTCCCCGGCGACGATGACGACTCGACACCGCAGAAGAGCCCCGAACGCGCGGCAGGCAGCAATCTGAATCAGGCCTCGCTCGGGCCTCATACAGCGGCTCCGCCGGTTGCGCCTCCTCGCTCTGCGCTGGCCGTGATTCAGCCGCGTGCAGCGGCGCCGGCTCCGGCGCAAGCCGGGCCGATTGCCAGGAATTCGATTGCCGGGCCTGCGACTCCATCGCCAGCCCCGGTTCGGCCACTGGTTGCCGACCGCGCACCGGTAGCCGTTCGCGCACCGCAGAGTCCGTCGCGCAGCGCTCCGGCACTTTCGAGTTCGCAGGCCACGCACGGGCCTCAGCCTTCGGTTACGGGGCGTGCGCCGCAGCCGCCAGCCCAGGCGTTTGTTTCACCGCGCGCACCCCAATATGCAAGTCAGCCTTATGCTGCACCGCGTGCACCGCAGCAGTATGCAGCGCAGCCTTATGCTTACCCCCGCGCGCCGCAGTATCAGGTGCAGCCTTATGCCGATCCACGCTCACCGCAATATGTACGGCAGCCATATACTGCACCAGGCGCACCGCAGCGGACAGCGGACGACACAGCCAGGAAGCCGGCGCCCGCAGCTCAGGTCTTTCATTACCTGCCGGCTGGGCGCGGGCCGAAAACGGTCGTTGTAGTTCCGCATCCGCCCCGGGCTTCTTCTCGAACTCAGACCGCTGCAAAACCGCGCCCCAGGGTTGCGCCGCCTTCCGGCTCGCAGGGCGCGCTGGTCAAACCGGCCATGCCGTCCGGCACGGCTCCGGCACAGCTCAACAGCCAGGTAAAACCGGCGCTGAATTAGTGCGTTTCTCGGGGATAAATACCTTGGAAAAAGATGACAGCATCGCTCTTATCCGCCGGTTTATTGAGGCGTGCGTCCGCGCCGATCCTGAGGAATTCGCGAGCTATTTCACCGAGGATGCAATCTGGTGGAACTCGCCGTGGCAGCCGGTCAAAGGACGTGACGCAATTCGGGAGACCTTGCGAAAAGGCGCGCAGCAAATGACCGCTTTGCCCTGGGAGATTCGTCACATCGCGGCAGACGGTGATGTCGTGATGACCGAGCGCGTGGACCACTTTATGGTCGGCAACACGCGTGTCAGCGTGCCTTGCATGGGAGTATTTGAGTTGCGTGACGGCAAGATCGCCGCGTGGCGCGACTATTGGGACGCGAAGCAGTTCGAGTCACAATTGCCGCGCGCGGGGCGCGAGGGCGAGTAAGCGCCGACGCGAAGCCTGACAGCTCGTGTGATATTTTTCTTCCTATGAGCTGGGATGTATGTTTATTCAAAGCGGACGGCTATCGTTCGATCACAGAACTGCCAAAAGGTTTTGAGCCCCTTCCCCTGGGGTCGATGGTTCAAGTTAAAGAAAAAGTCGCGCATGTATATCCGACTGTCGTGTGGTCAGAGCCCAATTCCAGCTACGGATTATGGGGCTCCTATGAAGATAAGAGCGAGGGCTATTCCATCGAATTCCAATTAGGAAAGAAGGATGCCGTTGAGGCAGTAACACTGCATGTACGTGGAGGCGGGAGCGTAATTTCGAAGATTGTTGCGCTATGCAAAGAAAATCGCTGGAAGGCGTTCGATACAACTGAAGGCGATTTCATAGACCTAAATCAACCATCTTCAAAAGGCTGGGAGGATTTCCAGGCATACAGAGATCGATTCATAGAGCATTAACTGGACTTGACGCCAGACGACGCTAGAGCTGGTTGCATAAATCCGCGAAGCCGGCAGTACAACGTCCCTCAGGGGCTAAAGCCCCATGCTTTGTGCGCCTTTTGCGGCACAACTAAAGTCGTGCCCTTTCACAAAGCCATTTATGCAACCAGTTCTAGGATCTGGAAGCTAGGAGCTGTTTTAACCGAAAATACCGCTTCGCCCGCCCCACGTCCTTCATGATCTGCGCCTTCAACTCCTCGGGCGACGGGAACTTCCGCTCCCCTCGCAGCCGCATCAGAAACTCAAGCTCAAGCGGAGTGTCTTCTCCAAGTTCTATGGGCTCGAAGTTCAAGATGTGCGTCTCCACGCTGAAGCCGGCGCCTTCAAACGTCGGCCGGTTGCCCACATTGGTCACCGCCTCAAAGGCGCACCCGGCCACACGCAATCGCGTCACGTAAACGCCGGTCGCCGGCAGCAGCCCCTTGTACTCCGCAAGATTCACGGTGGGCACCAGCAGCCGCGAGCCCACGCCGCGCCCGCTTGCCTGCGTTGAAAGCACAGCGAACGGACGGCCGAGCATCCAGCGCGCGCGGCGCACGTCGCCCGCGGCCACCAGCGCGCGAATCGCCGAGCTTGAGACCTCGAGCCCGCGCACATGGACGGCCTGATGCGCCTTGACCTCGAAACCAAACTCCCGGCCGAAGGCCCCAAGCTCCTCGACGCCCGCAGCCGCTCCGCGCCCGAAGCGGAAATTCCGGCCCTCATGAATGCTCTTTGTGCTGAGCGCCGCAACCAGGATCTTTTCAACAAACTCGCGCGGCGCGAGGCCGGCCAACGCGGCATCGAAGCGCAGCACCACCACCGCATCCACTCCGGTTTCACCCAGCAATCGCATCCGCTCATTGAGCAGCGTGATGAGCTGCGGCGCGCGATCGGGGCGTAAAAACTGCTCGGGGTGAGGTTCGAAGGTGACCGCGACGGCCAGCGCGTTGCGAGCCCTCGCATCGGCCACAACCGCCGAGAGAATCTCGCGATGGCCCAGGTGCACGCCGTCAAAGTTGCCGATGGCCAGCGCGGTTGGGCCGAACCCGGCCGGCAACTCGGCAATGGAGCGGAAGATGCGGGTGGAACCCGCAGGCGCGCTCATAGCGTTACGGGCACGCTCAACCCGTCATATGCCAGCCGCACATTCTCAGGCAGCGTCCGGTTGGTTTCCTCATGGCCCAGTTCGTGCGCAATGTGGGTAAACCATGTTTTTCGCGCGCCAATGCGGCGCGACCACTCGAGCGCCTGCTCAACCGTGGAGTGGCTGGGGTGCGGCACGTGACGCAGGGCCGAGAGCACCAGCACCTCAACGCCCTCGAGCAGCATGAGGCTGGCCTCGGGAATCGCGCTCACATCGGTCAGGTACGCGGCGCTGCCGAACCGGTAGCCGCTGATCTCCATGTCGCCGTGAATCACCGGAATCCGTGTGAAGCGAACGCCATGCACGCTGTTGTGAGCGGCCACTGGCTTCAGTTCAACGCGCGCGCGGTTGATGTAAGTTGCGTCGGGTGAAAATGTGTAATCGAAAACCCGCTCAAGGATGGCGATCGCGTCGGGCGTTGCGTAGAGTGGAATCGGCCCCGACTTCTTTGCGGCGACAAAGCTCAGCGGGCGCAGGTCGTCCATGCCCAGGATGTGGTCGGCGTGTCCGTGGGTGTAAAAGACCGCATCGACGTGCGCAATACCCGCGCGCAGAGCCTGCTCGCGAAAATCCGGCCCCGTATCGATGACCACAATGCGCGGGAATCGGGTCTCCGCGCCGGTCCACGAAACCATTACCGAGGGCCGCAAACGGCGATCGCGCGGATCGGTCGAAGTGCACACCGCGCAGGCGCAGCCCAGCGTTGGAACTCCCATGGAGGTCCCCGTGCCTAAGAATGTGAGATTCGCTTGCATCAGTTTGGAAAGGCGCGGATCGTGATTCGTGGGTCGTGAGTCGTGGGTGGTACATCGGTCGCCGCTCGGTTTCACGAGTCACGAACCATGATTCACGGCCTTTACGGCTTGGCCGGCGGCGGCGTAACGCCCTGCACGTTGATCATGCTGGTGAGCTCAAGAAACGCCATGCGCAGCTCAAACAGCACCGATTGCAGCATGCGGTCTTCCTGGGCGGTCAGGTTGCCCCTGGTTTTTTCAGCCAGAATGCCCAGCAGATCGATGGTGTTGCGCGCGCCAACAATGTCGACGCGCGGTCGCTGGCCCTCCTGCGTGCCGGCGCCCATCTGGATCATCCCGGAAAGATAGAACTGCTGCACCAGGTGCTCGAAACCCGCCGGGGGCTGCTTGCCCAGGCCCGGATTCTGCGCGCGCAACAAGTCTTCAACGCGTTCGGCCGAGGCCTCGTACGCGGCCTTCTGCTCCTTGCTCTCCTGTGCCGTGGGAGGTGGCGGCAGAGCGCCTTCGAACTCCTGTTCCGGCGTCGTTTTGGCCGCCGGCTCAGGCGGCTCAGGCGCTGCCTCCGCGCGGCTCTCATTCACAACCAGGCGTGGGCCGGCCCCGGGCTCCGGCGGTTCGGGCTCGCGCCGGCTTTGCTGTTCCTCTTCTTCGGCCTTCATCTTGCGCCGGTCAATCACTTCGAACTTCGGCTTGTCAGTCATGAATCTATTTTCCCATTCTGTGCATTCGTGGCACGATTGGGATCTTGTGGGAGGAAAGATCCCTCAGGGGCTGAAGCCCACTCGGTTTTAGGCCGTTCCCGGCACGAGTAAACTCGTGCCCTTTTACAAAACTCCCATCGGCCGGGCCTTTTTCCAACGCTGCGAAACCTGCCCTTCTTACAAAACGACCTTTCAACGGACTCTTTCCGCAGCCTTCCGCAGCGCCGGAGGCGTCGCCTGGATGCGCCCGGTTCCCTCGCCTCCCGCTGAGGAGTAATGCAGAATCTCTTCTTTGGCCTCAGCCTCGGCGCGCACCATGGCCAGCGCAAAGGCGCGGCTGCCCCGCTCAAGCGGCAGCTCGGCTGCGCTGGTAATGTGCCCGGCCTGCGAGCCGTCGGCCAGCTTCAACTCAACTCCCGCTCCGGGGACAGGCCCGTCAAGCTCGAGGTGGCGCAAGTGCCGGTGAACGCCGCCCCGCGAGCGAATGCGCTCCACAATCTCCTGGCCAAGGTAGCAGCCCTTGTTGAAGTTCAGCGCCCGCAGCTGCGCGGTCTCCTGGGGCAGGTCCCGCTCAACAATATCGATGCCATAGGCCGGAATGCCCTCGGCGATCCGGAATGCCTCAAGCGAAGCGCAGCCCACCGGCATGGCGCCCGCGGTGCGAATGCACGACCACAGCTTGGGCAGGCCCGCGCACGGCAGCCAGAAGATGAAGTGGGGCGCCAGTACGCCGTACCCGCGTTCCACGGTCAGGTCGAGACCATTCCACTCAACCCGGGTGCGCTTCATGGTGTTCGCAAAGAAGGGCAGGCCCAGCCGCTCCAGGACTTCGGCAGTTTGCGGGCCGGTGACACCAATGGCCGTCTCCGCGCCCGCGCCGCAAGCCGATTCTTCGCCCAGCGGCACCAGTTCCACATCGTCCATGATGATGAACTGGTTCAGGTGCGCTATCAGCTTCTCAATCTGTCCGGCCTCAATCTCCAGTTCCAGGCCCGACTCCCCGGCAAAGGGGGTGCCGAGCATGGGATCGCTCTTCTTCGTGGCCTCCGGGTCCGGCGCGCGCCGCTGCGGCGAGAGTTCCTCGCCCTCGCGCCAAACGGTCAGGTCGCCCTGGATGCGGCCCTGCGCATTCAGCACCAGGTTCCATGCGCCGGAGTCGGGAAACAGGTCGTTGACAGTGTTGGTCACCATCCCGCTGAGCCAGCGAAAGCGGTCGGCGCCGCGAACCTCAACCCGCCTCAGCCAGCCAAGGTCGTGAATTGCCGTTCCGGTGGCGAGCGCACCTGTTTCGGCCGAAGCAGCGTCAAACTGTTGTGGGGTAAGTGTGCCGCGATACGCGGCAAGGCTGCGGGGCGTGCCGGCAGACTCCAGCATCGCAGAAAGCGCCGTGGCCTGTATGTTAACGGTGAGGCCGGTCTCTGCCATAAGGGGGATCTTTTCCGCAGTCCCCAAGCAAATTTGCCTGCCTATTTTTGGAGCCGGCTTGGCGCGGGACCGCATCCTGATTATAGCCTTGGATACAGGCAGGGTGAGTGGCCGTACTCGAGGATCAAAGCCGCTCACGGGAGAGTCGATGAGCCAATCGGAACGAGAGGCAAGACGCCGGACCCGCCGCGGTCTGGCGGGTGCGCTGGCGGTGTGCCTGGCGTTGGGTGCCGGGTGCCTGGACGCGCCTGCGGCGGCGTTTGCGCAGCAGGGTTCCACGGGGTCGGCACCGGCCTCGGGGGCAGACAAGAGCCCCGGGGCAGACAAGGGCTCAGGCCAGGCTGCGGCCGGCCAGGGAACGGGGCACATCACTCCCGAACAGGCCAAGCAGCTCTTCGCGCTGGTCGACGAGCTGATGAAGTTCGCCTCTGACGAAAGCGGGCTGCCGATCAAGAGCACGGTCAAGCGCACACTCACCACCCGCGCGACCGTTGAAGCGTACCTGGAAGAGAAGTTCAACGAAGATGCGAGCGCCAAGCGCCTTGAGCGCGACGAGATCGTGCTCAAGAAATTCGGCCTGCTCGACCGCGATTTTGAGCTGAAGCCATTTCTGCTGGCGCTGCTCAAGGAACAGATCGAAGCTTACTACGACTCCAAGACCAAGACCGTGAACCTGCTCGACTGGGTCGACATCGACGATCAGAAGCCGGTGCTGGCGCACGAACTGACTCACGCGCTCCAGGACCAGCACAGCGACCTGGAGAAATGGGACGACCAGACCCCCGACGACGTTTCAACCGACACCGCAGGCGACCAGGACCACCTGGCCCGCGACGAGATGGACACCGCGCGCGACGCCGTGGCCGAGGGCCAGGCGACCGCGGTAATGATGGACTACATCCTGAAGCCTTTGGGCAAGAGCCTGGTCAAGGACCCCGAGATCATGGACAAGCTCAAAGACCAGATGACCGCTTCAGAGAATTCTCCGGTCATGGCGCGGGCGCCGCTGCTCCTATCGGAGTCGATGCTCTTTCCCTATCGCGAGGGCATGAGCTTTGAGCAGGATATCTGGATGGACCAGGGGCAGACCGCGGCCTTTGCCGGCGCTCTCGACCGCCCGCCAACGTCCACATGGGAGATCATCAACCCGCGGGTCTACGAACAGAAGCAGATGCCCGCAATCCCCCTGCTGCCCAACTTCCATCCGATTACCGACAAGCTCTACAAGCCTTACGACATTGGACAGGTGGGCCAGCTCGACCTGCACATCCTGGCTGAACTGTTCGGGGGCGACTCGGCAGCCACAGATCTAACGCCGGCCTGGAACGGCGGCCTGTACTGGGCGGGGCAATTGCGCAGCGCCACCACTCCGGCCGCGCAGGACAGCACCAATTCCCTCGGTCTCTTCTACCTTTCGGTGTGGAAGAACCCGGTCTCGGCAAATAACTTTGCCAAAATGTATACCCGCAACCTGGGCCGCAAATACTCCAACGTCCACCAGGAATCCTCTGCACATGTCACCGCGGCCTCAGGCGACGGAACCGTCGAGGAGGTCTACTCCACCAGCGAAGGACCGGTGGTGATCGCGATTCGCGGCAAGCTGGTGTTTGTGGCCGAGAGCTTCCCTCTCGATATGGCCCGCAAACTTACCGCGCTGATCCTCGACGCGCAGGGCGGTGGCGAACTGCGCATGGCATCGCTGCCGGGTTCGCTCACGCCAGGAGCCGATGGACGCGCCGCGCAGCCGGCTTTGCAGCCGCTCTCCGGCGATATCGTGCGCTTCATCGGCGACTGCGGCGTAATGAAGGCCGAAGTTAACGCGGCGATGAAAGCTGTCCATTAAACGCCGTCTCACATGCCGAAGACCCCTTCACTCCTTCACTCTTTCACTCGTTCGCAGCCCACGCCTCACGCGTTATGATGAAACTCCTGAAGCAGGAATCAATGCCGGGGAGATAACGCGTTGCCGGGCAAGCTCGAACTGATGTTGGGACCGATGAGAAGCAACAAGACCGCGGAGATGTTGCGCCGCGCCGAGATGCGCCGCCAGTATGCCAAGCAGTTCGTGATGGTGCTCAAGCCCAGCGACGACACCAAGGGCGGACCCGGAGTGGTCGAGAGCCGCAATCCCAATGGCCACGGCAAATGCAAGGCCCTCGAATTCCCTTCCTCGAATCCGTGGGAAGTCCTCGAGGCCATCGCCGATAAGGAGCAGGAGATCGGCAAGCGCGTGGAATGCATCGCCATTGACGAAGGCCAGTTCGTCACCGACCTCTTCCTCTTCGCCAAGCACCTGCTCGATAGCAACCACGACGTGCTGGTGGCCGGACTCGACCTTGACTTCCGCGCCATGCCCTTCGGCGAGATGCTTAACCTGAGCTGGCTGGTGAACGCCTACGGCGGCAGCATTACCGAATGCATGGCCTACTGCGCGTGCGGTGCGCGGGCGCTCTACTCGCAGCGCCTGATCGACGGCAAGCCCGCGGCCTACGATAGCCCCATCAAGGTTCCCGGCGACGCCTACGAGCCGCGCTGCGCCGAGCACTTTGTGCTGCCCGGCCGGCCGCATTGAACAGGGGTCAGGGGTCAGGGGTCAGCGATCAGCTTTTAGCTTTTAGCTTTTGGCCGTGCCCCATCCTGTATGCGCATTTTGCGAAAAGGGTGGGACGCCGCGAAATCTGGCCCGGGCTGTCTCAAGCTGAGATACCGTACAATCCTCCCATGCACAAATCCATCGCCGCCGGTCGCGCGCTCCTCTTCATCGCCGTCTGCATCTTCGCAGCCACATCAGCCGCGCAGGACGCGCTTCCGCATGCCTCAGCGGCCGACCGCGCCGAGGCCCTGGCAATCTTCAAGCAGCTCATCGAGACCAACACCACAGACACGCCGCAGGGCAGCGTAACCGCCGCTGCCGAGCAGATGAAGCTGCGCTTTCTCGACGCCGGATTCTCCGAGGCCGACGTGCACCTCATCGGCCCCGACCCCAACAAGCTCAACCTCGTCGTCCGTTACCGCGCTGAGGGCACGCCCACTGAAAAACCCGTGCTTTTCCTCTGCCACATGGACGTGGTACAGGCGCTGCGCTCCGACTGGACCACCGATCCCTTCAAGTTTGTTGAGAAGGACGGCTACTTTTACGGCCGCGGCACTCAGGACATGAAAGACTCCGACGCCGCGCTCGCTGCAACCTTTCTGCGCCTGCACCGCGAGGGCTACAAGCCGAAGCGCGACCTGATTCTGGCGCTCACCGCCGACGAAGAGGGCGGCAAATTCAACGGCGCATCGTGGCTGGTAAACACTCATCGCGACCTTGTGGATGCAGCCTACGTCATCAATCCCGATGCCGGCGGCGTGGACCTTGAAAACGGCCGGCCGACGATTGCTGCCGTTGAAGCCACTGAGAAGGTCTACTCCGACTTCCAGATCACGGCCACCAATCGCGGCGGCCACAGCTCACTGCCCCGGCCCGACAACGCCATCTACGAGTTGATGGCCGCGCTCAACAGTCTTTCGACGTATACCTTTCCTTTCGAGCTCAACGAGGTCACGCGCACTTACTTTGGCAACCTGGCCAAACGCGAAAGCGGCCAGACGGCCGCCGACATGCGCGCGATTCTTGCCGATCCGCCCGATATGGCCGCGGCCGCCCGGCTGAGCGAGTCGCCCAGCTACAACTCGAACTTCCGCACCACCTGCGTCGCCACCCGGCTCAACGCCGGACACGCCAACAACGCGCTGCCGGCATCGGCGCAGGCCAACGTCAACTGCCGCATCTTCCCCGGCCACTCGCCCGAGGAGATTCGCCAGCAGCTTATCAAGCTCTTCAACGACCCCAAGTTGACCGTAAAATACGTCTCCGACGGGGGCGTGGTCTCAGAAGTCGCGCCCGAACGCAAGGCAATTACGCCCCCGCCGCCGAGCCCCGAGGTCTTTGAGCCGCTCACCAGGATCACGGACGAAATCTGGCCGGGAGTGCCGGTAACGCCCGTGATGGAAAACGGCGCCAGCGACTCCATCTACTTTGCCCAGGCCGGGATTCCCAGCTACGGGTACTCAGCCGTCGCACTCGAGATCGACGACGTGCGCGCCCACGGCAAAGACGAGCGCCTGCCCGAAGACTCCTTCTGGAAATCGCTGGACTTTTTCTATGCGTTTGCCAAGGCGCTGGGAGACAAATAGAGCCACCGCCCCCACTGCTAAACTAGACACTGCATGATTCTCCCGTTCGTCCGCGAAATCTTTGCGGAACTGGAGCAGACCCCGGGATTCGAGCGCGTTCGCAGGCACCTGAGCCTGGGTGCGGGGCGTCGG
>Ga0326727_10005426_pt1 | contig 36474 bp, 34 predicted proteins | sample MB2enrmetagenome_FD_207643 | JGI IMG/M metagenome (GOLD analysis project Ga0326727, IMG submission 207643) | Lab enriched peat soil microbial communities from McLean, Ithaca, NY, United States - MB29MY | ecosystem: Environmental > Terrestrial > Soil > Wetlands > Peat | place: USA: New York...
CATGCAGTAATGCATTCAGTCGACCAGTACTAATCTGCCGTGAGGCTTGACCATATTATCCTTCGCTCTTTGGAAAGCTTCGTGCGCTTAAGGCATACGTAGTTCGCCAGAGATGCAAATCTCAGTAATCGCTCTATACACACGCTCTATCGGCCTTATTAATCGCTGTCCCTTTACTTTCTGCTTCCCCCTTTGGTTTGTTAATTATGCCTGGTGATTATCGTGGAGAGGCTACACCCGTTCCCATTCCGAACACGGAAGTTAAGCTCTTCAACGCCGATGGTACTGCCTTACGGTGGGAGAGTAGGTCGTCGCCAGGCTTTTTTATTTAATACAGTTTTACGCCTTATCCTTGCCCGCCTTATCAAAAGATGCTACACTTTGCGAAGTATTGTCTATGCTTGGGGGAGGCATATGGCCGAACAAGACACGCAAATTCAGCTCGTCACCTTCCAAATAAGCGAGGAGCATTACGGCGTCGACATTATGGACGTTAAAGAAATAGTTAGAGTTCAGGATATTCGCTCTATTCCTAATGCCCCTTTGTATGTCGAAGGCCTCTTCAATCTTCGCGGCGAGATTATCCCCATAATTTCTCTGCATAAGAGATTTCACTTACGGAAAGCTCAACTCGGCGAAGATGAGGAATTACTTTCAGGCTTCATCATCATCGATATAGATGGGATGAAGCTCGGCGTAATCATAGATAAGGTCGAGCGCGTGGTTGCGATCGAAGCACAAAATATACAGCCTCCTCCTCAGATGCTATCGGGTATCGGAGCGGAATATATTCAGGGTGTGGTCAACCGGGAGTCCGGGTACCTTATATTACTCGATATCCGTAAGCTCTTTAGCGCCAAGGAGCTCAGGAAGATCGAAGAAATACGCCGCTAGAAAGCATATTTGTATGAGTATACCCGTTTTCAGTTCATATATCCGTCGGAAAGATATGGATACTGTGCTCAATTGCCTTGCCACCGATTCGGTTGGGCTGGGGGATTATCTTGAGCGCTTCCAGAAGACCGCCAAGGACAGCTTTGGATACGATTTCGGTTTCGCAGTGCGTGGCCCAGACGTAGCCCTCGGTTTAGCGCTCGATTCCCTTGCTTTATCCGAAGGCGATGTCGTAGCCCTTCCAGCTCTTGCTCCATCCTACTACGCTTCAGTCCTCGCTTCGAGAAAACTACAGGGAGTCTTCATCGACGCCAAGCCTGACAGCGCAGAGCCTGACGTGGATTTGATTGGAAGCCTAGAGCCTAAGCCTAGGGCTCTTATACTTTATGACGCACTCGGCATACTGCCGGATCCCGAAGCAGTTGCGTCTATCGGGCTACCGGTCATCGAGGATATGTCGACGAGCCTCGGAGCTTACCGTGACGAAACCCGCGCGGGTTCGCTCGGGAGCATGGCAATACTCGGTCTTGAGCATGATTCGATCGTGACCGCAGGAGGAGGCGCTCTGCTCCTTGCCTTTGGGCGGAGGGACGGGACTGTGCTCCGCAATCTAGGCGAGGGGCTCGCTCCTGAAATACGGATGACCGATTACAATGCGGCGCTAGGTTTAGCGCAATTGCGCGATATGGAATCGGCTATCGCAAAGCGACGAGAGCTTGCGGCTACTTTCGCCCAGTCCCTCGCGCGTACGAGGCATAAACTTGTCTTCCAGGACGGGGAGGGCGAACCTGGTTATTGGGCCCTGCCGGTATCCATAGCCTCGAGTGTCAAAGACGTCGAGGTTTACGCGAAGAAGAAGGAAGTCGATTGTCTCCTCGCCTTCGAGCGCAGCCTTATCGCAAAGGGAGCCGTACCTGACGGATCTTGCCCGAATGCCCGCGCCATGTCGCTGCGTTGTCTCCTCTTTCCCCTCCATCAGCGGATAGGGGCCCAATCGGCCCAGAAGATAGCTAAGGTCCTTGCGACCTTACCATAAAGCGGAGGAGTTATGCCGGAACGCGCCAGGCGCGTCCTTATCATCGCCAACCTCGAGAAGGACGCGGCCGCCAGCACCGCGGAATCCTTGAGCGCCTATCTTTCCGGCATGGGTATCCCCTCCGAAGCCTATTACTATACGGGCGATCCTGATGGCCCGCCCACTACCGAGGGCGCTATTCTCGTCGTATCCTTAGGCGGAGACGGAACGGTCCTCTACGCGGCACGGGTCGCCGCTCCCTTGGGCATACCCATTCTGCCCGTGAATCTCGGACACTTCGGCTTTATCGCCGAGATCGGCAAATCCGACTGGAAGGCGGCAATCGACGACTGGGCTTTGGGGAAGCTCGCCATTTCAGAGAGGCTCATGCTCGACGTTGAAGTATGGCGCGAAGGCGCGAGACGAGCTTCCTTCTGGGCGATGAACGACGCTACGGTCTCAGCCCAGGGCATTGCCAAGCTCATTGCCTTCGGCATTTGCATGGGCGGCTCCTCTCTCGTGCGCTATAGGGCCGACGGAGTTATAATAGCGACGCCGACCGGTTCCACCGCGTATAATCTGGCAGCTGGGGGGCCTGTCCTCCATCCCGAAATGGATGCCATGATCGTCAATCCCGTTTGTCCCTTTACTCTTTCTCACCGGCCTCTCGTCGTACCGTCGAAGGAAGCGATCGAAATTTCGATGGAGGATGGCCGTCGTCCCGGCTCTATGCTGACCATCGACGGGCAGCTAACATTCACGCTCAGACCGGAGGATCGCATCAGAATTTCCGGCGCGCCTAAAAAAGCGCACATTCACGTCAGCGAGGGTTTCGCTTTTTACGAGCTCTTGCGAACTAAGCTGGCGTGGTCTGGAGGGGCCGGTGCTTGAAGAGCTAACCGTTCGAGACTTCGCGCTCATCGAGCGGCTGTCCGTGAGCTTTACGGATGGACTGACGCTCCTCACGGGCGAAACCGGAGCGGGCAAGTCCCTCTTGGTCGGCGCCATCGGATTCCTCCTCGGTGCGAAGGCCGACACCGGCGTCATTCGCACGGGCGCAGAGGAGAGCCTCGTAACGGGAGTCCTCGACGTATCGCATAACGAAACGGCCCAGTCATGGCTCTCAGCGCGAGGACTCGAGCCCGAGGAGGGAAAGGTCCTCGTCAGGCGCGCCATCAAGCAGAACGGCCGGGGCTCGGTCTATATACAGAACCAGAGCGCACTGCGCTCCGATCTTGCCCAGTTTACCTCCCTCCTCGTCGACCTTCATGGCCAGCACGAGCAGCAGTCCTTGCTCTCCCCTGACAATCATCGCAAGCTTCTCGACGGCTATGCCCATCTCGAGGGAGAGGTCGCTTCCTTTGGGGCCGCCTTCTCAGAGCTCGCCGCCGAAAGACGCTCGTACGAGTCCGCCCTCGCCTCAGAGGCAGAGCGCGGTCGCGAAATCGAGTTTCTGCGCTTCGCGGTCGACGAGATAGCGAAGGTTAAGCTTCGCCCCAACGAGGAAGAAGAGCTCGTGGCCGAGGAGCTCCTCCTATCCCAGCACGAGAAGCTCTTCGCAGCGGTAGACTCCGCGCACGAAGCTCTCTCCGGCGGCTTCGTTGCCAGCGCGGAGGAGGGATCGGGCGCCCTAGCATCCTTAAGGCACCTTCGGACGGGGCTCGAGACCGCGGCGGCCATAGATCCCGCCCTCTCCGACTTCGCCCGCCGTTCCGACGACGCCTTCTACGAGCTCGAGGACGTAGCTGACTCGCTGCGGCAATATATAGGCTCCCTCAGCTTCAAGCCGGAGCGCCTCGAAGAGGTAGAGTCCCGGCTCGCTGACATCCGCAAGCTCAAAAAAAAGTACGGCGCAACGATCGAGGAAATCCTCGCTCGGCTCGATGAGGATCGGGGCCGCCTTTCTCGCCTCGAGACGTGGGAAGAGGACAAGGGCGAGATCGAGGCGCGTATCGCTAAGATGGAAGCCAACGTCCTCGCCCAAGCCCTTATCATCTCCGAGAAGCGCAAGGCCGCGGCCACCGGACTGCAGTCCAAGATCGAGGCCATAGTACGCACCCTCGGCATGCCGAGCGCCAAGTTCTTCGTGTGCGTCGGCCGCAAAGACGCGGACGAGACGAAACCGGACTTGGGCACGCGCCCCGTCGTCGGGCCCTACGGCATCGACGAGGTCGAGTTCCTCATCGCGCCGAATCCCGGCGAGGCGGCCAAGCCTCTCGCACGGATAGCCTCGGGCGGCGAACTTTCGCGGGTGGCGCTCGCGGCCAAGACCGTCCTCGCAAGCTCGGACTCAGTAGACTGCCTTATCTTCGACGAGGTCGACGCCGGTATCGGCGGGGAGGTAGCGGTGGCGGTCGGCGAGCACCTCAAGGGGCTCGGAAAGACGAAGCAAGTACTCTGCATAACGCATCTCGCCTCCATCGCGGTTCGCGCCGATAATCATTATAGGGTCGAGAAGGAGATCTCCGGCGGCAGGACGACTACGCGCCTTTCTAGGATGGAAGGGCGGCACAGGGCCGAGGAGATCGCCAGGATGTTGGCCGGAGACCCCCACGAGGAAGCTTCGCTCGCCCATGCGACGGAGCTCCTTAAGAAATATGGGAACTGGCGGGACGACTGATGGGCAAAATCACTCAAGAACAGCGCAATCGCTATTTCGAGAAGGTAAAAGAGCAACGCAAGACCATCGAAGCGGGGCTCGCGAAGGAAAAGACTCTCCTCGACCTCCTCGCCAAGGACGAGACCGGCTCAGGCTACAAGCACCTCAAGCTTGCCAATGATGCCCTTGATCTCTGCTCCTGGTACATCCTCGTCAATACGCTCTCCGTCTCACTCCTCGGGATCAAGAACGAGGACTACCTCCTCGAGGCGCGCAAGACCTTGGTTCGCGCGATCAAGTACCTCGAGGATACCGTCTCGGGTTATCTCGACGTGTCATATTCCGACTACGAGGCTAAACTCGAGGAGATAAAGGACTTCGATCCGGATAGCCGTTTCCGCCTGCTGCGCAAGCTCGGCTTCACGGTCCAGTCCCTCGAGGACGCCTTCGGCGAGAATTCGAAGTACTCGGCTTCCTTCATCGAGACCTGGGGCAAGGTCGCGATCATCGGGAAGAATCTCATTAACCTGAAGACTGCGGTGCCGGACATGGACTTCTCTTCGCCCCTGCGCGCCACGGTCATGAGCCATGCGGGCCTCGTGAAGCAACTTTTGCAGCGTTGTGCCGACAAGTACCGCGAGCAGTACGAGCTCTATACGCATAAGGTCCAGGATTTCCGAGCCGCAGTCATCTATCTCCAGGCTTTGAGGCGCGTCCACATCGCGCTCAATGAGCGTGACGAAGCCGAAACCCTTAAGCGCAAGGTCGAGATATGGAGCACAAAGCTCGAAGCGGACCTAAAAAAGGCCGAGGAAACGAAGGGCAAGTAGGTATATCACCACGCGTTGGATATTATATAAAAGAAGAGGATTTGTTCAACCGATAGTTTAGATATTCCTCATATTCAACGCTCCAGGTAAACACCATATTCGCTCTTTTCCGTGTTTCTTGGTGAATCTCCCTATTTTGCTAATTCATGCAATGCATCATAGGGGAAGAGCTGGCCGATCGTGGTTACCACGATATCCTTCAGCGAATGGCCGAAGACGACTGGCGTCTCGGCTCCCATGAATTCCGAAAGAGCTTGCCTACAAGCACCACAGGGGCTGACCGGGTAGTCCGAGTCGGGCGTGGCGATGGCTATCATGGAAAATTTGTGCTTCCCCTGACCGACCGCCGAGACGAGGGCATTGCGCTCCGCACAGGTAGTGAGTCCGAAGGAGCGGTTCTCTACGTTAGCGCCGGTGACTATCGAGTCATCTGCGCAGAGAATAGCCGCCCCGACTCGGAAATGGGAATAAGGCGAGTACGAAGCGCTCGCGGCCCCGAGGGCTCGCGCGAAAAGTCCGTCGATATCCATGGTATCCCCTTTCCCTCGATTGACAGTAAGCTCAGCTAATATATACCATTCTTCTGGATCGGAGAACCATGGAAGAGATCGGTAAGAGACGCGTCGCGGCGGCATTAGTCATCGTCGTCCTGCTCGCGTATTTCCTCGTTTGCGCATTTCCTTTGCAGAAGGAATTCGTCCTTGTGCCCGCGTGGGCGAAGAGCCTCTCAGTCGCTAGCGCGGCTCAGACTGCGAATGCGTCGGCGAGACAAAAAGTCGTCTCGGAGGCGAAAGCGTCGGGGGAGGAGGTCATACCTTTCCGCCTCGGCGATCGCTACGGCTATTTCTCTCCGGACGGAAACATCCTCTTCAGCGCGGTAGCGGACTATGGAGTCGCCCTGGCCCCCGATGCCTATGCTACCTACGACCGACTGTCCGAGGGCTTCACGATCAAGTCGCCTTACGGTGCGGAGCTCGCCCGCGTCGCGGCCATCGGCTATCCCTTCTTCGCCGCGGGCCGGCGCTTCGTCATTGGCCCCGATCAGATGACGGTATCCGAGCTCTCGGAGTCCGGCGCCGTCAAGTGGAGCTATCAGCTAGCCTCCATCGCCACCGCTTTCGACGCTTCGGCCTCGCTTGCGGTCTTTGGCCTCATCGACGGAACCATAGTCGGCCTCGATCCAGCCGGCAAGGCGGTTCTCGACTTCGCTCCGGGCGGATCGCGTATCGCCGGCGTCTACGGCGTAGCCGCCTCTCCCGACGGCCTCCTCGTCGCAGCAGTTACCGGAGCGGATAAGCAGCGCCTAGTCATCCTCGAGAAGCGATCGGCCGCCTATCGTGTCGCCTATCACCGCTATCTCAGCTCGGATTACCGTCGGCCCGTATACATAGCCTTTACCGGCGACGGCAGCCGCCTCGCCTACGAATCGCCCTCCGGTATCGCTGTCTATGACCGAGGCACCAAGCGCGAGACCATAATCTCTGTGCCCGCCACCACGCGCCTCGGACAGACGATGCAGGGAGGACAGCTCATGGTCTTTCTCTCCGGACGCGGCGATACGAAGCGCTTGGTCTGCACTGCCTTGCCCGATAGGCGCGTCCTCGATGTGCCCGTAAAGGCCTCTCTCGCCTTCGTTGAGGCGAGGGACGATTCCCTCTTTCTCGGAGCGGACGATTCGCTCGTCCGGATGGACTTCGAGGAGCGATGATGAATGCGCTTTCCGTTAGATTGCATCGACGATCGTCGCTGTCTCTGGCGATAGTTCTCTCGTGCGGTCTCTCCTTTGCGGCGGTTTGGCCCTTGTCTCCACCTCGACTTGCGGCCAATTTCGGCTCCTTCGCCAAGGGGCGCGTTATCGTCGGCGTCGCGCTCGCTGGCGAGGAAGGTTCCGTCCGGGCCTCCGAGGACGGAGAAATAGCCTTCAGCGCCGAAGAAGGTACTCTGCCTTCCGGTTTGCCTTCCGCCCTGGGTTCCTTCGTAGTGGTCGAGCAGCGGGGCGACATAGCCGCAGTCTACTCTCACTTGGTTCCCGGGACCCTCTCGATTCGCGAGCGGAAGCCCAAGGCCGGCGACGCAATCGCGAGTCCGGGAAAATCCGGATGGATCGAAGGCACGGGCGTCGTCTACCAAGTCTTCGATCGCCGCGCCTCTTCCTGGGTCAATCCTTATCTCCTACTTCCGCCCCTAGAGGACGACGTTCCTCCCGTCATCCGCTCGATGGCCCTCTCTCGAGGCGCGAAGAGTTATGTCATCGGCGCCGCTGCCTCGGTACCCCAGGGGACCTATAGGCTTTCGGTGGACATAGCCGATCCCTCTAACGCTCCCTGGAGCGCAGGCGCGCTTGCGCCTTATGCTGTGCGGCTTTCCGTCGACGGCATCGAGATCTCACAGGAGGTCTTCGACGTGGCAAAGGCGAAGGGCGGTAAGCTGCAACTCTTCGCTCAGAATCCGATGGCGGCGGACGATCTTAGAACCGCGGAAGGGCGCTACGAGCTCGCCGAGCGCCTATTTACGAGGGGGCGTACTGTCATTGAGGTACAGGTCGAGGACGCCTCCGGCAACAAGCGCACGGCCTCCTGGGCCGTCCTCGTGGAGTAGGTTATCGCGGCGATCAAGACCTTCGCTACCGTCCCCTCGCCCGAGAGGCGGCGCACTGTGCCCTGCTGCCTCTGCGGGGGCGATTCCTTTCTCCCTTCCTGGAACTGCGGAGCCTACGCTTTCGTACGCTGTTCGTCCTGCGGCCTCGTCCAGCAGAATCCCCAAAGCGAGCCCGAGGCCATCGCGGCCCGCTACGACGAGGAGTATCTCCGCTATGAGGAAGCGCATCAGTACGCCTATCGCGATCTCGAGCTCCTCGCGTTAGCCGACCTCGGCCTCGACGCTCGATCGGCTCCGCTCTTCGCGACCGCTGATGCAGAAGGCCGCCGGCCGGCCGCGCTCGATGTCGGCTGCGCTACGGGCGCTCTCCTTTCCGCCTTGCGAGAGCGGGGATGGGCGCCGCAGGGCGTGGAAATCTCCGATGCCCAAGCTCGTTACGGCGAGAACCGCCACGGGCTGCCCATTTTTGCAGGTCGCCTAGAGAACGCTCATTTCCCCGATTCATCCTTCGATCTCGTCCACGCGTCGCACCTCATCGAGCACTTGAACGATCCGGCCTCTTTCCTGGACGAGGTCGCCCGGGTGCTTTCTCCGGGCGGGCTCCTCATCCTTACGACTCCCAACTCGGACGGCTTCCAGGCCCGCCTCTTCGGAAAAAGATGGCGGAGTGCTATCTACGACCACCTCTACCTATTCTCGCTTCGCACTCTCCGCGCCCTCCTAGATGCCAAGGGCTTCGCGGTGGAGCGGGAAGTCACCTGGGGGGGCTGGGCATCTGGTCTCAGACCAACTTTCATCAAGGGACCGATGGACGCTCTCGCGAAGACCCAGGGTTGGGGGGATGTCATGGCCATGCTGGCTCGGCGAGCTCTATAATGGCTGGTATGGATTACTCTTTCGTCCGCGATAGGCTCGAGCTCATTCGCGCCAACATCGAGGCTGCGGCATCGCGCTCGGGGCGAAGCGCCTCCGAGATAGAGCTCCTCGCGGTCAGCAAGTTCCACCCGATCGAAGCTGTGAAGGCCGCATGGGAAGCGGGCATACGCTCCTTCGGCGAGAGCCGCGTGCAGGAGGCTGAGGGGAAGTTCCCTCCCTTCGCGTCTGCCCATCCGGGGCTCCATCTCGACATGATCGGCCATCTTCAATCGAACAAGGCGAAGAAAGCCGTCGATTTATTCGATCGAATCGAGTCCGTCGATTCGGGCAGTCTCCTGCTCGAGCTCGATGAACGCGCGCGTAAAGCGGCCCTGCGCCGCGAAGTCCTCCTCGAGCTCCACACAGGCGAGGAATCCAAGGAAGGCTTTAGCTCCGCCGATGAGCTCTATAGCGCCCTCGAACTCCTCCTCTCTCGGCCCGATCGCGCCCTCGAGATCCGGGGGCTCATGACCATGGCGCCCAACACTCAGGATGAGGCCGCCGTGCGCGCTTCGTTCTACTCCTTGCGTTCGGCCTTCGAGGGCGCCTCCTCGCGCTTCGGCCTTAAGCGAGCCCATGGCGGGTTCTGTGTCCTCTCCATGGGCATGTCCGGCGATTACGAGCTCGCGGTCGAGGAGGGCTCGACCCTTCTGCGGATCGGTACCGCTATTTTCGGGGAGCGGCAGCTAGGTGTTGTGCCATGAGATGCGCTGTGTGCCGCGCGCCGCGCCTGCTCCTTCTGCTCTTTGCGCTTGCGGCGTCCATATGCTTCGCCACGAGCGCGACTGCCGAGGGTGTCGCTTCCTCGAATCCGTCATCGACTTCCCCCCCTGCCTCTCCCGCGGCTCCCTCCGCGCTGCCCGAGCTTTCGGATCTTAATGAGGAAAAGCCCGAGGATCCTTTCTATCGCTTCGAAATCGTCTCGCTCGGCTCTTATCCGATTACTCTCTTTTATGCGGGCTTAGTCTTAGACTTCGAGCGTTACTACGAAAATGGCTTCAACTCGGCGTATATTCCCCTCGCTTCCGACGACAGTTTGACGGACAACGATCGCTGGGTCCGCCTGGGCGCGGCCCTCTGCGTCTCTTGCGTGGTCGGAGCTATCGACGCGATCATTCACTATTCCAAGGTCAAGGCCGCGGAGCGCCTGCAAGCTGCTGAGGCCGTCGGGACTGATGATGCGACGGGGGCCGCTGCGAAAGCCAAGTCCGAGCCGGCCTCTTCCTCGCCTTAACTTGACATCCCTATCGGCGCGAGCGTACTATTTTGTCTCGTGGTGAAGCAGGGGATTCGAGCCCTCGTCCTCTTCGAGGACGGCAAGCTCGAGATAGAAAAGCAGGCGCGCGCCATCGCGGAGCGCCTCGAGGAACTAGGCCGATCGGTCACGGTTAAGGCCTCCTCATCTGTCGAGATATCTGAAATACTCGCTGCCGATCTCTTCCTCCTGGGGATCGGGGATTCCGGCTCGTCCTCCTACGCCGAACTCGGGCGGCTCTTCAAGGGCATGAACTTCGCTGGGAGGAAGGCTGCCTTCTTCGGTTCTTCCGGCGCCGCCGTAGCCTGGCTGCGCGGCCTTTGCGCCGATACCGAGCTTTCCGCCATACATGTCGATTTCATAGGCCGTCCCGAGCCAGCGCCCCTCGCGGCCTGGCTCAAGGGCGTGCTAGCTAGCGCTTAATGAGGTAGTCCATGGCAGAGCTCTTCAATCTCGACGAAGCGATCCGAAAGGTCCCCGACTTTCCCAAGAAGGGCATCCTCTTCTACGACATTACGAGCGTCCTCATGAATCCGGAAGCCTTCCGCTTCTGCGTCGATTCGATGGTGAAACTATATAAGGGCGATAAACTCGACGCGGTCGCCGCCATCGAATCCCGAGGCTTTCTTTTCGCCTCTGCTCTCTGCGACAGGCTCAAGCTACCCCTTATCCTCGTGCGCAAAAAAGGCAAGCTCCCCGGGAAGACGCGCTCGAAGAAGTACGCGCTCGAGTACGGCGATGCCGAGATCGAAATCCACGAGGCGGACATTCCCGCGGGCGGCCGCGTCCTCATCGTCGACGACCTCATTGCCACGGGCGGCACGGTCAAGGCCGCGGCAGACATCCTCATCGAGGGCGGCGCGACGCCTGTCGGGGTCTTCTCCGTGGTCGGGCTGCCCGAGCTTCAGTACGAGAAGGCCTTGGGCGGCCTTCCGGTCAAGACGCTTATCGAATACTTTGGCGAATGAAAAAGGAGTCCTGCAATGGTAGACGCGCTCGCTAAGAATCCCGCGTGGAAGGGCCGCCGTGGCCCGCTCGTGCTCGTGATAATGGACGGAGTCGGATACGGAAAGTACGCCGAGGGCGACGCTGTCGCCGATTCCAAGATGTGGGCTTTCAAGGCGATGGAATCCAACTCTCCCCATACGAAGCTCAAGGCCCACGGGACCGCGGTCGGCCTGCCCTCCGACGAGGACATGGGCAACTCTGAGGTCGGTCACAACGCGATCGGCTGCGGTCGCGTTTACGCTCAGGGCGCAAAGCTCGTCTCCGCCTCCATCTCGACCGGGGCGATGTTCGAGGGCGCCACGTGGAAGAAGCTCATCGCTAATGTAAAAAAGGCGGTGGAACCCGGTTCCGCACAGGGCGGAACCATGCATTTCATCGGCCTCTTCTCCGACGGCAACGTGCATTCTCATATCGATCACCTCAAGGCGATGATCCAAGCCTGTGCTTCCGAGGGCGTGAAGAAGGTGCGCGTCCACATCCTCCTCGACGGCCGCGACGTCGGCGAGCAGAGCGCCCTCGAATACGTCGAGCCCTTCGAGACCTTCCTCTCCGGCCTTAACGCCAAAGGTTGCGATTACAAGATCGCCTCCGGCGGCGGGAGGCAGTATATCACTATGGACCGCTATAACGCGAATTGGGAGCAGGTGCATCGCGGCTGGGACTGCCACGTCCTCGGCAAGGGCCGTCAGTTCTCCAGCGCGAAGGCCGCCATCGAGGCCTACCGCGCCGAGCAGCCGAACGTCATCGACCAGGATATCCACGAGTTCGTTATTGTCGGCGCCGATAAGAAACCGGTGGGAACGATCGAGGACGGCGACTCCGTGGTCTACTTCAATTTCCGGGGCGACCGCGCCCTCGAGATCACCGCCGCCTTCGAGAGCGCCGAGTTCGGCCACTTCGACCGCGTTAGGCGGCCGAAGGTCGAGTACGCTGGCATGATGGAATACGACGGCGACGCGCATGTGCCCAAGCAGTACATCGTTGAGCCCCCCTCGATCGAGCGCACGATGGGAGAGTACCTCGTCGCCTCGAAGGTAAAACTTCTCGCTATCTCCGAGACGCAGAAATACGGCCACGTAACCTATTTCTTCAACGGCAACCGCCAGGGGAAATTCTCTGAAGCGTACGAGGATTACGTCGAGGTTCCCTCCGATGTTGTGCCCTTCGAACAGCGGCCTTGGATGAAGTGCGCCGAAATCACTGACAAGGTTCTCGAGGCGATAGAGTCGGGCAAATATGCCTTCATCCGCCTCAATTACCCCAACGGTGACATGGTCGGCCACACAGGCGTCTATCAGGCGGTGGTCGCGGGCGTGGAGGGCATGGATCTTCAACTCGGCAGGCTGCGCAGGGCGATCGAGAAGTCGGGCGGCATAATGATCATTACCGCCGACCACGGCAATTCAGACGATATGTTCGAACACGATAAAAAGACTGGCGCCGTCCTCAAGAAGGGCGACGGCACTCCGCGCGCCAAGACGAGCCACAGCCTCAACCCCGTGCCCTGCGTGGTCTTCGATCCGGAGTACAAGGGCGAGTACGAAATCGAGCTACGCTCCGAAGCGAACGGAAAGGACCTTGGTATCTCGAGCCTCGCGGCGACCTGTATCGAGCTCTTGGGATACAAGGCGCCCGCGGACTATGACCCCTCGGTCCTGGTCCTTAAGAAATAGCTCGAGGATAGCGGCGTGATCGAAGTAGAACTGAAAGCCCACGTTCGAGATCGCGCAGCCGTCCTTTCGGCCGTCTCTTCCTTCGCCCAGGCGGAGGGGGAGACGGACAAGTCGGACGAGTATTGGCACGGCCCCGACTGGCGCCTCCACCGAGGCGCCAAGGGCTTTCGCGTGCGCACCGAAAGGGATGCGTCGGTCGTTACCTTTAAGACAAAGCGCAGCGAGGGCGGCATCGAGATAAACCGAGAGCGGGAGTTCTCCATCTCGGATGCCGAGGCCTTCACCGAATTCGTTGAGCGCCTTGGCTGCGAGCCCTTTTACCAAAAACACAAGCATGGCCGGAAGTTCCGAGCTGGCGGCTCGGCCTCCGATCCGGATACCGCAACCATCGAGATCCTCGAGGTTGTGGGGCTCGGCGATTTCATCGAGATAGAGATCCTCCTGCCGAACGAGGATCCCGCGGCCCTAGCTCTCGCACAGGGCGAAATACGCTCCCTCCTTGCCCGTTCCGGCGTAAGCGAGGAGGACATAGAGAGCCGCTTCTATTCTGAACTATTGATCGCCTCGGGACTCGTGAAGACGAACTAAAACGGCAGTGCCTCGAGGAGTTTAGCCTCGTCCTCGAGGCCGAGGAGGCCGCGCAGGCTGGTGAGGTCCGACAGGAAGGCGTAGCGCGCGGCGATGAGGGCGGTCTCGTCAGCGCTCACCAGGGCCTGGGCGGTGGAGAGATCGGAGCTCGTCGCGCTCGAGAGCTTGAACTTCTCGAGCACGTTCTGGTAGTTCGATTGAGCGTATTCGAGAGCCTTCGCCGACGAGGGAATCGCGAGGCCTGAGGCTATCCATTCGTAGGCCGCTTGTCTCACGTCGAGATCGAGGGTCGAGTCCTGGTCGCTGCAGTCGAGCTCCGCTTCTTTGACCGCGATGGCGGCCTGGTCGACGGAGTTCTTCGTCGTCCAGAAGTCGAGGCTCAGCGTGGCACTCAAGGACAGACTGCCCGTAGGCGTGAAGCCGGTCGAAGCGAGCGCGAAGTTCTGAGTTAAGCCAGCAGAGACGGAGGGTAGGTAGGCGCTTTTCGCAGCGGCAAGGGCCATGCTTGCCTCCCTTGTCGCGAGCGCGTAACTCGAGAGGGTCGGGCTCAAACCTTTCGCCGTGGCGACGAGGCTCGCGATAAGCTTGTCGAGGCCCGCGTCGTCGAGGGCCGCGAGCTTGGCAAGCAGGCCATCGTAGCTCGCGAAGTCAATCTGTTCGAGCTCGGTTTCCGTCGGGAGGCCCGTGAGCGAGGCGAGTTTGGCCTTGGCCGAGGCGAGGGTCTTCCTGGCCGTTAGGAGAGTAGTTTGGTAGCTCGCGGTCTCCGACTCGGTCTGGAGGAGGTCTGCCTTGGAGAGCGCGCCAATGTCGGCCTTGGTCTGGGCTATTTGGAGCCTGAGCTTGGCGGCGTCGAGATCGCTCGCGGCTGCTTCGAGCGAGGCCTTGTCCTCGAGCACGGCAAAGAAGGCCGAATCGACACTGTCGATGATCGTGATGCGTTCCGATCGCAGGCTCTCCCGCGCGGCCTGGGTCGCGAAATCGTACTTCTTGGACAGAGCGGCGTTATTGCCTCCGTCGAAGACGGTGGCGCTCGCGGATAACGCAACGCTCCCGGACAGGCCATTGGCGAGCGAAGTCGAGTCGCCGTTGGCCGTCGAGTGGCCATAGTCAACCGCGCCGTCCGCGGAGGCGGAGAGCGAAGGCAAGTAATTATAGTCTTGCGCTTGTTTTACGAGCCCCGCCTGGTCGATGGCGAGCTCGGCCTTGCGCAGGCTAGGCGATTTTGCGAGTGCCAGCTGTCTGGCCCGCACGAGCGTGAGCGCCGTCGCGGCCTCGGCTTGGGCGAGCGGGGCCGCGATAGCCGATATCAAGAGGACGAACATGAGCGTCCTGGTCTGTAGTCTCATAGCGTACTCCTTCTCATTCATAACGCAGGGCGTCGATCGGGTAGAGGTTGGCCGCTTTCCTTGCCGGGTACCAGCCGAAGAAGATGCCGACCGCGCCAGCGAAGCCCGCCGAAGCGGCGATCACGGCGGGGCTCACGACCGTCGGCGTGCCCATGAAGGTCCTCATGACGTAGGCGATCATCAGAGCGAGCAGTATCCCGATGATTCCCCCGAGGAGGCTCAGAATCACTGACTCGGAGAGGAACTGCAGGAGAATGTCCCGCTTTCTCGCGCCGACCGACATGCGTATGCCGATCTCTCTTGTGCGCTCAGTGACCGACACGAGCATGATGTTCATGATACCGATGCCGCCTACGATGAGCGAGACGCCCGCGATCGCCGCGAGCAGCGACGTGAGGGTCGCTGAAGTCTGGGAGGCAGTCTTGATTATCTCCGCCTGGTTCATGACGTCGAAGTCCGCGGTGGCGCTGTCCGAGAGCTTGTGCGACTCGCGCATGATAGTCGTCACCTCCGCCTGGGCCTGGGTCATGAGGGCCTCGCTCGTCACGCTCATCTCTATGGAGTTAATCTTCTTGTCCTTCGTGAGCCGGTTGACGGCGGTGTCGAGGGGAACCATCACGACGTCGTCCTGGTCGTTGCCCATTCCGGTCGAGCCCTTGCTCGTGAGGAGCCCGACGACGGTGAAGGGTGTCGTAAGGATGCGTATGCTCTTGCCAATGGGGTCCTCGTCGCCGAAGAGCTTCGTCGCGACCGAAGTGCCGAGGACGGCAACCTTGTTTCTCGCCGTGAGGTCCTTGTCGGTGAAGAACTCCCCCGATTGCACCGTCCAGTCCTTGATTTTGATGTAGTCGGGCTCGATGCCGTAGACCGTGGTCGACCAGGTGTTGGAGCCTCCAACGACGTAGGTGCCCGAGAGTCGCACCTCTCCTGTGAGCGCGGCGAGGTAGCTCGATTCCGCGCGTAGCTTCTGCACGTCCGCCATCGACATGCGGTTCCCCTCGCGGGGGCCGCGGGGTGGCATCACCATGAGCAGGTTCGTGCCCATCGAGGCTATCTGCTTCTTAATCTGCGCCTGCGAGCCTGAGCCCACGGCCACCATGACGATGACCGAGCAGACGCCTATGATGATCCCGAGGCTCGTGAGGAAGCTGCGCATCTTGTTGCGCAGAATGCTCCGCATCGACGCGCTGGCTAGTTTGCCTATGTTCATGGCTTTTCCCCTTCGGCGAGGTATTCGTGTGCCTTTTCCCATGCGGCGAGGTCGTCGGCTGCCCGTCTGCGATTCGCCACCGGGGCGTCGGAGACAATCTCCCCGTCGCGCATCGTGATTATGCGTTTGGTATAGGCCGCGACGTCCGGCTCGTGCGTGACCATGACGACGGTCTTGCCCCCATCGTTCAAGTCCTGGAAGAGGCTCATCACCTCGAGCGTCATCTCAGTGTCGAGGTTGCCCGTTGGCTCGTCCGCGAGGATGAAGGCCGGGTCCTTGACCATGGCCCTCGCTATCGCGACGCGCTGCTGCTGGCCGCCGGAGAGCTGGTTGGGCTTGTGGTCGAGGCGGTTTCCCAACCCCACCTCCTCGAGGGCCGCCTTCGCGAGTTTCTTCTGGTCGAGCTTTCTCCCCGAGCGGTCGTAGAAGAGGGGAAGCTCGACGTTCTCGATGGCGCTTGTGCGCGACAGTAGGTTGAAGCCCTGGAACACGAAGCCTATCTTCTCGTTGCGTATGTCAGCGAACTCGTCGGGAGTCGCCTTCGAGGTCTCCAGGCCGTCGAGGATATAGCTGCCCTCGGTGGGCTTGTCGAGGCAGCCCAGCGTGTTCATGAGGGTTGACTTGCCCGAGCCAGAGGGGCCCATGATGGCGACGAACTCGCCCACGCCGACATCGAGGTCGAGGCCGCGTATCGCCTTGACGATTATGTCGCCGACCACGTAATGGCGCTTTATGCCGCGCAGCTCGATGATAGCCATGTTACTCTGCCTTGACCTTCAGGATGATTTTCTTGCCTACGAGGGCGTCGGCGCCTATCACTTCGGTCTTCAGGGTATCGCTGACGCCGACCTCGACCATGACCGCCGCGAGCTTCCCGTTATCCTCCACGTACCAGAGAGGTTTGCGGACAACGGAGCTATCGGTCGCCTGATCCGCGCCGCTCGATTGGGTCTTCGTCGAGCTTTTCGCGCTGCCCGGTCCGCCTGGGGGACCGCCGAATCCGCCGGGGGGGCCGCCAGAGCCGCCCATCATTCGCCCTCCAGACATGAGGCTCGAGAGTCCGCTCGTCTGCGTCGTCGTGCCAGACTTCTTCGCGGTGGCCTGGGCCTTCTGTATCGCGTCGTAATCCGCCGATGCTTTCTCCTTGTCCGCCGCGGCCATGTCGGGCGGTAGATTGGCCAGGAAGAGCGCCTTCTGCTTTTCGGCGTCGGTCAGGCTGCTCGGCGTGAAGCGTAGGGCCGCGCTCGGCACGGTGAGGATGTCGGTCTTGTTTTGCTTGATGAAGGTGACGTTGGCCGTCATGCCGGGCAAGAGCTTGCCCGACTTATTGTCGGCGAGGATGATCACGTAATAGTAGACTACGTTGTCGCTCGTCTCGGGCACGAGCCGTATCTCTTTCACCGTCCCGTTGAAGGAGACGCCGGGGTTCGCCTCGACGGTGAAGCGCACGGCCTGGCCCTTCTTGATTGAGCTGATGTCCAGCTCATCGACTTCCGCCTCGATCTGCATCTGCACGAGGTTGCCAGCGATGGTAAAGAGGGCTGTCGAGGAAGATACCTGCCCCCCGGTGACGCTCGCGCCCGGGTCGATGTCGCGAGCGAGTACGATGCCATCGATGGGGGAAGTGATATAGGCGTATTGGTTGATCTCGGTCTCGATTTCTTCGAGTGAAGCTTGGGCAGAGGAAAGATCGGCCTTATCCGCGTTCAGCGTCGCCACTGCCGACTTGTAGTCATAATCCGAGAGCAGTTCTTTATCGAAAAGGGCCTTCGAATTCTGCACGGCCAAGACCTGGAGATCGGAGGTGGCCTGAGCCTTGTCCACCGCTGCCTGGGCCTCTTTAGCCTGAAGCTTCAACAGGTCGGTGTTGATCGTCGCGAGGATCTGTCCCTTTTTTACTCGATCGTTGTAGTCGACGTTGACATTTTCGATGCGTCCGCTCATCTGAGCCAGCACGCTGACCGATGAGACGACGGAGAGAGTGCCTGTGCTCGCCACGGTACTTTCGATCGAGCCCTTGCTCAGGCTCGTATATTCGTAACTCTGCTTCTTGGTGGCGCTCTCGGTTTTATTGCATGAGCTCATGGTCCCGCCCAGGGCTAGAGCTATGGCCAGAACCAAGGCGATATTCCTCGACTTTCGCATTATCGTACGGCTCCTTTCTATCAAGTAAGACAATATTGAACGGGCATCGATTCCTCGGCGTGGATAGGGAGAACTGAAGCCACGATCAACAGGACTAGCGATAGAATCCTCCATCTCATTCATAGTATCGAAGGAGGGGGCTTGACTCATATATAATCGCAATAAAGCGGGAATGAACGTTTGTTATTTCCCTACTAAATTGCGCTTTACTACGCCGTAGGGGAGAGGGAACACGACGACCTCTCCGCGATTCCTGTCCATATCCAGAGGAAATGATAAATGGTCTCCCAGTTGATCATTTGCGGCAACCGTGCCGAGGGCCCTGCAAACGCTTGGTGCGGCCGCCACGATCTGCTAGAATCCCGCCATGGGAAAGCATTGTATACTGCATCAGCTCCGAAGTCTGAACGATGAGACTCGCTCGCGCCTGCCGGGCTCTTTCGTTCGTCTAGCGCGCGGTTTCGTCCATTATGAGCTCTCGGGGCCCGAGGACGGGCCCGTTGTTGTCCTCGTCGGCGGATTCTCCGTGCCGTACTCGACCTGGGACCGCAACGCTCCAGCCCTTGCCTCCGCCGGGTTCCGCGTCTTACGCTACGACCATTACGGCAGGGGCTATTCGGATAGGCCTCGCGTCGGCTACAGCCTCGATTTCTTCGTCGAGCAGCTCGCCGAGCTAGTCGACGGGCTCGGCCTTCCTCGGCCCCTCGGTCTCGTCGGCCTCTCCATGGGCGGGCCGGTCGTCGCCGCCGCGTCGCGGTATCCAGGCCTCGTTTCGTCCTTGGCCCTCGTCGATCCCCTCTTCGACTGGCCTACTCCCGTCGGCGCTTCGCGGTTCCTGCTCCTCCCATGTCTCGGAGATGCCCTCATGGCGCTCTATGGCAGAGCGATCCTGGCTCAGGCTCAGCGCGGCGATTTCAGCAAGGAGGACGAGTTCGCGGCCTTCCTCCCGAGTTACCTTCCTCAGTTCTCTTATCGCGGCATAGGCCGGGCAGTGCTCCAGACGATGCGCGGAATGCCCTCGTGGCCCTTGGCCGAGACTTTCTCTGCGCTTGGGCGGTCGGGCATCCCGACCCTTCTCTGTTGGGGCCGGCTCGACGCTACTCTGCCTTTCGAGCAGAGCTCGCGCTTGTGCGCTTGCGTCCCTCAGACCGAATTCATACCAATCGAGGACGCGGGGCATGTGCCTCACTGGGAGAAGGCGGACGAGGTCAATGCCGCGCTGATAGGATTCTTCGGACGCCCCAATTAAAATGGGCCGCCTTTCGGCGGCCCTCGTGTGGGCTCTCGCGGACTCGAACCACGGACATCCTGCGTGTAAAGGGGTCATCCCACGCACAGCATTATAGATTTTCGACGACGGGGATTTTGTTATCGCGAACGATCTTGAGCCCGTGCTCGATGTCCTGGACCTTGAAGATCACTACCGCCTTGTTCCCGTTCTTCTCGAGGGAGGCGTAGAGGTATTCGATGTTGACCCCGGTCTCCTTGAAGAGGTCCATTATCTTGGCGAGGCTCCCCGGAGAGTCCTCGATCTCGAGGGCGAGCACGTCGGTGGTGCGCGTCGTGAAGCCCGCCTTGGCGAGGGCCGCGAGGGCCACCTCGGCCTTATCGACGATCACGCGGAGGATGCCGAAGTCGGCCGTGTCCGCGATCGAGATCGCGCGGAGGTTGATGCCCGCGGCGGCCATGATTCGGGTGACGTCGGCGAGCCGGCCCGACTTGTTCTCGAGGAAGATCGATATCTGCTGAATGACCATGTCCGTGCCTCCTTGAATGGTGATCAGATCGAGCGCTTGTCTATGACGCGCTTCGCTTTGCCCATGCTGCGCTCGAGGGTCTTGGGCTCCACGAGCTTCACGTTGAGCATGATTCCGAGCTTGGACTTCATCACCGACTCGATGCGGTGCTTGAGGACCTCGAGGCCCTTCGTCTCGTCGGAGAAGAGCTCCTTCTTGACCTCGACCATGAGCTCGACCTCGTCGAGCGCCTTCGCGCCACGGTCTACCACAATGACGTAGTTGGGATCGGTGCCCTCAATCTCAATGAGGGCGTGCTCGATCTGACTGGGGAAGACATTGACGCCGCGGAGGATGAGCATGTCGTCCGTGCGGCCGAAGAGGCGGTGCATGCGGACCGACGTGCGCCCGCAGGCGCACTCGCCGCGGGTGAGGTAGGTGACGTCGCGGGTGCGGTAGCGCAGGAGGGGCGTGCCCTCCTTGACGAGAGTAGTAAAGACAAGCTCGCCCTTCTCCCCGTCGGGCAGGGGCGCTCCCGTGGCCGAGTCGATGATCTCAGGGTAGAAGAGGTCCTCGTTGACGTGCAGGCCGTCCTTGCACTCGCACTCGAAGGCGACGCCCGGCCCCGTGATCTCGGTGAGGCCGTAGATGTCGTAGGCGTCTATGCCGAGCTCGGCCTCGATCTGTTTGCGCATGTTCTCGGACCAGGGTTCGGCGCCGAAGCAGCCGGCCCGGAGCTTGAGCGACTTCAGGTCCATGCCCGCCTCGCGGGCCTCCTCCGCGAGGTAGAGGGCGTAGGAGGGCGTGCAGGTGAGGATCGTCGTGCCAAAGTCGCGCATGACCATGAGCTGCTTGGCCGTGTTCCCCGAGGACATGGGGACGATGTTAGCGCCGATGCGCTTGGCCCCGTAATGAGCGCCCAGGCCTCCCGTAAAGAGGCCGTAGCCATACATATTCTGCACCGTATCGTTCCGAGTCGCCCCCGCGCCGCTCAAGGTGCGTCCCATGGCCTCCTCCCAGCACTCCACATCATAGCGGGTGTAGGCGTCGACCACCGGCACTCCGGTCGTGCCCGAGGACATGTGGATCTCCTCGACCTCGGCCTGAGGACAGGCGAGGAGACCGTAGGGATAGGTGACGCGGAGGTCGTCCTTGACTGTGAAGGGGATCCTCGCGATGTCGGCCAGGGTCTTGATGTCGGAAGGCTTGACCCCCGCGGCGTCGAAGCGCTCGCGGTAGAAGGGAACGCGGTCGTAGAGCTTCTCGACCAAGTTTTTAAGACGGGCATACTGGAGCCGTTTGCGTTCGCTCTCGGACATGCACTCGTACTGCGGACTGAAAATCATGTCGACTGTCTCCTCCGACCTTGGGGGCAGGCCCCCAAGGCTATAGTTTGGGTCGCGTATCGAGGACGCGCTTGGCCTTTCCCTCGGATATCGGTAGGCTCCCCGGCTCGTGGAGCTCGACGCGGGCTCCGATGGTGATCGAGGCTTGCAGCTTCTCCCTGACGCGGTCGCGGAGGGCGTTGAGGGGACGCGAGTCGTCGGCGAACATGTTCGGCTGCACCTCGGTCTTCACGGTGAGCCTGTCGAGGGAGCCCTCCTTCTCGACCACGATGAGCCAGTTCGTCCCCACTTCGGGCATGCGCATGAGGACCTCTTCGACCTGGGAGGGGAAGACGTTCACGCCGTTGACGATGAGCATGTCGTCCGTGCGCCCCATGATGCGCGCGATGCGCCGATGGGTACGGCCGCATGGGCAGTCGCCGGGGATCACGGACGAGAGATCGTGCGTCCGGTAGCGGAGGATCGGCATCGCGTCGCGGCAGAGGATCGTGAACACGAGCTCGCCCCGCTCCCCGTCCGGCACGGGCAGCCCCGTGTCGGGGTCGATGACCTCGAGGAGGAAGCCGTCCTCCCAGACGTGCATGCCGTCCTTGAAGGAGCACTCGAAGGCGAGACCGGGGCCATTCATCTCGGAAAGCCCGTAGGAATTGTAGACGTCGATGCCGAGCATGGACTCGATTTTGCGCCTCGTGTCCTCGGAGTAGGGCTCGGCCCCGCAGTAGGCCCGTTTGAGGCTCAGGCTCGATCGGGCGACGCCCTCATCTGCCATCTTGGACTGAAGATGCAGCATGAAGCTCGGGGTCGCATGGACGGTCGTTGTCCCGAAGTCCTTCATGAGCATGAGCTGGCGGCCGACGTTGCCGGGGCCGGCGGGTATGACCAGCATGCCGGCGCGCTCGGCTCCGTAATGCATCCCGAGGCCCCCCGTGAAGAGACCGTAGGTGATCATGTTCTGGAAAACGTCCTCTGGGCCCGCCCCGGGCGCGGTCACGGAGCGTGCGAGGAAGTCGGTCCAGCGATCGAGGTCGGCCCTAGTCTGGTAGATCACCGTGGGAGTGCCCGTGGTACCCGAGGAGGCGTGGAGGCGCACGAGTTCGGCACGGGGGCAGCTGAGGAGGCCGAAGGGATAGGCGTCGCGAAGGTCGTTCTTCGAGGTGAAGGGCAGCTTCGATATGTCGGCTAAACTGCATATGGATTCGGGACCGGTCACCCCGGCCTTCTCGAGGAGGGGCTTGTAGAAGGGGGTGAGGAGGGCCCGACTCACCGTGGCGCGGAGCCGCTCGAGCTGGAGGGCCTCGATCCCCGCCCGCGGGAGGGTCTCCATCCGCTTATCCCAGTACTTCATTTCGCGCTGCCCTTCGATCGGGCGAGGGCAAAGGCCTTTCGGTTGATCTCGGCCGCCTGGGGATCCTTCGCTCCGAAAAGCTCCTCGATGCAGCGCTCGAGGGAGCTGAGCCGGATAGGCAGGAGGAGGGAGGCCGTTCCCGCAAGGGCCATGTTCACTGCGCGCGCGGAGCCGGCCTCCTTGGCGATCGCCGCCGCCTCTACAAGAAGGGATCGGGGCAGAGCGCGAACGGCGCCGAGAACGCTGCCGAGCTCCGGGTAGTCGGGAATATTCACGAAACTCTCAGCCGCACTCACGACGATGCCCTCGGGCTTGAGGAAGGAGAGATAGCGGAGGCTCTCGAGGGGTTCCATAGAAAGGATCATGTCGGCGCCGCCTGAGGGGATGAGGTCGCTCGCTATCCTCGAGTCGGATATGCGCAGATGGGCGAGAACGGCGCCGCCGCGCTGGGCCATGCCGTGGACCTCGGACTGCCGTACAAAAAGACCGTCTATCATGGCGGCCCGCGCCACTGTGGCTGCAAGAGAGAGGACGCCCTGGCCCCCCACTCCCGCGAGGATGATGTCGTAGGTCACGCCGCGCCTCCCTTCGGGAGAGCTGCGCTGCCCTGCGTCTGCCTGTCTTTCTTCTTGCGCAGCCTGATGGCCTCGAGGCATTCGCGTTTGGCGATTATCACCGAAGGCCCGCGGTACTCGATCTCCCTGCGGATGGCGGCTACGTTCTCCGCCAGTCTCATCTTGGTAGACTCGATCTCGATGACGTGCTCGCTCTCCACGCCGACACCCAGGACTATCGCGCGGAGCCGCTCGGAGGGGAGGATCGTCTCCTGGCAGCCCGTCATCGCGACGATGGAGTTGTCGAGGATGACGGCGGTGATGGGCTTGCGCGCAGAGACGGCGTCGATAAGGGGCCCTATGCCCGAATGGAGGAAGGTCGAGTCGCCGATGACGCCGATCGGGTACTTGATGCCGGCGTCGGCCGCGCCGCCGGCCATGGAGATGGAGGCGCCCATGCAGACCAGGGTCTCCGGCACGGAGAAGGGCGGCAGGGCTCCGAGAGCGTAGCAGCCTATGTCCGCGTTGACCGACACCGATTCGAGACCGGCGATAGCGTTCTTGATCGCCTGATAGCTGTCGCCGTGGGGACAGCCCTGGCAAAGTTGGGGCGGACGGGCGGGGAGCGGAATGGAGGCCGGCGCGGCGCTCTTCCTAGCCGGAAGGCCAAGGGCGGCTCGCACGTTGTCGGGATTGAGCTCGCCCTGGAGGGGGAGGAGGCCGTCGAGCTTGCCGCCGATGGGGAGTTTCTGCTCGAGGATGCCCCGCAACTTCTTCTCGAGGAAGGGCTGGCCCTCTTCGATGACGATGAGTCGGCCCGCTCCTTCGCAGAGCCTGCGGATAGCCTCGACGGGAGCAGGGTAGGCACCGATATGGAGGTGGGCCGGGGCCCCGTCCTTAGACGCCTTCGCATAGTCGCTCAAGTTCTCGTCGTAGTAGTTGCCGCCGAGGCCCGCGGTGATCACCACGGTGGACTTGGGCCCAGCGATCGTCTCGTTGAAGCCGCAGGACTCGACGTACTTCGCGACATCGAGTTGCTTGTTACAGAGCAGCTCGTAGCGCTTGCGGGCATAGGCGGGAAGGAGTATCCAGCCCGGACTATCGGCCGACTTGGCCAGGGGATTCATCGGCCGCCCGGGGCCGACTCGGACCACGGCCCGCGCATGGGCGAGGCGGGTGGTGAGCCTGATCATCACGGGGAGGGCCAGCCTCTCGGAGAGGTCGAAGGCTTCGATCGCCATCGCGTAGGCCTCAGCCTGGTTCCTAGGCTCGAGGCAGGGTACCCCCGCGTAGTCAGCGTAAAAGCGGGAGTCCTGCTCGTCCTGGGAGGAATGCATGCTAGGATCGTCGGCGACGGCGAGGACAAGGCCGCCTTTTATGGCGAGGAGGGCCGAGTTCACGAAGGGGTCGGCGGCCACGTTCAGACCGACGTGTTTCATCGTTACGATGACGCGCTTGCCCGCGAAGGACATGCCGAGGGCGGCCTCGTAGGCCGTCTTCTCGTTGGCGCACCAGGAAGCGACGAGCGCCGTGCTGCAGCCCTCTCGGGCGGCCTTTTCGCGGGCGGCGATCAGATATTCCATGATTTCGGTCGACGGAGTGCCCGGATAACCGTACGCGGCTGAGAGGCCTGCGTGCAAAGAACCCAAGGCTACAGCCTCGTCGCCTAGCAGGACGAGCTCTTCCATAAATGAAACCACCTCAAAAGGATATTGGAAATCGTCGCAGAGAATATACCTGAAACGGAGGCTTGGCTAGCTTTTTCGAGAAAACATAGGGAGACGAGCGCATAAAAATCCATTTTTTGGGTGACACGCCCGCTTTTGCAGGGCTGAGTCAACCCGTTTTGCATCTTCATGCAGGCAAGCCTACTTGCTCATGCGCCGAGGCCCTAGGTAGGATAGGCACAAGTACTTGTGTTCATCCTGTGTTCTTATTTATAGTAGCATATGAGTTTTATCAGGAGGACCTCCATGCGAACCGGACAAATCGCTAAGACCGCCGCCTTCTGCGCTTGTGCACTTTTGTCTTTTTCATCAGTTTCCGCAGCCACGGCGGCTGCACCGATCAAGATCGGCGCCATATTCGGCGTGACCGGACCGGCAGCCTACCTCGGCGCCCCCGAGGAAAAAACGGCCCGTATGGTGGTCGACGACATAAATCGGAACGGCGGCATACTCGGCAGGCCGGTACAACTCGTCATCAAGGATTCGGGGGCGAACGCCGAGAAGGCGATCTCCTTCGCCAAGCAGCTTATCGAGGAGGAGGGCGTCGTGGCCATAATCGGGCCGACCACCTCGGGTGAGTCTATGTCCATCAAGGACCTCTGCCAGAAGGCGGGCATGCCCCTCATCTCCTGCGCCTCGGCCGAGACTATCACGAGCCCCATCGCCAAGTACGTCTTCAAGGTTCCGCCCAAGGATAACTACATAGTCGAATGGCTCTACGCGACCATGAACAAGATGAAGATATCCAAGATCGGCGTCATCGCCTCGAACACGGGCTTCGGAAACGGGGGCAAGGCCCAGCTCGAGAAGTACGCGTCGAAGTACGGTATCACCATCGCGATCTCGGAAGTTTACGACGCCAACGCCACCGACCTCTCCGCCCTCCTTACCAAGGTCAACGCGGCCGGGGTCCAGGCCGTCGTGAACTGGTCCATCGAGCCGGCCCAGTCCATCGTCGCTAAGAACATGAGGCAGCTCAAGATGGGCCAGCAGCTCTTCCAGAGCCACGGCTTCGCCAACATCAAGTACGTCGAGGCCGCGGGCGAGGCCGCTGAGGGGATCATCTTTCCCTGTGCCAGACTAATCGTCGCTGGGCAGCTCCCCGACTCAAACCCACAGAAGAAGCTCCTGGTGAAGTACAACGCAGACTACAAGGCGATGTACAAGGAAGACGCGAGCACCTTCGGAGGGCACGCCTACGACGCGCTGAACATCCTCAAGGCCGCCATCGAGAGCGCCAAGAGCACGGATGCGGACAAAATCGTCGCCGCCATCGAAAGCATCAGGAATTTTTCCGGCACGGGCGGCGTCTTCAATTTCTCGAACGCCGACCACAACGGCCTGGAGATGGATGGGATCGTCATGGTCACCGTGAAGAATGGCAAGTTCGTCCCCTACGAGGGCAATTAGGGAAGCCGCGAGTCGAGACAGCCCGGAATGCGCAGCGAGCTCTTCGTCCAATACCTCATCTCGGGCCTGATCTATGGCAGCATATACGCCGCGATCGCCATCGGCTTCAACATCATCTACAACGCCACGGGCATCATCAATTTTGCCCAGGGCGAGTTCGCCATGCTCGGGGGGATGATAGCCTCCTCCCTCGCGCCCTCCATGCCCCTCGCCGTTGCGGTGGCCGTAGCCGTGGCCCTCACCGCGGCGGCCGGCATCGCCATCGAACGGGTCTTTCTCCGGAGGGTCGCAAGGGGCGGAGTGCTCAAGATGATCGTCATGACCATCGGTCTCTCTATCGTCATCCGCGAAGCCGCCCTACTTGCCTGGGGCGAATCGATCCGCACCCTGCCCTTCTTCAGCGGCAACGAGGTGTCCTCGGTCTCTTTCCTCGGAGCCCACTTCTCCCCGCAGATATTCTGGGTGGCGGGAGCTATCGCCCTCATCTCGGCGGGTTTGAGTTTATTCTTCAAATTCACGCTCGTGGGCAAGGCCATGCGCGGCTGCGCAGCGAGCCGAGACGGGGCGAGCCTTTGCGGCATCAGACCCGACGGGATGGTCACCCTGGCCTTCGGCATGAGCGCGGGGATCGGAGCTATGGCCGGCTGCGTCGTGGCCCCCCTAACCCAGACCCATTACGCGATCGGCTCGGAGTTGGCCATCAAAGGTTTCACGGTCGCGGCCTTCGGCGGCCTCGGCAACAGCGTGGCGGCAGTGGTGGCGGGGCTTTTCATGGGCATGCTCGAGTCCTTCTCGATCATCCTGATCCCCGAGGCCTACAAGGACGTCGTCACGATCCTCGTCCTTCTCGCCGTGCTCTTCTTGAAGCCCTCGGGCCTCTTCGGCTCCCGCACCGCGGGAGCGCTGAAGGAATACTAGTCATGAGGCGCTACTTCCCCGTCGTCGCCCTCGTCCTCTTCGCCTTCGCCCTCCCGCCTCTTGCGGCGGCCACGAAGACGGCTTTCCTCCTCACCCAGGCGACAATGTCCGCGTATTACGCTCTCGCCTCGCTCGGCCTCTGCGCCCTCATGGGATACGCAGGGCAGATCTCCTTGGGCCAGGCGGGCTTCTTCGCGATAGGCGGCTACGCCTCCTCCTTCATCTCGACGCGGAACCTCGATTTGCTCGCCTCGACCCCCTTCGTAAGGCTCCTCGACCTCGCTGGCCTCCTGGTCCGCGGCACCGACTCCTACGGCGCCCCCCTCCTCTCGCCCTCGCCCTGGGTCTCCTGCCTTTGCGCCGTCCTCCTCGCGGCCGGGGTAGCCGCCCTTATCGGAACTCCGGTACTCCGCCTGAAAGGCCACTACCTCGCCATGGCCACCCTTGGCTTCGGCATCGTCATCGAGAAGATAGTCAGAGGCACGAAGGCACTCGGAGGCGCGGACGGTATCTCCGGCGTGCCGGCCTTCACGATCCTGCCGGGACTAGAGGTGACAGGGGGCCGCTCGGCCCGATCGGCCAACTTCACTATCGCCTGGCTCGTCCTCGCCCTGGGCTACCTCTTCCTCGTCAACCTCTTCGGCTCCCGCTCGGGCAGGGCCCTGCGCGCCCTCCACGACGGAGCGGAGGCGGCCGATGCTATGGGCGTCGACACGGCTCGCTACAAGCTGAAGGTCTTCATCCTTGGGGCCGTCTATGCGGCAGTCGCCGGCATACTCCTCACCCACTATAACGGGAGCATCGGTCCCGGCGAGGCCAACGCCATGAAATCTGTCCGCTATGTCGCCATTGTCGCGATAGGCGGCATGGACAACCTGGGCGGGACCCTAGTCGCGGGGCTGGCCCTCAACTTCCTCTCCCTCCGCGGCGTCTTCGGCAGCCTCGACGACGGTGTCTTCGGGGCCGTCCTCGTCTTCGTGATCCTCCTCGCCCCCGAGGGCCGCCTCGATTTGTTCAGGGGCAAGGCCAGGAGGACCATCTCGGGGGGGGCATCCCGAGGGGCGCAGTCATGAGCATCCTCGCGGCACAGGGTCTCACGCGCTCCTTCGGGGGGCTTCGCGCCGTGGACGGCGTGAGCTTCGAGGCGGGGGAGAAGCGCATAACGGCCGTGATCGGCCCCAACGGAGCGGGCAAGACCACCCTCTTCAACCTCATCTCCGGAGCCCTGGAGCCCGACTCAGGCAGAGTCCTCTTCGACGGCTCCGACATCACGGGACTGAAGCCCTACAAGGTCGCGCGCCTGGGACTGGCGCGGACCTTCCAGGCGATCAAGCTTTCGAGAAAGATGACTGCCCTCGAGAACGTGATGCTCGGCCGCCATGTCCGCAGCCGCGCGGGCTTCATCGAAGGCATGATCGCAGCTCCCTGGACGCGGGGAGAGGAACGCTCGATACGAGAGGAGTCGATGCGGGCCATCGAGCTCCTGGGCATAGCGGAATACCGCGACAAGGAGACGGGCAGCTTACCCTTCGGCATCCAACGCTCCGTCGAGCTCGCCCGCGCTATCGCCTCGGAGCCCAAGCTCCTCCTCCTCGACGAGCCCGCCTCGGGCCTCAACGTCCGCGAGACGAAGGCGCTCGCCGGGCTCATCGCCCGGATCCGCGACCGGGGGATTTCGATCCTCGTCGTGGAGCACGACATGTCCCTCGTCATGGATGTATCCGACGAGATCGTGGTCCTCGACTTCGGGAAGAAGCTCGCCCAAGGCGCCCCCCGCGAAATCCAGCAGAACAAGGAAGTGATCGAAATATACCTAGGTGAGGAAGATGCTTAAGGCGCGAAACCTCGATGCGGGCTACGGGGCCTTGAAGGTCATTAAAGGTCTCTCCCTCCACGTCCTGCCCGGCGAGATCGTGGCGATCATCGGGGCGAACGGGGCGGGCAAGTCGACCCTCCTTGGCAGCCTTGCCGGCCTCGTGAGGCCAAGCGCCGGCTTGGTGACCCTCCGCGGCGAGGACATCACGGGAGCCCGGCCGGAAAGAATTCTCGCCTCCGGCTGCTCCCTCGTGCCCGAGGGGCGCAAGCTCTTCGCCCCACTAACCGTCCGCGAGAACCTCGAGCTGGGCGGCTACGCGATTCGCCGCCGCTACGGCGGCCACCTTGGCAGGCGCGAGTCTGAGGCCGACATGGAATCGGTCTACGAGCTTTTCCCCCGCCTCCGGGAGCGTGAGGGACAGCTCGCCGGCACCCTCTCGGGGGGGGAGCAGCAGATGCTTGCCATCGGGCGCTCTCTCATGTCCCGTCCCGAGCTCATGATGCTGGACGAACCCTCGATGGGCCTTGCCCCCCTCGTCATCAAGACGATCTTCTCCGCCATCGTCAGCTTGAGCTCGCGGGGCAAGACCATACTCGTGGTCGAGCAGAACGCCAAGGCCATCCTGAAGATCGCGAGCCGCGGCTACGTCATGGAGACAGGCAGCCTGGTCCTCGAGGGGACCGGCGAGGAGCTTCTCTCCAACCGCGACGTGCAGCGGGCCTACCTCGGGAAGGAATACGGCTCCATAGCAGATGAACGGGAGGGACCATGACTCAATCCGACTCGTACGAGAGGATGGACCGCGAGAACCTCGAGCAGGTCCAGGTCGAGCGACTGCAGGCGACTCTCAACCGGGCGGTACAGAACGTCGCCTTCTACCGCGACACCTACGAGAGCCTCGGCATCGACATCGGAAAGGTCAAGTCCCTGGCCGACCTGTCTGAGCTCCCCTTCACGACGAAGGAGGACCTGCGCCGCAGTTACCCCTACGGGATGTTCGCCGTGCCCCTCAAGGACATCGTGCGGATCCACTCGACCTCGGGCTCGACGGGCAAGCCGGTCGTCGTCGGCTATACGGCCAACGACATATCGGTCTGGACCGGCCTGACTGCGCGGGTCCTGCGCGGGGCCGGGGTCACAGAGACCGACCTCGCGCAGATCGGCTTCAACTACAACCTCTCCTCGGCGGGCCTTGGCCTGCACTACGGTGCGGAGAGGATAGGCGCCTCGGTGATCCCCTCCTCGGGCGAGAGCGTGGCCAAGCAGGTCGCCGTGATGCGCGACTACAAGACGACGGTCCTCGTCGGCACGCCGAGCTACGCCCTCCACGTCGCGAGCTACCTGCGCGAGGCGGGGATACATCCCGAGGAGCTCCGCCTGCGCGCGGGCCTCTTCGGCGCCGAGCGCTGGAGCGAAGCCATGCGGGATGAGATCGAGCGGGGACTGCATATCAAGGCCTACGACAACTACGGCCTCACCGAGCTCATGGGTCCCGGCGTCTCCTTCGAGTGCCTCGAGCGGAACGGCCTCCACGTCAACGAGGACCACTTCATCATGGAGATCGTCGATCCGGTCAGCTTGAAGCCCCTCGCCCCCGGCGAGGAGGGGGAGCTCGTCTTCACCACCCTCACGAAGCAGGGCTTCCCCCTCATACGCTACAGGACCGGGGATGTCTCCTCCCTCCTCGAGGGGGAATGCCCCTGCGGCCGCAAGACCGCGCGGATGCGCCGAGTCTCGGGCAGGATCGACGACATGATCATCGTCGACGGGGTGAACGTCTCCCCCTCCCAGATCGAGGAGGTCATCCTCAAGGTCGAGGGCATCGAGCCCCATTACCGGATCATCGTGGACAGGGTGGACGGGACCGACACCATAGAAGTGCAGGCCGAGGTCTCCGGGGACTTCCCCTACCTCGACGAGCCGGTGAAGGTGGCGAGCATACGCTCCTGCCTCCAGGCCAGCCTCGACGAGAGCCTCGGCGTCCGCACCCGCGCCACTCTCGTAGAGCGCATGACCCTGGAGCGCTCCGAGGGCGAGAAGCTCCGCCGCGTGATCGACCGCAGGCCCAAGTAGTCGCCCGACCCGTAACACGGCAAGAGGAAATCTACTGCTCACTCTGCCCCGTTCTCTGCCCCCGGTCGGACCCTTACATCAGGTGATTGCGACGTCCCCCCAGTCCATGGGAACGGCAGTAGGCGACTATCTGCTCAAGACGCGCCGCCTAGGCCGGGGGCCGTTCTCTTGTCTATGCAGGCGATCGAAAACTGGAGTGGAAGGGGTTGAGCATTATCCCATGAGATTCTGTAGAGGGGTTTCTCAGCGGAGGATAAAAGACGAAGGCGATTCCTCTTTTCCCATTCGATAGCCTTTTTTGAAGCAGTCTCCGGGGTTATAAAATAGGCTCAAGGGCTCCGCTAGAGGCAGGTATAAGAAAAAGCCCGATCTTTCGATCGGGCTTTTAGGTTCGTAGCCCCTAGCGGAGTCGGACCGCTCTTTAAAGATTGAGAATCTTTTGTCCTAACCGATAGACGAAGGGGCCTCGTGAAGGAAGAAATCTCGCAGAGATTTCTTCCTTCACGAGGCAGAATCCGCGAAGCGGATTCTGCACACATCGTACACTAAACTCGCTTTCGCTCGTTCAGCGATATATTCTAGGAAAGACTCGGTCCTAATCTTTCCTGCCAATGACGAACTCGCATACGCTCGGTGGTCTTATCGTTTTGTCTTTTGCTCGGCGCCTGGGACGTCTCGCTTCATATAAACTCTAGTTCCCCAGGAGGGATTCGAACCCCCACAAACAGATCCAGAGTCTGCTGTGCTACCATTACACAACCGGGGAATGTCGACGCAACGCTGGTACCTTACTGAATAATATCCGGTCGCGTCAAGTAGTGCCCTGCGTGTAGCTTGCAGGGTTTTCAGGCGCCCTTTTCCCCGCGCGGCGCGCCCGCGGCCTTGCGCGCATCGAAGACCTCGAGCTGGGGGGTCTCCATGCCGTTGAAGCGATTCATGGTAACCTTGAACACTAGATCGAGGTGGTCTCCCTTCTTCGAGTCGTTGTCGAACTTGAAGTCGCGTCCAAGCCGCTCGGCCCCGTCCCAGAAAAGCGCCGGCCATTTGTGCTTGCCGAAGTCGAGAGTGAGCTTCAGGTGGTTCTGCTCTTTTTTCCCGACGAGTTGGGCATCGGCGATCGGCACGTCGCGGCTCATGAAGACTATGGGCTCGTTCGCCTCGCCGAAGGGCTCGAAGCGCTCAGTCACCTTGGCGAGGTCGGGTTTGAGATAATCGTGGGGCAGCTCGGCGTCGATCTCGATGCTATCCTCCCCCTCCTCGAGCTCGAGGCCTTGGGCGAAGGCCTCGGTCCTCGTCTGGAACTCGGGCCAATTTTTCTTTTCGAGGCTGAAGCCCGCGGCGGCGTCGTGCCCGCCGTAGTCAAGGAAGAGATCGGCGCATACCTCGAGGAAAGCAGAGACGGGGAAACCACGGGCTGTACGGATCGAGCCTACTACGGTGCCGTCCTCCTGGAAGCTCGCGATGATGGCGGGGACCTTGAAGATACCGGTCGCCTTCGAGGCGATAAGCCCGGTTACACCGCGAAAGACCTCTTCTGAGCCGACGAGGACGAGCTTATCGGCATAAGTCGCCAGGCTCTCGCGGGCGAGTGGATAGACAATGTCCCAGGTTTCGCCCCCGAGGCGGCGGCGCTCGAGGTTCATCGCGATCACTTCGTCGGCTATGGCCTCGCGCTCGCTCCTGTCCGCTCCGAGGAAGAGGGAGACTGCCTTGTTCGCCTTGCCCATGCGTCCGGCGGCGTTGACGACCGGCGTGACCTGCCAGGCCATGTCGCTCGCGCCGAGCTTCTTGCCGAGGAGTCCCGCCTTCTGGAAGAGCTCGGAGAGGCCGGCTCGGGGTTTCTGATTGATGGCCGAAAGGCCTCGACGCACGAGTATACGGTTCTCGTCGCGCAGCGGCATGATGTCGGCTATCGTTCCGAGCGCGACGAGCTGGAGCTTCTGAAGATCGTCCTCCCCGAACCAGTCTGCCTTTTTGAGGGCGAAGGAGATGAAGAGGTTTTCGAAGACATCGATCTCCTCGAGACCGTTCGCGGCGTAGCGCCCGATCTTCGAAAGCTCCTTGAGCCGTAAGAGGCTTTGCCCTTTGGCCTGAGCTATATAGGTCGACACGTCGGGCCGAACGTCGTAGAAGAGCACTTCTGCGCCTTTGCCCAGGGCTTTCTCAAGGAGTTTTTTCTGGAGCTCTCCGTCCCAGACGAATATCTGCCGGTCCTGGAGAAAGGGCACAAGGCGCGTGCGGCCTAAGTCGACCATACCAGGGACGATGGTCTCGCGGATGCGGCCGGTTTCGACGAGGTTCGAGAGGCGCACAGCCTCTACGAGGTATGCCTCGTTGACCGGCCTCACGTTGAGGAGAGCGACCTGCTGCTTGTAGATGCCCGTGCGGGCGAGCTTCAGGGCCGAGGCGAGCTTGTACACGACGCCGCAACCCGCGAGGTCGCGGAAGGGGTAACCCGATTCGGAAAGCTTCGGGTCGAGAACGGCGAGAGCCTCCGGCGGCTGGGCAGCCTGGAGCCGATGGTGATCGACGACGATGACGTCGACGCCGAGCGCCGAGGCCCGTTCGATCTCGGTGTGGTTCGAGATGCCGCAGTCGACGGTGATGACGAGCGTGCCGCCCGCGCTCGCGAATTCCTCGACCGCCTGGATCGTGAGGCCATAGGGTTCCTGGGCGATCGGGACGCGCCAGGTTGCCTCGATCCCGAGATCTTTCAGCGCCTCAACCATGAGGACGGTAGCGGTGACGCCATCGGTGTCGCGGTCGCCAAATACCAGGACCTTCTCCTTCTCGTCGGCGGCGAGGAGGATGCGGTCGACCGCGTCCTCCATCTCGTCGAAGAGAAAGGGGTTGCGCAGGTAGCGCGGGTCGTCCTCGAGGAAATAGAGGAGCTCCGCTGGATCGGTGATGCCGCGGCGTACGAGTATCGATGCGGACAGGAGGTCGAGGCCGTAGCGGCTCGAGAGCTCCTTGATCACGACGGCGGGAATCTCTTTCTTGTTCCAGTTCATTCTGCGCTGATTTCCTTTATGATGAGGCGGCGCGGTGAAGGCGCTTCGTCCGAGAAGCTGAAGGCCGAGACCGCGAGCGGGATGGCCGCCTCGACCGCCTCGGCGCTCTTCCCGTACATGGTGCACAGGTGCTCGCCTGCGGCCACTGCGTGGCCGGTCTTCTTCTTGAATATGAAGCCGACGTCAGGATAGACCGGGTCGGAGGCTGTGTCCCTTCCTACGCCGAGATAGACCCCCGCGAGACCGATCTTATATGCGTCTATGCCCGCTATGTAACCCGAGCTCGGCGCGAGGATCTCATATCTGTCCTTGGCCCTGTATTTACCGCGCAGCTCGATGAGCTTGTCGATCTGCCCGCCCTGGCGTTTCACGTTAGAGAGGAAGAGCTCGCGGGCCATGCCCAGCCTGATGGCGTTCTTGCAGAGCCTTTCCCCCTCCATGACCGTCTTGGCCGCGCCGGAAGCCACGAGCATCCAGGCGCCGAGGCGATAGGTCACTTCCATTGTGTCGGCGGGTCCAGAGCCCTCGAGACAATCGAGGGTCTCTTCGATCTCGAAAAAGTTGCCGACTTTATTGCCTAAAGGCTCGCTCATGTCGGTGATGACCGAGACGATATGCTTGCCCATCGCCTCGCCTGTCTTTGCGAGGCTCGTAGCCAAAGCCTCCGCGCGCTCGGGTGTCTTCATGAAGGCGCCTGGGCCGCACTTCACGTCGAAGACCAAGGCTTCCGCACCCTCGGCTACCTTCTTCGAGAGGATCGAGGCAGTGATGAGGGGGATGGACTCGACCGTAGACGTGACGTCGCGCAGGGCGTAGAGCTTCTTGTCGGCCGGGACTATTTCGGCCGTTTGGCCGGTCATCGCGAAGCCGTCGGCCTCGATGAAGGCGCGGAAGTCAGTTTCAGAGAGGCCCGTGCGGTAACCGGGGATAGCCTCGAGCTTGTCGAGAGTTCCACCCGTGTGTCCTAACGCGCGGCCGGACATCATAGGCACCTTGACCCCGCAGGCCGCGACCATAGGCGCGAGGACGAGGGATACCTTGTCGCCGACACCTCCTGTGGAGTGCTTGTCGACGAAGGGCCCGGCGAGACCGGAGAGATCCATCATCTTTCCCGAACGCAGCATCACATCGGTGAGGTCCGCAGTCTCGCGGCTCGTCATGCCTTTTAGGTAGACGGCCATGAGCCAGGAGGAGACCTGGTATTCGGGCACCGAACCCGCGACATAGCCATTTATAAGGAAGGCGATTTCCTCGCGGGAGAGCTCTCCGCCATCTCGCTTCTTCTGAATGACGTCGACTGCGCGCATAGTCTTCCTTTCGCTCTAGATAACGCCCCCAATCTGACCGGGCGCTTCAATATACTCTATAAGTCAACGCTTTTAAGTTCAGTATACACCGAGCCGCACCTTTGAAGCTCGGACTTATACAACGCCAAGCGGCCAATCCGTCCATGTCCCCTCGAACGGAGGGATGCCGAGGGCTATGAAGCACCTCATAGGACAGTTTCCAGGGAAGCGAGCTTTCCTTCGGCGGCCATTTTCGCCAAGGCGAAGAGCAGCTGCTTGAGCGTCTCGATCGTCTGGGGCAGGAGGGGGAGGGCTGCAGCCTCGGCGAAGGGCAGTTCGAGGCTGCGCGAAAGCCAGCGCAGGGGACCTGTACCGAGATCGAGGCACCTGTCCGCTTGTAGTGCGCAGTCGGGACAGAGGAAGCCTTCTTGCGAGAAGGAGTAGGCTCCGCCTCGGGAAGGCCGTATCTCCGCGCCGCAGTCCGAGCAGGCGCGAGGGTCGGGGCCGAGCCCGAGTAAGTTCACGAGGCGCCAGATGAAGAGGAGGACCGGAGCTTCGCATTCGCTCGGAGTCGCGCGATCGAGGGCGCCTAGGGCACCGAGGGAGAGCTCGAGAACGAGGGGGAAATCGCCTCCTCCCCCAGAAGTCTTGAGAAGGAGCTCGGCGATGAGGCCTGCTCCCCATATCCTGCCAAGGTCCTCTCGCAGGGCGGGAAAGGATTCGCGCACGTCGAAGTCCGAGAGCTTCTGAAAATCTTTTATCGGGTCGAGGTAGACGAAGGCCCTGCCTGCCGAGTAGGGCGAGGCGAGAGAGCGCAGCTTGGATTTGGTACCGCCGAAGATGAAGACATCGACGAGCCCCGACTCGGCGGTCATCAGCGTGAGGACGCGGGAGCCTCCCGGACTCTCCCTCGCGCGGAGGGCGAGCGCTTCATAGACCAGATTTCTCTGGCTCACTCGATCAAACCTCGGCTATCCGAAATGCAGACGCATTTCGGATAGCCGACCTTGCTCGACGCGGTTTCGCAGCGCCTCCAGTCTCTCGGGCGCGAGAAACCGCAGGTCGAATGAAAAAGGCAACCGGCCTTTTTCATTCGACGAACCACCAAGGGATGCTGCCGCGATAGCCGGCCGCTAGGCGCTCCGCGCGCTCTCGTTCGATCCGTTCGATCTCCCG
>Ga0326727_10005427_pt1 | contig 36466 bp, 32 predicted proteins | sample MB2enrmetagenome_FD_207643 | JGI IMG/M metagenome (GOLD analysis project Ga0326727, IMG submission 207643) | Lab enriched peat soil microbial communities from McLean, Ithaca, NY, United States - MB29MY | ecosystem: Environmental > Terrestrial > Soil > Wetlands > Peat | place: USA: New York...
GCCGCCATTGAGGTTCGGGTACAGCGCCGCGCCCTGGATCTGCGCCTCGGCCTCGGCCTCCAGCAGGCGCTCGGTGGCGATCTGCAGGTCGAGGTTCTGAGCCACGGCCTGGGCTTCCAGCTGCGTCAGGATCGGGTCGTTGAAGCTGTTCCACCATTGCGGGTCCACCGCATCGCCCGCCACATAGGGGCGCGCGACCGCCGGGGCATCCTGGGTGTACGACCCCGGAACCGCCGGATGCGGGGCCTGGAAATTGGGGCCCACCATGCAGCCGGAAAGGGTCAGCGACAGGCAGCCAGTGCCTAACAGTTTAACACGGCGCGAGGCGGCGGAAGGCACGTGGGGAGACTCCGTTTCTGGCCATTTTCGAGCGTGGCGCGCATGCATAGCATGCTGAACCAGACCCAAAAGGTGCTAATTCCCGCCCCTGGGACAAACGTCAATCTGATTGTCCGAATAGCTCCTAACCGCTTACGTCAAGCCATATCAATTTCCGGATTCAGGCCGGAGTAAACGCTGTCCAATTTTGCGGCAGAAGATCGCGGTTTGACATGTTCCATGCCTTGTAGGCGCCGCCTGCCGCCGCGCGTATATGCTACTTAGACGAGAAATGCTGTTTTCTTAGTGCACTATGCACTTGGGTGGAGCAATCCGTCATCGCATTGATGTATTCACTATTGTCAGAGGCTTGCTCGGCGATCTGTAGATTCGCTCTAATACCACTTCAGATAGCGTTTTATTTTTAATGAAGTAAAAATACCGCTTGCATCCGATTCGATTTTGGTCAGTATTCTATTTTAGGTTGTGAATTTAAACCAAAGCTAAGGGATCTTAAATGGCTGCCGCGACGACTATGGATGCGCTCGTCCGACATAAACTCCGGTCCTGGCCCCAACACCCGCCCGGTCTTGCAGATCATGACATGGGCGCGCACGGCATCTTGGATGCGTGCCCGCCCCGGCACGGTGGACGATCTAGACCATCCCTATCTCAAACTGCCAGGCAGCAACCGGCTGCGCACGATTCCCGACGGCCTGTGGCTATGCTTCGGCGGCACGGAGCGTGACCCGTATGTGGACATCTTCGCCATCGAGGCCTGCGGCGGGTTCCAGAACCTGCTCGACAAGCGCTCGCGCTTCTCGCCTTCCATGCATTCCCTGCTCGCGGTCTGCCCGCTGGAGTGGCTGAACCAGCCGGTCTCCCTCACCAATGGCATGCTGCGCTGGCGCTATACCGGGTTGCTGCGCGACGAGCCGCGCGGCCCGCTGGTGCCGCCGGTCCGCGACATACGGGTGATGTATGCGCTGCGGCCCCGCCACTACGAGCATTTCGCCTCGACGCAGATCCCGCACGCGCATGAGTTCTTTGCGCCGATCAGCGCGCTGATCGGGTTGGAGGGCTGGCAGCACCCGACTCTGCGGGCCTTCATCGCACGCACTTCGCCGCGCGCCAATTTCTGGGAATTTGCCGGCGCCTCAGCCGCCTGAGGCGAAAGGCTAGTATTGCGCTTGGCCGAGAATATCAGTCCGCAGCCGGCGCTGCCGCAGCCAAGGCCGCGGCGGCGGACTTGCCCTCGGCCACGGCCTTGGCCAGGGAGGTGCCGTCCAGTTCATTGGCGATGGCATCGCGCACACGGCGCATCACGCGGCGAATCTCGCAGGCTTGCTCGTCCTTGCACTCGTCGCAGCGGCGATAATAGTTCACGCTCACGCAGGCGAGCGGCGCCAGCGCGCCGTCCATGATTCGCACCACCTGGCCGAACGTGATGAGATCCGCGGGCTTGGCCAGGGCGTATCCGCCCCCGCGGCCACGCCGGGAGCGCACGATGCCGTTGCGGTTCAACTCCAGCAGGATTGCCTCAAGGAATTTCTTCGGCAGGTTCTCGCGCTCGGCGATCTCGCTCACCAGCAGCAGATTGTCGCTGTTTTCCTTGGCCAGCACCATCAGGGCCTGCAAGGCGTATTTGCATTTTTGCGACAACATGTTCCTGTTCCTTAACCCCGTCAGCTTATCGTCTTTTATCTACAACACGCTTTTCCGATAGGAAATACTTTTTCTGTGCGATGATACGGCGTTTCTCTATTGAGTTTCTAGGAAAAACTCAGGCCGCTGTCGAAATGCTCAAGCCCACTGCCTCGGCGACCTTGATGCCATCCACCCCGGCCGAAAGAATGCCGCCTGCGTAGCCAGCCCCCTCGCCCGCCGGGTACAGCCCGCGAACGTTCAGCGAGCAGAAATCCTTGCCTCTGGTGATCCGCACCGGCGAGGAAGTCCGGGTTTCCACCCCGGTGAGCAAGGCATCAGCGCGGTCGAACCCCACGATCTGGCGGCCGAATGCAGGCAGCGCCTCGCGGACGGCTGCGATGGCATAATCCGGCAGCGTGGGCGCGAGATCGGTGAGATGTACGCCTGGCTTGTAGCTGGGCAGTACGTCGCCGAACGCCCCGGAGGGCCGCCCGGCCAGGAAATCCCCTACCAGCTGGCCCGGCGCCTTGTAGCCGCCGCCGCCCGCCACGTAAGCCGCGCACTCCCACCGCCGCTGGAACTCCACCCCGGCCAGTACGCCGCCCGGATAGTCATCCGGCGTGATGCCCACCACGATGCCGGCATTCGCGTTGCGCTCGGCGCGGGAATATTGGCTCATGCCGTTGGTCACCACGCGCTCCGGCTCGGAGGTGGCGGCAACCACGGTACCGCCCGGGCACATGCAGAAGGAGTACACCGCACGGCCGTTCCTGGCATGGTGCACGAGCTTGTAATCCGCGGCCCCCAGAATCGGGTTGCCTGCGAAAGCGCCGAAGCGATGCTTGTCGATCATCGACTGCGGATGCTCGATGCGGAACCCGACGGAGAACGGCTTTGCCTCCATGAACACGCCGCGCTCGTACAATGTGGCGAAAGTGTCCCGCGCCGAGTGGCCAATGGCGAGCACCACATGGTCCGTCTCGATTTGCTCGCCCGACGCCAGCACCACGCCGCGCATTTGGCCGTCCCGGATGTCGAAGTCCACCACTTTTTCGCCGAAGCGGTACTCGCCGCCCAGGGCCTCCACCTTGGCGCGGATCGATTCGACCATGCTGACCAGCCGGAACGTGCCGATATGCGGCTTGGCCACAAAGAGGATCTCCTCCGGCGCCCCGGCGGCCACGAATTCCGTAAGCACCTTGCGGCCCAGATGGCGCGGGTCCTTGATCTGCGAATAGAGCTTGCCGTCGGAGAAAGTCCCTGCCCCTCCCTCGCCAAACTGCACATTGGATTCGGGGTTCAGCTCGCCGCGACGCCACAGGCCCCAGGTATCCTTGGTCCGCTGACGCACCACCTTGCCACGCTCCAGAATGATGGGACAGAAGCCCATCTCGGCCAGGATGAGTGCCGCGAAGATGCCGCACGGCCCGGTGCCGATGACGACGGGGCGCTTCTCCGGGCGCCGTTCGGCCTTGGTGACGAATTTGTAGCTCACATCGAGGCTGGGCTCGCCGGTGGCGACGTCCACGGCCAGTTCGGCGTCAATGGTGTAAACCAGCTTGATGTCGGTCTTGCGGCGGGCATCCCAGGCGCGGCGGTACACATTGTAGGAGAGCACAGCCGCCTCCGGCACGCCGAACCCGGCGGCAATGGCGGCGCGCAGCTCGGCCTCGGTATGGGTGAGCGGCAGGCGGAGTTCGGTCAGGCGGCGCATTGGGTGAGACTCAAGAAATCCATTATGCAGGCTCTACAACCGAAGAGCCGCCAACGCCAATGTCCCTCGTTATCGATCTGCGCTGCCTACAGGATGTGAATCATTACGAGCGGGGCATCGGCCAGCATACACGAAACCTGGTGCGCCACGCGCGCGGGCGCTTCACTGGCCTCATTGATTCGGCGCTGCCGCCCTTGCCGGACGAGGTGGCAGCGCTGGTGCCGGAGCTTTCGCCACACGCGTACATCCCCGGCGCGCGGTTGTTCCTCAACCCCTCCCCCTTCATCCCAAACCAGGTGTTTCTGGCCCGGCTGCTCACTGACCCCGCCGTGCGAAAGGCGGCCTGCGTGTACGACTTCATCCCCTTCGATGACCAGGCCAACTACCTGGCCGATGCCGCCACCCGGCTGGATTACTTCACCGCTATGGCTTGGCTGAAACGCTACGATGTGTTCCTGCCCATTTCCGAGCCAACCAAGACGCAACTGACCGAGCTTTATGGCGACGTGCGGGCGGTCGTGACGGGCGTGGCACTGCCCGGGCGGGTGAGCGAGGAAGCCGTGGCGGGGAAGGTGTTTTCAGCACTCGTGCCCAAGCCCGCTGTGGCGCGGGGGGCGAAGCCGCGCATCGCCATGCTCACGCCAATGCCACCCGAAAAGACCGGCATCGCCAAATACTCCGCCGCCTGCGCGCGCGAGCTGCGCAAGCTGGCGGAGCTGGAGGTGTTCGCGGGTGATGCAGTTTCTGCCCTGACCTACGCGAACGGGAAATACGATGCCGTGCTCAGCGTTATCGGCAATTCGCCGCTGCACGAGCGTATTTACGATTGTACATTGCGCTGGGGCGGTGCTGCCCTTTGCCACGATGCCCGGCTGATGGGCTTGCTTGGCCGCCGGGCCGCTCCCCTGGCCAGCTCCGAGCTGGGCCGCACGGTGACGGAGCGGGAGATCTCCGCCTGGGCGGCGGATGAGGCCACGCGGCAAGCCTGCTTCCTGGGCGAGCTCGCGGCTGTGGCACGGCCATTGATCTTCCATACTCGCCATAGCGTGGCTGAGGTGCGCGAGCGCTTCGGTGTGGATGCGCGCTATCTGCCCTTTGCCATGCAACGGCTATTTCCGCCCATGGAGAAGCAGGCTGCTCGCGCGGCGCTGGGCATTTCGCCGGAGCAGAAACTCATCGTCAGCTTCGGTTTCGTCATTCGCGGCAAGGGCATACCGGCCGCGCTGGCGGCATTGTCGATGTTGCGGGACCGTGTTGACGCTCGGCTTGTGTTCGTCGGCGAGGACGCCTCGCACGGAGAAAACTTCCGGACCTTGGCTGAGGATCTGGGCGTTGCGGATGCCGTGCAACTCGGCACTGGCTTTCTGCCAGAGACGCAATACCGGCTCTGGCTCGCGGCGGCGGATGCCGGCTTGCAACTGCGCCAGGGCCAGCCGGGCAACATCTCCGCCGCGTTGCAGGATTGCATCGGCGCGGGCCTGCCGACCGTGGCCACGGCGGATCTCGCCGAAAACCTTTCAGCGCCTGGCTATGTGAAACGCGTTTGCGACGTGCTCGATGCACGGGAAATCGCCACGGCGCTCGAGGAAGTGCTGACCGCGTCAATTAGCACCGAGGAAGAACGCCGTGCCTATTGCACGGCGCACTCCATGGCCCCTTACGCGGCGACGCTGCTGCAACTCCTTCAGCCCTGATCGGTCTTCTTCGCCAGGGCGATGGTCAGCAGCGCAGCCTCCATCTGTTCGGCGAGCTTGTCCTTCTCATCAAGCCGCGCCTTGATTTGCTCAAGCCCGGCTTTGACCTGCTCAAACCCCGCCTTGATCTGCCCAGTCTCCGCCCTGATCTGCGTAATCTCCACCAGCGCATCGGCCAGCATCATGCGGCGCAGACGGCGGACCAACTCCTTAAGCCCGTTACTGATTGGCGTGCTACGCACGACGCAGATCGAGTGTGCGCGGATATTCCGGCCCGGGGACGGGCTGCGGCTCGGGGCACGCTCCAGGCGTATGGCCGAATGCCCAGAAGCGCGAGCGGCGGCGTGCCTCGGCGGAGTTGGAGTTCACAGGGAAATCCTCGTAAGCCCTCCCGCCCGGATGCGCGACATGATGCGTCATGCCGCCGAGCGAACGGCCGGTCCAGCGGTCGTACACGTCGAAGATCAGCGGCGCCTGCGCGCCGATCGTCGGGTGCAGCGCCGAATAAGGCTGCCAGGCCTTGAAGCGCACGCCGGCGACGTATTCGCCTTGTGTTTCCGTGCGCTGCAGCGGCATGGCGGCACCGTTGCAGGCAAGCACGTAGCGTTCGTCCACCCAGCCATTCACCTTCACCTGCAGGCGCTCGGCGGAGCTGTCCACATAGCGCGCCGTGCCGCCGGCGGTTTGTTCCTCGCCCAGAACATGCCACGGCTCGAGCGCGTGGCGCAGTTCCAGCTGGATGTCGCGCACCGCCACCTCGCCCAGCTTGGGGAAGCGGAACTCCGCATGCGGCGCGAACCACTCCTTATCCAGAGGGAAACCGTAGGCCGCCAGCTCTTCCAGCGCACCCTTGAAGTCCGCCTCGTTGTAGTGCGGCAGCAGGAATTCGTCGTGCAGCCGCGTGCCCCAGCGCACCAGTGAGCGCTCATATGGGCGTTCCCAGAAGGCCGCGATGGCCGAGCGCATCAGCAGCATCTGCGCGGCGGACATTTCCGCATGCGGCGGCATCTCGAAGGCGCGGAATTCCACCAGCCCGCGCCGGCCGGAACCGCCATTCGGGGAATACATCTTGTCGATGCAGAATTCCGTGCGGTGGCCGTTGCCGGTTATGTCGCAAAGGATGTTGCGGAACAGACGGTCCACCAGCCAGGGCGGGGTCTGCGCCTGACGGCCGACTTGCTGGAAGGCGATCTCCAACTCGTTCACCGCATCGTCGCGCGCTTCGTCGATACGCGGATGCTGCGAGGACGGGCCGATGAACAGGCCGGAGAACAGGAAAGAGAGTGACGGGTGGTTATGCCAGAAGCCCAGCATCGACTTCAGCAGGTCCGGCCGGCGCAGAAATGGACTGTCAGCGGGTGTCGCGCCGCCCATCACCACATGATTGCCGCCGCCAGTGCCCACATGCCGGCCATCGAGCAGGAATTTCTCCGTGGCCAGCCCCACCTCGCGCGCCGCCTCGTAGAGCTGCCCGGTGCGCTCCACCATCTCGCCCCAGCTGCCAGCGGGGTGGATGTTGACCTCGATCACCCCCGGGTCCGGCGTGACGGAGAAATTGGTCACGCGCGGGTCCTCGGGCGGCAAATAGCCTTCCAGGATCACCTTTCGGTCGAACTCGGCGGCGGTTTCCTCGATCGCGGCGGTGAGTTCCAGCCAGTCGGCCACATCGTAGAGCGGCGGGTAGAAGACATGGATGATGCCGTCGCGCGCCTCGACGCAGAGCGCCGTGCGGACCAGCCCTGGCTCCTCGCGCCCGACAACCGGGGCATCCTGCGGTACGGGGCGGAAGCCCTCGATGCTGCCCTTGCCATAGCGTTCGCGCGTCATTTGCATGGAATCGCGCCTGGGCAGCTTCTCGCGCGGCGCGAACTGGTCGAGCTCGAAATCCTGCTCGATATGCGACAACTCGGCCCAGGGCAGGCTTTCCAGCGGCAGACGCAGGCCTATGGGGCTGTCGCCGGGGATAAGGAACATCACGTCGTCGCGGAAAAACCATTTGCCCGACTGCCAGCGGCGCGCGCCATCCATGATCACGCGGCGCAGCGGCAGCACCGAGCCGACGGACGAGGCCAGCCCCTGCCCGAACACTTTCGCTAGACGCGCGCGCTCCAGCGGGTCGTTCAGCTTGGAATCCTCGACGATCACGTTGGCGGGCAGCCGCTTCTCGCGCCATAGGTAGTAGTGGATGTCCTCATAGGCCTTGTTGACGAGGCCCGGGTCCACCTGCAGCCGCTCGGCCAGGGCCTGGGCGAAAACCTCCGTGTCTGCCGCGGTGGCATTGTCGGTATCGTCATCCGAGGCCAGCAACTCGGGGTTCTTCCACACCGGCTCGCCATCGGCCCGCCAATGCGCGTGGATGGCCCAGCGCGGCAACTGCTCGCCCGGATAGTGCTTGCCCATGTTGTAGGTAAGCGCCGCGCCCTTGCCCCAGAGCGGGGTAAGCTTGCGGATCAGCCGCCCGGCATATTGCCGCTTGGTCGGGCCTAGCGCGTCGATATTCCATTCCTCGCCCTCATGGTCGGTGGCGGACACGAATGTTGGCTCGCCGCCCATGGTCAGGCGCACATCGCTTTTGAACAGCGTGCGGTCCACGGCGGCGCCGCGGGCCAGGATGTCCTGCCACTGTCTCGGGGTATAGGGCTTGGTCACGCGCGGCGTCTCGGAGACACGCCGCACCTCCATGTGGAAGTCGAATTCCGCCTCGGTTCCATCCTCCGCCGTGTACCCGCCGGAAATCGGCGCCGCCGATTGCGGAGACGGCGTGGCGGCGAGCGGGATATGCCCCTCGCCCGCGAACAGGCCGGAGGTGGGATCCAGCCCCACCCAGCCGGCGCCGGGCAGATACACCTCGGCCCAGGCGTGCAGATCGGTAAAGTCCGCTTCCGGCCCGGCCGCGCCGCCATCCACTGGCTTCACGTCGGCGGTGAGCTGGATCAGGTAACCGGAGACGAAACGCGCCGCGAGGCCCAGATGCCGCAGCAGGTTCACCAGCAGCCAGCCGGTGTCGCGGCAGGAGCCCTTGCCCAGGCCCAGCGTTTCCTCGGGCGCGTACACGCCCGGCTCCATGCGGACCACGTACGAGACGCGCTCATGCAGAACGCGGTTCACCTCCACCAGCATGTCGACGGTGCGTGGGTTCTTGCCCGCGAACGTCGCCCGCATCTCCTCGATAAGCGCGGTGAGCAGCGGGCCGGGTTTGTTCAGCACGCGGAACGGGGCGAGCTCCTCGGCCAGCACGTCGTCATACAGGAAGGGGTAGGTCTCGCCCTGCGGCTCCAGGAAGAAATCGAACGGGTTGATCGTTGCCATATCGGCAACCACGTCCACCACCACGTCGAAATGCGTCACCCGCTCGGGGAACACCACCCGCGCCAGAAAATTGCCCTGCGGGTCCTGCTGCCAGTTGAGGAAGTGCGGTTTGGGCGAGACCTGCAACGAGTAGGAGATGATCGGCGTGCGCGCGTACGGCGCCGGGCGCAGGCGAATGGTCTGCGGGCCCAGCGTGACCGGGCGGTCATACTTGTACGAGGTGCGATGCGTGATGGCAGCGTGGATCGACATGCAGGCTCCTTGTCTTCGTGCCTAGCATCACCACGGGCGGACGTAATTTGCAACGCATTATCAACCATGTGCCGCCGCCCAATTTTCCAGGGCCATGCAGGCGCTGCTTAAAGCGTCATCAAAGGCAAGATAAAGTAGTCATTGACGGCGTGTAGGCGGTGCAGGCCGAAGGCGCGGCCTGATGGATGCTTAAGGATTAGGCTTGCCGCGCAGCTTGCCGAAATGCCGAGCAAGCCCCACCGCCATGGCGGTGAAGCCGAGCGCGGTGCCGAACCAGGCATTCTGATGGAACAGCCACAGCCCCAAAAACAGGTTGAACGTGCCCCATAGCGCGTTCACCACCGGCGGCGAATTGCCATAGGCGGGCGGGTTGCCGAAGAGCGTGGGGAAAGCTTCCCCGCGCAGCCCGGCGGCCAAGTGCGGAATGGCGTTGCACAGCAAGGCGCCAGACAGGAACCCCAGGATGAAATGCAGCATTCGGCCTCCCGTTTTCCGGCGCTCGATGGAGACGCCATGTGCTCGCTATACCACACCTCGTAACGTTTTGACTACGCAACATGGGTGAAAATCCGCGACCAGCGGCGGGTTTTAGCCCAGCTTGACCAGAACGTGGTGCTTCTTGCCGGCGGAGAGCTTCTGTTCCGGCTTGGGCGTAATCAGCTGCGCCTCGTCGACGATCACCACGTCATCCACCCGGCCGCCGCCGCCGCGGATCAGCCGCCGCGCCTCGCCATTGGTGGCCGCAAGCCCGGCCTTCACGAACAGCGCGAAGGCGGGGATGCCCTCGCCGAACTCGGCTTCGGGGATGGTGATGCTCGGCAGACCTTCCGCCGCTACGCCCTGTTCGAACAGCTTGCGCGCGGCCTCGGCAGCTTCCTCGGCAGCAGCACGGCCATGGGCCAGGGTGGTGGCCTCGGTGGCCAGGATGATCTTGGCATGGTTGATCTCGGCACCGCCGAGCGTCTCCAACCGGGCAATCTCGTCCAGCGGCAAATCGGTGAACAGTTTGAGGAAGCGGCCAACGTCGGCATCCTCGGTGTTCCGCCAGAACTGCCAGTAGTTGTAAGGGCTCAGCTTTTCGGCGCTCAGCCACACGGCGCCAGCGGCGGACTTGCCCATCTTGGCGCCAGAGGCGGTGGTGATCAGCGGCGTGGTCAGCCCGAACACCCCCTTCTGCTCGGTGCGGCGCACCAACTCGATACCGGAGACGATATTGCCCCACTGGTCGGACCCGCCCATCTGCAACACCACGCCAAGGCGGCGGTTCAGCTCGCGAAAATCGTAGCTCTGCAGGATGGAATAGTTGAACTCCAGGAAGGTCAGCCCCTGCTCGCGGTCCAGGCGCTGCTTCACCGAATCGAAGGAGAGCATGCGGTTGACCGAGAAATGCACGCCGACCTCGCGCAGCAGGGCGATGTAGGAGAGCTGGTCCAGCCAGTCAGCATTGTTCACCAGCTCCGCCCCGGCGGAGAAATCGATGAACGCCTCCAGATTCTTGCGGATGCCGATGAGGTTCTTACCGATCTGCTCGTCCGAGAGCAGCTGACGCGCCTCCTCGCGGAAGGAGGGGTCGCCGATGCGTGTGGTGCCCCCGCCCATCAGCGCGACCGGCTTGTGCCCGTGCTTCTGGAACAGGCGCAACAGCATGATCGGGATCATGTGCCCGACATGCAGGGAGTCCGCTGTCAGGTCGAACCCGGCATAGCCCGCGATCGGCCCGGCGGCGCAGGCAGCGTCCAGCGCCTCCTCGTCGGTGCATTGAAACACAAAGCCGCGGGCCTTCGCCTCGGCCAGAAATTCACTTTTAGCCATCATCACGCTCCTGTGGGCCGGGGCGGTAGCACAGCGCCACGGGCGCGCAAAGCCGTGGGCTGCCACACGGTCAACGCCGCCATCGCCACCACAAGCGGCGTGAACAACACGCCGGTGAGCGCCGAGACGGTGGGACAGAACACCGGCCAGAGCCAGAACGCGACCTCACGCAGCCCGATCCGCCAGCCCCGCCGCTCGGCCAGAGCCGCCAGCAGGGCGGAGGCGGCAACCATGTCGTCTGTGTAGCCATAGGGCGTGGCCAACCGGGACAGGAAATTAGTTTAAAGTGGCGCGGTCGAGTACACTTACCCCTGGACGCAGCCAAATGCGCCATACGAGGAGCACCGCACCGAGCATGGCCCCCGCCTGCGGCACCAAGCAAAAGCTCCGGCTGCCTCCCAAGCTGTGCACCATCCGAAACACCGATACACCGCGCTCAAAGCCGAGCATACCGCTGACCAGCGTAGGATGCGTAGCGGCAGGAGCATACTGAAAATAGGCCCGCCAGACTTCCCAGCCAAACTCCAGCGTGGTAATGGCCAGCGCCCCCGCCACCACGGCGGTCCCAGCCAGCAAAGCGCACCAATTGCCTGTGGCCAGCAGACTTACGGGCGTTAGAACACCGGCCTGCGGCTTTAACAGCAGCGCCCCAAACAAGGCGCCCGCGCTTTTGGGCGCCCGTGCTGCGCTCAAAAGCCCCGCCACAATCAGTGCGTTGGAAAGCATCGCATATTGTCCCATTTCCATGGACCACAAGGCGGCCGGGCTGAGTAGTCCAGCCGCTATCACGCCCCAGCCCAACCTGGCCCAGCGCAGGACCAAAGCGGACAACACTAGGAACAAACCGATCCAGACGAAGTAAGCGATGTTAAAAGACAGATACGACACCAGCACCGCCGGCAGCAGGCTGGGTGGCGGGTAGAACCAGTCCAGCCGCGGAATTTGCGGCAGCAACAGCGTCTGGCGCCACGTCTCAAATGCGTCGGGATTGTACAGCCCCAGGAACTCCCGCTTCCGGGCCACCAGCCCGGCTGGCCAAAACATCGAAAAATCACAGTCCGGCGCTGGAAATGGTGCTTGAGGCATAACTGGTCCGCCATACAAAGCATTTCGCATGCGTGGGAGCATCACCTGTAGAAACTGTACGAACGCCCGTGTCCAAAAAATTTCGACGGGAAGGGCAGCAAGCAGCACCGTAAGAACACGCCTGATCTGCACTGGGGAGCATTCGCCCCTAATCTCTGTCTTAACGATTACGTACTTGCCGTGTAACACATTTCCCTATGCTTACCCTCCCCCTCCGCGCCATCGGCCTCATGTCCGGCACCTCGCTTGACGGGGTGGACGCCGCCTGGATCGAGACGGATGGCGAGCGCATAAGGCATTTCGGCCCCACGGTGATGCTGCGCTACGAGGACGGCCTGCGGGCCGATCTGCGCCACCTGCTGGACCTCGCCCCTACCCTCACGCCGGATGACCCGTTCCTGCAACAGGTGGAGGAGCGCCTCACCTGTGACCACGCCATCGCCGTAAGCATGGTCGGGCGCTCGGCCGATGTCATCGGCTTTCACGGCCAGACGATTCTGCACGCGCCCGAGGCGCACCGCACTTGGCAGATCGGCGACGCCGCACTGCTGGCGCATATGGCGCGCGTCCCCGTGGCGTATGATTTCCGCAGCGCCGATGTCGCGGCCGGGGGCCAGGGCGCGCCCTTTGCACCGCTGTTCCACGCCGCTTTGGCGCATGATCTGCCCAAGCCGCTGCTGGTGATAAATATCGGCGGTGTCGCCAATATCACCTGGCTTGGGGCGAGCGGCGAGATCATCGCCTGCGACACCGGCCCCGGCAACGGCCCGCTGGACGATCTGGCGCAGAAGCATCTCGGCCTGCCCTACGACAAGGACGGCGCGCTGGCCGCCTCGGGCCAAGTGGACGACGCCCGGCTCGCCATCCTTCTGGCGCATCCGTATTTCGTTCGCCCGGCACCAAAATCGCTGGACCGGCTGACCTTCTCAGGCCTCATCAACCGAGCCATCGAGGGCCTGAGGCCCGCTGATGCCGCCGCGACACTGGCCGCGTTTTCCGCCACCGCCATCGCCCGCGCGCCAGTGCCCGCCCCGCCGTTGCGCGTGCTGGTGGCCGGTGGCGGGCGGCACAACAAGCGCCTTATGCAGCTACTGGCGGAACAATTCCCGGCACCGGTGCAACCCGTGGAGGCAGCGGGGTGGAACGGGGACGCGCTAGAGGCGCAGTGTTTCGCTTACCTCGCTGTGCGCTCCCTGCGCGGCTTGCCGCTCTCCCTGCCGTCCACCACCGGCGTGCCTGAACCACTCACGGGCGGACGGCTCGCCATGCCCTGAACGACGCCAACGCGACCACAAGCGGGGTCAGCAGCACGCCGGTCGTCATGGTAAATAACACAATGAAACCAGGCCAAAGCCAGAGCAGTCCATCGAGCAGCGAGACCCGCCAGCCGCGCCGCGCCGCCAACACGGCCAAGGCCAGGGTATAGCCCACCATGTCCGAGGAATAGCCGTAAGGCGTGAGGAACAGCGTCAGTAGCATGGTCAGCGCCGCCACAGCGAGCCGGTCGGCCCCAGGCAGGCGCCATGCCCGCCAGACGATGCCAATAGCCATCAGCCCTGCCAGCGCCTGCGCCGCGTAAGCAACGGTGACACTGCCGCCCAGACTGCGCCCCATCCAGAACACGGAAATTCCGTTCAGCTGGTAGCTCAGGCCGAAATTCGCCTGCAGCAAGCCGCGTGCGAGCGCGCTGCCCGCATGCAAATACAGCGCCCAGCTTGTCCACCCGAAACAAGCCACCGGCAGGAGGAAAAGCGCCAACACCGTCACCGCGCCGGCCACCAAGGCCCGCCAGCGCCCCGCCGCCAGCAGCGCGATGGGAGCGATCAGCCCGGTTTGCGGCTTCAGCACCTCCACGCCGAGCAGCAGGCCGGCCAACGCCGGGCGCACGGCTGCCTGCGGCAATCCCACGAACACGCAGCAAGCCAGCACGCCATCGAGTTGTCCCAGCGCCAAGCATGGCATTCCGCGCGGGAGAGCGCCGCCCAGCCGATGACGCCCCACCCCAGCCCGGCCCAGCGCAGCAGCAGCGCCATGGCCAGCAAGGTAATTACGTTCGAGAGAACCAGAAGGCAGTCTGCAGTGGCAAAAGAGAGAGCATCGCGCCAAACGGCAACGCCGTGGGCGGGTACACCCAGTCAGCACGCTCTGGATAATAGCCCAGCAAGGCGGCCTTCATCGCCTCGAAAGATGGCGCCAAATAGGCCAGCGCCACATGCCCCGTGCGCGCCAATAGCCCAGCAGCGTAGATATTCGTGAAGTCCGCAAACGGCACATGGTAGCGGCCTCCAGCCGTGTCACCATGCACTGCTACTACAAGCCAAGTGAGATACAGGAACAATGCCAATAGCGCACCAAAAACCGCGCCCTGTAGAATGAGCATGGGGCGAGCGGTCATGGCTTCACCACCTTATAAAGCCCCCACCCATCCGCGTTCTGCCCGGCCAACGCAAGCCATGGCGGCGGCGCGCCGGCCTCCAGGGCGTCCCACAGCGTGTCCTTAGGCAGGTCGGCCACAAGCAGGTAACGCGCCGGGCGCGGGCAGAACAGCACATAGGCCGCACCCGTGGCGCTGACCTCAGTTGGTACGACGCCACCCGGTACCACGCGCCAAGCGGCCCGGTTGCGCATGTACCCGGCAACGCCATGGTGGAACAGTGAGCCCACCGTATTCACCTGCGTGCGGTAAAGCAGCTCGGGCGCATCATCCGGCGCGGCCAGCACCACCTGCCTTGCGGCCTGGGCCAGCAGCTGCGCGATATCGTGCAGCTTGCAACTCGGATAGCTGTGCGCGGGGGTGGCGGCTGCAGCCTGGGGCGCGGGTCTGGCAGTCGCCGCCAGTTCCGGCACGCCCAGCACCAGCGCCAGCAGGCCAACCCGCGCCAAGCTGGCAAGTTGCGGCTTCTCCGCCAGATCGACACTCGCCCGGCTGATCGCCACCGGCAGCAGCGCCGCCGCAAAGGCGGTGGAGAAGCCAACAAAAAGCAGGAACTTCGCGCCCAGCGCCAGCGCCACCGCGCCGCACGCAGCCAGATACAGCCAGACCATGCGGCCATTGCCGCGCGGCTTCAGCAACTCGGGCGTCAGCATTGCGGCGACGGAATCCTCCCGCCGGAAAGCACGCCACAGCGCATAGGCCAGGGTGCAGGCGCCGGGGAACAGGAACACCACCAGTTCCCGCCCGCGCACCGGCATCTGCTCGGTGATGACACCGAAGAACGCCTTCGCTTCATCAGGCGGCAAAATGCCGTAGGGTCCCAGTACCACCCCTGGAAACGCTGCCACCCACACGCCAAACAGCACTGCCAGTACGGCAAAACCAGTCAGTCCGCGCCACCGCCGCATCTTCTGCAGCCGGCTCAGAATCGCCGCCCCGGCCAGGAACAGCAGCGCCATAACGGCGTAAACGCAGGAGAGCCGGTCCACCTCCGGCACCAGATACCCGCCCGACGGCGGGTCCACGAACAGCGCCACCGCCAGCACGTCGAAACACCCGGCGGCGGTGGTGAGGAGCACGGGGGCGTCCGGCGCTTCAAGCCATTTCAGCATCAGGCTGGCATAAGCCATCAGCACGAAGGGCATGGTCTCCGGCGTCAGCCAAATAGCGAAACCACCACTCAACCCGGCAAGAAACCCGGCCCAGCTATCGCCGCGCCACGCCCGCAACGTAAACCCGGCGGTGAGCGCGATCATCGCCAGCAGAAGCACATGGTAATGCACCACGCCCGGCACCGCGATGGTCACCACACCGGGCAGGACGGCGGCGGCCAGCGCCGCGCTCCACAGGTACCTGCGCAAGGCGAAGGGCTCCACGGCCCAGGCCAGCACCGCGCCGAGGAACCCCACCCCCAGCGGCCCCAGCGCCACCCCGGCGGCGAACAGTGCCTTGTGCCAGCCGAGGAACGGCGCCAGGGGTGCCGCCATCAGCCAGAGCACAATGTCCAGCAGCCGGGACCATTCCACCATCACTCCGGCGCCGGACTGGTCCCCCGCCACATTGGTGAGCAGATGCCCGGCGCGGATGCCCTGCTCGATGCGCAGGAGCCGCATATAGGAATCCGGGTCCTGCAGATTGCCCGCGAGCACGGCAGGCCAGGCGCTGGCGCCGAGCAGGATGTTCAGCCCGGCGGCAAGAAGAAACAGCGGCAGCAGATACATTAGCCAGCGTGCGCCCTGAATCCGGCCACGCCGCGCTCGATCTCGGTGACATGCTTGGGCCCAAAGAAACTCGGGTCGGTCAGCCCGCAGGAATGCGATATGATTTCCACCTCGTCGCACATCTTCTGCGCGTAGCGCGCCACGCGCACCGCCTTGTCAGCCGGATCGAGCCCCTTGATCAGCCGCTCATCCACGGAGGTGACGCCGGTGGGGCAATGGCCGGAGCCGCATTTCATCGCCTGGATGCAGCCGAGCGAGAACATGAAGCCGCGCGCCGAGGACACGAAATCCGCCCCCATGCACAGCGCCCAGGCAACCTTGTCCGGTGTGATGAGCTTGCCGGAGGCGATGATGCGGATGCGGTTCTGCAGCCCGTGCTCGTAGCGGAGTCCGGCGATATAGGGCAGCGCCTGGGTAATCGGCAGACCCACGTAATCGGCCAGCGGCTCAGGTGCAGCGCCCGTGCCGCCCTCGCCGCCGTCGACCTGGATATAGTCTGGGCAGTGCGCCGGGTTGTTGGCGCAGTCGTCGAACCATTCATCGACGAAGCGCGGATCGCCTAGCACGAACTTCACCCCCACCGGCTTGCCGGTAATGCGCCGCACGCGCTCGATGAACGCGCCCAGTTCCTGGATGTTGCCGATATCCGTGTGGCGGTTGGGGGAGACGCTGTCCTGCGCCACCGGGATGCCACGGATCTTGGCGATTTCCGGCGTCACCTTGTTGGCGGGCAGGATGCCGCCTTTCCCGGGTTTTGCACCCTGGGCGAGCTTCACTTCGAACATCCTCACCTGTGGATAGGCGGCGATCTCGCGCAGCCTGTCCTCGGAGAGGTTTCCTTGCTCGTCACGCACGCCGTATTTCGCCGTGCCGATCTGCATGATCAGATCCGCGCCGCCATCGAGATGGAATTGCGAGAGCCCGCCCTCGCCCGTGCTCATCCAGATGCCGGCCATCCCGGCGCCCTTGGATAGCGCCGTTACCGCCGCGTGACTCAGTGCGCCGTAAGACATGCCGGAGATGTTGAAAAAGCTCCTGGCGAGATACGGCTCGCGGCAGGCGCCAGGACCTTCGGTCACGCCGAGCTGCTTGCCGGGGTAAGGTTTTTTCTCTTCGTCCAGGATGGGGAACGCCGCGTTGCGGAAAATAAAGCTTGGCACGTTCTCGGAGCCGAAGCTGATCAGGTTGGAAAGCCCCTTGGCCGAGCGGTACACCCAGCTGCGTTCCAGCCGGTTGAAGGGACGCTCCGACCAGTCCGGCAGGTACTGGTATTGGCGCATATACTCGCCCCAGGTTTCCGCAAAATAGCGGAAATGGCCGATGACCGGATAGTTGCGCAAAATGGTGTGCTTGTTCTGCCGCGTGTCGTGCAGGTAAACCGCCGCCACTCCCAGCACGAGCAGCGTGAAGACAATCTCCCAACCCAGCATGTAGCTCCCCCATTTTCAGGCCGCCGCAGTCTAGCGGTTCCGCCCCCGGCTTGCCACCCGCGCCGGACTGTTTGACCTTCCGGGTAATCGCGTTATCGTAACTGGTAATGCACATTCCCTTTCGCATCACCATTTGCGGGCTGGACGAGTTGGCGGCACACGCCAACATGCGGGTCACCCACGTGCTCTCCATCCTCGACCCGGAGCATCCCGTGCCGGAGGTGTTCGGCACCTACGGCGAGCACGAGAAGCTGGAATTGCGCTTCGACGACATCATCGACGAGACACCGGGCAAGATTGCGCCCTCGGCGGCGGATGTGGAGGCGCTGCTGACATTTGGCCACGCGGTGGTGCGTGAACCCCGGCCCGGCGCGCATCTGCTGGTGCATTGCCATGCCGGAATCTCCCGTTCCTCGGCCAGCATGGCGCTACTGGTGGCGCAGGCTGCGCCGAGCCACTCTGGCACCGAGATATTCAAGGAACTGCTACGCATCCGCCCTCAGATTTGGCCCAATCTGCGCCTGATAGAACTGGGTGACGCGGCACTGAACCGTGGCGGCGAACTCGTTGCCGCCGTCAGGCAGGTTTACGCCCAGCAGATCTCCCGCCAGCCGCGGCTGGTCGATTATTTCCGCAGCCTGGGGCGCGAACGGGAGCTGAACGCGCGATAAAGTGAACTCTCAGCCGCCGCGGCCGGGAAGCCAGATGGTGAAGACCGAGCCCTTGCCGGCCTCGCTCTCGACCAGCAAGCGGCCGCGATGGCGGTTGACCACATGTTTGACGATGGCCAGCCCTAGCCCGGTGCCGCCAATGGCGCGCGAGCGGCCCTTGTCCACGCGATAGAAACGCTCGGTCAGGCGCGGAATGTGCTCGCGCGGGATGCCGATGCCGTCATCGGCCACGCTGATGGCCACGCCACCCGGCTCGAACCTGGTATCCGGCGCAACGGAGGCGGTGAGTTTAATCACCCCGCCGCGCTTGCCGTATTTCAGCGCGTTGTCCAGCAGGTTAACGAATACCTGGGTCAGCTGGTCGGCATCGGCCGGGACCTTCGGCAGGTCCGCCGGCACCTCCACCTCCAGCCTGGAGTCGTTAGCCTTAAGCATTGGCTCCATTCCGGCGACGATGCGTTCCAGCAGTGGCGGCAGATTCACCAGTTCCTTTGGCGGCGAATGCTCCGTGATTTCGATGCGCGAAAGGTTGAGCAGATCGGCGATGACGCGCTGCATGCGCGCCGCCTGCTCGGCCATGATGCCAAGAAACCGCTCTTGCGCCTCCGGGTCATCCGCCGCGGGGCCGCGCAGGGTCTCGATGAAGCCGATCAGGCTGGCCAGCGGCGTGCGCAGCTCGTGGCTGGCATTGGCGACGAAATCCGCCCGCATCTTTTCCAGCGCGCGTTCATGCGTGCGGTCGTTCACCAGCATGTACACCGGCCCGCCGACCGGGATCATCGTCACGTCCAGATCCCGCGCCACCGGCACCGAAAGCACGACCTCGCGCCGCACCGCCACCTTTATTTCCGCCGCCTCGGCCAGGGCGTCGCGCACATCCGGGTGGCGCAGCAGAGCCGCCATCTCGCCGCCGAAAGCGGAGAGCGCGCTGTCGTTGCGCCAAAGTATCTTGCTGTCCTCGTCGAGTTTCAGCAGTGGGTCTGGCAGACGCTCCACCAGCGCCCGGTCCTCCGCCGCGATGGCGAGCTGGCGTGCGCGAGAGAGGCGCTCGGCATGGATCAGGCGGATCGCCTCCTGCCCCAGCTGGCGCATGCCGGGCACCAGCAACATGGTCTCGCTGGGCAGGGTTCCAGGGGCAAGGCGCAAGGCCCGAACCAGACGGGTCATCACCACCAGGTCGCGCCCGAGCAGGATGCTGAACGTCCCCCCCACCGCGGCGCACACCCCCCAGGCCAACAGCGCGGGGTACAGGGGCAAATAGCCCAGGAGAACGAGCACCAGGAACACCAGGCTCGGCAGCGCCGCCAACGCCAGGAACAGGGCGAATGCTGCCGGCCAAGCCTTGTCGAGGAGCTTCTCTACCACGCGCTTTACGGTTGGTTGAGGCTGGTGGGTGCGGGTGAGGTAATCGCGGGCTGGCCCGCCGCGATGGAGAACACCGCCAAGCCGCGTTTCACCGTGCCGTCAGGGCGCAGCGCCAGCAGGCCATTGGTGCCGGTGAAGCCCGCAGGCGCGGTGAGCACGTCAGCGGTGTAGCCGCCCTGCCCCGCTGCCAGCCTGGCCATGGCCGCGGCGTCGAACGCCACGTCGGCAATGGCCGGAGGCGCCGCGCCATAGGCGGCCTGGTACTTGCCTACGAACGTAGCGGCGGCGGCCGGATCAGGTGCTGCGTACATCGCCCCGACCAGCACGCTCTGGTTGGCCATCTGCGGCGCGATGTTCGACCACAGCGCCGGGCCCAGGAACTGCACCTGCGGCGGATTGACGTCGTAATAGGGCAGGAAATTCGCCATCTCGGCCAGGGTGTTGGGGTCCGTGGCGCCGATGAACAGGGCATTGAAGCTGGGCGGCGGAATCTGCTGGTGCCTCAGTTCGTTGGCCTTCTCGCGGCCTGCCGCGGTGCCCAGGTCCTGGGCCTGCTTGATCTGGTCCATGACGCTCTGGCCGCGATTGGCAAAGTCGGAAATCTGCTCCACCGCCTGGTTCACGCCGGAAAAGCCCGGCTGGTAGAAGGTGATCTGCGCCGCCGGTTCGCCCAGCTGCGCCGTCTCGGCGGTGATCGCGTCGCTCAGATGGTGGCCGAAATCGTTGTCCGGCAGCAGTGCCGCCAGCTGCGTGCGCCCGGCATTCGCCGCCACCTGCATCACGCGCTGCACCTGCTGCGCCGGGGTAATGCCCAGCGGCCAAACGCCCGGCGCGGCCACGGTGCCGTCGTTAGTGAAGGCCAGCACGGTCACACTGGCCGAATGGGCGATCGGCGCCACGGCCTGGGTTTCGGCCGAGGTGAGCGGACCGATGATAATGCCATCGCCCGCCGCCAGCCCGGCCTGCGCCGCAGCCGCCGCGCCTTGCGGTGTGCCGCCGGTGTCGCGGATGTCCAGCGCCGGGGAGGAATTGGCCGGAAAGGCGAGCTTCGCCGCGTTCACCAACGCTTGGCCCACCGGCGCGAGGTTGCCCGTGAGCGGCGCCAGCAGCAGCACGTTGCCGCTGGTGCGGCTTGGCGCGGAGGGCGCCGCTCCTGGGGTCAGCGGCGCAGGCGGCGCGGCGCCGAAGAATGGAAGCTGCGGCACTTGACCAGCGCAGCCAGCAAGCGCCAGCGTGCCGCCCAGGAGTAAATATGAGCGAAGAAACGACAGACGAGACAACGGCGCGGCCCTCCGTAAGCGGGGATGATGCGGCTTCATGGCCTGCCCTTGTGCTGGTTTCCACCCCAATCGGCAACCTCCAAGATTTATCCCTCCGCGCGCGGGACACTCTAGCCAAGGTTGATGTGATTCTGTGTGAAGATACGCGAACAAGCGCAACCCTGCTGCGCGCGCACGGAATCGGCACCCGGACCCAGGCCCTGCACGAGCACAACGAATCGGCGCGGATACCGGCGCTGGTCGAGGCCATGCGCGGCGGCACGCGATTCGCGCTGATCTCGGATGCGGGCACGCCGTTGGTCTCCGACCCTGGCTACCGGCTGGTGCGCGCGGTGATCGGGGCCGGGCTGAAGCTCTCAGGCATCCCCGGCCCCAACGCGGCGCTACTGGCCCTCACCCTCTCGGGCCTGCCGCCGCACCCGTATCTATTTAACGGTTTTTTGCCCCCCAAATCCGGCGCCCGCCGGGCTGCACTGCAAAAATTGCGGGGCGCGGAGATGGCGGGCCTTGGCGCAACGCATCTCTTTTACGAGGCTCCACACCGCCTCGCGGAATTCCTCGCCGACGCCGCCGATGTGCTCGGCCCCCGCCCGGCCGCCGTGTGCCGGGAGCTGACCAAGCATTTCGAGGAAGTGCGCCGGGGCACGCTGGCGGAACTCGCGGCGCATTACGCCGCGAATGCGCCGCGCGGGGAGATCTGCGTCGTCATCGGTCCGGCGGTGGAGGAAGAAGCCAGCGCCGAGACGCTCGACACCGCCCTGCGCGCGGCACTCGCCTCCATGTCGGTAAAGGATGCCGCCGCCGCCGTGGCCCTGGCCACAGGCCTGCCGAAGAAGCAGGTCTACGCCCGGGCGTTGCAACTCAGCCAGGACGAAGGCTGAGCCCCGGTCAGGGGAACAGCCGCCCTGTCTCCCAGCCGGAAGCCGTCTTGCTGAAGGTGACGCGGTCGTGCAGGCGGAAATCGATACCCTGCCAGAACTCGAAGTAATCCGGCGCCAGCTTCCAACCGGACCAGAACTCAGGCCGGGGCACGGGCTGGCCGGAGAATCGCGCCTCCACCTCCCGCAGCCGTGCCTCGAACAGCTCGCGCGAGGGCAATGGGTGGGACTGCTCCGAGGCCCAGGCGCCGATCTGGCTCATGCGCGGGCGGCTGGCGAAATAGGCATCGGCCTGCTCGTCGCTCACCTGCGTCACGGTACCCTCGATGCGCACCTGCCGGGTCAGGCTCTTCCAGTGGAACAGCAGCGCGACATTGTGATTGCCCGCCATCTCCCGCGCCTTGCGCGAGTGGAGATTGCCGTAGAATGAGAAACCGGACTTATCCCAGGACTTCATCAGCAGGATGCGCGCGGAGGGACGCCCGTTCTCACCCACGGTCGCCACGGTCATGGCATTGGGGTCGTTCGGCTCGCTGCCTTCCGCCGCGGCAAACCATTCGCCGAATTTCTTGAATGGATCCTCGCTCATTAACAAAAGCCTCCGCTTTTCAACCGCACTTGATCGGGTGATATACTCTATGCCACCACCCAGCCTAATAGACGATAGCACCACGGAGATTAGCCCCCATGCCGGATACTCAAGCCGAACTCGCCCCGCCGCGCGGCACACTCATGGCCGGCAAGCGCGGGCTTGTCATGGGCGTGGCGAATAACCGATCCATCGCCTGGGCCATCGCGCAGGCCGTGGCGGCACAGGGGGGCGAGGTCGCCTTCACCTACCAGGGCGAGGCGCTTGAGAAGCGCGTGCGCCCTCTGGCGGCTTCCATTGGCGCTGATTTCCTGGTGCCGTGCGATGTGTCTGACGACGCCGCCATGGACTCCGCCTTCGAGGCGCTAGGCAAGAAATGGGGCAAGATCGACTTCCTGGTCCATGCCATCGGCTTCGCGGACAAGAACTTCCTGCGCGGGCGGTATCTGGATACCCCGCGCGACGCGTTCCTGCAGGCGATGGACATCTCCTGCTACTCCTTCCCCGCCGTTGGCCGCCGCGCCGCCGCCCTCATGCCGAATGGCGGCTCGCTGCTCACCCTCACCTATCTCGGCGCCGAGCGCTGGATGCCGCATTACAACGTGATGGGCGTGGCCAAGGCGGCGCTGGAGGCTTCCGTGCGCTACATGGCCGCCGATCTCGGCCGCGACAATATCCGCGTGAACGGCATCTCCGCCGGCCCGATCAAGACGCTGGCTGCCAGCGGCATCGGCGATTTCAGCTATATCCTGAAGTGGAACAAGTATAATTCGCCGATGCAGCGCAACGTGGAGCTGGAGGAAGTGGGCGGCGCCGGGCTGTACATGCTCTCCGACCTCTCCAAGGGCGTGACCGGCGAAATCCACCATGTGGATTGCGGCTACCATGTTGTCGGCATGAAGCACCCGGACGCGCCGGACCTCTCCATCGCGGGCGATTAGCCTGTGTCCTTCAACACTTTCGGTCACCTGTTCCGCGTCACCACCTGGGGGGAGAGCCACGGCCCGTCCATCGGGTGCGTGGTCGATGGCTGCCCGCCGGGCATCGAGCTGTCCGAGGCGGATATACAGCCTTTTTTGGACAAGCGCCGCCCCGGGCAGTCGCGCTTTACCACCCAGCGGCAGGAGCCGGACCAGGTGCGGCTTCTCTCTGGCGTGTATAAGGGCAAGACCACCGGCACGCCGATTTCGCTGCTCATCGAGAACACGGACCAGCGCTCGAAGGACTACGCCAACATTGCCGAGCGTTACCGGCCCGGCCACGCCGACGTGGCCTATGACATGAAATACGGCCACCGCGACCCGCGCGGCGGCGGGCGGTCCTCTGCCCGCGAAACCGCGATGCGCGTTGCAGCAGGGGCCATCGCCCGCAAGGTGCTGGGGCCCGAGGTCATCATTCGCGGCGCCATGACGGCGCTCGGCTCACACGGGATCGACCGTGCGAACTGGGACTGGGACGCCGTGGATGCCAACCCGTTCTTCTGCCCGGACACCAAGGCCGCCGAGGCGTGGGAGGCCGAACTGGATGCCATCCGCAAGGCCGGGTCCTCCATCGGCGCGGTGCTGGAAGTGGTCGCCGAAGGCGTGCCGCCAGGCCTGGGCGCGCCGCTCTATGGCAAGCTGGATGCAGACATCGCCGCCGCGTTGATGAGCATCAACGCGGTGAAGGGCGTGGAGATCGGCGATGGCTTCGCCACCGCAGCGCTACGCGGCGAGGAAAACGCCGACGAGATGCGGATGGAGAATGGGAAGATCAAATTCCTCTCCAACCACGCAGGCGGGATTCTCGGCGGCATCGCCACCGGGCAGCCGATCGTCGCACGTTTTGCCGTAAAACCAACAAGCTCCATCCTTATCCAGAAGCATAGCGTGAGCTCTGACGGCGAAGAGGTTGAAGTTATGACAAAAGGCCGGCACGACCCCTGCGTGGGCATCCGCGCCGTGCCGGTGGGCGAGGCCATGCTGGCCTGCGTGCTGGCCGATCATCTGCTCCGCCACCGCGGGCAGGTTGGCTAAAATCAGAGGTGTGAAAGCTGGGCCGCGTCCAGCCCCAGCCCGAGCGCCACGGGAATGACTGTGAACAGCGCGATCAGCGCGCCGCTGACGAGAATGATCAGCGCCGCTCGCCAGCCGTTCAGGGCCAGCCCGGCACGCAGGATGAACCAGCGGTACCAGAGCAGATAGGCGGCCATAATCCCCAGCGTGGCGAGTTCCGCCGTGCGCATCGGCAGGCCCATTTGCGCCAGAATGGCACCGAGGAACGCCCCCACCAGCAGCACCGGCAGCAGCACCCAGAACGACCAGTTCAGCGCCGTGGCGGTCCGCAGCCACATCGGCTCGCGGCCGTAAAACCGGGCGAATTCGTACACCAGAACCGGCAGCACCAGCACACCGCACAGACGGGCGAGAAAACTCACCACCGCCACGCGCCAATCCACCTGCAACGCTGTGATCAGCGCGCCGACCAGCGGAAACGCGATCAGCGGCGCCAGCGAGGCGTAGAAATTATCCAGCCCGCGGCCGAACTCCCTTATGCCGCCGGCATCGCCCTTGGCCAGACGCCACATGCCGCGAAGGATCATGCGCAGAACGCCACGATCAGGGCTTTGTAGATCTCCGCCAGTTGGCGCAGATCCGCGACCGGCACGGCCTCGTCCACCTTGTGCATGGTAGCACTCACCAGCCCGAACTCCGCCACCGGGCAGTAGCGCGAGATGAACCGCGCATCCGAGGTGCCGCCTCCGGTATTCTGCTCCGGGGTAACGCCGGTCACCTGCTCGATGGCCTGTGTCAGCGCCCCAATCTCCTTGCCCGGCTGCGTCAGAAACGCCTCGCCGGAGATGCTCACCTCCAGCTTCGTGTCCGGGGCATGGCGGGAGAGCGCCTCTCCCAGCCACGCTGTGAGCGAGGCGCCGGTATGCAGATCGTTGAAGCGTATGTTCAGCTTGGCCGTGGCCAAAGCCGGGATCACGTTGGTCGCCGGGTTGCCGACATCGACGGAGGTGATCTGCAGGCTGGAGGGCTCGAAGAACGGCGTGCCGTCGTCCAGGCGGGTGACGATGAGCTCGTTCAGCGCCGGGATCAGCTTGTGCACGGCGTTATCGGCCAGATGCGGATAGGCCGCGTGGCCCTGCCGCCCCGGCACGGAAATACGCGCGTTCATGCTGCCGCGCCGCCCCACCTTCACCACATCGCCCAGCCGGGCGCGGCAGGTCGGCTCACCCACGACGCAAAAATCCGGGATCTTGCCGTTGGCCGCCATCCATTCCAGCACCTTCACGGTGCCGTCCTTAGCCTCGCCCTCCTCGTCGCCGGTAATCAGCAGCGAGGCATGGCCCGGCACTTGGGAGGCGGCGGAAACAAAGGCGGCGATGCCCCCTTTCATGTCCACGGCGCCGCGGCCATAGATAATGCCGTCCTGCTCCATGGCGGCGAAGGGATCATGCGCCCAGCCCTCGCCGGGGGGCACCACGTCGGTATGCCCGGCGAAGCACAGATGCGGCCCCTGCCCCGCCCGCTCGGCAAAAAAATTCTCGATCTCGCCGAAACGCAGCCGCGTGACGGTAAAGCCCAGGCTTTCCAGCGCGCGGATCAGCACGGCCTGTGCGCCGCCATCCGCCGGGGTGACGGAGTGGCAGCGCAGCAGGTCCTGGGCCAGGACGACCGGGTCGATCACGCGCGCAGCAGCTCGTTGATCGAGGTTTTGGAGCGCGTCTGCGCGTCAACGCGCTTGACGATCACGGCGCAGGCCAGGCTCGGTGCGGTGGGCGTCTTGCCGGGCAGCGTGCCCGGCACCACCACGGAATAAGGCGGCACCTTGCCGTAAAAGATCTCGCCGGTCTCGCGGTCGATGATCTTGGTCGAGGTCCCGAGGAACACGCCCATGGAGAGCACCGCGCCCTGGCCGACGATCACGCCCTCGGCGACCTCCGAGCGGGCGCCGATGAAGCAGTCATCCTCGATGATCACCGGATTCGCCTGCAGCGGCTCCAGCACGCCGCCAATGCCCACGCCGCCGGAGATGTGGCAGTTCCTGCCCACCTGGGCGCAGGAGCCGACTGTGGACCAGGTGTCGATCATCGTGCTCTCGCCAACACGGGCGCCGACATTGACGAAGCTCGGCATCAGCACCACACCCGGCGCGATATAGGCGGAGCGGCGGACCACGGCACCCGGAACCGCGCGGATGCCGCCATCCGCGAAGCGGTTGTCGCCCCAGCCCTCGAACTTCATCGCCACCTTGTCGAACACCGGCGCGCCGCCAGGGCCGTCCATCAACTCGTTGGGGTAGAGGCGGAAGGAGAGCAGCACGGCCTGTTTCAGCCACTGGTTCACCACCCAGCCGCCCTCGCCGGGCTCGGCCACGCGTGCGTTGCCGGAATCCAGCAGCTCAAGTGCTGCTTCCACGGCGTCGCGCACTTCGCCAGTGGTGGTGGGGGAGATCTCGGCCCGCTTGTCCCAGGCGGCCTCGATGATGGTCTTGAGATCGGTCGTCATGTCTTTCCCGTCTTGCGATGTCGCGGCGGACCATGAGGCGCAGTGGCGGATGATGTCAACGCGCCAGGCTGGTTAAGAAACTATTCACACCGGGAGGCTAGAAGAGGGGCATGACCCTGCCGCAGATTTCCGCCCCCACGCCTGGCATTTTCGCGCCTGCTCCCGGCACGCACTGGCTTGCCGTCGCCGCCATGCTCACGGATCTGGCTTTCGAGACCGACCAGATGGGGCGCTTCACCGCCTTTGGGCCGGGCAAGGCGCTGGGCCAGCCGGCGGCGAATCTGCTGGGCGTGGAGTTGGCCAGCCTGCTCGCGGGCGGCAGCGCGGAGGAAGAAGCGTTGAGCGCGACACAGTTTCGCTCGATCGTCACCACCATTTGCCTGGAATGCGTAGCCTGGCACGGCAAGATCCGCCTCGCTTTGTTCGATGGCGGCACGAGCATGTTCCGCCTTGCTTTGGCGCCGCGCCTCGTGGGCGCCAACGTGGCGGGCATCTACGGGATTCTGTTCGACCTTGAGGCGCCGGAACTCACCCTGCCGGACTGCCATGCCGGCAACGCGGACGACCCGGCCCTGCGCCACAACGCCATGCTGGATGCCGAAACGGGGCTGTGGAGCGGCCGCACCTTCGCCGACGAGCTCTCACGCCGGTTCGACCGGCTGGATGTCGAGGACCAGCCCGGCACGCTGCTCTATCTCGGCTTCTCGCGCGCCACGCTCGGGTTGCGCCCGGCGATCGCGCTGCGCCTGGCCGAGGAACTGCGCGACGTGGTGCGACCGACCGACCTCCTCGGACGCATAGACGAAACCACGATCGGGTTATGGTGCGATGGCATGGACCATCTCACCGCCGGGGAGCGCGCGGCGAAATTCTGCGCCACCCTGCCGCCACTGCTGCCGCAGCGGGCGGTGATCAGCGTAGGGGTAGGGCCGCGCTGGCCGGGCAGAGGCGACCAGACGGATACAGTAATGGAACACGCCGCCGTCGCCCTGCGTCTGGCGGATATGGCTTGCCAGCGTGCCGGAATCGAAGCCGCCGGCGCATGGCGTGTTTGGCAGCCTGATTAGAGGCTATTTGGAAACTCGCTCTGGCGAGTCGCATAGGGGTGATTTGGGAGCACCGGAGCGGAACGTACTTAAGTACGTGAGCACCGGAGCGGAGCAAATCGCCCCTAGGCAGCCGCCAGAGTAGAGTTTCAAAACAGCCTCTTAGGCGTACTTGCAGGTCTTGATGCCTAACAGCCGGTAGGCCGGGCAGAAGCTGACAACAGCAGTGCCAAGCGGCACGAGCCCGATCAGGCCCCACAGGGTCTTGGGGCCGACGAAGACAAGGCTGAGCAGCACAAGGCCAACGATCGCCCGAAGAATCCGGTCGAGCGAACCCACATTTTTCATCATGATATGTCTCCTTTTTTAGCACGGAATAACCATACTCGATATCATCACCTTACCGAAATCATCTGGCTGCCGCCAGGGTGGCATCGACGGCTGAATCTTGTTTCAGGGCCCGACATCGCCTAATTCGGCGGCATGAGCGAAAACACCGAACCGAATGAGACCCTCCCGCAGGAAGAGACTCTGCTGGAAGCGCCGAATCAACGTATCGCCACGCTGGAGCAGGAGCTTCAGGAGATGCGCGACAAGTGGCTGCGCGCCGAGGCCGAGATGGCCAATCTGCGCGCCCGCACCAAGCGTGAGGTGGACGATGCGCGCGCCTTTGCCGTGCAGAAATTCGCCCGCGACGTGGCAGAGGCCGCGGAGAACCTGAAGCGCGGCATCGACAGCCTGCCCAAGCGCGCCGAAGGCGAACCCGACATCGTCACCAAGATGCGCGAAGGCTTCGAGGGGATCGAGCGTTCCTTCGTCGCCCTGCTGGAACGCAACGGCATCACCCGCCAGGACCCGACCGGCGCCGCCTTCGACGCCAATCTGCACCAAGCCATGGCCGAGCATGAGAGCGCGGACCACCCGCCCGGCACGGTGATCCAGGCCTGGAGCCAGACTTGGCTGCTGAACGGCCGGCTACTTCGCCCGGCCATGGTAGTGGTGTCCAAGGCGCCGCCCACCGCCTGAGGCAAGGGTCTGATCGCTTTGGGTTAATCGCCAAGGCGTCTCAACCAGAAATGATCGTACTCTAAAAGGACTTACGGCGGGGCAGCGGGTTTGCCGCTGCCCACACCGAACAGGTCGCGCAAAAATCCCGGTGTGACGGCGGAAAGCGGGTTCATGCTGACTTTCGGGGCAGACAGCGAGCCGCTGACATGCGCGCGCATCGCGAACAGCCCGCCGCCTTTTTCCGGCGAAAAGAGCCTCCCCAGCAGCGGCAGCCGCCCCGGCAGCGCGTTGAGCGCGTAGGCCGGCACCACGGTGGTGTCGATTGAGCACGCATCGTCAGCAAGGCGTATGCTGCCCGTGGCGGTAAAGCCAAGAGAGGATGAATAAGCGCGCGCGCCGTTCAGTTGCAGCACGCCGTCTTGCAGGGAAAACGGGATGATTGCATGGTCGATGAGCATGCCGGGGCCGGAGATGGCCTCCGCCACCCCGTACAGCGTGAGCGCCTGCAGGAGCTTGGTCACTTCGTACGCCTTCACCAGGCGGAGTTTTTCCAGCTTGGCCGTGCCCGTGGCAGGCTGGCTGCCGCCATACACCGCATCCAGCGCCAACGTACCGCCGGTGGCATTGCCGTAAATATCCAGCGTGCGCAGCAGCGTGCCGGTATCGGCCGATTGCACGGCGAGAGCGCGGTGCGAGTCCTGCTGCGGCGTGATGCTGAGGCTGAACCCGGTGGCCCGTGCCTGCGCCTGAAGCACAGTGCCGCCCTGCCCAGCACCGGTGAAGGAGAACGCCTTCAGCCCCGGCGCCGGAGCGGCGGCCAGGTAGAGCGTGCCGAAATTTAACGTGGCGTTCCAGGCAGGGCCGGTTGGCTGTGTTTGCTTACCGCTCTGTGTGTTCGTGCTGCTCTGCTTGCCTTGGCCTTTTGTTTCGCGCCGAACATCCAGCACCGGGCCGGAGAGGCTGACGCGCCAGGGCGCGCTTGAGTTGGCCGGCGGGGTGATGCTGCCCGTGGCCTGAGTGCGGCCAATGGTGGCATTGGCCAGGGTGAAGCTGCCGCGTTCCTGACCGGTGCCCCTGATATCAAGCCCAGGCGCCTGGGCGGTGAGGCTGTTCAGCACCGCCAGCTGCCCATGTTCCAGTGTTGCGCTCACCGCCACGCTCCCCTTGGTTCCCGGCTGCTTTTCCCAGCCAAAGGCCGGAACCGCGATGCCCGCGGCGGTAATATCGGAGTTGACCGTGGCGGTCTGCGTTCCGTCGGGTGGGCCTGTGAGCCGGAGGGTGAACGGGGCCACGCCAGTCGCAGGGCCGCTTGCCGCCGTTGTTTGATCCAGCCCCAGATACGCCCATAGCTGCGCCCCGGTCGAGCCTTGCATCATTAGGTTCACCGGGTTGCCCGCGGTGAACTTATCATCCAGCGTGAGGGTCGCGGGCTCGCCCGCAAAGCGCCCCTTTGCCTGCAGGAGCAATCTCTGCAAGGTAACGTCGAGGCTTACCTCGGTGTCGGTGAAGGAAAGCGGCGGCAACAGGGAGACCATGTTCACCTTGTGCAGGGCCGCTTTCACATGCAGCCGGGTATCAGCCAGCGTCAAATTCAGCACGAGCGGAATACGTACGGTGACAGTGGCGGCAATGCTGCCAGTGGCCGCCATCATGCCCGGCGGGGCGTCACTCAACAGGCTGAGCGGCGGCGGGCCGAGTACGGCGAATACATCTGGCAGGCTGGCGGCGAGATCGATCGAAAGATCGCCGAACTGCACCTCCTGCGTCAGTCCCGAGATGGTCATGCCGCCACCGGTGAGCGCGATGCCGCCGATTTGACCGGCCTGCGCGGTGATGACCGCCGTGTCCATGTTCGGCATGGTGAACGTGCCGTTGAGCCCGGTGATCGGGGTGACGCCTTTCAGCCAGGTGAGTTTGAGGTCCTGGCCGTCGAAACCGCCGCTGATGCTGGCAACGTTCAGCGAAGAGAGGTCGCCAGGGGCCGTAACATCGAAGGTGAAGGCGGCGTTGCGCGCAAAACCGGAGGTTATGTTGTTCGACACCCAGGCACGGGTGTTTGGGGCCGCCTTGGCCGGCCAATAGGCAGGCAGATCCTCGGCGCGTACCGAATCGAGGGCCACGGTGAGGCTTCCCGTCCAGTTTTCCTGCGCCTGGGCGGTGGCGCTGAAGCCTATGTGGGGCGCGCTGGCGCCGATGGGGGTGAGGTCCAACCGCCCGCCGCTGACATCAACCGCCCCGGGTGCGGCATGCATAACGAAATGACCGCCGGTGATCGCCTCGCTCAGCCCGGGCTGGCCGAGCACGCCAGGGCCGAGGGTGACGTGGAAATCACCCCTAGCCAGGGTGTAGCCCTTGCCCGGCCAGACATCCGCGTGCACTGAGACCGGCGCTGTCGTGCCGGTGAAGCGGGCACCCGTACCGTCCACGCGCAGCGGCTGGTGCGCGCCAAACAGATCCACCAGCGGGGCCACCAATTCCGCCTCCGGGATATTTGCAAACTCCACGCCATCGGCATTGTGCACCGAGATGCCGCGCAACTGGAGGACAAAGGGCTCGCCCCCGCCCTGGTGGTAGCCGGCCCAGGTTAACTCCGCCCCGTCCACATGCACGGAAATACCCTCGCCGGAAGCCAGCGTAGCCAGGCGCGAGGCCAGTTCCGGCAGTTCCAGCGGCCCGAAGGATAGCCGGAAGGCGAGCAGGGAGAAGGCGGCGATGCACAGGATGAGCAGCAGCATGACGATGCGCCCGAGCTGATGCACGGCCTCGCCGAATATTTTCCAAACTTGACCTGGACGCTGCTTCATCCTGTTCTGCTTGCCAGATGCCCAGCCGCTCCCACAAGCTGTTGTTCCCAAAACCTGCGGATGCCGAGGCCGCCGCCCGGCTGCGTGCGGATTTTTCTGATCTGGGCGAAGCCGAACGCCTCTTTGCCGCGAGCAGGGACGGTGTCGCGCTGCTCGACGCGCTGGGCGGCAATGCCCCGTATCTGGCGGAACTCGCCTGTCTCGATTCGGCGGCGCTGCTTGCCTGTATGGCCTCGGGACCGGACGCGCATGTGGCCGCGCTGCTGCACAGCGTGCGCGAATTGCCGCCCGGCCTCTCGCGCCGGGAGCTGGGTGCCGCGCTGCGCCGGGCCAAGCGGCAGGCGGCGCTGGCCATCGCCGTCGCCGATATTGGCGGGCTCTGGCCGCTGGAGAAGATCACCGGCGCGCTCTCGGACTTGGCGGAGGCGACGCTGCGCGCCGCGGTACGGCACTTGCTGTTCACCTTGCATGAGGGCGGGCAGATCACCCTGCCCTTCCCCGAGGACCCGGAACGCGGCAGTGGCTTCACCGCACTCGCCCTGGGCAAGCTTGGCGCGCATGAGCTGAACTATTCCTCCGATATCGACCTCGTGCTGCTCTACGATCCGGACTGCCCGGTGTACCCCGAAGACGCCCAGGGCATGATGGCGCGCGTCGCGCGGGATATCACCACGCTCCTCGCGGCGCGGGACGAGAACGGCTACGTGTTCCGCGTCGATCTGCGGCTGCGCCCGGACCCTTCCGCCACGCCGCCGGTGCTCGCACTGCCCACGGCGCTGGCCTATTACGAGTCGCAGGGGCGCACCTGGGAGCGGGCGGCGTTTTCCAAGGCGCTGCCCATGGCGGGGGACATCGCGTTCGGCGAGCAGTTCCTGGGCGCCATCCGCCCCTTCATCTGGCGAAAATATCTGGATTTCGCGGCCATCTCGGACATCCACGAGATGAAGCGCCAGATCGACGCGCAGACCGGCGGCAAGGGGCTGCTCGGTCTGGATGTGAAGCGCGGACGCGGCGGCATACGCGAGATAGAGTTCATTGTGCAAACGCTGGGGCTCGTCTGGGGCGGACAGGAGCCGGCCCTGCGCATCCCCGCCACGTTGCAGGCGCTCCCCGCCATGGCCAAGGCCGGGCATCTGCCGGATCAGGCGGCGCGCGAGCTGGCGGCGGATTACCGCACGCTGCGCCAAGTGGAGCACCGGCTGCAGATGGTGGACGATCGCCAGACCCACGCCTTGCCGAACACCGCCCCGGCACTTGAGAAATTCATCGTGTTCCTCGGCGATGAGGATTTCCGCCACAGTTTTCCCGCGTTGCTGGAGCGCGTACACGAGCATTTCCGCTCCTTCTTCGACGCTGGTGCCGAAGAATCGCACACGACGCTCGACCCCGGCGCGGACGGCCCGCCGCCACCCGCCTTCACCGCCCGGCTGCACGAGTTTGGCTTCACCGATGCCCAGCACATCGCCGAGCGGCTGCGCGAATGGGCTAGCGGGCGGCTGCCGGCACTGCGCGCGGAGCGGGCGCGCGAGCTGCTGGAAGGGCTTATGCCGCATCTGCTCGGGGCGCTCGGGGCGCAGCCGGAGCCGGACAAGGCCTTCGCGCTTTTCGACACGCTGCTCTCCCGCCAGCGTGCCGGGGTGCAGCTGCTCTCGCTGTTCACACGCCACCCGGCGCTGCTGCAGCGGGTGGCCGCCGTTCTCGGCGCCGCCCCCGCTCTGGCTGAGCAACTGGCCGAGGATTCGCAGGCCCTGGAGTCGCTGCTCAGCCCGAGAGCCCGTTTCGCAGCTCCCAAGCCCGTGCTGCGCCGCCAGCTCGCCGAGGCGGTGGATCTGGAACAGGCCATCGCCATCACCCGGCAATTCGTGCGGCAGGAGGAGTTTCACCTTTCGGTCGCCACGCTCGAAGGACGGATCGACGTGGACGAGGCCGGGCGGCTGCGCAGCGCCCTGGCGGAATCGGCGCTCTCGCTGCTGCTGCCGCGCGTGATGGCGGCGCACAAGGCACGGCACGGCCGGGTGAAGGGGGCGAGATTCGCCGTGGTGGCACTCGGCAAGGCCGGGGCGGGCGAGATGTTGGCGGGCTCCGACCTCGACCTGATGCTGATCTACGATTACGCGCCCGCCGATATCGCCCCGACACCGTATTTCATCCGGCTCAGCCATGCCTTCACGGCCGCGCTTACCATACAGGGCAAGGAAGGCCCGCTCTACCATGTGGACATGCGGCTGCGCCCCTCGGGCAATCATGGTCCGGTGGCGGTGTCGCTGGAGGCGTTCAGGCGCTACCACCATCTGGGGGAATCCTGGACCTGGGAGCGTCTGGCCCTCACCCGCGCCCGCGTGATGGCGGCAACGCCGGGTTTCGCCCATGTGGTGCGAGAGGCGATCGACACGGCGCTGACGCGGCCGCAAGCAGCGGAGACGATTCTCCAGGACACCGCCGCGATGCGCGACCGCCTGGCCGCCGAACTGCCCCCGCGCGGGATGTTCGACGTGAAGGCCCTGCCCGGCGGCATGATGGAGGTGGTGTTCATCGCCCAGGCGCTGCAACTCATCCACGGGCCACGGCAAAGGGAGTTGTTCCGGCCGAACACGGCGGCGGCGCTGCACGCGCTCGGGCGGGCCGGGCTGCTCGTTGAAGCCGACAAGGCCGCACTGCTGCACGCCGACCATTTCTGGCGCAGCATCCAGGGCATCAACCGCATCACCGGCCTCTCCGACCGTGCCACCGACCCGCCCGCCGCCATGTTGGCACCACTGCTGCGCGCCACCAGCACGGCAGATTTCGCCGAATTGCGCCTGGAGATGGAGCGGGTTGCCGCGCAGGTACAACATTGTTTCAACAGAATCATCAGACGAGGAGACCACGCATGAGCCTGACCGAAGGCGCCGCCGCACCGGATTTCACCCTGCCCGCGACCGGCGGACGCACCGTTTCGTTGGCGGAGCTGAAGGGCAAGCCCTTCGTGCTGTATTTCTACCCGCGCGCCGACACACCCGGCTGCACCAAGGAGGCCTGCGCCTTCCAGGAAGATTTGCCGGAATTTGATAAGCTCAATGTAACGGTTATTGGCGTATCCAAGGACAGCATGAAGGCGCTGGAGAAATTCGCGGAGAAATATTCGCTGCGGTTTCCGCTCGCCTCCGACCCCGAGGCGAAGGTGATCGATGCCTACGGCGCGTGGCAGGAGAAATCCATGTACGGCAAGAAGTACATGGGTATCGAGCGTTCCACCGTGCTGGTGGACGCGCATGGCAAAGTGGCGAAGCTCTGGCCGAAAGTGAAAGTGACCGGCCATGCCGAGGATGTGCTTAAGGCGGTAAAGGCGCTATAAATTTTTAATAACGCGCAGGCGGCTGACCGAATTTTACGTCGGATTAATTTCTCAAGCGGCATAATGAACCCAGGTTAAGGAAAGGGTTGTTGTGCCGTGAGCGAATTACTGGACATTCGGCCGCTGCCGCGCGAGGCACGACCAATCGCCAATCTCCTGCGGGAGGAGGAAGAGGTGTCCCGGCTGAAAGCGCTTGCCAGCTACGAGATTCTCGATAGCGAGCCGGAAAAATCATACGACGATATTGCCCGCCTCGCAGCTTATGTCTGCGCGGCACCGGCGGGGATCATCTCCTTTTTCAGCCCGGAGCGCCAATGGGTGAAATCCCTGTTCTGTACGGGGGCTTTCGCCGGCAAGCCGCTGGACTTCCCTCATAATGGCTTTGACGAAGCGTACCTGCACGAGCCCGGCCATGTGCTGCAACTGCCGGACATGCACGCGGACTCAGGTTTTGGGGCGCACAAGCGTGGCCACAGCAAGCCCCGCTTTTACGCTGCTGTTCCGCTCTACTCGCCGGCGGGCGATATTCTCGGTAGCCTTGGCGTGCTGGACCGCCGTGCCCGCGCCCTGAACGACGAACAGTGCCATGCGCTGGAAACCCTCGCCCGCCAAGTAATGGAGCTACTGGAGATGCGCCGCACGCTGATCGGCCTCTCCACCGCCAATGCGCGGCTCGGCCAGCAGAACGTGACCGATGCGCTCACCGGCATCCCCAACCGCCGCGCCTATGACCAGAAGCTGAGCGAGGAATATTCCCGCGCCAAGCGCACCGGCTCCGCACTCTCCCTGCTGATGCTCGATATCGACAATTTCAAACATTATAACGACAATTTTGGCCATCTGGCCGGGGATGCGGCGCTGCAATCGGTGGCGCGGGTGCTGCTCTCCAGCCTCCGCCCGTATGACTTCCTGGCGCGTTACGGCGGCGAGGAATTCGCCATCATCCTGCCATCCACCGATCTTTCGGACGCTATCGTGGTGGCGGAGCGCGTGCGCGGGCTGGTCGCGGCCTCGGAATTCCCGCACCGGAAATTCACCATCTCGGTCGGCGTTTCGCGGCTGGACGTGGTGGCAGGGCCTCGCGCTTTGGTGCAGGCGGCGGATAATGGGCTGTACCGGGCAAAGGCGTCAGGCCGTAACAAGGTGGTCGTCGGCAAGATCAACGACCATTCGCCCGTTGGTTCGGCAACGCCCTGAGCGCCCAAAATTTACTGCAGACGACTAACGACGATTTCATTACCTATGGCTGCGGCAATCAACGCTCTATCAGGATTCACCGAAACCATCTGCAGATGCCTGGCCGCATACACGGCAGTAAGCGCCTGACACTTTACGTCCCAAATTCGTGCAACACTTCCGTCAGGATCAATCGACGCATAAGATACGATGATATGATCGTTATCCAGCCACTGTAAGTTAGTGATTAGAGCATGATTTCTTGAGGTAGAGTTATTTTTGGATTCCGGCTCGGGCTGAAATTTGATTCAAGATGCAGGCTGGGAGCGGAGGCCAGCATGCATGGGAGTTCCCTATTCTTTGGATTTGCGTGAGCGCGTGGTTGCGGCTGTGGCGTCGGGG
>Ga0326727_10005429_pt1 | contig 36461 bp, 36 predicted proteins | sample MB2enrmetagenome_FD_207643 | JGI IMG/M metagenome (GOLD analysis project Ga0326727, IMG submission 207643) | Lab enriched peat soil microbial communities from McLean, Ithaca, NY, United States - MB29MY | ecosystem: Environmental > Terrestrial > Soil > Wetlands > Peat | place: USA: New York...
ATTGCCCGGATGGAGGACTTTGCCCACAGCATTTCTTGTATCTTTTCCCTTTCCTCGACCGACAATTGTTGATATGTCATACACTTCGTATTTTACCGAAGTGTTGCACTTACTTGTTGAGCCTACTCCACGCTACCTAATAAGTAAAAATAATCCATCATTGTCTCGCTCCAGTGTAAGCACGCCCACTCGCTCGACAACGATGGATTTTTTTACTTCTTTGCGATCTGCACCGCCGGGCCGTTGCCCAAGAATTTCGGCTCGTTGAGCTTCTTATACTCCACGGGGATCAATATCAAGAATTCCTTCAATTTTTCCATTGCCCACTCTTTGTTGCGCTTCTCGCGGCCGCGCAGGCGCATGGTCACTTCCACGGGATGTCCCTGCGCAAAGAATTTTTCCACTTGTTTGACCTTGACCATCAGATCGTTATGCGCGGCCTTGGCGGTAATCTGTACCACTTTCATCGCGGCGCCTTTCTGGGTGAGACGCTCTTTTTTAACGCGCTTTTCTTCCTCGTAGCGGAATTTGTCATAGCTCATCAGCCGCGCAACCGGCGGTTGCGCGGCGGCGGAAATTTCGATAAGGTCGACGCCGTCGTCCGGGCGAGCGAGCTTGAGTGCATCCTCGCGTGACATGACGCCAAGATTCTCGCCCGTTTCGCCGATGACGCGGAGTTCCGGCGCAGTAATCTGGTTGTTGATGCGTGGCTTAATAATGCATCTATTATATCAGCTGTGGTAGAATAATCAAAAGGAGTGGCGATTTCCGCCGCACACCAACTATTACTATGGACGAAAATCCGATCACTCACCCCGGCGTTCCCGAAGAGGTTTACCACACGATGGGGAGGAAGACTTTTTGGATATTCTTACTGCAGCGTGTGCATGCGGCGTTCATCCTTCTCTTATTTACGATTGCGCTGTTCGTTCTCGGCGGGCAGGCGTTTTTTGCGACGACGCAATTAGGCAACCTCACCGGCTATACGATGATGGCGGCGTGGATCGCGCTTGCATTATTTGTCGTAGTACTCGCGATAACGTTTCTTGCCGCGTGGTTCATCTATAAAAATTATAAATATTGTCTTGGTGACGATTCATTAAAAATCAAACGTGGCGTTTTAAATAAAGAAGAGGTGGCAATCCCGTATCGGCAGATTCAGGACGTGGATCTCCGGCGTGATCTTTCTTTCCAGCTGATCGGTCTCAGCCAAATTGTCATTATTACCGCTGGCCATGATGAAGATGAAAAGCCCGGCGACGACGATACCGAGGGCATCCTTCCCGCGCTCGATAAAGATCTTGCCGAGTGGCTTCAGGCGGAACTATTGAAACGGGCAAACGTTCAAAAAATTACCGAGGAAAAATAACAGCGACGAAAAACAAAACCGTCCCTTGTTGTCGAGCGAGTGAGCGTGCTTACGCCGGAGCGAGACAATGAGGGACGGTTTTGTTATTTATTGCAGCACCCGCATCGCATCATCTTGACGCATCCCAAGATGATCACAAGAATCGGCCAGGTGATGCTCACAAAGCCCGCCGTCAAAACGCCGACGGCTCCCAAGAGGAAGTCCAAGCCGACGAGGATCAGAAACCACGCGAATGTTTTATGGTGAGGGCACTTGCAGATCATGCCCTTTCCCGCGATCTTTTCTTCTTCCATGTCAAAGATTAAATTTTGATTAATTTTTCTCCGCCGACCTTTTGCGTCGCACGTTTGTACCCTTTTATTCTACCATTACTTATGGTATAATAGCGGCAGCCTTATCGAAGGCGCGCGTGGCATTACCGCATAGGGGAGCGCATTGGCTTCGATAAAGATAATCCATGGGTTTGCGAGCCGTTGGCAACGCCGTAACCGTTGCACAACCTATAACTGCCAACTCCAAAGTTGCAGCTCCGAGGGCTTTCGCTTTCGCGTAACCTCTCGGGATCGGCCAGCTCGGGTTCCTTGGGCTGATACCGGTCTTATATAAGGGGACTAGCGTCAGGTTGACGATCATATGCCCGGCGCGAAAATATGATCACTTCGCTTAGCATCGCTAAACTACGCTCGTAGACGGCCCATCGGCATTATCTTTACACGGCGGTCCGATTCCGCCCGCTTCCACAAGAGGATGCTTCACTATGGATATTAAAAAATCTCTCAGCAATATTGTTTTCTTCGACGTACGGCAGGATTTGTCGGGCTTGAGCAACGGGGAGCAGAAAGCGCTCCGCCACTGCGTGCGCGCGGCGGAGATCATGACCGATCTGTATCTTGCGCAGATGGACCCGGAAAACGCTGCGCGGCGTGCCGCGCTGGAACAGCGCACGGACGAGGAGGGCAAAGATCTTTTAACATATTTTAACGTGAACGGTGGGCCGTGGGATGGGTTTGACGGAGACAAGCCGTTCATCCCCGGCATTGGTGCAAGGCCGAAGGCCGGCGCATTCTATCCGGCCGATCTTACGGACACGGAGTGGAACAAATGGCTTGTGGCGCATCCCGCCGACCGGGAAAATTTCGAAAGCGCCGCCACCATTATAAAGAGGACCGATGAGGGCGGGCTTGTCGCCGTGCCGTACGCAGTGGAATATGAAAAGTTCCTTAAAGAAGCAGCGGACGAGTTGCACGCTGCTGCCGCGTCGTTGCCCGACGGCACGCTCAAGAAATTTCTCGAGCTGCGCGCCAGTGCATTCCTTTCCAACGATTATTGGAATAGCGAGATCGCGTGGATTGACACCGACGGTGATCCGTTCGAGATGACCATCGGGCCGTACGAAGTGTATGCCGACGTATGCTTCGGCCTTAAGGCGACGTTCGAGGCGTTTGTCGCTCTGCCGGACAAGGAGGCAACGGCGGAGATCCAAAAATTTTCGGCGGCGCTGCCGGAGTTTGATGCGCTTCTTGCGGCGCGGCTTGGATATAAGCCAAAAGGCGCGGCGACGCCAATGGAGGTCGTGCGCGATGTTTATCGTGGCGGGGAGGGGGCGTTCGGCAGGCAATTCGTCGCGTATAATCTTCCCAACAATCGGAAGATCCACGAGATCAAGGGATCAAAGAAGGTTTTTTCGCGCACCATGATGGATGCGAAATTTTCTCTGTTGGGTACGCCGATCGCGGAGCGGCTCATGCGGCCCGAGGCGTTGAAGTATCACCAGTTCCGCAACCGCCTGCTCTTTGTGTTGGGTCACGAGCTTGCGCACGGCATCGGTCCCGCGGATTTTGAGATCGCGCTGAAAGATCTCCATTCCATGTTCGAGGAGGCGAAAGCCGATATGCTTGGCGCTGCGCTACTCGATCACTTTCATAAAAAAGGGTTGATCACCGATGATGAGCTTTTCGGCGCGGTGGTGAGCGAGGTGGTCACTTTTCCGACGGGTTGGCGCGTAAGCTACACCGAAGCGCATTCCGCAGGATCGCTCATTGAATATAATTGGCTGAAACATCATGGCGCAGTCAGTTACGATGAGTATGATGGCCGATTTGCTATCGAGCCGGAGAAGACGCTCGCGGCGATGATCGGCCTTGGTGAGGAATTTTTAAAGATCCAGCGGGAGGCTGATTATGAAAAAGCTTCCGCTTTTGTAAAAGAATGGGGCTTTATTCCGCCGGAGGTCCCGTGGATCGTTGAACAGCTGAAAGATCTGCCGATAGAAGTGCACCCGGTATATCAAATATAAAAACGGACCAAGGGAAAACTTCCCTTGGTCCAGTGATGGTGTTGGTGCTATGCCTCGACTTCAGCCGCTCGTTGGGAACCGCGGATTTCCTTCTTTTTCTCAACCGCCGTGGAATAGGCGATGGAGTGATTGAGATACGCGCGGAGCGTGGGAGGGCAGACAATCTCTTTCTCTTCGGATTCCGGATCCGTAAGCTCTCGGAGATCGATAAGCAGATCGACCGCCAAGACGCCCATTGTTTGCGCCTCAGCGATCGCAGTCTTGAACTTTGACTCCAGTCTGCATTTGCAGGCGTTCGCCAAGCTTGGTGAACTGCACTTCGCTTGTTTGTATTCCCTGAACAGCTTGATGAGCTCGTCATGAGTGACGATCTCGCGGTCACTTTTTCCCTTTGGCATTGGCTACCCCTCTGTAAATGTGCTGCAAAAAAAGAATATAAAGCTTTCCCGTGTTTTCGTCAATCCCTACAGCGTCGCGAACATCGCCACGGCCGCCGCACCCATCAGTATGAATGTCGCCCAGACGAAAATGTTCGAAAGCCAACCACTCTTATATTCACCCATGATCTTCTCGCTCGCCGCCATCCGGGCGATGATAAAAATGAGCGGCACCGCCGCCACGCCATTGAAGACCGCGGTGAAGACGAGCGCTTTGATGGGATTGATCCCGATGAAATTGATCATCAGTCCGACGAGCGTCGCGATCGTGATAATGCCATAGAATCCGTGCGCGCGTTTTAATTTTAGATTAAGTCCTTCGCGCCAGCTGAGCGTTTCAGTAAGCGCATATGATGCGGATGCGGAGAGCACCGGTACGGCGAGCAGGCCGAGCCCGATGACGCCGATGGCAAAGAGCCACTTTGCAATGAGGCCGGCGTTCGGGAATGTTTGCACAAGCGGCTCAAGCGCCTTTGCCGCGTCCGCGGTCGTTGCGATGTTCGTGAGCCCGTGCGCGTTCAACACCGTCGCCGCGACGATGATGATGCACCACGTCGCTATCTCGGATGAAAGCATGCCAAGAAAATTGTCCCAGCGCAGGCGGCGCATAAAAGACTTCGTCGGCTTTGCCACCCCTCCTTTTATTAAATGTTTTTCCTCTTCTTCCTCCACTTCTTCCGACGCTTCCCAGAAGAACATGTAGGGCGAGATCGTCGTACCTAAAACGCCGGTGATGATAAAGAGGAACGCGAAACTGAGCTGGACATGCGGAAGCACCGTGGCGCGCAGGATCGTACCCCACGGTTCGTGGACAAGGAAGACGGTGAGCGGATAAGAAAGGAGCACGAGCGCGAGCCACTTCAATATCTTTGCGTAGTTTTTATACGACACGAATATTTCAAGGATCAGGATGAGCGCGGTAAAGAAGAGCGTGAGCAGGGTAAAATTAACGGGAATGATAAGCTGCGCCGCCGCGCCCATCGCGCCGAGGTCCGCGCCGATGTTGATGGTGTTCGCAATGAGGATGAGCGCCAGCAGACCGTATAGAATTTTGCGGCTGTAATTTTCCTTTGCGACTGCCGCGATGCCTTTGCCCGTTACCGCGCCGATGCGTGCGCACGCTTCTTGGATCGCCACCATGAAGGGGAGCAAATAAAGCGCGGTCCATAATTGGCCGTAGCCGAACTGTGCGCCGGTTTGGGTATACGTGGCAATGCCCGACGGATCGTCATCCGCCGCGCCGGTGATCAAGCCCGGCCCAACGATCTTGAGCAGCTTTTTTGTTTTCCTGCCGAACTTTGCCATAGGTAAGAGCATTATAGCAGGTATTTCCGGTTATTTGTGCAGCACTTGACAAATCCCAGTGAGTGGAGTATTATTATCGGGCAATAAAGAAACGTCGTCGAACTTCTAGAAAAGCAACAATATTAATTACAATCATGCAAGGAACTATCAAGACCCTTACGGATCGTGGATTCGGTTTTATCGCACGCGATGGCGAAGCGAAAGACCTTTTCTTCCACTCCAAGGAGTTGAATGGTGTCGCATTTGATGATCTGAAGGTCGGCGATGTCGTCACTTTCGAGGTCACCGAAGGCGAGAAAGGCCCGGCCGCGACGAACGTCAGCCGCGCATAACGCCAAAAACAAAATACCCTCTCATTTTTGACAGTCACGTTCCTACGTGGCATTTCCGTCAAAAATGAGAGGGTATTTTGTTTTTGGCGTTCGATAATAAAGAGGGAAAGAAAAAGACTTGCATTTTGCCGTGCCGGGTAATATTCTTTTCGCAGGGGGTAGCGATGGTAAAATTGAAACAACCCAACATAAGGACGGTTGTGCCTTGTGCGTCGGGGAAGTGCTCGGTGAACGACGAGTGGCCGCCAGTATCCTATTCCGGGAAGTACTTTTTGAACTCGCGCGTTTTTACGCGCGTCGTTGACGGAAGCGTGTATGTGGAGAAATATGAGCCGGGGAAAAAGGCCATGACCACTATACATCGCGCCGGCGACGGCTTCACGCAGAATCCGGAGGTGATCTATGCCATTGGATCCGTATATGGCGCCACAACCGTTTCTTTGTCCAAAAAACCCATCAATCCGATTTTCGTCCCTTCGGAATAGAGCAAAGGCGCATAGCGGCATGATCTTTCTTTCCCCGCGCATCCGAACATCGGAAGCGCGGTTTTTATTTTTCGGGGATATCGTGAAGAATGATATAATGGAGGCATGGTTTCTTCTCGTTCCGAATCGTATTTCTCCATCGGCATCCTGCTCGCAGCAGCAGTGCTTGTGGTGCTGGTATTTCTGCCGGAGCTGGACGCGATCGTACTGGGCATAAGCGTGGCGGTGCTCTTCCAGCCGTGGTATGTCTCGCTCAAAAAAGCGTTGCATGATCGGAGCGGTGCGGCGGCGGCGATTATCGTGCTGCTTGCCGTCGCGATCATCCTGGTGCCGCTTGGCTTCCTGGGGCTACAGATGTTTTCCGAGGCGCAGGGGCTTTATGGACAGCTTTCTTCCGGCGGCGCAAGCGCGGTGCCGACGATCGCTTGGTTTCGCACGGCGATCCATAATTGGCTGCCGTCGCTCAATATTGATCTCACTCCGTATGTCCAGCAGGTACTCGGCTTTTTGATCGGCGACATCGGTTCGATATTTTCCGGCGTACTCGCTGCGGTCGGAACGCTCTTTCTTTCGTTCTTCGCACTCTATTATTTTTTGAAGGACGGTTCCAGGCTGCGCGCATCAATCGTGGAACACGGACCGTTGCCGGCGGCGCATGCGGAGGAGATCCTTGCGCGGCTGTACGCGCGCGCGGGATCCGTCATTCGCGGCTCACTCCTGGTGGCGGCATTGTACGGCGTATTCACCGGCATTGGATTTTTCATCTTTGGATTGCCGAGCGCGATCCTGTGGGGCGTGGTCACTGCGGTCGCGTCGTTCATCCCGGGGATCGGCGTCTTACTCATCGTGGTGCCGGGGATCGTCTCGCTGTACCTTGGCGGGAATATCGTCGGCGCGATCGGCCTTTTGGCGTGGCTGTTTGTCATGTCAACGACGATCGAGGCGTACCTTCGCCCGCGGCTGTTGGGCGGCAAGGAAAAGGTTCATCCGATGCTGATGCTGTTCGCCGTGCTTGGCGGACTCTCGTTCTTTGGTCCGATTGGCATTTTGCTTGGCCCGCTCGCACTCTGTCTTTTGTTGACCCTCCTTGAAAGCTATCCGAAGCTATCGTTTTCTTGACCGTCCGCTTGATTTTGAAAACTTAAATAAGAAGTGAGAGAGGATTCCCACAACGAGCAGGATGAGGATGATGATGTCGGGATTCGAGATGAATGACGACAGTCCGAGTACGGTACCCCAGAGAAAGAGATACCACACAAAATTGCCCGCGAGCGTGAGGAGGAATGCCATATTGAGCGGCAATCCGATCCACGCGCCGATGAAGGTATTGATGAAAGGAAAATTGACGACGCCGAGCAGCGCGACCGATAATTTTTCGCCATGCGGCCCGAGCTCGGTGCGGCCCTTTGCTATCCATCGCTCCACCCAATGGAAGAAGTGTGTTCCGCGGAATTTTTCCTGCGTGAATTTTCCGAGCATGTATCCCACATACATATCGAGCGAGGTGATGAAGAGCCAAATAAGGTGGATTTCCCAGATGGGAAAATTATTTTGCAGTGCGATGATAAAAACGATCGCGCTTGATGCGAACTCTTGGGGAACCAGCACGCTTGCAACCAGCAACCACATAGGCATGCCATTATTGTAGCAGGGTTTCCGTTGTTTTGGCTCGTGTTAAGGGCGGTGCTATAATGATGTCAATGGCAAAGTTCAAGAACACGGCAGACTCTCCGGCGGGTATCCAGCCGGGCGAGACCATCGTCGTGGGCGGCGTCACCTACGAACGATTTCCCATCAAAGTGCCGCGCCTGATCGCTTTTGGGGAGGGGTTAGAAGATGCTGTTAATGAATTCGTAAAACCGCATTACCGCGAGGGCGATTGGGTGGCGGTTTCGGAAAAAATTGTGTCTATTTCGCAGAATCTTGTGCGGCATATTTCCACCGTCAAGGTAAGCTGGCTCGCGCGGTTCATCACACTGGGCGTCAAGAAACACAAGAACATGACGGCGTGGTCGCGGCCGGAAAAGATGCAGGTGGCGATCGAGATCGTCGGCGCGCCGCGGATCCTGCTTGCCGCCGCCGTGGGCGTCGTCGGAAAATTGATCGGCAAGCGCGGCTGGTTCTGGACCGTCGCCGGGCATCGCGTTTCGGAGATCGATGGTTTTATTCCGGAGGATATGTACCCATACACCGAGTGGGGCGTTCTGCCGCCGCCGGATCCGCAGGGCGATATGGAGCGCGTGGAGCGTGTGACGGGAATTCCAATGGTCACCGCCGACGCGAATTATATCGATGTGCAGATCCTCGGCATGAGTAAGGGCGTGGGGTTGGATAAAAAAACCGTACGTCAGATTTTGCTCGACAATCCGCTGGGGCAGGGGAATAAAATGACGCCGTTCGTGATCGTGCGTCGCGTACATTAAATATTCATACAATAATGAGCGTTCGCAGCACGATAAAAAAACACGTGGCGTTGCCATGGCCCGTACTCTATATATATCGCAAAGTTTACTACGCGCCGAAAGATATTCCTGCGGCGTGCGGGTTTATTTTTAACGGAACAAAATCGCCGACGACGTTCGGCGTGCGCCTCGCGCTCGTATTAAAATTTTATAAAATTTCGTATTACGTGGATTGTCCGCATACCGAACACGAGATGATATCGATTGCGCGGCAGATTTTGAATTTGGGCGCGCCGACGCCGGGCGTGATCATCGAGGCCGGCTCGTTCCACGGCGGGAGTACGGCCAAGCTTTCGCTCGTCGCAAAACTTTGCGATCGGCAGTTTCATGTCTTTGACTCGTTCGAAGGGATGCCTGCGAACAGCGAGGTGCACGGCAGGAGCATCTACGGCCGCGAGCATCATTTTCCCAAGGGGAGTCATGCCGTGCCGTTCGAGGAGGTGAAGAACAATGTTGCGCATTACGGAGACGCCTCGCGTACGCATTTTCATAAAGGATTTTTCAGCGACACGATGCCATATTTCAAAGAACCGGTCGCTGCAGCGTGCGTGAATGTCGATCTCGTGCAATCCACGCGCGACTGCTTCCATAATTTATATCCATTGCTCTCGCCGGGCGGCATTATCATTTCGCAGGACGCGCACTTCCCGTGGATCATCGAGTTGTTCAAAAGCGATGCGTTTTGGGAAAAAGAAGTTGGCATCAAGAAGCCGGCAATGCCCGGGCTCGGCACGCTGAAATTCGTGACGGTGAGGAAATAATATACATCCCGCTCCGGCGGGATTTTTCTTGACACAAGGCACATTCTAGGTGAATAGTATGGGGAGCACGGAATCATTGTCATTTCCGATACATGAAAGGAAAAAACATGGACAAGATCGAGCATAAACAGATGTTGCAGAGGCGCCAGGCCCTCTTGGACCTGATGGAGGGCGATTTTGCCCCCATCGAAAAAGTTCCGGTGCCCAAACATGTCGCATCGGCGACCTGGTTCAAGAATGCCGGCCTTGCGGATACTTTGGAAACCTACGGGCTTTGCTGCTTCAGGTTCAAGGTGTTCAGCGGCAAGGTGGTGGCGGCTTTCAAGATCCTTTTGGAAGAGGAGGCCGCCGGCAATCTCGCCGATCGGCCCGTCCTCGTTGCCGCAACATCCGGAAACTTCGGTTTTGCGGGAGCGATCCTGACGGTTTCTGAATCTCGGGTGTTCGATATCCCGAAGTTCATCGCCGTCGTTGAATCGACCACTTCCGAAGGGAAGCAAGCTCATCTTCGTCGGTCGGGCGCGACGGTGATCGTCGCTCCCAAGGGAGTGACGGCGATCCAATATGCCGCCGACACCTATGGCCAGAAGCCCGGGTATCTCGTCATCAACCAGTACGTCCACCCTGGCAATCTTCATGGCCAGGAATGGGTCGCGAAGAAAATCCACCGCTCGCTCGGGGACAAAGTTTCCGTCTTCGTCGCAGCGGTGGGATCCACTGCTTCGGTCGCGGGCGCGGGAGTCTATCTTCGCCCGCTCGTGCCGCATCTCAAGGTGGTCGGCGTCGGATCGATGTCGGAAGAAGAACGGGTTCCCGGCAGCCGCACGGAGAAGGGTGCCGAGGTGGGCGGGTTCGATTATCAATCGCTGCTCGACTATCCTCTCGTGACAAGCGTCACCAAGCGCGAGTCGTTCGAGGACAGCGATGAATTCATCAGCTCATCCATCTCAGCGGGACCGACCTCGGGACTCGTTCGAGCCGGGTTCTATCATCTGCTTGCTGACGAGTATCGGGCAGGACGCCTTGACGCCATGAAAAATCCGTACGGGAAGATCGTTGCGGTTTTCCTCCTTATGGACATGTTTCTCCCGTATTCGAAGGAGTACGACGAGATCCTTGGCGTTCGTTCATAGCCTTACATGTTTCTTCAGCCAGCCGTCGCGCACAACTGTACGCGACGGCTTTTTCTTTTTTAAAAAATCGTATACTATAGAGGCTATGAAAAACGGCAACAAGATAAACAATGCCGGGCAGGCAAACAAGGCGACGATATGGTTTATCGTGGGATTTATCGTGATCGTTACGGCGGGCGCGATCATTGCGGGTGCATATTCGAGTTCGACCGGTTCATCGGCAAACAACGCCAGCAGCACATTCGTGGCGACCACGGTGCCGGCCATCACGGCTGCCGACTGGAGCGAGGGCAATCCGAATGCAAAGGTGTCGCTTGTCGAGTACGGCGATTTCGAGTGTCCGGCGTGCGGCGAATACGCCCCGATCATTCAGCAGCTGGTGCAGAATTACAGCAGCACGGTGCAATTCGTATTCCGTAATTTCCCGCTCTATACCGTCCACCCGTTTGCGGGAGTCAGCGCGCAGGCCGCGGAAGCGGCGGGACTCGAAGGCGGCGCGGCGAAATATTGGGCGATGCACGATATTCTCTACGCGAAACAGGACGAGTGGTCTACCAACAGCAGTCTTACCCCCGCGCAGGTCGTCTCGCAATATTTGGATGGGTATGCACAGTCGATCGGTCTCAATGTAAACACATTTAACAGCGACATCAACGCGACGTCGGTGGCACAGAAGATTCAGGCCGACGTGAATAGCGGCACCGCCGCGCAGATCGACCACACGCCGACGTTCTTTGTAAACCTCAAACAGATCCCCAACCCTACGGGTCTTGCGGATTTTGAGAAGATATTGGACGTGGCGCTCGCATCTTCTTCAGCCGCTTCTTCGTCTCAATAAAACAAGCGAGCCATAAAAGGGATATATGGTTGGCGAATAAATGGAAAAGCCTTGCCGACTGTTAATCTCCTCAGGAAGCAGAGTCTTTCCGTTTATTCGCCCCTCATTATTTCCCTTTTGTGCGTGCGCTTTTTTATCACCTCTCTTTTATCTGATTTGTTCCGCGTGCGGCCAAGACCGAGCTCGATCTTGATCAGGCCATGTTTGAGATACGCGCGGAGCGGGATGACATGGCGGGATTTATCAATGAGCGCGCCCTGCAATTCTTTTATCTCGTTTTTTGATAATAGCAGCCGCCGTGCGCGATCCTCCTCGTAATCCGATGGTGTATTGCCGGCCTGATATGGCGGGATGTGCGAGTTTACGAGCCACGCCTCGCCACCGCGAATAAGCACGTGCGCCCCGGCAACCTGAAGCCGACCGCCTTTCGCGCTTTTTACCTCGTACCCCTTAAGCTCGATGCCTGCCTCGTATTTTTGCAGGATCTCGTAGTCAAAGCGCGCCCGGCGATTTTCCGCAATGGTGTTCGTTGACGTGTCCATGGTTTTATTCTACATCAGTTATCGTAACTTATCCGAAAAATAAAAAAGGGTTCCGCCGCCAACTATTTTGGTAAATATGGTGAGGAACCCCGTGGGAGTGGTATGATTGGAGCGGTAGGCATCCCGAATGCCGACGAGATTCCCGATCTGCAGGCTCACCACCCAAGAGTCGCGATCAAGGGAGTTCGTCGGTGGCTGCCGAGTACGCGCGCATGCCGCGCCGCCTCGCAGAAGCGGAGGCAATGCACCCGGAGCCGAGGGATTCAGAACGCCTACCACTCCGCCTGTATAATGGCACATGTTCATATATAGTCAATGGCCACTGAAATCATTACTATACTAAAAAAGATATTCGGCGCTGACGCGCCAATCGAGCTTTCCGTCCCCGACGAGGAGCTTTTTGGGCATTATTCCACGAATTTTGCGTTGCGTGCGGCAAAGAGCAAGGGCGTTCCGCCATTTGAGCTCGCCAAAGAATATGCCGCGCAGATCGCCGCCGCCGCGCCTGCGGGATTTTTCCAAAAAGTGGAGGCAGCCGCGCCGGGATTCATTAATTTTTGGCTAAGCGACAAGACATTGCAGGATGAGTTCAAGCGCATCGCGGCAGATAAAAAATATGGCGCGGGAAATGTCGGGAATGGAAAGACGGTGATCGTGGAATATTCCCAGCCGAACATCGCAAAGAAGATGCACGTGGGACACATGCGCACGACGATCATCGGCGCGGCGCTCGCGAACATTCTGGAAGAGTCCGGCTATCGCGTGGTGCGATGGAACTATCTGGGCGACTGGGGCACGCAATTCGGCAAGCTCATCGCCGCGTACAAAATGTGGGGGAGCAAGGCGGCCGTCGAAAAAGATCCCATTGAGGAACTGCAAAAATTATATGTGCGGTTTCACGCGGAGATGAAGACGGATCCGGCGCTCGAAAAGCGCGGGCAGGAGGAATTCAAAAAACTGGAGGACGGCGACCGCGAAAATCGGCGGCTGTGGGAGTGGTTTAAAAAAGAATCGCTCAAGGAGTTTATGAAGATGTATCGGGCGCTCGATATTGATTTTGACGTGTGGATCGGCGAAGCGTTCTTTGAGCGCGAGATGAAGGCGACGGTCAAGGAGCTGATGGACGCGCACATTGCGGAGCGCAGCGAAGGCGCGGTGGTGGTTAGGCTTGATGACGTCGGATTGCCGCCGGCGCTCATACAAAAATCTGACGGTGCGAGCCTCTATCTTACCCGCGACATCGCGAACCTTCGCTATCGGTTAAAGAAATATAAGCCGGCGAAAATATTATATGTGGTGGGCAATGAGCAGGCGCTCGCGTTCGAGCAGCTCTTTGCGGTGGCAAAAAAGCTCGGATGGGACGCGAAAGGCGTTGAATTAAGGCATATAAAATATGGGCTCGTTCTGGGGAGCGGCGGCAAGAAACTTTCCACGCGCGAAGGCACTGCCCAGCTTTTGGAGGGCGTGATCGATGAAGCGGTCGCCCGCGCGCGCGAGGTGATCGACGCGAAGAATCCCGATCTCGTGCCGAAGGAGAAAGATGCGATCGCGACGGCGGTGGCCCTCGGCGCGTTGCGTTACAACGATCTCAAAGAAAATCGCACCACCGATATTATTTTTGACTGGAAGAAGATGTTGGATTTTTCCGGCGACAGCGGACCGTACTTGCAATACACGTACGCGCGGTTGAAGAGCATTTTGCGAAAATCAGAAACTGCGAATGGAAAATTCAACGCGAAGACAGCCGATGTTTCCTTGCTTGAGCGCACGACCGAGCTTGCGCTCGTGCGGAAGCTGTTCGAATTTCCCGATGTCGTTGCACGCGCTGGCGAGCTTTATTCCACGAGCACGCTGGCAGTGTATCTCTACAAGCTTGCGGTGACGGCGAACAAATTCTATGAAACGACGCCAATCTTAAAAGATGACAATGCCGCGCGCCGCGATGCGCGGTTACTGCTCATCGCCACTGCGGCACGGATTTTGCGAAAAGGATTGGGATTACTGGGGATCGAGACGCTTGAAAAGATCTGACAAAGGGAGTAGAAAAGAAGCAGCGTGGCGTTTCAGCGCGACTCGAAAGGAAGGATGCTATGCCTCATAACAAAGGACCGAGGCTTTTTCCCGACAACATTCGGACGATCGCATTCGTGGCCGGCGGGGTGCGGACAATCGTCGTTGCAAGGATCTTTTTCTGCGATGAAACGGCCAAAGCTGCCGTTCCGGGTTGGGCGTGCGAGAGGGTGGTGTCTCCGGAGGGGATCGAATTGAAGAGAAACCTTTTCGTCGACGCTCATCTGTTCTACAACGTGGAAAAGCAGGAATGCCTTCGGATCCTGGACTGGTTCCCCGAGGTGGTCGATCGCGGCGCCGACTTTGCGCGGGAGGTATTTATACCGTGGAGGGACGTCAAGGAGTTCGCGGTGCAGATCGTAACCAAGCCGTTATGATCACCGAATCCTGTTCAGATCATGCGGAGCGTGGCAATACGCTCCGCTTTTTTTCTTTGAAAATCCGCCAAAACCTGCTATTTTAATAGGAATGGCAAAGAACATTCCGCACAACATGCCGCATTTTCTCGAAGGCGAGATCAAGCTTCCGGAAATGGAAGAAAAAGTGCTCGCATTTTGGGACGAACATAAGATTTTTGAGAAGAGCTTAGAACAGACCGCTGGCGGCAAGCCGTTTACTTTTTATGATGGGCCGCCGTTCGCAACGGGCACGCCGCATTATGGACACCTCTTGGCGTCCACCATGAAAGACGTCGTGCCGCGCTATCAAACGATGAACGGGCGATATGTCCGCCGCCGGTGGGGATGGGATTGCCACGGGCTTCCGATCGAAGAAGTGGTAGAACGCAAGCTTGGCATCTCCGGCAAAAAACAAATTGAGGAGATCGGCATAAAAAAATTCAACGAGACATGCCGGAGCATGGTTTTGCAATATGCCACCGAGTGGCGCGCGACGATCCGCCGCATCGCGCGCTGGGTGGATTTCGATGATTCGTATAAGACGCTCGACGCCGATTTTATGGAATCGGTGTGGTGGGGTTTCAAACAGATGTACGACAAGAACCTGATCTACGAGGGTCGCAAGGTGTTATTATTCTGTCCGCGGTGCGAAACGCCGCTCTCGAATTTCGAAGTGGCGATGGATAATAGTTATAAGGATGTGACGGAGGAGTCGGTGATCGCGAAGTTCAAGGTGAAGAAGGGGCAAAAAATCTCGCTTTTTGAAGGGATAAATCTGGATGATGTATCGTTTCTTGCATGGACCACTACTCCATGGACGTTGCCTGGAAATGTCGCGTTGGCGGTAGGAAAGGATATTGAATATGTTCTCGCGAAAACTTCAGAGGGAAATTTTATCCTTGCCAGGGATCTCGTTGAAAAAATTTTTCCATCGGGCTCAGAGGTTCACTTCGGCATAAAAGGAGCGGATCTCGTCGGCCTTGAATATGAGCCGCTCTTTGATGTTCCCGCGATGAAGAGCGAAAAGTCATATAAGGTCTATCCGGCGGACTTTGTGACGACCGAAGACGGCACCGGCATTGTTCATACGGCAGTCGTATACGGCGAGGATGACTACAATCTGGGCGTGAAGGTCGGCTTGCCGGTCGTGCCGATGCTCGACGATCGCGGCCTTTTTAACGACAAGGCGCCGGAATTTTTGCGTGGACAATACTTCAAAAAAGCGGACAGGCTGGTGATCGAGAATTTGGAAAAGAGAGGACTCCTTTTCAAAAAAGAAAAATACACCCACTCCTATCCGCATTGCTGGCGCTGCGGCACCGCGCTCTTTTATAACGCGATCCCGGCGTGGTTTGTGAACATACAGAAAATAAAAAAGGGTCTGCTCGATACGAATGAAAAAGAGATGAGCTGGTATCCGGAGCACCTTAAGAACGGCCGCTATCAAAAGAGCGTGGAGGCGGCGCCGGACTGGAACATCTCACGCAACCGCTATTGGGGCAATCCGGTGCCGGTGTGGAAATGCGCCGGCTGCGATGCCGTGGAAGCGGTGGGCAGCTTGGAAGAACTGTCGGAAAAGGCGGGCGGTCCCAAGAATAATTATTGGGTCATGCGGCACGGCGAGGCGGAGAGCAATATGTTCGATATCATGGATTCCGGCCAGCGGAAGTATCTTCATCTTACGCCACGCGGGAAGGAGCAGGTGCTGACCTCGATCGAAAAATTTAAAAAAGAGCTTGCAAAGGAGCACAAAAAGATAGATCTCATCATCGTGTCCGATATTACGCGCACGCAGGATACGGAGCATATTGTCGCAACGGTCTTGACGGGCGAGAAGGAGATCGTTGACGGCCGCCTGGAGGAGATCCATCTCGGGCCGACGCTCACTGGCTACAAGGACGAGAAATATTATCAAATGTTCCCCACGCTTGAGCTGCGTTTTGAAAAGCAGCCCGAAGAAGGGGAGTCGTTGCGCGACCTTCGCACGCGTATGTGGGGATTTTTAAAGGAGTGCGAGGAAAAATACGAAGGGAAGAATATCCTGCTCATTTCTCACGAATATCCGATCTGGATGCTGACGCAGATCGCAGAGGCGTGGAGCGAGAAGCGTGCGATCAAAGAGAACAGCGATCGGGAACACGGATTCATCGGCTTTGCCGAGATCCGGAAATTGGATATGAAAGCCGTGCCCCGCAACGATTCCGGAGAAGCGGATCTCCATAGGCCCTACATCGATGACATCACGTTCCCGTGCGCCACGTGTGGCGGCGTCATGGTGCGCACGCCGGAGATCTTTGACTCATGGATCGAGGCGGGCTCGATGCCGTTCGCGGAATATCACTATCCATTTGAGAACGAAAAAGAATTTAAGAAACATTTCCCGGCACAGTTCGTGGTGGAATACATCGCGCAGACGCGCGCGTGGTTCTACTTGTCGCACGTCGTGTCGTATATCCTGTTCGGCCATGCGCCGTTCGAGAACGTGGTGACGACGGGGACGATCCTCGCAGAAGATGGGTCGAAGATGAGCAAGTCGAAGAGCAACTATCCCGATCCGAAACTGGTCATTGATAAATTCGGCGCCGACAGCCTGAGGTTCTATTTCATGAATTCCGTCGTGATGCAGGCGGACAACTTTAATTTTTCCGAGAAGGGCGTGGAGAGTGTGTATCGGAAAGTGGGGTTGTTGCTGATGAACGTCTATAAATATTTCGCCACGTATCGTGGGGAAGTTTCGGGCGAACTGAGCAACAGCTCCGCTGCAGCGGATGAGAATATTCTTGACCAGTGGATCACGGCGCGGACGGAAGAGCTCGTGGACACCGTAACCCGATCGCTTGATGTATACGACACCGTTCATGCCACGCGTGCGATCCAGGAGTATGTGGACGATCTTTCGACATGGTATTTGCGCCGGTCGCGTAAACGAAAAGACGCAGGATTCTTCAAAACCATGCGTGAATCATTGCTGATGACGAGCCGTGTGATCGCACCGTTCATGCCGTTTCTTGCCGAGGCGATCTATGCGGAGCTTGCGCCTGCCGACAGTGCCGGTTCGGTGCATTTGGAAGCATGGCCGAAGGTAAAATTCTCGCTGCCGGAAAAAGAGCGCAGAGCGTTGATGGCAAATATGGGAGAAGTCCGGCGTTTGGCGAGCCTGGGTTTGGCAAAGCGCGCAGAGGCGAAGATCAAGGTGCGTCAGCCGCTGCAAACGTTGACCGTCCGCGCCGCGCAGGCCGCGATCCATGACGAGCGCCTGCTCGCGATCTTAAAGAGCGAGGTCAATGTGAAGGAAATCGTGTTCGACCCGAAGCTTGCGGACGAGGTCGCGCTCGACACCACGATCACCCCCGCCCTGCGCGAAGAAGGCCTGCTTCGCGAGGTGGCGCGCATGTTCCAGGAGTTGCGCCAGAAAGCCGGGCTTGAGCCGAAGGATAGGATCGTTGCGCTGATGGAACTTCCTGCGGATGCGAAGGGCGCGGTCAACAACAACGAAGCGGCGTTCAAAGCCGACATCGGTGCGGCGGCCGTGGAATATGCCCGTAGCGATAAATTTACCGCCGAGGAAACGGCGAAGCTTGAAGGGCGAGAGGTCTGGGTGGCGATACGGAAGGCGTAGCGGCTATCCTTGGGCGTTTTTTACGCGGAATCCCGCGTGGATTTCCAGACGCGTAATACGCCTATCAAAACGATCCAACACCTTATGTATTCCGCGCATTTCTTCGTGAATACCATCCACATCTTTTTGGATGGCATATACCGTTGATTCAACGCGATCCAACCGTTTGTCGATGCCATCAAATCTCTTATCCATCGCGTCAAACCGCTTGTCGATGGCGTTAAATCTATTGTCAATAGCCTCAAATTTTCCGACGACGACGACGGCAAATTTATTGATGGCCATAAGAATATCCTCGAGCGCGATTTTCTTTTCCATGCGCTCCAGTGTAGCGGTTTCTAAAAACATTGCAAAAACTTTTTAATAAAAATTTAATGATTGCGCGTGAGCACAGGTAAACGCGCGCGACAAGGTCTAATATCCCACTTTCTTCTTCACCTCCACCATCTTTTTCGCGGCAATCGTGCCTGCTTTTTTCGAACCGTCAGCTATAATTTTTCTGATCGCCGAGGGTTTGGCGAGTAATTTTTTCTTTGCCGCGCGGAACGGCGCAAAATGCTCGACAACAACCTCGGTAAGCCGCGTTTTTAAGACGGAATAGCTTTCATCAGAGAATTCCTTCGCCGCCATCGCGGGATCCACGTGAGTAAGCGCGCCATATATTTCCAATAGATTGGAGAGTCCCGGCTTGTGCTCAACGTCGTACGCGACCGTCGCGTCGGAATCGGTCACTGCACGCGCGATTTTGCGCGCGACCACCTCCGGCGTGTCGTCCAGGAACAGGCAGCCGTCCGGATCGGACTTTGACATCTTCTTCGAGGGGTCTTTGAGCGACATCACGCGCGGCGTTTTGGTGAGCAGGCCTTTCGGCTCGATGAACGTCGCGCCGAAACGCGCGTTGAACTTCCGCGCGACCGTGCGGGTGAGCTCGAGGTGCTGGAGCTGGTCGTCGCCCACGGGCACCACCTTTGCGTCATAGATGATGATGTCCGCCGCCATGAGCACGGGGTAGTCGAAGAGGCCGGCATTCACGTTCGCCGCCTGCCGCGCCGCCTTGTCTTTGTACTGCGTCATGCGCTCCAGCTCTCCCATCGGCGTGACGGTGTTCAGTATCCACGCGAGTTGATTGTGGACGGGGATCTGCGACTGCTGGTAGATGAGCGCCTTTTTCGGGTCAAGGCCTGCGGCAAGATAGTCTGTGGCAAGGTTGAGGATGTTTTCACTGAACGTCTTTGGTGCCGGACCTTCCGTGAGTGCGTGTAGGTCGGCAAGGAAGAAATAGCATTGATAGTCCCCGGAGTTTTGGAGGTCCACAAAGTTTTTGAGCGCGCCAAGATAGTTGCCGATATGGAGGCGGCCGGTAGGCTGCATCCCGGAAACGAGGGTCGGTTTCATAGCTTTTATAATACCACCCTGCGGAGCATTTTAATAATAGACAAAATGATAAAATGCTAATAAACTTTAGCTATGGTAAAGAGTCGGGTACTCGAAACGACCAAATTCGTCGTTGATAATTCGACAAGCGTGAAGATACACCACGACAAAATCGTGGAGTTCGCAAAGAATTTCCAAGATACAAACTTTGTTCATTGGTTGAGCGCATCGCCTATCAGTTACGCTCATCTGAATAACGAAGATAAATTGAATTTTCTTTTGGTATTTAACTCAACGAGCTTTTGCTATTGGGGAAATCCAAAATGGACAGTTGAATATAGAGGAGAAAAGTATGATGGTTCGTGGGCGATGGTGGCAGCCATTCTCCGTGCGATAGATGAAGGCAAGCCCATTCTTGATACAGACTATCGTGCGAATATCACACGTGAAGACTATCAAGCAATCATGCGTGGTAATGTCGAAATCCCTCTATTTGAGGAACGGTGGAATGTTACTCGTAGTACGGCGTCTGTTTTGCTCGAACGCTATGATGGTAGTTTTGGAAATCTTATTCAAGCTGCAAGCGGAGACGCAATCAAACTCTTAGAATTAATTACCACTCAATTTCCGTCTTTTGATGATACATCCACCTATAAAGATAAAAAGATTTATTTCTATAAGCGGGCACAGTTACTTATTGAAGATATTAAGCAACTCTTTGGGGGAGAGGGATATGGCAATTTGACCAACCTGGAAGGCTTTACTGCATGCGCAGATTACAAGCTGCCGCAATCCATGCGAAAACTTGGACTTATCTCATATGAAAAGGAATTAGAGGAGAAGATAGATGGGCTAATTCAAATTCCTAAGGGCAGCTCCGAAGAAGTTGAAATTCGCGCCAATACTATTTGGGTTGTCGAGATGATATGCGAGGAGTTGAAGAACACAGGGAAGATAATTCCTTCGATGGTCATTAATGATTACCTGTGGATTATGGGGCAAACAAAAAGTGCAGATGATAAGCCATACCATCGAACTCTGACCACCGCCTATTAAGGTGAATAGATAAAAACATTTCTGTCCCTGTTTGTTATATCTCTATAACCACCGGCAATATCATCGGCCGGCGCTTGGTCTTTGTGTACAGGTATTGCCCGATCTGATCGCGCAACAAGGTCTTTACGTAGTCAGGCTCCACTTCCTTGAAATTCGGGATGCGGGTCATGAGGCCGCGGATGCGTTTGCGGATCTCATCCAGGACCTCTTGGTTGTCTTTGAGGTAGATGAATCCACGCGAGATGATGTCGGGATTTTTGAGCAAGCGGCCCTTATCGCGGTCAACGGTGAGGATAATGACGAGCATGCCTTCCGCGGCGAGCGCGCGGCGGTCGCGCAAGACGACCTCTTCCACATCGCCGACGCCGAGGCCATCCACCATCACGTAATAGGCGGGAACGGTTTCCTTGGTCACCTTGAACGAATCTTTGGTAAGCTCGGCGATCTGGCCGTTGTCCATTAGTCGCACGTTGTCCTTCGCCACGCCCGATTCGCGCGCGGTCATGCCGTTCGCGGCGCGCATGAAGTAGTAGCCGTGTATCGGCATCAGGAATTTCGGTTTGAGAAGTTTAATGATGAGTGCAATATCGTCTTTCGGCGCATGGCCGGAGGAGTGGATGTCCACGAGCGCGGAGTGATAGACGATCGCCCCCTGGCGGGCGAGATTGTCCTTGACGGTCTGCACGCTGCGCTCGTTGCCCGGAATGACGGACGAGGAAAGCACGAAGGTATCGCCCGGCTTGATCTTGATGTGGCGATGTTCGCCGTTGATGATCTTCATAAGCCCGGCGTTCGATTCGCCCTGCGCGCCAGTGGTGAGGATCAGCACCTTGTCATCTTTGTATTTACTGATCTCTTCCACGGAGATGAGCGTGCCTTCCTTGGCTTTTACGAAGCCGAGGTTCTGCGCGATCTGGATGTTTGTCTTCATGGAGTAGCCGTTCAGCGCGACCTTGCGGCCGATCTTTTCGGCGATCTTGATGATCTCCGCGATACGCGTGATGAGTGATGAGAATGTCGCGACCGCAATGCGCCCTTCGGCGGCGCGGAAGATCTCTTCCAGATTCCGTTCGACGGTCTTTTCCGAGATCGAGTGACCCGTTCGTTCGGCTGCGGTGGAATCCACCATAAAGGTGTGGACGCCCATCTTGCCGAGCTTTTCGAATTCCTCCAAACCGTGCACGTTGCCTTCGTCGTCGTATTCCAGGCGGAAATCCGCAAAGTGGACGATGTTGCCGATCGGCGTCTTCATCATCACGCCGGTGGTTTCCGGGATCGTGTGCGGCACGCCGAAGAACAGTGCGGTAAAGTTGTTCGAAAGTTTTATCTCGTCGCCGTCCTTGACAAGCTGTACGTTCATCTTGGGCGCGTTCGGAAAATCATCCGCGCGCTTTTCGATGATCGCTTTCGTGATGGAGGTCGCGTAGATCGGAGGATTGCCGATCCGGGCGAGCACATGCGGCAGCGCGCCGATGTGGTCGTAGTGGCCGTGCGTCAGGATGATGGCGGCGATATTCTGTTTCTTCTTCTCGAGATATTCGACGTTCGGGATGATGTAATCGATGCCGGGCGTTTCTTCCTCCGGGAACTGGAGTCCCATGTCGATGATCACGATCTCATTTTTGTATTCAAGGAATGAACAGTTGCGTCCAATTTCCTCAAGGCCGCCGAGCGGCACGAGACGTACCGCGTCGGGATTTGGTTTTTCGTTCGGGTCGCGCGCGATCTGCGGGCGCGGACCCATCTTTGAATGTTGCAGCTGCGTGCCTGCGGCGCGCGGCGCGCCGGGGCCATGCCGGTATTCGCGGCGCGCTTCGCGTTCCTCGCGCGAGCCGCCACTACTTCCGGGATTGCTCCCGCCGTGTTGCGGGTGAGATTGGGGGCGAGCGAAAGATTGCCCCGGGCGGACGCCCGGACGCTGTGGTGGGCGCTGTGCCGCACGCGGACTCTGCTGCGCAGGCCGCGGCGTGTGCGCTGGCATAGCTGCCGACCTGTTTGATGGCGGCATCGGCGCACGCGGCCGGATTTCTGGCGGTTTTATACGTGGACGTTCTTTCGGTGCGGGCGTCGGTGCGCCCCCCGCCGCGCTATTATTGTTTTCGTTTTTTTTCATCATGTTTATGTTACTGCTTATTTTTTTATTTTACTTTTATTTAATTTCTGCCTTTTCAACTTTTGCGATTTCTGTTTTTATCTTTTCCGCAATCGTCGCCAGCGTTTCCTCGTCCATGTGAGTCGCCCGTTCGGGGTTGAGTTCGTTCGGATTATGGAGCGGCACCAGGTGCACGTGCGCGTGCGACACCCCGAACCCTTCCACGGCGATCCCGACCTTCCTGGATTGCATCGCGTTTTGCAACGGCGTCGACAACGCCTTTGCGGCTTCAAATATATTTTTATATTGCTCGTCCGGCAGATCGAATACGCTTTCAATGTGAACTTTCGGGATTATTAAAAGATGGCCGGGATTGACGGGATTCACATCCAAAAATACCAGGACGTTTTCGTCTTCTTTCATGATATGAGCCGGAATTTCTCTCCCGACTATTTTGCAGAAAATGCAATCAGCCATGAACGTAAATAATGTAATGTGCTGGAGAGGGGAGTCGAACCCCTATGATCTTGCGATCGCTGGCACCTGAAGCCAGTGCGTCTGCCAGTTCCGCCACCCCAGCATGCCAAAGGAGGATCGGTCTTAGTGGTTAAAGCATAGCATGATTATATCGCAAAAGTCAACTTTTATCGATCGATTAAAGCCTGTAGAGCTTTGCATGGGTCCCGATTGCGACAAAAAGATACTCTTCGGTCTTGATGGTTTTATATATTGCGCGAAGATCCCCGCCGATGTTTATGCTACGATATCCGCGGTATGTGCCATTGAGCGCATGGTTGCCAAGCGCTTCATTAAATGGGTCTTCAGTAAACACGCCCAATCGTTCTTTGAATTTATTTCTTTCAGAGATCCTTAGTGTGGCGTAGCTTTTTTCAAAGTTGCGATGGAAAAGAATTTTCATGAGCGATTATCGGCTATCAAGATAGCGTCCGGCATCTTTTGCGGAAGAAAATGCCCTCGATATGTTTTTGCCTGTGGCAAGATCTTTTTCAACGCCCCCGATGATCGTTTCAAGTTGCCGAGACATGCGTGGTACGGCAGAAATATTAATGCCACGATTTCGGATGAAGTCTTTAAGATAGGCGTTCACGACGACGCTGAGAGGTAAGCCAAGTTCTTGCGCGAGCGCCTGCGCGCCATCCTTCACTTCCTTGTCGGCTTTTATATTGATGAGAGTTTTCATATAACCGAAGTATATACGATGGTTATTCTAGCTGTCAAGGACTCCTATACATCGTTGCGCTTATAATAGTAATAATTGCTATACTTTTTTCATGAAGATATATTTTGCGGCACATGCGACGACGAAAGACAACGAGGCGAAGGTCGCTTCCGGCTGGAGCGACACGGAGCTTTCCGATCTGGGGCGTAGGCAAGCCAAGGAGCTGGGAGAAATATTTAAGGATATTCCATTGGACATGGTCTGCTGCTCCGATTTGAGAAGGGCGGTTGATACCGTCCAAATAGCGTTCGAAAATAAATATCCCGTCATCGCCGATGTGCGTTTGCGTGAACTTAATTATGGGGATGCCAACGGCCAGCCATCAGCGATCGTTGAGCCGATGAAGATACAGCACGTAAAAGAACCTTTTCCGGACGGAGAGAGTTATGAGCAAGCGGTTGCGCGTGTGCAGGGATTTTATAACGAGATAAAGGAGAAATATCCTGATAAGACTATCTTGGTGGTGGGTCATCGGGCAACCCAATACGGGCTTGACGTGCTCGCGGGGAAAACATTGGAAGGATTATTAAGCGTGCCTTTCAAATGGCAGCCTTACTGGGAATACCAGATTTAAATTTTTAAATATCATAATAATATGAACGACTGCGCATTTTGTACCGCGCCGGATATTGCAAATGTACGATTGATTATTCGGAATGATCTCGTGCAGGCATTCCCTACCAATATTCCCATAACGTCGGGGCACACAATTATTTGTCCGGTTCGGCACGTGGAGAAATTCGAAGAGCTGACGAGCGATGAGCGGGAGGCGATTCTTGAGCTTGCCTTGAAAATTAAAAAAGCATTAAAAGAATTATTTGGCGCGGAAGGATTTCATTACGCATGGAACGAGGGGAAGGTCGCGGGTCAGTCCGTGCCGCATTTTCATCTTCATATTGTTCCGCGCAAACAGGGCAACGGAGGAATCACCGAATATGAGCCGAGGAAATTTTTGTATCGCCCCGGATCGCGGGAAACGACGCCAGAAGAAGAATTGAGAGTGGTAGCGGAACAGATTAAAAAAGCGATTGAGTGCTGAAATAGCGAGAGGGAGTGCGCGTTTTTTGAAACTATCCCGGAGGGTGAGCCCAGTTTCAAAAAACGCGCACTCCCTCTCGCTATTTCAGCACTCGCGCGGTGTTCAAGTACCAGCTTTCGATCTCGCGGAAGCGGTCAGAGGGATCGGTAAACAGCGTGGAAGTGGAGATGCCCTGCACATTCTTGTTCGTCACATATACGTAGTCCGGGGAATAGAGGAAGATAGCTGGGTAATCCGCGACGATGTCCGTCTGTGCGGCGGCGATCTCCTGCGACGATGACGCGGTATTCGGATTCTGTCGCGCCCGCTCGATGAGCGAATTTATGCTGGAATTGTTATAGAGCGAAAGATTGAGGCCTGGCGCAAAGTCCTGCGATGAATCCCAGAACGAGTAGAGATCCGAGCTTGGACCGAGTACGTTGCCGAAGAGCAGTGATTCGTAGTTGCGCGCGGGGATGAGGTTGTTCACGATGTCATTCGATGAATCCGGCGTGATGTTGACCTGCACGCCGATGGCAGCCCATGCGTTTTTGAGATAGTTGGCGGTGTCGGTAAGGAAATCAATTTGCGGCACGGTAAGGTTGACGACGAGCGGGACAACGACGCCTTTGACCGTCTTTGACCGGAACGCGCTCGAGCTGCTGACGGTCCAGCCGGCGTTGTCGAGCAGGCTTTCGGCGAACGCAGCGGATGAAGTGGTTGATGATACTGCCGCGCCGCCGTTCGCGACCGCGCTGTTGTAGCTCGCCGCGCCTTGCGGCACCGGCCCGTACTCCGGCGTGCCATTGCCGCCCAGCGCCGCAGCGACGAGCGCGTTGCGATCGAGCGCGACGGAGAGCGCCTGGCGCACGGCGGGATCCTGCAGGCCGAGGTTCACGCTCTGATTGAAGAACACGGCGTAATATGCGGCCGTGGGCCACGCGAACGTGTTATCCGGGCGCGTGATCTTTGCGATGTCTGTTGGCGAGACATTGCCGAACCCGTCAACCGTCCCGTTATTGAAACTTTGTACGAGCGCATTCTCGTCGCTGAAGAAATCAAAGTTGAAATTTTGGATGAGCGGATGCGCTTCGATCGTCCCATTCCACGCGGTCAGCTGGTAGGAAGAAATGAATCCGTCGCTATTTTTATCGTATGAGACAAATTGATAGGGGCCACTGCCGACGGGCTTCAGGTTGTAGTCGGACAAATGCCAATTGCCCGGCGGTGTTTCGGCAAAAAGGTGTTTCGGCAAAATATATAAGTTATTGAGCGTATCACCGAAGAACGCATAAGGATTTGCAAGGGTAAATTGTACCTCCAGCTCGCTCACGCGGCTGACCGTCACGCCTTGCCATGATTGATAGAGCGGGGAGTCGGCGTCCGGATTCTGGATGGAATCCACGGTGAACACGACGTCGTCGCTCGTGAGCTGTTCGCCGTCCTGCCAGGTAAGCCCCTGCTTCAATCGAACGTCCCACGTCTTAAGATCGGCGGACGGCGTGATGCTGTCGGAGATATCGGAAAGGTTGCTGTAGACCATCTTGATGAGGTCAAGGTCGGTCTGTGATGACGCGATGACGGGATTGATATATTCCGGCTGGCCGAGCATGCCCTCGGTATATTCGCCGCCGGACGCCGGCACGGCGCGCGTCGTTTGCGCGATCACAAATCCCGCAACGACCGCAAAGCTTATGACCGCTCCTGCGAGGGCGAGAACAAAGGTAATACGTTCTTTTTTAGTGAGCGCCGCAAAGATCTTTTTGAACCACATAGAGAAAGTTTAGCGCACTTACGCCGTCCACGCTCGCGCGGCCGATTAGTGCACTTGGATGAAAAGCTGGTAGACCGCGAGAGCGACGAACGCCACCGCAAGGACGATCGTGGAATAGAAGATCAGCTTCTCCATGCCGCGCCGTGCCTGGTAATATCCTTCACCACTGCCGCCCAAAAGGCCGGACATGCCGGACGACCGTTCCTGTAAAAGGATGAGCGTGATGATAACGACGGAAAGGACAATCTGGATGATGGCGATGGTCATGGGTTTATAGTGCGAGATGAATAAAGAAGTTAATGACACTGACGATCAGGGTGGCGAAGAAGAGCGCCGGAATGCCTACTATACTAATGCTTCCGTGCAGGATGTCAATATAATTGGCGACGATGGGAAGGAGATAAAGGATGATGCCGTTCACAATAAGCACGCCAAGCCCGAGCGTAAGGACAATGACCGGGCCGAGTACGAGTGTGAGAATCGGCTTTAGGAGAAAATTGAGGATGGCGAGTATAAGCGCGATGATGACGATGGCAATCCAGTTGTTGCTTAGGATAAAATTAGGAACCCATAGATTTGCCAGCCACAACGCAAGCGCATTACCGCCCACTATGACCACGAGACGCGCGAGCCAATGCATTGTTCTATTATAGCATATATAGCATGCGCGCTTATATCAGCCCGTCCATCAGGCTGTTGCCGGTCATGTCCTCCGGCTTTGCGATTCCCATCAGTGCGAGGATGGTCGGTGCCACGTCGGCGAGGGAGCCGAGCGTTTCGGTGGTGAGCCGATCGGCGTTCACGAATTTTTTCCCACGATGCTCCTGGGTAACGAGGTAGAACGGTACGGGGCTTGGGTCGTGCTGACTTTCCGGTTCGCCGGTCACTTCGTTGATCATTTCCTCGATGTTACCGTGGTCGGCGGTGATGAAGAGCAGGGTGTCGGGATTGTCCGCGGCTTTTACGACGCGCGCGATCTGCGCGTCGAGTATTTTGACCGCCGCCACGCCGGCACCAAAATTGGCGGTATGTCCCATCGTGTCGGCGTTGGAATAATTGACGAGGATAAAATCAAATCCACGACTTTGGATCGCTTCCACCAGCCGGTCGGTGATGGAAGAAGCCATCATCTCGGGATGTTCTTCCGGGCGAGCGCTCGTGTTGGATGGGACGAGTGTGCGATATTCTCCCTTAAATGGTTCCTCGCGTAGGCCGTTGAAAAAATATGTGACGTGCGCGTACTTGTAGGTTTCGGCAAGGCGCAGCTGCAATAGCCCGGCATCACTCAAAACTTTTCCCAAGGGATCCTTCACGGTGTCTGCGGGAAACGCGACGGGTATGTCGAACGCATCATCATAGTGGGTGAATGTTGCAACGTATAGATTATTGAACGTCGCTCGCGGGAAAAAATTGAAATCCTTCGTGATGAACGAAGACGCGAGCTGGCGGATGCTGTCTTCGCGATAATTAAAGAACACGAGCGCATCGCCGTCGGCCACTTTTTTATCTTCCGCAAAGCGGAGCGCGGGAAGATATTCTTCCGTGGATCCCTGCTGGTACGTTTTTTCGATGGTGGGCGTGGGGTCGGTGACGAGCGCGCCGCTCGTCCCGATCATCGCTTCGTATGCGGTCTGCGTCAGCCGCCAGTTCTTTTCGCGATCCATCGCGTAATAGCGGCCGACGAGCGTCGCCAAATATTCTTTCGGCACTTCCTCCAGAAATTTTTCGATCGTGCGCGGCGGGCTGTCCTCGCCATCGCCGAACAGATGCAGATTTATTTTCGTGATGCCTTCGCCCTGCGCCATCTTGATGAGCGCGCGCAGGTGCTCGAGCGATGCGTGCACGTTCGCCTTGGTGAGCAGGCCGGCGAAGTTGATCGCGCCGCCGCTTTCGCGCGCGTGCGCGCACGCGGCTTTCAGTACGGCGTTCTCGAAGAATGTGCCGTCCTGGATGGCCATTGTGATCTTCGGATAATACTGATAGACGACCTTGCCGGCGCCGAGCGTGAGGTGACCCACCTCGCTGTTGCCGGTCTCGCCCCACGGCAGCCCGACGGCGATGCCGGAAGCCTGCAGGCTGGTGAGCGGATAATTCTCCGCGAGCCACGCGAATGTCGGCGGCTTTGCCACCCAAATGGGATTCGTAAAATTGTCTTTGCCGATGCCCCATCCGTCGAGTACGATCAGCACTGCGGTTTTCTTTGCCATGGCTTCATTTTAGATGAAACGAGGCATTTGGCATAGGAGTGCATTATCGGGTCATCAAGCTATCGCCTTAAATAAAATCGTTCGAAAATCGTCCAGTCGGGAGCGCAAAACAAAAAACCCGTTGCCGGGTTTTTTGCAGATTCAAACATAATGCTGAATGATCTGAGTTGACACCATTACTATAATAACAATTCAAATGGGTCTGTCAAAACATTTTTAATCTTTATTTAATCTTTCATTTGATATCCCTACGGCGGGGGTGCGAGGATTTGCGCCTCGTGAATCTTAAGTGTCAACTCAGATCCAGCATTATGCCACCCCCGCAGAAAGCGTACAAAATAGTGCATTAAAACTATCTAAACTTTTTTGGATTTTGCGTTCGTTGAAAATGGTAGCGATATTTTTTCAGCAATCTTCCGATCCAGCGCAATGGAAATGGGAATGAGGCGGATTTCCACCGCGTTCGCCAGATGTGATGTTGGCATTCCGCAACATTCCTGGCATTATTGCATCGCGGGCATGCGATAACGAGCGTTCGTGATTTTCCATCGGCATTTTTTCTCGGGCCCATGAATGCCGAAGTGATGTGATCGATAGTGGGATAGTCGTCCGGCATTATTTTGAAACCATTTCTTCCATAGTCTGGGTAGAGAGCTAATCTTTTCTTGCACCAATGGCAACGAGGATCTTCTCGCATAAGCCGCTCGCGGCGTTTTCGATAATATCCTGGGTTTGGCATAGTTATTTATAAAAAATAAGAAAGTTAAAAAGATAATCCATGGGTATTTTTTTCTATTTAATCGAACCCTACCACAACCCACATTAAGAAATCATTAAATATCCCGGAATCGCGATTTCTTGACCAAACACCCCGTTTTGCGCTACTATAAAGGCAATCAAAAGTCATTAAACTCGATGAAACTTTCGGGAACTAACTATTATTATGGAAATAACCTACATAGCGCTGAGCGCGGTGGTGTTTTTGGTGGTGGGAGGGGTCGCGGGATATCTCGCGCGCAGATATTCGGGAGCAAATAAGCTCGCCGAAGCGGAAACAAAGGCAAAAGAAATTATTTTAGAGGCAAAAGACAAAGCTGCCTCGCTTTTGGTCGAGCTGAAAAATGAGGAGAAAGAGCATCGTAAGGAGATCGATGCGCTCGAGGCGCGTGTGTTGCATCGCGAGGAATCGCTCGATAAAAAACTGACCGACCTTTCCGCAGAAGAAGAGAAGCTTCGCGCGCGCGAGGAGGGTGCGAAGGCAAAAGAAGAGTTGGTTGCCAAAAAAGAGAGTGAGATCGAGTCGCGCATAGAGAAGATCGGCAATCTTTCGGTGGCCGACGCCAAAGAAGAGATCTTGCGCCGCGCAAAAGAGGATCGCTCGAACGACCTTGCGCAATCGATCCAAAAGATCGATCGCGAAAACCGCGAAGAGGTGGAAAAGCGGGCCAACGACATCATCACGATCGCGCTCCAGCGCTACGCGCGCTCGCACGTTGCCGAAATGACGACGACGATGTTCCACTTGGAGGATGAGGAGCTGAAAGGCAAGATCATCGGCCGCGAGGGTCGCAATATCCGCGCGCTTGAGCGCGCCACTGGCGTGGAATTCATCATAGACGAGGCGCCGGACGCGATCATCATCTCGTCGTTCGATCCGTTCCGCCGCGAAGTGGCGCGCATTGCGCTTGAAAAACTCGTGAAAGACGGCCGCATCCAGCCGGCGAAGATCGAGGAGAGCGTGGAGGCGGCGAAAGCCGACCTCGTCAAGCGTACGCAGGAGATCGGCGAGCAGGCCGCACAGGATCTTGGCGTGTTCGATCTTCCGAAAGAGCTTCTCCAGATGATCGGCCGCCTTCACTTCCGCACGAGCTACGGCCAGAATGTGCTGGTGCACTCGGTAGAAATGGCATACATCTCGGAAATGATGGCGCGCGAGCTTGGCCTGAACGCCGAAGTGGCAAAGAAAGGCGCGTTGCTCCACGATATCGGCAAGGCGATCGACCATGAGGTCGAAGGCACGCACGTCGAACTTGGTATGAAGCTGCTTCGCAAGTACAACATCGATGAGCGCGTGGTGGAGGCGATGCAATCGCATCACGACGACTATCCGTACGCACGGCCGGAGGCGTATGTCGTCACCGCTGCCGACGTGTTGTCCGCGGCTCGCCCGGGCGCTCGCCGCGGCACGCTTGAAAACTACGTAAAGCGCCTTGCGGATCTTGAAAAGATCGCGGGCGACTTCGCCGGAGTAAAAAGCGCGTACGCGATCGCCGCGGGCCGCGAGCTTCGCGTCTTCGTCATCCCGGAAAAAGTGGACGATTTCCGCGCGCTCGAACTCGCGCGCGAGATTGCCAATAAGATACAGACGGAGTTAAAATATCCTGGTGAGATCAAAGTGAACGTGATCCGCGAGATGCGGGCGGTGGAATATGCCCGCTAATGTACTATAATTAAACCCAACATGATAACCGACACTATTTTCAGCCATCCGGTTACTGCGGCCGTCATCGCAGCACTTTTACTTTTAGGGGTCATCGCCAAGTTGATGAAGTTCTCGTTCGAGCGCATCGCCAAGTGGTATCTCTACATCGCGGTGTTCTCGGTCGTTATCGTTATGAATTCCATATTCTTCCCCTTTATCGGCGGGAAGGATTTTTTCTTTCGGTTTGTCGTAGAGTTGGCGCTCGCGTGCATGGTGCTCTGGTGGGCGTTCGAGGCGCATAAGGGCGACGCAAAGAAGCGCATCGTTGCATTGTTCAAAAAGCCGCTCGTCATCGCCGTCACGACGTTCGCCGCGATATTCGAGATCGCGGTGATCTTTTCTTACGATTTCCATGCGGCGTTCTGGTCAAACTACGAGCGCGGCGAAGGTGGTTTCCAGATGCTGCACTATTATCTTTTCTTCCTGCTCCTTGTGCTTATCTTTACCGACGGAAAGGATTGGAAGAATCTTTTCCGGTTCTCGCTCATTTCTGCCGGCCTGATGATCGGTTACGGCATCCTCGGAAATTACTCCGTAGCGGGCTTTATCGGCCCGTATGCGGGGGCTACCGCGCCGACCGGCTGGTGGCATGAGCTTATCGACGGACGGTTCCAAGGGTCGCTTGGCAATCCGGCGTATGTTGATCCCTATCTTATCTTCTCGATGTTCTTCGCGGCATATCTTTGGATATCGAGCGTGCGCGAAAAGACCATAACAAAGTTGAAAGCGTGGGGCTACGGTTCGGTTATCGCCATTTTCTTCATTTTCTTCATTCTTGGCCAGACGAGGGGCGCATTCATTGGGTTGGCATTGGGAGTTTTCGCCGCGTTGCTTTATCTTGTTTTTTCAAGCAAGGGAAGGGCACGCAAGTGGGGTGCGATCGTCTTTGCGGTGCTCGTCATCCTTGGGCTTGGGCTTTATGCGGAAAGGAACAATTCTGCTCTTCAGAAATTCCCCGAGGTGCGGTTGCTTCAGATCAGCCTTTCGGATCAGTCAGCGCAGACCCGCATCTGGGTATGGGGCGAGGCATGGAAAGGATTTTTGGAACGGCCGGTGCTCGGCTGGGGTCCGGAGAACTTTACGCCGGTCTATGACAAATTCTTCAACCCGAAGTTCTATGTCCCTGGGCAGAACACCGAGACGTGGTTTGATCGCGCACACAGCGTGTACCTCGATTACCTCGTGGAAACCGGCATCATCGGTCTGTTGGCCTATCTTGGCATGTTCTTTATGTTCTATTGGGAATTTTTCAAGAATGTGCATAAGAACGATTCCTCAAAATTACAAAAGGTATTGATGGTCGGGCTTCCCATCGCGTACCTTGGACAAGGGATCGCGATCTTCGATGTGTTCCCGATGTATCTCTGTCTGTTCATATTCCTTGCGTTCGCCGCGTACTATTTCTCGGTCCATAAAAAAGAGGTAAAAGCATAATCATCACGACCATGGAAGACCGAACCTATCAAAGAGTTGCCGCCGTCATCATCGTAGCCGCCATTTTTGGCATCGCCATTTACGGTTCTTACCTGCCAATGCGCAAGGCGCAGATGTTCATCGCCACGTTGCAAGGACTTCAGACCCAGCAGGGTCAGGCGACGTCATTACAGGACCTTGAAAATAAGCTTTCCGTCCCGCTTGATGCACCGTCGCCGATCGGTCAGGAAGAGCTCGTGCGCAACATGGCAAACAGCGTTCTCTCATTCGTTCAGCAGAGCACCGATGCAACTTCCACCGCCGCGCTCATAAGCTATCTGAACAGCTATTACGACCCGATCATCACTCAGGGCAAGGGCATGAGCTTCGGCCAGGATCTTTATCTTGAGGGCGCCATCAACGAGATCGCGTTCGCGAACACCGGGGATCCAACGTATCTCGCCGCTGCGCAGAAGTGGTATCAGGAAGGCGTAACGCTTGGTCCCAACCGCCCGCAGGCGCTCTATGGCCTCTTTGATGTCTACCGCGCCGAAAACGATACCACCAATACGATCGCGGTCGGCACGACGATCATGCACAACTGGCCAACGGACACGAATATCCAGAAGGCGATGGCATTGTATGAGATGATGGCGAACGCCTCGGTGACCGTCGTGTCCTCGACGGGAAAATAATTTTGAGAACACGCGATGCCAATGGAAAATAAAAGAGCGTTGGTTTGCGGAGCAGGCGGATTCATCGGCAGTCATTTGGTAAAGCGGTTAAAGAGCGAAGGCTATTGGGTGCGCGGCATTGATCTGAAATATCCTGAATTCGGGGCGACCGCCGCGGACGATTTTATCATCGGCGATCTGCGCGACCAGACGGTAGTGGAAAAGCTTTTCAGCGAACCGTACGATGAGGTCTATCAGCTCGCTGCAGACATGGGCGGCGCGGGATTCGTCTTTACGGGCGAGCATGATGCCGACATTCTCCACAACTCGGCGACGATCAATTTGAACATCCTCCACTACGGGCAAAAAAGCGGCAATCTGAAAAAAATATTCTATTCCTCCTCGGCCTGCATGTATCCGGCGTATAACCAGGAGGATCCAAAGAATCCCAAGCTTTCCGAAGATTCCGCTTATCCCGCGGCGCCGGATAGTGAATATGGCTGGGAAAAACTTTTCAGCGAGCACGTCTATCTTTCGTTCAAAAAGAATTACGGCATTGATGTGCACATTGCGCGGTTTCATAATATCTTCGGTCCGGAGGGAACGTGGACGGGCGGGCGGGAAAAATCTCCCGCTGCACTGTGCCGCAAAGTTGCCGAAACGCCGGATGGCGGCGAGATCGAGATGTGGGGCGACGGTGAACAGACGCGATCGTTCCTTTATATTGATGAGTGCGTGGAAGGTGTGCGGCGCTTGATGAGTTCCGATTTTACCGGGCCGGTGAATATTGGTTCGGAAGAAATGGTGACCATCAATCAGCTGGCACAGATGGCGATGGACATTGCCGGAAAGAAGCTCACGGTAAAGCATATCGATGGGCCGCTCGGCGTTCGCGGCCGCAACTCGGATAACAAGCTGATAAAGGAAAAACTCGGGTGGGCGCCGTCACGTCCGTTGCGGGAAGGGATGGAGAAGACATATAGCTGGATTGCACAGCAGGTGGCGGGGCGGAAATAAGGGTGGGAGTATCCAATGGAAAATAGCATTGCTATCACGAGCCCAGTTCCTGCGACGCCCACAAAGGAATTTTTGGATGCTTTGCCATCGGAATACGATTGGATTGTTATTGACGATAGTAATGGAAAACTCAATCTTCCTAAGAGAAAGAATATTTTTATCTATGATTATCCTGCCCAAAAAAAGATATTGGGAAAGTTTTATGAGCGATACAAACAGCTCCATAAATCGGCTGCTTGCCGGAACCTTGCACATTTTTTAGCCTATAAAAACGGATATGATTATGCAATCGCGCTGGACTACGACTGCGTCGTTCCAAAGACTTTCATCAAAGATCATCTCGCACCTTTTGAAGCGCAAAAAATTAAAAAAGGAGTAGGGGGGGGGCGGTTGGATAAATCCTCTTGAAAATTCAGATTGGTTTTCGCGTGAGACAAAGAAGATCTTCCGAGGATATTAAATGCCATCGCGCCTTATAATTGCGAATTAAAGAATGATTGCGAGGAAGATTTTATTTGTAAACCTAGGCCAGCAGTGTAAAAGGGGCAGCCATCGATAAGGATTTTTCTTGTCAATAAGTGTAAACTAATACATATGGAAAGACCTTTTTCGGTTCCAATATTGTTTGTTATTTTCAACCGTCCCGAAACCGAGCAGATTGTTTTTAATGAAATTAAAAAAATCAAACCCCAAAAACTCTTTGTGACCGCTGACGGGCCGCGCGAGGGGAAAAAGGGGGAAAAAGAAAAGTGCGAGGCGGCGCGAAAAATCATCGATCAAATTGATTGGAACTGCGAAGTATATAAAAATTATTCAGACGTGAATTTGGGGTGCAAAAGGGGGGTTTCTTCCGGAATTGATTGGTTTTTTAAGAATGTCGAGCAGGGAATTATTTTGGAGGATGACTGTCTGCCAAACCCGACTTTTTTTCGGTTTTGCGAGGAGATACTTGACCGGTATCGAGACGATGATCGTATTGGTATGGTCAGCGGCGATAATTTCCAGTTTGGGAAGATAAAGAATGATTACAGTTATTATTTCTCCCGATATTCCCATATTTGGGGTTGGGCGACGTGGCGAAGAGCTTGGAGGGCATATGATGTCAATATGGCACTATGGCCTGAGGTAAAGGGGAAAAAGGCGCTGAGCGCAGTTTTTAACCGCGACAGAGATATGCTGTATTGGTCGCTCATCTTCGATGATGTATACCGCGGCAAAGTTGATGCGTGGGATTATCAATGGTCTTTTACTTGCTTTATAAATAGTTATCTTGCGGTTATGCCATCCCGAAATCTTATCTCTAATATCGGCATAGGAGGTGTAGGCGCAACGCATACTAAAAACAAAAGTAAGTTTGCCGATATGAAGATACAAGAATTGGAATTTCCATTACGGCATCCTGGGTTTGTGCTACGGGACGCAGAATCAGATAAAATAGTTCAAAGTGATAATTATCCCTTCTGGAGATTTATCGCCTCGCGTACGTTGAAAAAAATAAAGAAAATGCTTTCATAGCCGCCTATTTTCGATGCATAACAAAAAAATATTGATCGTCAATACCACTCTTGATAAGGGCGGAGCGGCCAGAGTAGCGAGAGATTTATTTGAACACGTGGATGATGTTTTTGATATATTTTTTGCATATGGGAGGGGGGAAAAGCATTTCGATAAGAAAACATTTAAATTTGGCAATAATTTGGAGGTATTCATCCACGTTTTCTTTGTGCGATTTTTAGGGCTAGAAGGTTTTGGAAGCTACTTTTCTACCAGGAAACTGATCGGTTATATTAAAAAAGAAAAATTCGATCTGGTGCATTTGCATAATCTGCACGGATATTACTTGAATTTCTTTACCCTTGTAGCTTTTTTAAAACAGGAGAATATCCCCGTCGTTTGGACATTGCATGACGAATGGGCGATCACATGGCTGCCCGCCCATAGCATGGGGTGCGATCATTGCAAATCCGGGGTTGGTATATGCACCAATACCTATACGTATCCCAGGAATTACTTCCCATTCTTTGCGCGTTATATGCTTAAAAAAAAGCGTGAAGTTTTTTCGAGCGG